>Ga0180215_1000747_pt1 | contig 38762 bp, 34 predicted proteins | sample eDN3rd37CBELigBY_FD_128871 | JGI IMG/M metagenome (GOLD analysis project Ga0180215, IMG submission 128871) | Enriched backyard soil microbial communities from Emeryville, California, USA - eDNA 3rd pass 37_C BE-Lig BY (version 2) (version 2) | ecosystem: Environmental > Terrestrial > Soil >...
AAGGTGGGCGCCGCGCTTGGTCGCAGCGACCGCGTGCACTTCATCGATGATCACGGTGTCGACGTCGGTCAGGGTCTCCCGCGCCGCGGAGGTGAGCATGAGGTACAGCGACTCCGGGGTGGTGATCAGGATGTCTGGAGGGCGCCTCAGCAGCATCCGTCTGTCTGCCGAGCTGGTGTCGCCGGAACGCACGCCAACCGTGACCGACGGCACCTCCAGGCCGAGTCGTCGTGCCGTCTGCGTGATGCCCACGAGTGGTGAGCGCAGGTTGCGTTCCACGTCGACGGCGAGGGCTTTCAGTGGTGACACGTAGAGCACGCGTGTGCCGCGCTGCTCCTCTGGCGTGGGTGCCCCGGCGTTCGCCAATCGGTCGATCGCCCACAGGAAGGCCGCCAGGGTCTTGCCTGAACCGGTCGGTGCCACGACCAGGGCGTGGTCTCCCGCGGTGATCGCCTCCCACGCTCCGAGCTGGGCCTTCGTGGGTGCGGCGAACGCGCCGGCGAACCACTCGCGGGTCGCGGCCGAGAACTGCTGCAGGGGTGAACCCATTCACCCATCTTTATGCACGCGCCTGACAGCCGGGATGTTGCGTCGCGGCGACAGGGGTTTCGCGTAACAATGGAGCATGAGTTCCACCGGCACCCCCGACCCAGAGAACGCGTGGTTGTCAGACGTCGAGCTGCTGGAGATCCGTCGCAGGCTGCCGATTCTGTATGTCGAGGCGATTCCGGTGCGAACGGATGGCCTGGGCATCGTGACCGAGGTCGGGATCCTGCTGCGGGCATCCGTCACCGGCGAGATGACGCACGCCATCGTCTCGGGGCGAGTCATGTATGGGGAGACGTTGCGGGAGGCGCTCTTCCGCCACCTCGAGAAAGACCTGGGGCCGATGGCTTTCCCGCAGCTGCCGGCCAGCGCGACCCCGTTCATGGTTGCGGAGTACTTTCCCATGCCGGGCATTTCGGCGTTCACCGACGACCGGCAGCACGCCGTGTCGCTCGCGTATGTCGTGCCGGTGACCGGCACCTGCGAGCCGCGACAGGACGCCCTGGAGATCAGCTGGATGTCACCGGCTGAGGCCGCCAGTTTCACCGTGAGTGAGGAACTCGAGGGGGGTCGCGGCGCCCTGCTGCGCGCCGGGCTCGCATCCGTCGGGGTGCTGCCGTAACCCACACGCCGTAAAAAGCGAGCAATTGTTGCGTGTTTTTCGCTAGGTTGTGGCTGAGCTCGTGCAGATCAAGGCCGCGAGTCCTGATTTTGGCGAACCCGTCAACCTTCGGCCGTGAGCTGCGCGTCGAGAAGTCGTGAACGTTGCAGTGGCGCAGAAGACCAGGCTCGACCTGGAAGCCTTCGTCGCTGCCGAATACCCGGCCGTGGTCGCCGCGGTGGGGCTCATCACGGGCAACCGGCAGGACGCAGCCGACGCGGTACAGGATGCCATCGTCGGCTTTCTGGCGAAGCCTCCACGCCGCGAGATCGACAACGTGGCCGCCTGGCTCACTGTCGTGGCGAGCAACCGGCTGCGCGACCAGTACCGCAGCAGGGCCGCTGAGTCGCGTGCCCTCGGAAGGGTGGGGGTCGCCGAGGAATCGGTGACGGATGCCACGCGGCTGCTCGACCTCGACGTGGTCGCGGCGCTCGACTCCCTGCCGCTCCAGCAGAGGCAGGTGTGCGTGTTGCACTACCTGCTCGACCAGTCGGTGGCGACGATCGCGGAGGGCCTCGGCGTCTCTGAGGGAACCATCAAGACCCAGCTGCACCGGGCGAGAAAATCGCTCGCTGCCCGTCTGCGGAGGGAGGATCACCATGGCTGAGATCGATGGCCTGCTGAGCGATGTGTTCGGGCGCGTCGCGCAGCCGGGTGACCCGTCCGGTGTCGTCGAGTCCATCCGTTCCCGGGTGGCGGGCGGCGACACCGGTACCCCTGCTGATGGCGCAATCTTCGGTCGTGACGGCTGGTCGTGGCTCCCGTGGCTGGGCACCGGGGTCGTGGTGGCCGTGGTTGGGGCGGTCGTGGGGGCATCCGGCGTGATCGCACCGCTCGGCCCTGGCGCTTTCGGAGCCGGCGCTTCGTCTGGGCAGCCCGGCGTCGGAGGTGCCGTGGCGTTCGGCCTCCCGCACACGACTGCCGGCCTCGACTGCCCAGGCGGCCGGCCCGTGGCCGCGCTCTACGCTGGCGACCGCGTTCTTGCCGTCGCGCGCAGCGACGACTCCGCATACCTGGGGGTGCGCAACCCGGCCGACCTCAGCGGTACGGTCTGGGTGCCTGTGGCAGACATCGTCGTCGACCCGGGGCAGGTGCCAGTGGACGAACTCGAGGTCGACGGATGCCCGACTCCTCTCATCGAGGTCATTGAGCCGGAGCCGGAGCCCGAACCGTCGCCGGAGCCGCGGCCCGACGAAAAACCGAAGCCCGGCCCGAAACCGGGTCCGGTGACACCCCCAGCGCCCAAACCCGATAAGACGGCACCGAAGCTGGGCACCCCCAGTGGAGTCCAGAACATTGCCTGCGGTCAGGGCTATCCGAAGCCGGAGACCACGACGATCTCCATCTCGGCCACAGACGACAAGGCGGTCACCGGGGTATCGATCTCGTGGTCCGGGGCAGACAGCGGCAGCGGTTCCATGACGAAATCCGGATCGAACTGGAGCTTCACCTACAACCCGCCGAACACCACCTTCGGAAACGTGACGTTCACGTTGGTGGCGAGGGACGGCGCGGGTAATCAGAGCGGAGCGAAGAGCTTCGTCGTGAACGTGGACTGCCTGATCTAGGACGATGACGATGAAATCGAGAACTCACTGGCTACGCCCGGCAACGGCCGTGCTCGCGATTGTGGCTGTCGGGGTCTCCACTGCGATGATCGCCGCCAACGTCTCCGGCTCGGCGACAGCCGACGATCCGGTCACGGTCGAGCTGCCGGTGCTGCAGCCCGTCGGTTACGGTGACACGCCGCCGGAGCTCGACCGAGATGGTGACCCGGCAACGCGGGAGCTCAGTCCGGTGCAGCGAACGGTGACGGTCCCGGTGGGCGACGACGGGAATCCGGAGCCAGGGCGTGCCTTCAGGGACGCAGTGGACGCGCTCGCAGAGCAGCCGGCGCCCGACGCATCCGGTCTGATTCTCGACCTCGCAGACGGCGAAGACGACCCGTGCGCGAGCGAAGACGCTGAGGGTTCGGAAGAATGCCCAGACGGCATCCGCGGCGCCATCTTCTCGGTGGTCGCCCCCGACGCACTGTGGGCGCGAGGCTCAGAACCTCACGCGCCCTCCGACGAGCTTCCCGACTACGCGGTGCAGTGCGAACCGGTGGATCACGCGCGAAACGCCCTCCCGTTCGGGTTCGTGTCAAACGCACCCGGCACCATCGTCATGCGTTACTGGCCCGTAGGCAACGCGGCGGATGCGGCGACGATCGAGGCGCGGAGCTCCGCTGCCGACACCGCCGCCTGGGAGGACGGCCTCGCCGCGAGTGACACTTTCGAGGGCGAATGGACGACCATCAACACCTGCCTCGTGATCGAGGGGCTCACGCCGCGCCAGTCGTACAACTACGAGTTCACCCTCACCGACGTGATGGGTCGCACCTTCAGCAGTTCGCGAACGTTCCCGTTCGCTCTGCCGGATGATCGCACCGTGCCGCCGACGCGCATCCAGCCGATGGGGCGGAACGCCATCATGCTGACCGCCCCGCACCGCGCCAACGTGCGGGTCGAGTTCAACGTGCAGGTGGTCGACGAGGGTGAGACCCCCGACTGCTCGCTCACGGGCGACTTCCTGCCGGTGGTGCAGGAGGAGCAGATCAGAACCGTCACCGTGTCAGACGAGTTCCTCAGTGCAAACGGCTACCTGCCGCAGTACACCAAGCGCACCACCGGTGCCGTCTGGGTGCCAGAGGGAAGCACCATCATGGCGTGCATCGCCGAGTTCGACGACGACCGCCCCGGATGGCGCTGGCTGGAGGCGCAGCGCGTCACCTGGGCCCTCGTGCAGACGCCAGACAGCGCACGCCCCATCGTGTCTGTCGAGTCAGTCGACCTCTTCTCGCGCGTCGACGAACGAGCCGTCTCGATGTCGGTCTCCTGGCCGAACAGCCAGGGCAGCTGTGGCCTGTGGACGGGGCCACACGCATCCGGTGACAGTGTTCCCTCCAGCGAGCTGGGCAGGGAGTGCGGGGCCGACCGCAACCACCCGATCACGCAGGACGACGCCACCGTTTCCGTGACCGTTCACTACGGCGAAGACACGGTCAACTCGCGGTTCGTGCTTCCGCTTTCCGGCCTCAACTGCTTCGGCACCTGCGCGACCCCGCCTACCGCCTGGTTCTCTGTGCCCCTGAGCATCGAGGGCACACCGGTCGAAATGTGCGGCAGCGGAACGAGGGCGCCGTGCGACCCCGCGGATGCGCGCGGCGCGGTCGGAGCGGCGACCGTGCGAGTGGATTGGGAAGACGGTGCCAGCAACGGCCTGACCGACTGGCAGGTCGGGGAACTGCAGAAGGAGACTGTCGAGCACGAGCTGCACCCGCTTCCGCAGATGGACTGGCTGGCCACGCCGAAGGCGACGGTCGTCGAGGGCAGCCGCTCGGCTGTGATCACGTTCCCCCTCAAGGTCGACCGCGAGGTCGAGTACACGGCAGAAGCGATCGGCGTCGACGAAGAAACCTGTAAGCGCCCGAGCGGCAGCCTCACGGCGATCGGCACGGCTCTGCCGAACCGAACCACGGGGGTCTCGCTGTCCGGAGCCTGCCTCGGCACCTGGTACACGCTCGTGGTCACCATCACAGACACGGAAGGCAACACCTCGAGGTTCGGGACTGGCGGGTCGCCGTGGCCGGATGCGCGCATCCGCACCCCCGGCATCCAGACATCCGGCGTCTACCTCTGGTACGACCTCTCAGTGGAGCAGTCAGCAGACCAGCTCAAGGTGGTGCAACTGAGGGTTGCGGTCGACGGGCAGCAGATCGACCCGCTACTGCCGGAGAACAATTGCGCACCGGGAACTCGCTTCGGCCACCCGTCGGGTGGACCGATGCTGCCGGATGCCGTGCTCTCGGAGCGCGTGAAAGTCGAGATCACGATGCAACTGGCTGTCGCGTATGGTTCGACGGACGGTATGCGAGCCTCCTGCAACGCCGGCTGGGACGACGCGCCCGCCTACACGCTGAGCGCCGTCGTCAGTCCCGACGACCTGTATGGCCCCGTCGTGATCACCCTGCCCGAGGATGCCCCGTACACCGGCAGGTTCACAGTGGGTCGCCTCTAACCGGACTGCGTTGCGCTCCACTCCTCGACACGCCTGCGGCTCTCTTCTGGCGAGAGGTCCTCGACGCGAGTCATGATGCTCCACCGCACGCCGACCGGGTCGACGATCGACGCGAACCGGTCGCCAGACACAAAGGTCATCGCTGGCTCTCGCACGTGGGCTCCTGCGGTGACGGATGCCTCCAGCACCCCGTCGACGTCGGTCACGTACAGCGCGAGCGAGTAGGTGGTGTGCTCGCGGTTTGCGGCGTGCAGCCCGTACGACTCGAGCGGGTCGCTGAGGGTCAGCCGGCCGGTGCCGAAGTCGAGGTCGGCGTGCGCCACGAGGTCGCTTCCGGGAAAGCGCGTGGTGTCGAGTACCCGCGCACCGAAGGCGCTCACGTAGAAGTCAATGGCAGACGCGGCGGGGCTGACGACGATGTGCGGTGTGATGGACGTGCTTCCGTGGGGGAGGCCGTCGGTGGTGTGTGCGCCTGTGACCGGCGCCGTGAGTTCGTTGGTCATACGGCAACGCTAGGAAGGGGCTGTCATGGCGGTCTAGTACTTTTGCGACATGCAGCGCAACGTCGAACCGCAGTCGCGGGGACACCTCAACCCCGGGGCGCCAGGCGTGTGGTTCGACCGCTTCGAGCTGGGCGACGGGCTGGAACAGCTCGTTCGCCACGTATGGGTGGTGCGGTGGAGCGTCCCCGCCGGTGAGAACAGAAGCCAGCGGGTTCTCGCCTACCCTGCCTACAACGCGGTATTCCAGCCGGCGGGCGCAGCGCTGTTCGGTGCCGACCCCCGATTGTCAGTTCGCGACCTGACGGGAACGTCGTGGGCCGTCGGCATCCTGTTCCGCCCCGCAGCGGGAGTACTGCTCACCGAGACTGCCCCGTCGGTGCTGCTGGGGTCGAGTGAACCGCTTGAGCACGCGCCGGCCGGCAACGTCGCCCGCGCCATGAGTGCTGAGCCGCACTCCGCCAGCACTGAGCCTCACGCTCGCACCCAGCTGGTGCGCATCCTCAGGCAGTGGTTGCTGCCCCTCGGTCGGCGCGTCGACGAGCGCGGGCGCCTCATCAACGAGGTCTGCAGGTTGGCAGAGGAAGACGACGAACTCCTGCAGGCGGCAGAACTCGCCGAACGAGTGGGGCTCTCGCCACGCACGCTTCAGCGCCTGGTCAAGCAGCGCATCGGCGTCTCGCCGAAGTGGCTCATCGAGTGCAGGCGGCTGCAGCACGCCGCAACGGAGCTCGCGGCGCGACCGCACACCCAGCTCGCCCCGTTCGCCGCTGAACTGGGGTTCAGCGACTACTCGCATTTCTCGCGCCGCTATCGCGCGGTGCTCGGTGAGACGCCGGAGCAGACGCGGGCGTCAGCCCTGGGCGCGGCGCCCGGTGCGGCGCTGGCCGCCGGTGCTGACCGGGGTTGACGTGCTGTAGCTCGAGCGCGGCTGCGAGCCACGCGACTGGCCGCCGCGGCGCGGCGCTGCAGAACCCGCGCGTGTCGCACGCTTGCGCTGTGCATTGGCGCCCTGAGACCGTCCGCCGCCGCGCTGCTGCACGACCCTCGGAGCGGGTTTCACGTAATCGGCGACCTTGCCGACCAGGGCTGTGACGACATCCGACGACGCCGTCACCTGCTGGGGAGTGACCTCGATGGAGGCCTTGCGCAGCAGAGCCAGGGTGTCTTTCCTCTGCGTCGGCAGCATGATCGTGACCACGTCACCGGAGCTTCCTGCGCGGGCAGTGCGACCGCTGCGGTGCAGGTAGGCCTTGTGCTCTGCAGGCGGGTCGACGTGGATGACCAGTTCGATGTGGTCGACGTGCACACCGCGCGCCGCGACATCCGTCGCCACCAGAACCTTCGCCTCGCCCGCAGCGAATGCGGCCAGGTTCCGGTCCCGCTGCGCCTGCGACAGGTTGCCGTGCAGGTCGACAGCCGGAATGCCGGCATCCGTCAACTGTCTGGCCAGCTTCTTCGCGTGGTGCTTGGTGCGCATGAAGAGGATGCGCCGCGTGGTGCCAGACGCGAGCTTCTGAACCAGCGCGCGCTTCGCTTCAACCCCGTCGACCTCGAAAAGGTGGTGGGTCATGGCGTCGACGTGCGAGTTCTCGTCGTCAACAGAGTGCATGACCTCGTTGTGCAGGAAGCGCTTCACGATCTTGTCGACCCCGTTGTCGAGGGTCGCGCTGAACAGCAGGCGCTGTCCGTCGTTCGGGGTCTTGTCGAGGATGCGGGTGACGACAGGCAGGAACCCGAGGTCAGCCATGTGGTCGGCCTCGTCGAGCACCGTGATCTCCACGGCATCAAGGCTCACGAAGCCCTGCTTCATGAGGTCTTCGAGCCGTCCGGGGCAGGCCACGACGATGTCGACGCCCGCCTTCAGCGCAGCGACCTGCCGCTGCTGCGACACACCGCCGAAGATCGTGGTGCTCTTGAGTCCGTAGGCGGATGCGAGCGGCTCGAGCGCGGTCGCGATCTGGGTCGCGAGCTCGCGCGTGGGCGCCAGGATGAGGCCGAGCGGGCGACCGGCGCGGCGCTGACCGCCGGCCAGCTTCCCGCCGAGTCGAGCAGCCATGGGGATCGAGAACGCGAGTGTCTTGCCCGAGCCGGTCTTGCCTCGGCCGAGCACGTCGCGCCCGCCCAGAGTGTCTGGCAGGGTGTCGACCTGAATCGGGAACGGGCTCGTGATGCCGTTGGCCTCGAGGGCGTTGACAAGGGCAGCGGGCACGCCGAGCGCGCCGAAGGTTGTTTCAGACATAGGTGTGTTTAGTGCCTTTCGGGCAACTGTGGGTTGAGTAGCCGCGCAGCGGCGCATCGAAACCGGGTTTGGCGAAGGTGGCGATGGCCACATCCGTTCGCCGTAAGAAAGTGATCAGCCCGAGCGGGCGGAGAAGCGTTCTACGACGCAGGAAAATCCAACGATGGATTCGCAAGTGATCACAGTCTACCGGATGCGACAGCGCCGCAGTGCAGGGCGTCAGCCTCGGCGGTACACCTCTGCAGCCACAACCAGGTCTTCCCAGGGCATGCCGGAGCTCTTGAAGACGCGCGGACGACCGCGGTCAACGGCGACCTCGCCCACCACGAGGTCGCGCAGCGGCGACACGTGGTCGAGCGTGATGGCCCCCTCGTTGATGGGGATGATGATGTCGCCGCCCTCGATCATGACGTGGGCGGTGGTCTCGACGATCACCTGCGATCGGGCGATGAGGCCGGTGTCGAGCTCCCGGGCATCCGGTTCGTGGCTGCCCACGGCGATCACGCAGGCGTCGTCGTGCACGAGCGAACCATCGAAGACGGGCTCGCGGGCGGTGGTCGCACAGACGATGAGGTTGCTGTCTTTCACCGCGTCTGCTGTGCCCACGCTGGTCGGGATTCCGCTGGCGGTGACCTGATCGGCGAGTACCTGCGCGCGCTCGCGATTGCGTCCGACGAGTGTGACCCGCTTGATGGCGCGAATGGCCCTCAGCGCCTCGACGTGGCCCCACGCCTGCGGGCCGTAGCCGAAGATCACCAGGTGGTCGGTGTCTTCTGCTGCGAGCAGGTCAGCCGCCGCAGCGGACACCGCAGGGGTGCGCAGCGTCGTGAGCGCGACGCCGTCCATGATGGCCACGGGAGACAGTGTCGGGGTGTCGAAGAGCAGGTAGTGGCCCTGGATGCGCTCCAGCCCCTTCTCAGGGTTCTTCGGCGCGACGGTCACGACCTTGACGCCGAGGAACTCGGTGCTCTGGGTCGGCATCAGCAGCACTTGGCCGTTCGTGGTGTCATCGATGTGCTTGGGCAGGTCCGCGGACGTGTCGAGCCCCGCCCTCAGGTCGCGGTGGTACGCGGCGACGGCATCGGCGAAACTGACGCGGGCGTATACCTCGTCTGCGGAGATCCAGGGGATGGCTGGGGTGGTCATCTGAGTACGAATCCTGTTCCGACCGGATCGGTCTGATCGAGGGTGAATGTGTGGGTTCCCGTGGCATAGGCCATGCCTTCGACCGCGGGGATGATGGTGCCGTCGCCGGCGTCTCGGATTCGCCCGAGGAAGCGCGTGTCGACGATGGAGTCGTGGATGAGGGTGTCTCCCTCGCCAAGGCGCCCGGTGTCTGCCAGCAGTGCGAGCCGCGCTCCCGTGCCCGATCCGCACGGCGAGCGGTCGACCTCGCCGTCGGCGAACACGGTGACGTTGCGCTGGTGCACGCCGTGCGGGGTGTCTCCCAGGTCGTCGAAGAGGATGGTGCCGTACACGCCGCTCAGGCGGTCGTCATCCGGATGCTTCGCCCATTCGCTGTCGTTCAGCAGCCACTTGATCTCGCGCCCGATGGCGATGAGGTCTGTGTAGTGCTCCGGCGTTACGGCGAGGCCGACGGATGCCGCGTCGACCGATGCGTAGATGGCCCCGCTGTAGCTGAGGTCGGCCAGCACCGTTCCCCTGGAGGTCTGCACCTCGACCTGGCGCGCAATCGCATAGCTCGGCACGTTCTCGAAGACGACGCTCGTGATGGTGCCGCCGCTGCTGTGCACGTGGGCGGTGACCCGGCCTGAGGGCACGTCGATGGTCACGGGGGTCACGCCGTCCGGATCCGCCTCGACCCTGCCGGTCTGCACCGCCCACACGCCGAGGGCGATGGTGCCGTGTCCGCACGCTGTCGAGTAGCCGTCTTTGTGCCAGAAGAGCACGCCGAAGTCTGCACCCTCGTCGTCTGGCGGAACGATGAAGCCGCCGTACATGTCTGCGTGGCCGCGCGGTTCCTGGCAGAGCAGCTGCCGCACGGAGTCGAACTCTTCTGACGCTGCAGCGTGCACCCGTCGTTCCGCCACGGTGGTGCCGCCGATGGCAGGCAGGCCGTCGGTGACGATGCGGAACGGCTCACCCGCGGTGTGGTAGTCGGTCGCCTGGATGGCGTCAGTAATATGCCACATATTAGGATGGTAGCTGATACCCGCATTTCTGGCGATGGGGCCAGCGGGCGACAAGAGGGGTGACGATAGATGAAGATCACGGCCATCGACTGCTTCGGCTACGAGTTGCACTATGCCCACGGCGAGTACGTGATGTCGGGCAATCGGGCGGCCAGTTCAGAGGTCGGCACCCTCGTTCGCGTCACCACAGACGACGGTGTCGAGGGATGGGGTGAGGTCACACCGCTCGGAGACCTTTATCTGCCCACCCACTGGCGCGAGGTGCGTGCCGCCCTGCGAACGCTGGCGCCCCGCCTGATCGGGGAAGACCCCACCAACCTCTCCGGCATCCATCGCGTCATGAACGCGACCCTCCTGGGTGGCGGCTACGCCAAGGCGGCGATCGACGTCGCCTGCTGGGACCTCCTGGGCAAGGCCGCAGGGCTGCCCGTCTCGGTTCTGCTGGGCGGCGTTCTGCAGAGAGACTTCCCGCTGTACGAGGCGGTGCCGCTCCGGTCTCCGGATGAGATGGCGGCCTTTGTCTCGGAGCGCCAGGACGCAGGCATCCACCGGTTCCAGCTGAAGGTGGGGAACGACCCGCACGAAGACGCGGCGAGAACCCGTGCGGTTGTCGACGTCGCAGAGCGAGACACTCTCATCGTCGCCGACTCGAACGGCGGCTGGAACCTCAGGGCGGCTCAGATCGCCGTGCGCGAGTTGGCCGACCTGCCCGTGTTCATCGAGCAACCGTGCCGAAGCACAGAAGACAGCATCTTCGCCATGAGGCACTCCTCGCTGCCGCTCGTGCTCGATGAGTCGGTAATCACGCCGCAAGACGTCTTCAACGCGAAGCACGTCGCGGGGGCGGTGTCGATCAACATCAAGATCAGCCGGGTCGGCGGGCTGACGCAGGCCGCGCGCATGCGAGACCTCATGCAGGAGCTCGACCTTATGGTGTCTGTGGAGGACTCGTGGGGAGGCGACATCGTCACCGCAGCTGTGAGTCACCTGGCGGCGAGCACGCGCCCCGAGAACTTCCAGAACGCCTCGTTCATGAACGACTGGACTGACGGGCATGTCGCCGGGTACTCGCCCCGGTCGGTCGGCGGCCGCGGGTCGGCTCCCACCGGCCCCGGGCTGGGCATCGAGGTTGACGCTTCCGGGCTCGAGAAGGTGTTCAGCGTCACGCAAGAATGAAGCCCGAAATTTCAGTGCAGCTGTCACACTGAGCCGCCAGCGTGGAGTATGGCACATACTATAGAGCCACGGTGCGAGCCTGCCGACGATGGTGCTCGGTCGTCAGGGTAGGAGAAGTATGGCTGTGTCATCTATTCAGAAAGTGGCGAAAGCTGCGAGCCTTCGCGACCAGATCGGGAAGTCCCTGTCTGCCGCGATCGTCTCGGGTGAGCTCGCCCCCGGCACCATGGTCTCCGTTCCCGGGCTCGCCGCCGAGTTCGGCGTCTCTGCCACCCCCGTGCGCGAGGCGATTCTCGACCTCGAACAGCGTGGCTTCGTCACGTCTGTTCCCAACAAGGGCTTCCGTGTCACCGAGGTGAGCCGGCGTGACCTGAGCGAGCTCATCGAGGTGCGCACCATGCTCGAGGCTCCCGTGATGGCTGCGCTGGCGGGCAAGATTCCGCCGGAGGAGATGCCGAAGTGGCGGCAGCTAGCCGATCGCATCAGCGAGTACGCGGATGCCGGCAACCTCACCGCGTTCCTCGAGGTCGACCGGGATTTCCATCTCGGGCTCCTGGCCCTGCACGGGAACGACCGGCTGGTGGCGCTGGTGACCGAGCTGCGTTCACAGACCCGCATGGTCGGGATGGCGAAGATGACCAACACGCCCGAGCTCAGCAAGTCGGGGCGGGAGCATCACGAGATGCTCGACCTGATCGAACAGGGGCATGGCGAGGAGCTCGAAGCCCTGATGGCGAACCATTTCGCCCACGTATTCACCTGGTGGGGTCCGCAGTCGGAATAATTCCCTATTGCCCGCTCCGCAGTAGTATGTAATATTGTACCGCACGTGCAATCACGCGGACACAGCCGCCAGATAGCACATTTTCACCATCAACGGAGAGGCAGAAAATGAAGCTCGGAAAACGTGCGGGAGTAATGCTCGGCATTGCAACTGCAGTCCTACTCACGACGACTGCGTGTAGCGGTGGTCTGCTCGGCGGCGGTGGCGACGGCGGCGACGACACCGGCCCCATCAAGATCGGCATGATCGTTCCGACCTCCGGCAGCAGCGCGCCCACCGGCACCAGCATGCAGAAGGGTGCCCAGCTGGCGGTTGACGAAATCAACGAGGCGGGCGGAGTGCTCGACGGTCGCATGCTCGAACTGGTCGTCGGCGACGGTGCCTGTGATGCACAGCAGGCCGTGGCCAGCGCCAACAAGCTCGTCTCGAGCGGCGTCGTGATCTCGGTCGGCGGATACTGCTCGGGCGCAACCCTCCCGACGCTGCCGATCTTCGACAAGGCCGGCGTGCCCATGATCATCCCGGCCGCCAACTCGCAGGACCTCGTCAACGAGGGCCTCAAGTCGGTGTTCCTGATCAACGGAACCGGCCTGCAGCAGTCCACCGCTGCGCTCGACTTCATCAAGAAGCAGGGCTACGCAACGGTTGCGCTCGTCGATGACAACACCAGCTACTCGGTCGACATCACGACCGAGACCGAGAAGCAGATCACCGAAGACGGTACGGTCGACGTCGTTCTGAACACGTCGGTGAACGCCGGTGAAAGCGACTACTCCTCTGTGGTGCGCGACATCATCAACTCCGGTGCCGAGATCATCTACTGGACCGGTTACTACCAGGAGGGTGGCCTGATCACAGACCAGCTCCGCAAGAACGGCTACACGGGCGACATCATGGTCGCTGACGGCAGTGCAGACAGCACTCTCGCCGAGGTCGCCGGTGCAGCAGCCGAGGGTGTCTTCGCCACCATGACCCCTACGCCGAACACCATCGCGGGTGCCGAGAACTGGATCGAGGACTTCAAGGCAGCCTTCGGTGAAGACCCGAAGCCGTACTCGACGCAGTCCTACGACGCCGTTCGCCTCGCTGCAGCGGCGTTCGAGGACGCCGGAAGCACCGAGACGGATGCGGTGATCGCAGCCCTCGAGGCGATCGACGGATTCGACGCCTTCTCCGGACCGCTCTCGTTCACGCCTGAGCACACGCTGGCCAGCGGCGGGTTCGTCATCCTGATCATGGAGAACGGCGACTTCGTTCTGCACGACGACCTGCAGTAAGCCCACTTGAGGCGGGTGTCGTGGCCCGCGCTCCCAGCGCCGGCCACGACACCTCGCCGTGATCTCTGCGACGGAGCAGGCTTCTATGGCACAAATCATCTGGGACGGACTCTTCGTAGGCTCGTTCTATGCCCTGATCGCGCTGGGCTACAGCATGGTCTACGGCATCATCAAACTTCTGAACTTCGCGCACGGCGACCTGTACATGGTCGGTGCGTTCATCGGCTACACGATCCTCACCTCGATCGGTGGAGCGGCCACCTCGATGGGGCTGTTCGCCCTCATCGTCGTGATGATGCTCAGCATGCTGCTCACCGGAACCATCGGTGTCATCGTTGAGCGCCTCGCGTATCGGCCGCTTCGCGGTGCTCCACGATTGGCGGTGCTCATCACGGCGGTCGGCGCATCCTTCGCTCTCGAGTACGGTGTTGCAGCGATCGCCAGCCCCAACCCCCGCGGCTTCCCGATCCGGCTCGACGGCGACATCATCATGATGCTCGGAGCTCGTGTGACCCTTCCGCAGATCACGCTCATGCTGATCGCGGCAGTGCTCATGTTCGCCCTCGACCGCTACATCAGGAAGACCTCTACCGGCCGGGCGATGCGCTCCATCTCGCTCGACATGAAGGGGTCGCTGCTGATGGGCGTCAACGTGAACGCCGTGATCAGCCGCACCTTCTTCATCGGGTCGGCTCTCGCCGGCGCCGCGGGCGTCATGGCGGGTGCCTACTACGGCAAGATCGACTTCCTCATGGGCTTCATCATCGGCCTCAAGGCCTTCACTGCAGCCGTCATCGGAGGAATCGGAAACATCCGCGGGGCCATGCTGGGTGGCCTGGTGCTCGGCCTGGTCGAGGCCTTCGGGTCTCACCTGGTCGGTGGCCAGTGGCGTGACGCTTTCGCGTTTGCCGTGCTCATCCTCTTCCTCACCCTGCGCCCCACCGGAATCCTGGGCGAACGAGTTACGGAGCGTGTCTGATGACGATGGAATACAAGACGTCCAGCATCGTGACGAACCGTCCGCCCGAGAAGCGGAACACGGTGGCCGAGTGGTTGACCAGGATCTTCGAGAACAAGTACATCGGCTGGGTCGCGCTGGGCATAGCGCTGCTGGTGCCCTTCGTGAACGCCTCCGTGTACACGATGAATGTGGCAACGACGGCGGCGATCTTCGTGGTGCTCGCCGCGGGGCTCAACATCGTCGTCGGCTACTGCGGTCTGCTCGACCTCGGCTACATCGCCTTTCTGGCGGTCGGCGCATACACGGCGGGAATCCTGTCGAAGATGTTCGAGCTCCCGGTGCTGTTCACGCTCCCTGCCGTGGTCATCATGACCATCCTGTCCGGGCTCATCATCGGAGCCCCGACGCTGCGACTGCGAAGCGACTACCTCGCTATCGTGACGCTCGGTTTCGGTGAGATCACCCGCATCACGGCACAGAACCTCACCATCACGGGCGGTCCGCAGGGAATCTACAACATTCCCAGCTTCCTGGTGATCGGCGACTTCGACTTCCAGAGCCCGGTGGTCTTCTACTACCTCACGGTGGTGATCGTCGCGGGGCTGGTGCTCGCGGCTGCGCGCCTCGGCAAGTCCCGCCTCGGCCGTGCCTGGAAATTCGTGAAGGAAGACGAGGACGCGGCGGAGGCCATGGGCATCCACACCTACAAGGTGAAGCTGCTCGCCTACATCTTCGGAGCAATCTGGGGTGGTTTCGGTGGCATGCTCTTCGCCTCGCACCTCACCGCCATCTCCCCGCCGAGCTTCCTCTTCCTGCAGTCGGCCCTCGTGCTGATGGCAGTGGTGCTGGGTGGCATGGGCAACATGAAGGGCGTCGTGATCGGTGCCCTCGTGATCAGCCTGCTGCCCGAGGTTCTGCGCGAGTTCTCCGAGTACCGCTACCTGCTGTTCGGTGTTCTGCTCGTGGTGGTCATGGTGTTCCGCCCGCAGGGCCTCTGGCCGCCACACGCCTCAGAGGCCGAACGGGTCAAGGCGAAGCTCGAGAAGGATGCGATCAGGAACGGATTGAACCGATGAGCCCGGTACTCGACGTGCAAGACCTGCAGATCGCGTTCGGCGGTGTGAAGGCCGTCGACGGCCTGACCTTCAGCGCCAACGCCAAGGAGATCGTCGCGGTCATCGGTCCGAACGGTGCCGGAAAGACCTCGGCCTTCAACTGCATCACCGGCTTCTACAAGCCGACCGGTGGGCGGGTGACCCTGAACGGTGTCGACATCACGGGCAAGCGCCCGGCAGACATCGCGCAGGCTGGGGTGTCGCGCACCTTCCAGAACCTGAGGCTGTTCCACGACATGACGGTGCTCGACAACGTGCGAGCCGGCATGCACCTCTACGGAGGGCAGAACTTCCTCGATGCCATCTTCCACACGCCTCGCTTCAAGCGCAGCGAGGAGCTGTACACCGAAGAAGCGCACCATTGGCTCGACTTCGTCGGGTACGGCGGCAATCGGGGTGTGCCCATTCGCAACCTCTCGTACGGGCAGCAGAAGCAGGTCGAGATCGCCCGGGCGCTCGCCCGCAAGTCCGAGCTGCTCCTGCTCGACGAGCCTGCGGCTGGCCTCAACCACAACGAGAAGCAGTCGCTGCTGGAACTGTGCCGACGCATCCGTGACCTCGGAACGGCCATCGTGCTGATTGAGCACGACATGGGCCTGGTCATGGAGGTCTCGGAGCGCATCGTCGTGATGAACTTCGGCAAGGAGATCGCAGACGGTACCCCGGCAGAGGTGAAGGCGAACCCCGCCGTCATCGAGGCCTACCTGGGCAAGGACGATGAGGAGGAGGTGCCCGCTGATGGCAATGCTTGAGTTCGACAACGTCGAGGTGTTCTACGGCAAGGTGCAGGCGCTTCGGGGTCTCAGCATCCGCGTCGAAGAGGGCGAGATCGTCGCGCTTCTGGGCAATAACGGAGCGGGCAAGACGACCACGCTGTCCACGGCGTCTGCGCTCGTGAACCCGCAGACCGGTCGCGTCACGTTCAACGGTGCAGACATCACCAAGGCCAAGCCGTGGGAGGTGGTGGAGGCCGGGCTCATCCATGTGCCGGAGGGGCGTCGCATCTTCAGCACCCTCACGGTGTTCGAGAACCTGCAGCTCGGTGGCTACCTGGTGAAGGACCGAGCACTCGTCGCCCAGCGCATCAAGCATGTCTACGAGCTGCTGCCGCTGCTCGAGCAGCGCAAGAACCAGCAGGGCGGAACGCTCTCGGGTGGCGAACAGCAGATGCTTGCCATCGGACGCGCACTCGTCGCCGGCCCGAAGATGCTCATGCTCGACGAGCCGTCGATGGGGCTCGCACCGCTCATCGTGGCGCAGGTGATGCAGGTCATCAGCGACATCCGTGACGAGGGCACCACCGTGCTGTTGGTCGAGCAGAATGCTCGCGCTGCGCTCAAGGTGACCGACCGCGCCCACGTGATTGAGGATGGCGCGACGACGCTCGAGGGCAAGGCATCGGAGATGATCGCGGACCCGCGCATCATCGACGCCTACCTGGGCGCGTAAGGCGTTGGGTGGGGTGAACGGCCTCATGATGGGGCTGTTTCTCCCGCTTAAGGCTCTGTAGTATGTTACATATCATTCAATGTAGAGGCGGAGGGGGTGGCCCATGATCAGCAGCGCGATAGTCATCGGTGCGGGCATCGTGGGCGCCTCGTGTGCGCGCAGCCTTGCCCGCCGCGGGGTCGAGGTGACCGTTGTCGAACGCGGCACCGCGGCATCCGGAACGACCGCGGGCGGCGAAGGCAACCTGCTCGTCTCAGACAAGGGGCCGGGGCCAGAGCTGGACATGGCCCTGCACGCGGCCGCACTCTGGCCCGCGCTCACGGTGGAGCTTGCGGAGGAGCTCGGCATCGGATTTCCGCCCATCGAGTACGAGCAGAAGGGTGGTCTGGTGGTCGCCACCACGGATGCCGGAGCTGCGCCCCTGCTCGAGTTCGCCGCCGCTCAGCGAACCGCGGGCGTCCAGGCCCAGGTATTGAGCGCCGCGGAGGCTCTGCAGCTGGAACCAGACCTCAACCCCGCCATCACTGCTGCCGTCTTCTACCCGCACGATGCCCAGGTTCAGCCCGTCATCGCGGCGGAAGCCCTGCTCGCATCCGCCCGGTTGAACGGTGCACGGGTGGCACAGCACTCGTCGGTGACGGGCGCGATTCGCGACGGTGACGGGGCGATCGTGGGCGTCACGACCACGGCAGGTGCGATTCGGGCAGACGCGGTCGTGGTCGCTGCCGGCCCGTGGTCGGGTGAGGTGGCTGCAGCGCTCGGCGTGCTTCTTCCCGTTCGCCCGCGGCGTGGCGTGGTTCTGGTCACGTCTCGCATGCGCCATCGCGTGTTCCACAAGGTCTACGACGCTGACTACGTGGGAGCCGTCGGGTCGGATGACGCCGCGCTGCAGACGTCGAGCGTCGTCGAATCGACCGCAGCGGGAACTGTGCTCATCGGTTCGTCACGACAGCAGATCGGGTTCGACGACAGCATGCGCACAGACGTGATGGCCCAGATCGCGGCCAAGGCGCTCAGGGTGTTCCCGTTCCTCGCCGACCACAACGTCATGCGCGCGTACGGCGGGTTCCGGCCGTTCATGCCAGACCACCTGCCGCTCGTGGGGCCAGACCACCGCGTGCCCGGCCTCTGGCACGCGACGGGTCACGAGGGCGCAGGCATTGGCCTCGCCCCCGTGACTGGTGACCTGATCGCCGCGATGATGACGGGAGCAGAACCGAGCCTGGATGCCACGCCGTACTCCCCTGCGCGGGAGAGCCTCGCCCCCTACCTGGCGGAGGTGGCGTGATGGCGGCCAGACTCATCCCGTTCCGTGACGACCCCGCCCGCCCCGAAGAACCCACCCAGCTCAGCATCACGGTCAACGGCGAAGAGTTGACCGGCGTGGTCGGCCAGACCATCGCCGGGGTGATGCTCGCGAACGATCGACTCGGCTTCAGGAGCACCTCCTCGCACGACAGGCCGCGCGGCGTCTTCTGCGGCATCGGGGTCTGCTTCGACTGCCTTGTGGTGGTCGATGGTGTCGACGATGTGCGCGCCTGCCAGCGCAGGGCGAAAGACGGCGATGTCGTCACGACCCAGCACCACGAACTTCCGGAGGGCGCAAAGCCATGACGCGCGTTCTCGTGATCGGTGGCGGCCCGGGCGGCCTAGCTGCGGCCCGTTCCGCGCGGCTCGCAGGGGCCGACGTGACCCTCATCGAGGCCTCGGACTCCCTGGGAGGTCAATTCTGGAGGCACCTGCCCGACAGCAGGCCGGCGGCCAACGAGCGGATGCTGCACCACGGCTGGCATCGGTTCCAGTCGCTCGTCGCTGAACTCATGGCAGACGACGGTTGCGAGATCGTCACAGAGGCCCACGTCTGGGCCATCGATGCCGGTGCGCGTCCCGTGGTGCACGCCGTCATCGGTGAGGCTGACGGCAGCGGCCGCACCCGCACGACCTTCCAGCCAGACGCCATCGTGCTCGCCACGGGAGCCTTCGACCGTACCCTGCCGTTCCCCGGCTGGGACCTTCCCGGCGTGTTCACCGCTGGGGCAGCACAGGCACTCGCCAAGGGCGAGCGCGTCGCCGTCGGCCAGCGCGTGCTCGTGGCGGGCGCCGGCCCGTTCCTGCTCCCGGTCGCGCAGTCGCTCGCCGCGACGGGGTCGCGGGTTGTCGCCGTGATGGAAGCCAACCGCGCCGTCCCCCTCCTGCGAGGCTGGCTGCCGCGACCTTGGCAATTGCTTCCCGCCGCCGGAAAGGGGCTCGAGCTTGCCGGGTACCTCGCAGGCCAGCTGCGCCACCGCATCCCGTACCTGCTCGGACGCACGGTGATCGCCGCCCACGGCACCGACCGCGTCGAGTCTGTGACCACGGCGAAGCTCGATCGCGACTGGGTGCCCATCGCCGGAACCGAGAAGACCATCGAGGTCGACGCCGTGTGCGTGAGCCACTCGTTCACGCCCCGTCTCGAACTGGCGCTAGCCGCCGGATGCGCGCTCACGCCCGAGCGCTTCGTGCGGGTGGACGCGAGGCAGCAGACCACCGTCGCCGGCGTGTACGCGGTGGGTGAGCTCACGGGGATCGGCGGTGTGGACCTGGCGCTCGCGGAAGGCGAGATCGCGGGGCGAAGCGCGGCCGGGGCATCCGGAACCAACGCTGCCCTCGAACGCAGGAAGACCGTCTTCACCCGCTTCGCCGCGCGCATCGAGGCGGCCCACGGCATCCGCCGCGGCTGGCCCGCCTGGCTCACCGAGTCGACCATCGTGTGCCGCTGCGAAGAGGTCAGCTACGGCAGCCTGTGGTCCACCGCCAGGGCCACCCAATCTGAGTCGCTGCGCTCCCTCAAGTTGAGCACTCGCGCGGGCCTCGGAATCTGCCAGGGCCGCATCTGCGGGCGAACCGTCGAAGACCTGCTCGCCAGGCAGACGGAGGGGGAGCGCCTGACCGACGGCACGGTGAGCGACAGAAGGCCCATCGCCGTTCCGATCCGACTCGGCGAACTTGCGACACCCCCAGACCACCAACCACACACAGAACCACCGAACAGAAGCCTGTCCGGCTCCGCGAAAGGAACACAATGAGCAAGAACCCCAACTTCGACCTGGGGGGAGTCGTCGTCGCGACGACCCTCCCGTTCAAGGAAGACCCGTCAGCGCCCGCCGGGCTCGCCGTCGACTTCGACAAGTTTGCACAGCACGTCGACTTCCTCATGAACAACGGCGTGCGCGGTGTCGGCCCCAACGGCTCTCTCGGCGAGTACGAGGCACTCACCGACGAGGAGCGCCGCAAGGTGATCCAGGTCGCGGTGAAGGCCGTCGACGGCCGCGGAATCGTGATCGCCGGTGTGCACGGCACCGGATGGCACGCGGCCAAGAAGTGGGCGGAGTACGCCAAGGAGGATGGCGCAGACGGCCTGCTTCTGCTGCCGCCCACCATCTACAAGTCGAACGACGACGAGATCTACACCCACTTCGCCAAGGTGGCAGAGGTCGGGTTGCCGATCATGGCGTACAACAACCCGTTCTCCACCAAGATCGACCTCAGCCCGGAACTCATCGCGCGGCTGGCCGAGATCCCAGAGGTGGTGGCCATCAAGGAGTTCTCCGGTGACATCCGTCGCATCCTCGCCATTCGCGAACTGTGCGACATCGATGTGATCTGCGGCACCGACGACCTGCTCTTCGAGTCGCTCGTCGACGGAGCTGTCGGCTGGTTCGCCGGCTACCCGAACGCCTTCCCGAAGGAGTCCGTCGAGATCTACGACCTCGTCAAGGCGGGCAAGGTCGCCGAGGCGCTCGAACTCTACGAACAGCTCGTCACGGTGTTCCGCTGGGACACCAAGATCGAGTTCGTTCAGGCGATCAAGCTGTCGATGGACATTGCGGGCCAGAGCTACGGCGGCGTCACCCGCCCGCCGCGTGGCCCGCTCACCCCCGAGCAGCACGCCAAGGTCACGGCTGACACCAAGAAGGCTCTCGACTACATCGCGAGCCGTAAGGTCTAAGCATGCGTTCTTCGCGAATGTTCACGGCGGTCGACTCCCACACCGAGGGGATGCCCACCCGGGTCATCACCGGCGGTGTGGGGGTCATCCCCGGCGCCACCATGAACGAGAAGCGGCTCTACTTTATGAAGCACCTGGATGACATCCGGTTGCTCCTGATGAACGAACCGAGGGGTCACGCTGCCATGAGCGGCGCGATTCTGCAGGCGCCGACGCGGGATGACGCCGACTGGGGCGTCGTGTACATCGAGGTCTCCGGATGCCTGCCCATGTGCGGGCACGGAACCATCGGGGTCGCGACCGTGCTGGTCGAGACGGGCATGGTTCCCGTGGTCGAGCCGGTGACCACCATTCGGCTCGACACCCCTGCCGGGCTGGTCATCGCGCGCGTCGCCGTGAGCGACGGCCACGCAGACTCCGTGACCATCGAGAACGTGCCCTCGTACAGCGAGCGTCTGGATGAGACGGTGGAGGTTCCCGGCTACGGAACCGTTCCGTACAGCCTCGCGTTTGGCGGGAACTTCTACGCCATGGTCGACCTCGACGCCGTCGGTATCGAGTTCGACCGCGCCAACCAGCAGCAGATCCTTGCCGCGGGGCTGGCGATCATGGACGCCATCAACACCACCAGGCCGCCGAAGCATCCGGAGATCGACGGGCTCGACCACTGCCACCACGTGGAGTTCATCGCCCCGGGGTCCACGGCGGAGTATTCGCGCCACGCCATGGCGATCTACCCCGGCTGGTTCGACCGCTCACCGTGCGGTACGGGAACGTCTGCCCGCATGGCCGAGCTGTGGGCTCGCGGCGAGTTGGCGCTCGACACCGACTTCGTGAACGAGTCGTTCATCGGCTCGAAGTTCACGGGTCGGCTCGTGCGCGAGACGTCTGTCGCGGGCATCCCGGCCGTGGTGCCCACCATCACGGGCCGTGCCTGGGTCACGGGCATCGGGCAGTACCTGCTCGACCCGTCCGACCCGTTCCCCACCGGCTTCCAGTTCTGACGCAGTTTTCGCGGGTTGTTGATTCTGCGGGTTGAGTAGGTCGCGTAGCGGTCGTATCGAAACCAGTTGTTTTCTGCGGGTTGAGTAGGTCGCGTAGCGGCCGTATCGAAATCAGTTGTTTTCTGCGGGTTGAGTAGGTCGCGAAGCGGCCGTATCGAAACCAGTTCCAAGCAAAGGAGTACCCATGTCCCTCACACCAGACCTAGACCGAGTCGCGGCACGCGCGGCCGAGGTCGCCCCCCTCTGGGCGGACACCACACCGACGCAGCGTGCGCGCGCCCTGGTCGTCGCCGCAGACGCCCTCATCGATTCGACGGCAGACCTCGTGGCGATCGGCATGCAGGAGACCGGGCTCGCCGAGACACGCCTCACGGGCGAGCTGAAGCGCACCGCCGTGCAGCTTCGCCTGTTCGCCGATGAGGTCGTTGACGGAAGCTACCTCGACGTGCGCATCGACGAGGCGGACCCCGACTTCGCGCTCGGTGTGCGCCCGGACGTTCGCCGCTACCGCATCCCGGTGGGTTCCGTGCTCAACTTCGCCGCGAGCAACTTTCCGTTCGCGTTTTCGGTGGCAGGCGGTGACACTGCTGCGGCGCTCGCTGCTGGGTGCCCTGTGATCGTGAAGGCGCATTCCGGGCATCCGCGGCTCTCGGTCGAAACCGCCAGGGTCGTGAGCGAGGCCCTCGTGGGCGCCGGTGCTCCCGACGGTGTGCTCCAGCTGATCGAGGGGCGTGACGCGGGGGTGGACATGCTCAAGGATCCGCGCATCAAGGCGGGCAGCTTCACCGGTTCGATTCGGGTGGGACGGATGCTCGCAGACATCGCCGCGGCTCGCCCCACCCCCATCCCGTTCTACGGCGAGCTCGGGAGCGTCAACCCGGCCTTCGTGACGCGCGCCGCACTGGATGCCGCAGCAGACTTGATCGCCGACGGTTTCGTCACCAGCGTCTCCGGTTCGGCCGGGCAGCTCTGCACCAAGCCAGGTTTCCTGTTCGTTCCAGACCCGAAGATGCTCGCCCCTCGGGTTGCCGAGGCCGCGGCTTCGGTTGCCGAGCACCGCCTGCTCAACCCCGGTATCGCATCCGCATACCGTGACCGCCGCGAGGCGATTCTTGCGACACCGGGCGTGACCGTCGTAACAGAGGGCGACGTGCGCATCGACGACGACGGCAACGGGTGGGCGACGCCCACGGTGGTGAGTGTTCCCGCTGCCGTGTTGAGGGAGCATCGGGAGACGTTGCTCGATGAGGCGTTCGGGCCGCTCTCGGTTCTCGTGGAGTACGGCGACGAGGCGGAGCTCGCTTCGCTCGCTGGTGAGCTGTTCGAGGGCAACCTGACCGGCACCATCCACGCGGCGCCGGGGGAGGACACGCCCGCCGTGCGCGCGCTGGTCGACTGGATCAGCCACAGCGCAGGGCGCGTGCTCTTCGGCGGGTGGCCGACCGGGGTCGCCGTCACGTCTGCCATGCAGCATGGTGGGCCGTGGCCGGCAACCACCAACGACTCGAGCACCTCGGTGGGCACGGCGGCCATCGGCCGCTTCCTGCGGCCGGTCGCGTACCAAGACGCACCCCAGGAACTGCTTCCCGCACCGCTGCGCGACGACAACCCGTGGGGTGTTCCCCAGCGTCGCACGAGAGCGGGCGAGTCGCACGCCTGGGGCAGCCGCGCCACCTCTGCGGGTTGAGTAGCCCGCATACTCTCTGCGGGTTGAGTAGCCCGCGAAAGTTTCTGCGGGTTGAGTAGCCCGCGTAGCGACCGTATCGAAACCTGTTGATTTCTGCGGGTTGAGTAGCCCGCGTAGCGGGCGTATCGAAACCGTGCCGCCCGATAACCTGTCCTCATGCCAACCCAATCCGCGTACCAGGTCCGCTTCGAGTGGGGTGCCCCCGGTGTCGATTCCGTTGGTGACGGTGCGGATGCCGTCATCTGGGTCGACCAGTTGCCTGCGACGCCGCGCGATGTTCCGGACTTCCCCACGGTGGTTGCGGGGAGCATCCAGAACCGGCGTGCGGTTGCCGCGTGGGTGATCGACGAGCAGGCGCGCGTCGGTGACAGGTTCACGGTCGCGGTGATCGCGGCGGGGGAGGCGCGAGAGGATGGCTCGTTGCGGTTCGCTGTCGAAGACCTGCTCGGCGCGGGGGCGGTCATCGACGCGCTCGCCGAGGTGGGCATCGACTACTGCTCACCCGAGGCGGCAGCCGCCTGTGCCGCTTTCACGAGCCTGAGCAAGGCTGCAGCGCATTTGATAAGCGCGTCGGAGAGCGGCATGGCCACGGGGCGCCCCATGCTCGACCTTGACGCCATCGATGAGGTTCCCCGACTGCGTTAGTCAGGCCGCCATAGTTTCGATGACCGGGAAGGTCATCGGCGCTGACGTCGCGGCAATGGCCAGAAATGGCCTTCGCTCATAGCTCCAGCGCGCGTGCCCGGTGCGCCCGCACCTTCGCCCGGTTGCCGCAGCGCTGCATGGAGCACCACCGGCGGTTGTTCGATCGCGACCCGTCATAGAAGACCATCGCGCAATCGTCGGCGGAGCAGCCGCGGATGCGCCCCTTACCCTTCTCGCCGAACAGGTCGACGGCGTCTCGCGCGACCGCTGCGAGGGCCTGCGCGATCTTGATCCGCCCGGCGCCGGCCTGACGCCTGCCTCCCGCCAGCGCGGGCGGTACGTCCGGCATCGCCGCGTACAGGTTGATGATGTCGATGTCGTCTGCCGACGCAGAGGCATGCCTGGTCCTGGCGATCGCCACCCGCGCGATCGAGTCGGCCAATGCCTCGGCGTCCCTCAACTCGCGCTCTGTGGCTGTCGGGGCGAGCCGCTCGAAGCGCTCTCCCAGCCATTCGGCGAGGTCGGCCGGATTCACGAACGACGCATAGCCGAAGTCGAGTGCCAGTGATCCTGAGTCGAACCACCAGCGTGCGTCCCCTCCAGAGTCGAGCCACTGCCCCGTTTCGAGGCGAGCGGACGGGTACGACATCTAACCAGCATATGAGGTTACGAGAGCGGGAGCTGGGATTGCCCCACCTCACGCGGCCCGACGGTTCACCCAGCGGATGGCGTTCGCCGCATCGAAACGCTTCGAGCACCTGCCGCACGACATCGGCTTCGTCGGGCGCCGGTAGCGGTAGTGCACGTGCCCTGCGGGGCAGGTGCCCACCCAGGGGGCGAACTCGGTGGCGACTTCGCCGTCGTGGGTGCGCTTGCCCACGTAGCCCAGCTCGCGCGCGACGCGCTTCCAGGTTGGGCCGTGCCCCGTGCCGGCACCGGCCATCGCGTGAGCCACCTCGTGCAGGAGCACCTGGTGAATCTCGTCGTCGTCGAACCGGGCCGCCAGGTATCGAGACACGGTGATCTGCTTGCGCGTGTAGTTGCACTGACCCGCGCGGGTCTTGGCGTTGTCGAAGCCGAACGACCACTCCGCAGGGTCGAGGTGCAGGGCGATGAGCGCCTCCGCCCACCGTCTCACTCGCACCAGATCAGCCACGGATCGACCCTAACCCGCAGCCAGGACACCGCCGTGATGGCCGCCCAGCGCTGTGCAGAAGTGCGCGGGTGCGAACCTGTGGAGGGTCACTCGTTGAGGAACGATTCGGCGATCGCGATCGCCACCATCGAGCTGTCCACATCGTCTGCGTCCGCCCCGATGCGCACCCGGATGGTGACCGCCGTGCGAAAGTCGAGCAGCGCAGCTTTCAGTTCGCCCAGGTCGAAGTTCACCTTGCCGCGCTCGTGCAGCGCCGTGGCCTCCGCGGCAGCCCAGTCGTGTGCGCGGGCCTCATCAACGCACGAACTCAGCTCGATCATGGCTGCATCGAGCTTGCCCAGGTAGTGCTGAACCTGGGCGCGACGGATGCGCGCGAGGCACAGTTCTTTACGGTCGCCAGAGAAGCGCGCCTGGCGCAGCGCCTCATTCGCGGTGTCCCACGCCTCGTCGAGCCGGCCCACCAGGCGCAGGAGGGTCACCTTCTCGTTGAGGGCCTCGGTGTTGCGAAGCTCGCCCAACTCGTCGAGGCGCTCACCCGCCGCCCTCAAGTCCACCTTCTCGCGAAGAGTGATGGGGTCATAGCCCACGATTACGCTCACAGTACCGCCCCGATCCGTTCCCGAATCAGGCTAACCCTCCACCAGCGGGGTCAGGCGGATCTCGAGCAGCTTGTCGTCATCCGGTGCCGGGCTGCCGCGGCCATCCGTGTTGTTGGTGAGCACCCACAGGCTCCCGTCTGGTCCCTCCACCGCGTCTCTCAAACGGCCGTACTCGCCCGTGAACCAGGCGACTGCGTCCACCCTGTCGTCTACCGGGTACAGCGCCCACAGGGTTCGACCGCGCAGCGCAGCCATGAAGAAGGTGTTGCTCACGTGTGCGAGCCCGCTGGGGCTCGCAGCCGAGGTCGCCCACTGGTACACGGGGTCAACGAACCCGGGTGTGCCGGCAGCGCCCTCGACGGTGGGCCACCCGTAGTTCTTCCCCGCCTCGATCACGTTGAGTTCGTCCCACGTGTTCTGGCCGAACTCTGACGCCCACAACTGGCCCGTGGAGTCCCACGCGAGCCCCTGCGGGTTGCGGTGCCCAAGAGTGTAGACGAGCGAGCCGGGCGTCGGGTTGTCTGCCGGGGCATCGCCTTGAGGGGTCATGCGCAGGATTTTCCCGCTCAGCGACGACGGGTCCTGAGCGGCTTGCGGGTTGCCGGCGTCCCCGGAGGTCGCGTACAGCATCCCGTCCGGACCGAACTTGATGCGGCCACCGTTGTGGTTGCCGGCCTTTGCTATCCCGCTCAGCACGACGGATGCGTCCCCCAGCCGCAACGAACCCGCGTCGCCTTCCAGCGGCATCCGTACGATGCGGTTGTCTCGGTCAGAGGTGAAGTAGGCGTACAGCCAGAGGCCGTCCTGTTCGAGAACTTCGATGCCGAGCAGGCCGCCCTCGCCTCTCGGCGCGACGCCGGCCACGGTGCCGGCCTCGAGCAGCCTGCCGTCGGCGGTCAGCTCACGGATGGTCGCGGTGTCGCGCTCGCTGATGAGCGCGGAGCCGTTGGCCAGCCGAACGACAGACCACGGCGCGCGCAGTCCGCTCGCGATCACGGTCGGGTCTCCCGCTGGCTGCACCTGCACCTCTGGGGTTGTGCTCGGGCTTGCGCTGGGTGTGTTGGCGCGCGGTGGGATGGTCGTGGTCGGCGCCTGGGGCGACGTGCAGCCGCCGAGCGCCAGCGCCGCAACAGCCGCGATCCCCACCACGAGCATCCTCATTCCTCCATCATTCAGGAGGTTCACGCGTTTGCACCCCGCTTTTTTCACGGATGTGCGGTGTCAGTCGTGGCGGGTGCCCACCTGGAAGATGCTCTTCGCGGGAGGCGGTGACGGCAGCGCTGTCGCGTCTGTCGCGATCGGGGCACCCGCAATCCACGCCTCGAGTTCTCGGCCGGTGACCAGCTTTGCCGGATGCGGTCCGCCCGCGAGCAGGCGAGGCATCCACTCGAGGGGTAATGATGTGGGGGAGCCGACGAGCACGATATTGCCGAAGCGCCTGCCCTTCAGTATCTGGGTCTCGGCGAGCGCGGCCACGTTCCCGGTGGCGGCGTGCAACGTTGCTGCCTGGCTGCGAGCGAAGGAGAGGCCTGGCCCGTCTGCGATGTTGACGCATACCACACCGTCCGGGGCGAGCAGTGCTGTGGCCTCCCGGTAGAACTCGAGGCTCGTCACGTGCGCGGGGATGCGTGCGCCGCCGAAGACGTCGACGACCACGAGGTCGACGTTGCCGCGCAGTCCGGCCGGGAACCGGCCGAGTGCCTCGCGGGCGTCGCCGTGGCGCACCCGTATCGACGCTGCGCGCGACCAGGGCAGGTGCTCGCGCACGAAGTCGACCAGGTCGCTCTCCAGTTCGACCACTTGCTGGCGTGACCCGGGCCTGGTGGCCGCAACGTAGCGGGGGAGGGTCAGCGCTCCCGCGCCCAGGTGCACAGCGGTGATGGCGCCATCCGGCAATCGGTCGATGACGTGGCCGATGCGCTGCACGTATTCGAAGGTCAGCTGGGTCGGGTCGTCGAGGTTCACGCTCGACTGGGGGGTTCCGTCGACGACGAGCGTGTAGGTGCCGGGCTGCCAGCGGTCGGGCTCGATGGTGGCGCGGTATCCGCTGAGTTTCAGCACGGTGGACGGGTTTTCAGGCATGTCTCGACCCTGCCACACTGGGCTGATGAGTAACGCACCGAAGCGCGACCTTCCCCCGGGGATGCGCGCACAGCTCGACGCATCTTCGTTCCAGGGGCCGGCCACGTTCGGTATGCGGCCGTTGCTCACCGAGCCGGAGCAGCTCGACGAGTGGCAGCCAGACGTCGCCATCGTCGGCGCCCCGTGGGACGACAGCACCACCAACCGCCCCGGCGCACGATTCGGGCCGCGTGCCATGCGCGCGAACGCGTACGACCCGGGCACCTATCACCTCGACCTTGGGGTGGAGATCTTCGACCACCTCGAGGTCATCGATTACGGCGACGCGATCATGAGCCACGGCATGTGGGACAGGTCGAAGGATGCCATCCAGCAACGCGTGGGCGAGATCGCCAGCCGGGGCATCATTCCGATCATCCTGGGCGGTGACCACTCGATCACCTGGCCCGCAGCGACGGCTGTCGCCGAGCACCACGGGTTCGGCAAGGTCGGCATGATCCATTTCGATGCCCACGCAGACACTGCAGCGCACATCGACGGCAACCTCGCCAGCCACGGCTCCCCCATGCGCCGGTTGATCGAGTCGGGTGCGATTCCGGGCCACAACTTCATTCAGGTCGGGCTCCGCGGTTACTGGCCGGGGGAGGACGACCAGCGGTGGATGCGCGAGAACGGTCTGCGCCACCACCCGATGCAGGAGATCTGGGAGCGCGGAGTGAAGGCTGTGATGGCGGATGTGGTCGCGGAGGCTCTCGACGGAACGGATGCCATCTACCTCTCTATTGACATCGACGTGCTCGACCCCGCGTTCGCGCCCGCGACCGGTACACCGGCTCCCGGCGGTTTCGCCCCGATCGACTTGCTTCGCGTGGTGAGGCAGATCGTGCTCGACACGAATGTGGTCGCGATGGACGTCATGGAGGTGGCCCCCGCTTACGACCACGCGGATGTCACGGTGAACAACGCGCACGGCCTGATCTGGGAGGCGCTGGGCGCGATGGCCTACAAGGCCAAGCACCACCCCACTCCTGCGGGTTGAGTAGCGCGTAGCGCGTATCGAAACCGCACCCTCCCCACCCCTGCGGGTTGGGGTTGCTTCTGCGGGTTGGGATTGCTTCTGCGGGTTGAGTAGCGCGCAGCGCGTATCGAAACCCCTTCCTCCCCACCCCTGCGGGTTGAGTAGGCGCGCAGCGCCGTATCGAAACCCATCACCCGCTGGTTTCGATACGCTCGCTGCGCGAGCACTCAACCCGCAGTGTGGGCTCGCTGCGCGAGCACTCAACCCGCAGTGTGGGCCCGCTGCGCGAGCACTCAACCCGCAGTGTGGGCTCGCGGCGCGAGCACCCGCAGAACGCGAGCACCCCGCAGTGCAGGTGCAGTCCGCACCGCCCCTCAGTCCTCCGTGCGGAACCCGGTCGCCTTGTGTGTCCCGTCGCAGAACGGTTTGATCGTCGACATGCCGCACCGGCACAGTGCCACGGTGCGTCGCCGGGCGTCGATCGCGTGCCCGTCTGAGTCGAGCAGTTCGAAGTCGCCGCGAAGCAGCAGTGGGCCGTTGGGGCACGGCTCGATGCTCACGGGCTTGGCCGACGTCATGCTGCTGCCACCGAGAGCGGCTGGCGCAGCGAGGTCTCGCCGCGTTCCCACGCTTCGCGCATGTTCGACGCCATCCAACCGTCGACCGTCAGGCACGCGGACGCCCCGAACATGACGTCGCCCAGCAGCCTGGGGTCTGCCTCGACGAGTCCTCCGGCGAGGTCGCGGCCCGCGATCTGCTCGTGCACGGCGTCTGCTTCGACGTGCTCGTCGAAGTACCCCGTGGTCTGCTCGTCGTATCCGGCACGGCGGAAGCCCGTGCTCACGAGGCGGCACGGTATCGACGAGGTCATCTCGTACGCGGCGAGGTGGCCCACGATGGCCCCCCGCAGCCTGCGGTGCAGGCCGAACAGTGACATCAGGTTGGTCGATGCGAGTGTGATCGCCGGCACCCGGTCTGCGTATGCTCCGTACTCGGGGTCGAGCCCGAGGCTGGTCATCGTCTGCCGGTAGATGTGCTGGTGAACGCGTTCTGGTCGGCCCCCGCCGTACTCGTCCGACTGGATTTCCACGAGTGCCGCCTTCGCCACCCCGGTGAGGCGCGGGATCGCCCAGCTGTGCGGGTCGGCCTCCTTCAGCTGGTAGATGGAGCGCTGCATGAGGAACTCGTGCAGTTGCTCGTCCGTCGCTGACTTCGCGATGTAGTGCGAGAGGCTGGGGCCGTTGTTTGCAGAGGTGAGGTCGAACAGGGCGTCGGCGACGGCGCGCCTGGTCGGCTCCGGGTTCTCTGGCACCGGCACCACCTTCCTCAGCTGCGTCTCGAACGCATCCTCGATGATGCCTCGTGCTCGCAGGAGTGACGGATGCCACTCCCACCGCTCATCCACCCCGTCGACTCCCCGGTAGTGCAGCTCGTAGAGCACGAACAGCGCCACCTGCAGGTCGTCATCGCGCAGGATGTCTTCGCTGCGGTCTACTACTGCTGTCACCGCGGCGATGGTGCCTTCCAGGTCGTCGTGCGGGTCACTCACGATGGTGCGGAAGAGCGCCTCGCTGGCGTCCCCGCGTGATTCCGGTAGTCGCATGGGCAGTTCTCCGTTTCGTTCACCGGCCGCTTCTCTCACCGGCCGCTGACGAGCGCTGACCCGCGGCCTGAGCGGTGAGTATCGTCACGGTCTCTGTGGTCTTGCTGTGAGTATTCCGATACGAGCGCGCTTATAGCGGAATCCGCGAAATAGGTCAAGAATCTCGCTGGACAAGTCGAAACATCCGGCCTATAGTTGATCGTTGCGCTCCCAGAATTTCTATGCCTTCATATTGCGGTCGGCCGTGCATCCGGAGGCTGCGCCCTTGTGGCGCGGTTTTCGTGATCCACCCCAGTTAGGTTCTGGCGAGTCCTCACAACACCGCATCTACTCGCATCGCACGAATGTATTGACCCATGGGGTCACCGGAGGTTATTTCCTTGGCTGCTGCGCGCAACGCATCCACCACGAACCCAAGCAAAATCCTCAAGAACGGCCGCGCTCATTCGCGCCTGTCGTTCGCGAAGATCACCGACAACCTGACCGTTCCCGACCTGCTGGCTCTGCAGACCGAGAGCTTCGACTGGCTGGTCGGAAACGACGCATGGAAGGAGCGCGCGGCACAGGCGAAGGCTGACGGCCGCCAGGACCTCCCATCCCTCACCGGGCTGGAGGAGATCTTCGAAGAGATCTCCCCGATCGAAGACCTCGGCGAGACGATGCAGCTGTCGTTCACCAACCCTTTCCTCGAAGAGCGCAAGTACTCCATCGACGAGTGCAAGGAGAAGGGCAAGACCTACGCTGCCCCGCTCTACGTCGAGGCCGAGTTCATGAACCACCTCACCGGTGAGATCAAGACGCAGACCGTGTTCATGGGCGACTTCCCGCTCATGACCCCGAAGGGCACCTTCGTCATCAACGGCACCGAGCGTGTCGTGGTGTCGCAGCTCGTGCGTTCGCCCGGTGTGTACTTCGACCGCGCGCAGGAGAAGACGTCTGACAAAGACATCTACTCCGCCCGCATCATCCCGAGCCGTGGAGCCTGGCTCGAGTTCGAGATCGACAAGCGCGACCAGGTCGGCGTGCGCATCGACCGCAAGCGCAAGCAGTCCGTGACGGTCTTCCTCAAGGCCCTGGGCATGACCAGCGAAGAGATCCTCGAGGAGTTCAAGGGCTTCGCGTCGATCGAGGCCACCCTGGAGAAGGACAACATCCTCACCAAGGAAGAGGCGCTCAAAGACATCTACCGCAAGCTCCGCCCGGGTGAGCAGGTGGCGACCGAGGCCGCGCGTGCGCTGCTCGACAACTTCTACTTCAACCCGAAGCGCTACGACCTGGCCAAGGTGGGTCGCTACAAGATCAACCGCAAGCTGGGCATCGACGCACCGCTCGGCAACTCCGTACTCAGCCAGGAAGACGTCATCGCGACGATCAAGTACCTGGTCGCCCTGCATGACGAGCAGAAGACGATCAAGGGTGTTCGCGACGGCAAGCCGGTAGACATCCGTCTCGACGTCGACGACATCGACCACTTCGGCAACCGTCGCATCCGCGCCGTCGGCGAGCTTATCCAGAACCAGGTGCGCACCGGCCTGAGCCGCATGGAGCGCGTCGTGCGCGAGCGCATGACCACGCAGGACATCGAGGCGATCACGCCGCAGACCCTGATCAACGTGCGCCCCGTCGTCGCCGCGATCAAGGAGTTCTTCGGAACCAGCCAGCTGTCGCAGTTCATGGACCAGAACAACCCGCTCGCCGGGCTCACCCACAAGCGCCGCCTGTCGGCGCTCGGCCCGGGTGGTCTGTCGCGTGAGCGTGCCGGTGTCGAGGTTCGCGACGTGCACCCCAGCCACTACGGCCGCATGTGCCCGATCGAGACTCCTGAAGGCCCGAACATCGGCCTCATCGGTTCGCTCGCATCGTTCGCGCGCATCAACTCGTTCGGGTTCATCGAGACCCCGTACCGTCGCGTGGTCAAGGGCAAGGTCACCGACACCATCGACTACCTCACCGCGAGTGAGGAAGACGAGTTCATCGTCGCGCAGGCCAACGCCCCGCTGACCGCCGACTCCCGCTTCGCCGACGAGCGAGTCCTCGCCCGGTCGAAGGGTGGAGAGGTCGACCTGTTCCCGGTCGAAGACATCCTGTACATGGATGTCTCGCCCCGCCAGATGGTGTCTGTCGCCACCTCGCTCATCCCGTTCCTCGAGCACGACGACGCGAACCGCGCCCTCATGGGTGCGAACATGCAGCGCCAGGCTGTTCCGCTGCTGCGCAGTGAGAGCCCGCTCGTCGGAACCGGTATGGAAGGCTTCGCGGCCATCGACGCCGGCGATGTCGTCACCGCCGACAAGGCCGGTGTGGTCGCTGAGGTGTCTGCCGACTACGTGAGCGTCCAGCTCGACGAGGGTGGAACGCAGGAGTACTTCCTGCGCAAGTTCGACCGCTCCAACCAGGGCACCAGTTACAACCACCGTGTGGTCGTGAGCGCGGGTGACCGGGTCGAGGCCGGGGAGGTCATCGCGGATGGCCCCGCCACCGAGAACGGTGAGCTGGCGCTGGGCAAGAACCTTCTCGTGGCCTTCATGCCGTGGGAGGGTCACAACTTCGAAGACGCGATCATCCTCAGCCAGAACCTGGTGAAGGACGACGTGCTCTCCTCCATCCACATCGAGGAGTACGAGGTGGATGCCCGCGACACCAAGCTGGGTAAGGAAGAGATCACGCGCGACCTGCCGAACGTGAGCCCCGACCTGATGGCTGACCTCGACGAGCGCGGCATCATCCGCATCGGTGCAGAGGTTCGCCCCGGCGACATCCTCGTCGGCAAGGTCACCCCGAAGGGTGAGACCGAGCTGAGCGCGGAGGAGCGCCTGCTGCGCGCCATCTTCAACGAGAAGAGCCGTGAGGTTCGCGACACCTCGCTGAAGGTTCCGCACGGTGAGGAAGGCACGGTCATCGGCGTCAAGGTGTTCGACGCTCAGGACGGCGACGACGAGCTCGGCTCGGGCGTCAACCAGCGCGTCGTGGTGTTCATCGCCCAGAAGCGCAAGATCACCGAGGGCGACAAGCTCGCCGGTCGCCACGGAAACAAGGGCGTCATCTCGAAGATCCTGCCGGTGGAGGACATGCCGTTCCTCGCCGACGGAACTCCCGTCGACATCATCCTCAACCCGCTCGGCATCCCCGGCCGCATGAACTTCGGCCAGGTGCTGGAGACCCACCTCGGTTGGGTCGCCAAGCAGGGCTGGGAAGTCGAGGGCAAGCCCAAGTGGGCCGCGACGCTCCCGGCTGAGGCCCACAAGGGTGAGCCGGGAACCAAGGTGGCGACGCCGGTGTTCGACGGCGCGAGCGAGGCTGAGATCGAGGGACTCCTCGAGTCAACCCTGAAGACCCGTGACGGCGAGCGCCTGATCGGCTCCACCGGTAAGGCCCAGCTTTTCGACGGCCGCAGCGGTGAGCCGTTCCCTGACCCGGTCTCGGTCGGCTACATGTACATCCTGAAGCTGCACCACCTCGTTGACGACAAGATTCACGCTCGCTCGACCGGCCCGTACTCGATGATCACGCAGCAGCCGCTGGGTGGTAAGGCGCAGTTCGGTGGCCAGCGCTTCGGTGAGATGGAGGTGTGGGCCCTCGAGGCCTACGGTGCCGCGTACGCGCTGCAGGAGCTCCTGACGATCAAGTCCGACGACATCCTCGGCCGCGTGAAGGTGTACGAGGCGATCGTCAAGGGCGAGAACATCCAGGAGCCCGGTATCCCCGAGTCCTTCAAGGTTCTGATCAAGGAGATGCAGTCGCTGTGCCTGAACGTCGAGGTGCTCTCGGCCGATGGCCAGGCTGTCAGCCTCAAGGACACGGATGACGAGGTCTTCCGTGCCGCTGAGGAGCTCGGCATCAACATTTCCTCCCGGTTCGAGAACTCGTCGATCGACGAGATCTAGCACCAGGCCAACATTCACGTTTTCTGTCTCAAGGAGAAACATTGCTCGACGTAACCACGTTCGATGAGATTCGTATTGGCCTGGCCACAGCTGACGACATCCGTCGCTGGTCGCACGGTGAGGTCAAGAAGCCCGAAACCATCAACTACCGCACCCTGAAGCCGGAGAAGGATGGTCTGTTCGGTGAGCAGATCTTCGGTCCGTCTCGCGACTGGGAGTGCTCGTGTGGAAAGTACAAGCGCGTACGGTTCAAGGGAATCGTCTGTGAGCGCTGTGGTGTAGAGGTCACCAAGTCGTCTGTGCGCCGTGAGCGCATGGGACACATCGAGCTCGCCGCACCGGTCACCCACATCTGGTACTTCAAGGGCGTGCCCAGCCGCCTCGGCTACCTGCTCGACATGGCGCCGAAAGACCTCGAGAAGGTCATCTACTTCGCCGCATACATGGTGATCTCCGTTGACGAGGAGGGCCGTCACGCCGACATGCCCGGCCTCGAGAACGAGATTCGCCTCGAGATCGCCGAGCTCGAGAAGCAGCGTGACGCTCGCATCGCCGACCGCATGCAAAAGCTCGAGGCCGACCTCGCAGCCCTGGAAGAGGAGGGCGCAAAGGCCGACCAGAAGCGCCGCACCAAGGACGGCGCCGAGAAGGAGATGGGTCAGACCCGCAAGTCGTTCGACGAGCAGATCGCCCAGCTCGAGCGCGTGTGGGAGGACTTCCGCACCCTCAAGGTCGGCGACCTCAAGCCTGAGGACTCGGTCTTCCACGAGCTGCAGGACCGCTTCGGCATCTACTTCGAGGCCTACATGGGCGCCGAGGCCATCCAGAAGCGCCTGCAGTCGTTCGACCTGAACGCCGAGAGCGAAGACCTGCACGACCAGATCGCCAACGGCAAGGGTCAGAAGAAGATCCGCGCCATCAAGCGTCTGCGTGTCGTCAACTCGTTCCTGCAGACCGGCAACTCGCCCGCTGCCATGGTGCTCGAGGTCGTCCCGGTGATCCCGCCGGAGCTGCGCCCGATGGTCCAGCTCGACGGTGGCCGCTTCGCGACCTCCGACCTCAACGACCTGTACCGCCGCGTGATCAACCGCAACAACCGTCTGCGTCGTCTGCTTGACCTCGGTGCCCCCGAGATCATCGTGAACAACGAGAAGCGGATGCTCCAGGAGGCCGTCGACGCACTGTTCGACAACGGCCGCCGCGGTCGTCCGGTCACCGGTACGGGTAACCGTGCGCTCAAGTCCCTCAGCGACATGCTGAAGGGTAAGCAGGGTCGGTTCCGCCAGAACCTGCTCGGCAAGCGCGTCGACTACTCGGGCCGTTCGGTCATCATCGTCGGTCCGCAGCTGAAGCTGCACCAGTGTGGTCTGCCCAAGCAGATGGCCCTGGAGCTGTTCAAGCCGTTCGTGATCAAGCGCCTGATCGACCTGAGCCACGCGCAGAACATCAAGAGTGCCAAGCGTATGGTCGAGCGCAGCCGCCCCCAGGTGTGGGACGTGCTGGAGGAGATCATCCGCGAGCGTCCCGTGCTGCTGAACCGCGCCCCCACGCTGCACCGCTTGGGCATCCAGGCGTTCGAGCCGCAGCTCGTCGAGGGTAAGGCCATCCAGCTTCACCCGCTGGTGTGTGCCGCGTTCAACGCCGACTTCGACGGTGACCAGATGGCTGTTCACCTGCCGCTGTCGGTGGAGGCGCAGGCAGAGGCGCGCATCCTGATGCTCGCATCGAACAACATCCTTAAGCCGTCGGATGGCCGCCCCGTCACCCTGCCCACGCAGGACATGATCATCGGTCTGCACCACCTGACCACGCTCAAGGAGGGTGCCGTCGGTGAGGGCCGTGCGTTCTCGTCGATCGCCGAGGCGATCCTGGCATTCGACCAGAAGACGCTCGACCTCAACGCCAAGGCACGCATCCGGTTGAACGACCTGCGCTTCGCGGAGGGCAAGGCGCCGGAGGGCTTCGTCGAGGGCGAGCCGTACCTGCTCGAGACCACTCTGGGCCGCGCGATCTTCAACGAGACGCTGCCGGCGGACTACCCGTATGTGGAGGCCGTTGCAGACAAGGGCAAGCTCTCGTCGATCGTCAACGACCTCGCTGAGCGCTACCCGAAGGTGGAGGTCGCCGCGACCCTCGACCGTGTCAAGGACGCCGGTTTCCACTGGGCCACCCGCTCGGGTGTCACGGTCGCTCTCTCCGATGTTCTGACGCCGCCCAACAAGCGCCAGATCATCGAGGGCTACGAGAAGCAGGCCGCCAAGGTGCAGTCGCAGTTCGAGAAGGGTCTCACGACCGACGCCGAGCGTCGTCAGGAGCTCATCGAGATCTGGAACAAGGCGACTGCCGATGTTGCCAAGGCGATGGAAGACAACATTCCCGCCGACAACAACATCAACCGCATGGTCGGCTCCGGTGCTCGTGGTAACTGGATGCAGATCCGCCAGATCGCGGGTATGCGTGGCCTCGTGTCCGACCCGAAGGGTGAGATCATCCCTCGCCCGATCATCTCGAGCTACCGCGAGGGCCTGTCGGTTGCGGAGTACTTCATCGCAACCCACGGTGCCCGTAAGGGTCTGGCCGACACCGCTCTGCGTACGGCAGACTCCGGCTACCTGACCCGTCGCCTGGTCGACGTCTCGCAGGATGTCATCATCCGCGAACACGACTGCGGCACCACCCGGGGCCTCGAGCTGATCGTTGCGGCACCGGATGCGAACGGCGTGCTGGTTCGACGCCAACGTCGAGAACTCGCTGTACGCGCGCAGCCTCGCAGAGGACGCCGTCGACGCGAAGGGCACTGTCATCGCGAAGGCCGGCTCCGATGTCGGTGACGTGCTGATCAACGAGCTCGTCGCCGCAGGCATCACCCACGCGAAGGTCCGCTCGGTGCTCACGTGTGAGTCCGCTGTCGGCGTGTGCGCGACCTGCTACGGTCGCTCACTCGCCACGGGCAAGCTCGTCGACATCGGTGAGGCCGTCGGTATCATCGCCGCACAGTCGATCGGTGAGCCGGGAACGCAGCTCACGATGCGTACCTTCCACACCGGTGGTGTGGCATCCGCCGACGACATCACCCAGGGTCTTCCCCGCGTCACCGAGCTGTTCGAGGCTCGCACCCCGAAGGGTGCCTCCCCGATCGCCGAGGCCGCAGGTAAGGTCACGATCGAAGACACCGACCGCAGCCGCAAGGTGATCCTCACGCCAGACAATGGCGACGAGCCGATCGCCTACCCGGTGCTCAAGCGTGCGACCCTCCTCGTCGAGGACGGCCAGCACGTCGAGCTCGGGCAGCAGCTGCACCTCGGTGCCGTCGACCCGAAGGAAGTGCTTCGCGTTCGCGGTGTGCGCGCCGTGCAGCAGCACCTCGTCGAGGGTGTGCAGGGCGTGTACCGGTCGCAGGGTGTGCCGATCCACGACAAGCACATCGAGGTCATCGTGCGCCAGATGCTGCGCAAGGTCACGGTCGTCGACCACGGCGACACCGGCCTGCTGCCCGGTGAGCTCGTCGACCGCCAGCGGTACAACGAGCTGAACCGTGCCGCCCTGACGGAGGGCCGCAAGACGGCATCCGCCCGCCAGGAGGTCATGGGCATCACGAAGGCGTCGCTTGCGACGGAGTCGTGGCTGTCTGCGGCGTCGTTCCAGGAGACCACCCGCGTTCTCACGCAGGCGGCGATGGAAGGCAAGTCTGACCCACTGATGGGCCTCAAGGAGAACGTCATCATCGGAAAGCTGATCCCGGCGGGTACTGGTCTTCCCAAGTACCGCAACGTGTCGGTTGAGGCGACCGAGGAGGCGAAGGCCGAGCGCTACCCGAACCGCATCTTCACAGATGAGGGTGGATTCAGCGAGGCCGACCTGAGCTTCGTCGACTTCGACAGCTTCAGCTCAGACGACTTCCAGCCGGGCACCTACAACTGACCCGTGCGCGGGGCGAAAGCCCCGCGCCGGCTCAGATCGAGTGATCGCTCCTTCCGGGCGATCGTAGATCTCTTGCACAGAAGGCCCCGCCCAGGCGGGGCCTTCTGCATTGCGCCCACACCACCCACACCACCCACACCACCCACACACTCCCGCTCCCGCCCGCTGCCGCTGCCGCCCGCCCCTCACCGCCCAGCCCCTCCACCCCGCGCCTTCCATTCAGTGAGATCCGCCAAATCTGGGTTCCTGCCC
>Ga0180215_1000749_pt1 | contig 38719 bp, 43 predicted proteins | sample eDN3rd37CBELigBY_FD_128871 | JGI IMG/M metagenome (GOLD analysis project Ga0180215, IMG submission 128871) | Enriched backyard soil microbial communities from Emeryville, California, USA - eDNA 3rd pass 37_C BE-Lig BY (version 2) (version 2) | ecosystem: Environmental > Terrestrial > Soil >...
AAGGTTTAGCAGTTCCTTTTGGAATCGAGCCACACATATAAATGCTATGAATCTTACCTTTAAATTCGGTAAGTATATTATCTATATACTTATCAACAAAATCCTTATATTCACTTTGTATTACAATTCTATTTATAACTTTTTCTAATATCATATAGACTCCTCCTAAACTAAGAACTTCTTTCGGCTAACGTTCGTGCATTCACGAACCCCACCGGCTTAGATAGCTCTTATCTTAGCCGGTGCGGGTTGTCGCCTGAATATTCATGATTCCCATCGTCTTAGACAGCTCTTATCTTAGTCATGCGGATTGTCTCTTCTTCAATCTTCCTCGGAATGACTCCTGGCGACCGAGGGCGGCAGCCCGATGCGTGAATATGGTGTTATCAGATGGAGTTGCTTTCTTCGAGAAACCTTCTCAATTCTTTATCGTTGTTTGCTTTATATATTATTCCTTTAATAAAGCCAGCTTTACCCTTTGTATAAGCAACTCTATCATGTTTAAATTGTTCTTCGAGTTTCTTCTTAAGTTTATAGTATTCATTTATTGTTTCAGGATTTCTTTTTAAAAACTCCCTGAACAACAAATTCTCGTTCCAATTGTCCCCTCGATATTTATATATATGTAAATGATGTGTTCCTGCTCGCCATAGACCTCTTCTAAAAAATAATCTCTCAGAAAATTCCGGTTTCCTGACATATTCATAACCAATATCATTTAAGTTTCTAATATAAGTTTCATCAATTAAATCTAAGCTAGGTATTCCAGCCATAATATCAATCGTCGGCTTTGAACCCAATCCCGAAACTGATGTGCTCCCAATATGTTCGATTACTACTTGTAGATCACTCAAGGCATTAAAAACTTTAAGTTTTTCTACTTCAAACTCATTAGTCCAATTTGGATTGTATTCTGATATAGTAACTTCCTCCATTACTTTCTATCCCCTCTTCATTGAATTTACTTGAAAGCTACTACTGGAACTCTTTCTGATAACGTTTGTGCATTCACGAACCCCACCGGCTTAGATAGCTCTTATCTTAGACGGTGCGGGTTGTCGCCTGAATATGCTTCCTAGAGTTTACTCCTCCGCGATCGAGGAGCGGCAGCGACGAGCGTGAATGCGGTGTTAGACGAAGTTAACGCTTCCTGATCAACTTCCACATGCTATTAATTCATTTCCCATGATTTTTTTGTGTCTTATATCTTTGAATTATTTATCAACTCTCACGCAGTTCACTTCTTTTTCCAATTGTGTTATCATATTTTTAAAGAAGCCGAGTGCTGCGAACACTCGGCTGAACAATTGGCTTGGATGGGCTTATCCCTTCTAGAGTCTAAAAGGAAAAAGAACCCACCTTTGGCGCTAACCTTGGGGTGGGTTCTTACTTTCTCTTGTATTTATCTGCAATGTATGCTAAGAGAGCAATCACAAATGTCGCAAAAAGAATCATGATTGTTATTGCATCCTCTATATCCATAGTATCACCTCCTTTCGAAGGGATACTATGCCCACCCAAAATTCAATTGTCTTTTACTATTCTACCATGATATACCAGCTCTATAAAGAACGATTGTTCTTGTTTTTTATATCTTGTTCATGCTCTTTCTCGTTAATTTCGTCTAACGTTTGGTATTCACGAACCCCATCGGCTTAGATAGCTCCTATCTTAGTCGATGCGGGTTGTCGTCTGATTCATCTTCCCCGTAATCAACTCCGGTGACCGAGGGCGCAGCCCGACGCGTGAATATGGTGTTATATGATGCTGGTGGCTTCTTAGAATTACGAGCATTTCGCTTATTCAATGGAAAAGTTAAGTAATACCATGTGTATATGGTCTTCCCATTTCCCATTGATCTTTAAATATTTCTTTGCAATTCCTTCATTAATAAACCCTAATTTCTCAACCACTCGCAACGATCCTAAATTTCTAGGCATAATATTCGCCTCAATTCTATGTAACCCACCTTTTGTAAAAGCATAATCAACCACCGCTCTTATAGCCTCAGTAGCGTATCCCTTTCCTTGTTCTTGTTCATCTATTCGGTAGCCTAAGTGACATGACAAAAAGGCTCCACGAACGACATTATTCAATGATATGGAACCAATAATACGCTCTTCTTTAAATATCCAGAATTTATACATCTCGCCTCGATTAATCTTATCAAGCTCAATATTAATCTGATTTATTTGATATTCAACTGTAAAGTAATTCTCGTCTCTGACAGGCTCCCACACCCGAAGATGTTCTCTGTTCCTCAAAATAAATTGAAATACTTCATGAACATCATGATGACAAACAGTTCTAAGTTGTAATTCTTTTGTCTTTAGCTCTACCATCCCCGAGTTGCCCCTTTCATTCAACCAGTTTCATATAACGTTTTGTATTCACGAACCCCACCGGCTTAGATAGCTCTTATCTTAGCCGGTGCGGGTTGTCGCCTGATTATTCATCACCGAGATTGCTCCTGGTGACCGAGAGCGTCAGCTCGATGCGTGAATGTGGTGTTATCTGTTGCTGAGTTCTTCATTGAATTACTTACAAATCTTCTCCCTGTCGGAGATCTTCATTGACTCGCTTCGTTATAAAATCGTCGGAGACCTTCTTCGAATTGCTTCGTTATTACTATCGTCTTTCAATATTTCACTTTAATCTTGTCGGTTTCCCAATCCAACTCAGTTGCAGATAACTCCCAATCCACGCGCTCGTATAATCGCCCTCGCAGTGTGAATACGCGTATTGGCATTATTAACCTGCAAGGTGGGAATCGCGAATATATTGATGTCCTCCTTAGACGCTGTGCATGATTTGATCCAATGGACTTTTGATGCGACGAATATCACGGACACTGACGTGGGTGTAGATTTCGGTTGTTTTGGGGCTGGAATGGCCAAGCAGCTCCTGAATGTATCGGAGATCCGTTCCTTGCTCAAGCAAATGGGTAGCAAATGAATGTCTCAGAGTGTGTACCGTTGCCGGCTTTTGAATACCTGCATTGCGTCTAGCTCGCTCGAACATCTGTTGAACAGATCGAACGTGAATAGGTTTATGCAGTTCTTTGCCGCTGGGAAACAGATAGCTCTCAATATACTCAGTGTTCATATAGATTTGAAGCAGTTGATAAGCCGCATCCGATAAAACCGTATACCGATCCTTGCTGCCCTTGCTCTGGCGAATGTGAATAACACGCCTATCCGCATCAATATCCTGCCGCTTCAGCTTGACCGCCTCTCCTATACGCAATCCCGCTGAATAAACAAGTGTTAAAATCGTACGATGCTTAATATTGCTAACTGACTTTATTAAAAGGAGCACCTCCTCTTGAGATAGCACAACAGGAAGCTTTTTTTGGAGCTTCGGCCTTATCCAGCTATTCCGGAAACCGGTTTGCTTCTCTACCTCGCAAATCCAGAAGCGCAACGCGCTGATCGCTTGATTGATGTACACATGCGAGCGATTCTGATCGACCAATTTCACAAGATAATCTTGGATATGACTAGTTGTTACATGCTCAAAAGATACCTTTAACTCATTTAGAAAACGGTTTGCATGCCTAATATATGCTTTTTGGGTACTTGAGCTATACCCCTTCTGCTTCAACATAACCTTTAGCCGATGCAATGAATCGAGCTCGTATAAACCTCTCAGATGCATCAGCTCCGGATACTCATCAATAAGTCGACCATCCGCAATATTTATCGGAATCCCGTCAAAATGAAAACATATACTCGCTACTGATGCCTTCCCCGAAGGTACGAGCCAATGTTTCGTTACGGCATCCCATTGCCTATCCGGTATTTTTCTTACCTTAGCAATCCACTCCTCCACATAAGGCACAGCAATTGCTATCCATTCTTCTAGTCCTTTCCTAACAGTTACTACCTGTGTATTCACCTTTATCATCCTCTTATCCTCCTTTTTTCCCTATAAAATACAAAAAAGAGACAATCGCGTTAACGATCGCCTCTCCAATGCTTTCGGAAAGCTTCACATCTATGCCTTCAAATAAAATTGTATTCCCGCCCTATCTATATCTGAAAACTGAAATGGATTATCTTCTATCATTTCTCTTAAATCGCTTATCTTGATCCACCTAATCCCGCTTGTTTCGTCGCCTGATTCCAGCAAATCACCGAATGCTTTACATCTAAAATAATAGCCAATCGAATCTACTGGTCCTTTAATAGTCTGATAGGCTGCGAATGGCTTAATACACTCCACTTCAAAAAAATTCCCTTCAGTCACTATTCTTGTTTCTTCCCCTTCAATTTCTGAAAGGTCCAACCCAGTTTCTTCTTTAACTTCTCTCCTCAATGCTTGCGTTAATGATTCAAAGGGCTCTATTCGACCTCCAGGAAGCTCAATTGATAGTGGTTCATTTGGTTTAATTCTATTCTGAATGACAATTTCCACATGATCATCGAAATATCTTTCAATAATTGCCCTTGCATTAACATACATAATAATAATAATCAACCTTTCTGTTAAAATGATTCTGCATTCTCAACTAATTTGTGTTCTATAATTATACATTTACCTCATCCCAGTTAATAATCACATAAACCAACTGACATAAGATAATTACTAGATAGACAATGTTAATCGTAAAACAAACTTTATTTCTTCTTGACTTATTCTTGTATTCATCTAGATTTATTCTTCCAGCATCAAGTTTGTTCTTCATTCTCTTGTGTGATTTTATTAATGTACGAAATTCAATTATTCCCATTACACTCCAAAGCAAAGTGAAGAATAACAGTACTGCGTTAGCGAGAGACAGAAGCATGCCTATACCTACATCTGAAATGGTTGCAAATCTATAACATAGATGAACTGTTAATGTTATTAGGAATATACCTATACCTATAAAACTTAATATTGGTTTATTATAGCCTTCCAAATCCTTCACTCCTCAGCGTAAATATCTCTTTGGATTTTAATGATTTTTTTAGCTTCTTGATCATAGTAAAAAAAATACAAAATCTTTTCATTATCTTTATATAGCCAATAACCATCTTGATTACTGCTACCTAATGATTGGTCATAAATAGAAAACCCACCCGGTACATTTAGCTGAGGATGCGAGTGATTAGCTGATCTTATCTCTTGCTTTAAATCAAAAACCTGAAAAATCAAAAAACATATAAATAAAATCAATCCAGTTATTATTAAATTGGTGTTTTTCATTTTTACCACCTTATCCTTTAATTTGATTTAAGAGTTGTGCGCAGCATCACTCACCAATAATTTCATAGTTTTTTATGTTCTTGCCAAAGAATTTCACCACGAATTTTTCAGGTACTTGGTCTGTAAAAATTCTGATGATTAACTCTTTATTAACAGCGTCAGCTTTCGGATTCTTATTTCCATTAATATTTATGTACAGTTTTTTGCCTTTCAACTTAATATTCGATATAGAATATTCATCAAACCCTGACTTAACTAAATTTGAATACATTATTATTTTTGAATCCTTAATACTGAAATAGACATTTGGTTGTTCTGAAAACATGCCAGCATAATTTCGTATACCCATAATATCCATATCATACTGGTGAATTGTAACTTGCTCATATTCAATATCTTTAGTCTTTAATGAAGCAGCCATAAGAATGACTGTTGCTAACACTACAATAATGGCGCCTAGTTTTACTCTCATATAATATCCCTCGATTCTAATTAACTATTTTCAAACTATCTTTACTCCAACCCTCCAGCTCTTCATTCGATAAATCATAAAAAATCATAAATACCATTCACAAATTCAATAATTGGCCGAATAAACAAAACGGATATGACAATCAAAAAAAGAACTAGTGGTTGTAGGCGTACGATTTATAAAGCAATTTCCCAATTGCCAAAAAAACGACTACCAAAGCTATAGCGAATAATAGAGCTAAATAAGCAACCGGCTTGTTTTCTCTCCCGAAGAAGCCGTCTCCGCCTCCAAAATTAATCGCATATATAAAAAACGCGTAAAAACAACCAAAAGCTACAGGTATCGCAGAAATTAAATAAATTGCTTTTAAAGCCGTCTTTTTGTTCATAAAGGCTCTCCTCCCGCTGATAGATCGGCCAGTACTCATGCTATTGTACTTTCAATTAAACTTCATCCATCTTGTCCGTTCTGCTTCTGTACTCTTATGCAATATTTAATATAGGCGACGACGGTCTCACATACACCGCCAATTGCTAACGATCCTGCCAGACCTTTCCTGATAATTCACCTTCGGCACCGCATATCCCTCCTTATTTCCCTATAAAATGCAAAAAAGAGACAATCGTATCCACGATCGCCTCATTCCCTTATGCCTTTGCTCTATACCAATAGGTGTAAATCTCTTCATAGCCCAGCTTCTCATAAAGCCGGATTGCAGGCCCATTCCCCTTAACCACCTGTAAATAACTGTGTGCAGCGCCATTGTTCTTGGCCCATTTAAGTATATTCAGAATCAGCTGCTCGCCTAGCCCTTTATTTCTATAGCTCTCAGCAACTACAATATCATATAGCCCCACATAACCCTGCTCGATAACGCCGACGCCAACCGCAGCAGAAACCCCGCCTTCATATAACGTGAAAAAACCTTTCTGCAGGCTGCCGCTGCTTAAAATTTTTTTAATCGAAACCCTTGCCTGCTCCGCCATTCCAGTCATTTCGCTCAGAACAGACAGCCAATCATCCTGCACGGCATCTGCTATCGTAACTTCACGCGTATGAGGCTCCTTCAACTGAAGCAGGCTTCGAGTCTGAACGCTGGACACATCCGCCTTGTCATACCCCAACTGCTCCAAGCGGTCATCCAGCATGCCAGTCCCGCCAAAAGGCGTTATTTTGAAAATCGCCGCTTGACCCGCCTGCTTATAAAGCGACTCGCAATATTCTATTCTTTCTAGAATACGATCAGCGTTATCCGTATCCGCACTCCCGTAAAGCGGACTGACTGAATTCGCCCTCTTGGTGTATCCGTCCGCAAAGCGAAGCAGCCAGCCCTCATGCAACGAGCTGTACAAAGCCGGCCAGCCGTTAAGCGTTAATTCTTCGATTCGTTTATGCAAAGCAGCACCACCATTCCATAAAGATTACTCTGCAAAAATATACATCACTACGAATATTAATTCAATCATTTTTTATACCCGCTCTTCATTTCCGTCACGCGAGCGACTCTCCAAATCCAATCGAATACCCGTCTGGGTCCGCAATGGCAAACTCTTTCATCCCATAGTCCGTAACCCGAAGAACATAACGGAAGGCAGCGCCTTTTTCCTGAAATTCCTCATAAAGCGCAGCAACATTCTCTGCCATGCAAAATGCATCCAAGGCATCATCGATTCTCCTATCGATTATAATTGGAAAGGCTTTTGCTGATTTTTCAGCTTGCGGTACAAATCCAAGACGAGGATAAGAAAAGCGGCAAATACGATACAGTTCAAGCCCATTCGTATGAAGGCAATTAATTCACCGATCATAACGCCGAACACTTCCGCCAGCCATTGCATCATATCGATGTTTTTCGCAATCATGCCAAACAGTCTGTTCATAATCGCCTCTGCCAGCATGAATATAAAAAAATAAGTCCCCGCCTTATAGCTATACTTTTTGCATACCATAATACCGGCTGCTAGCAGCAGGAGATAACCGATTTCAATTGCCATACCGAATAAGTACTGCAAAGTAGACAAGTGCGCATCACCTCTTTAGCATTCCTCAGCTATTTAAATTTCATATAATCCTGAAGCGCTGCCTCTTTGTCCGTTGCAGGCGCCATGTACGTAATGCCGCTCTTCGAGCCCTCGCCTTTATGTTCGAATATAACAGGCGCAATTTTCTCAAAATCTCTCGACAACGTCACCATCATCTGCAAATCCATCGATATGCTTCCATTGTTATAATCAGAGACCATCCGTTGCAAGGAATAGCTCTCGCCTTTCACTTTGCCCATTATCCTGCTCCAAAGCGAGTTCCCGTCTTCAACGTCAACCCGATCCCCGTTTTTATTGAAATGGGCGTAGCTGGACACCTCGTACTGAGCGCCGTTAACCGTTACAGTACCGTCGATACGATCCTTTACGAACAGCTTTTTCTTCACGGTGAGATCGAAGCTAATGACTGCGCTCTCGCCTGTTTCATTCGAAATGTTAACGCCGTTAAATTCCTTCTGTACATGCTTAGGCGTCCAATATAGCGTCAAAAAGGTCGCTAAGCCAATGACAATCATAAAAATAGTAATGCTTCTTGCATTGACGGCTAAAATAGCGCTTCCCCCTCCCAGCTCCGTTAAAGCTTCGCGACGTACATGCGCAAATGCTTCACCTCTTCGAAGCCGTTTTTCATATAAAATTGTTCAGCCGGCACTCCCTTGCCCGTAATAAGCGATATCGTTTGAATACCGCTGCTCTTCAGCTGGGCTTTCGCATAGCTCATAATCGCCGATCCCATGCCGGTGCCCTGCGCTTCCCGCTTCACGCACATTTCATGCACGAAAAACTCCTTGCCGTTCCACCACTGCTTGCTGTGGCCGAACATAAAGCCATCGACCTCATAGTTGCTCAATCCGATAAAGCCGATGAAGCCTGGCGTCTCCATGATGTCGTTCAAATAACGGCTGGCCGACTCCGTCGTCCATTCATCGTACCAGGGCTCATCGTTGAACACCTTGCAGAACAGCTTCACACAGGCTGCCCAATCGGTTGCGTTATAGTTCCGAATCAAGCTCCAGCGCCTCCTTCAGCTTACCTTTGGATTCACTTTCACTTCCGTCTGAGTTCGTCAACGTATTGATACAGCTCCGCCAAATCGTATCTTCCCTGCTGACGAAACCTGCTTACAGCCTCTTCAATGGTAACGAGCTCCACCGCCACAACCGTTTCGCCATCCTCCGGATTAAGCGGCTCCCCGACAAGCTCAACCTCTCCATAGCCCATCAGCCGAATGAAGTTGGGATGCGGGATATGCGGACGGTAAGGCGTATCGGCGACGGAATGGCATGCAAAATATCCGAATGGGTGAAAGCTTCTCAGCTCGGCACCAAGCTCCTCCGCCAGCTCGCGTTCCAAACCGTCCATATAGCGTTCATTAGGCTCAAGCGTACCGCCAATCAGCTCCCATGCCCCGGAATCTATCTGCATCATGACATAACGGCCGTCTACAATTGGAACGATGCTTATATTGCTAATATAGGATTCGTCCTCTACCGCACTCGTACGAAACCGGGACGTCACCGGTCCCCATGTTATGCTGCTCGTCAATGTTGGATAGTTGCTCTCTACTAACGTATTCATGCTGTGCTCCTTAATTATTCTAAAAATGTTTCGTTTGCTGATTATTCGCTCATCGCTGCCAGCAGCTTCTCCTGCAGCTCGGCTAGATTTCTGCAATTGTATGCGGCTGACAATCCTTCCGGTGCCGGCTTGCCGCTTCTGTTAATCCAGGCGAACGGGATACCGCAGTCTAATGCGCCTTTCGCATCGCTCGTAACGGAGTCGCCGACATGCAGCACTTGATCCGGGTGCAGGCCTAGCCTGCTCAGCCCCTCCTGGAACAGTTCTTTATGCGGCTTATAAGCGCGCACGTCCTCGCTCGATACCGCTTCGACAGCGTCCAGACCATGATGAGCAAGCGCTTGCTTCATTTCTTCCGTATCAATATTGGATAAAATGATGTAGCGGATTCCATGCTCGTCGAGAAATTGGAGAAACGGTTTCGTTTCTTCGAATAGCTCAGGCGTTGTCCAGTAATCGGTCTGCATACGGCTTAGCTGCACTGCGTCCTCATCGCAATGAAAATGCTTCAGCGTATCCGACAGCGACAGCAATGCCAGCTCGCGCTGCGGCTTGAAAGACACTCCATTGCTGTTCAAGAACAGTTCAGCGTAAGCTCTCCACCAATAGACTCCGACTTCCTCCGCGGTACAGGTTACGTTTGCCGATTTTGCCGCTCTATCGCAAATGACCTTCAATACCTCGTCATCTTCATGCACTAATGTGCCATATAAGTCTAACGTCAACGCTTTAAACTTCATTTCTCTCTCCCCTTTTTCATGATTAACACTATTTTACACGAATTTCCTACTAAATGATAATAGAGCCGCCGCAGGCTCCGTGCAATGCACAAGCTATAATTATGCTCGACTGCGCTAATAAGTCATAAAATAACCAAATTCGCCATTTTTCGCAATACGAACGGAATAACTAGCTTCAATATTTCTAATGCCGCAAAAAAAAGACCGCTGCTGCAGAGCAGCAACGGCCATATATACGAATCAAGCTTTAAGGCTCGGAGCCCCAGTTCAGGGAACCTGACACATAGGCCGGCGTTTTCGTCCAGTCGGCATAGCTCGTAGAGCTTGAATTGAAGGAAAAATCGCCGGTTTGCGTATAGTTGCTCCAGTTGGATTTATTGATCCGCGTCTGAATTTCAATGGATTGCCCCGCTGCTAGAGTGCCTGCGCCGCTCGTAAAGCCGAGCTCCACGTAGTAATCGGCTCCGGTCTTCGCGGTTGCCAGCTTGACGAACGTCCACGTTACATTGGAGCCGCCGATCGTAGACCAGTCGCACGTAAAGCTTTGCGTTTGCTCGCCGTCAATTGTATAGTAGTAGCGGATTTTCACATCGGACAGCGAAATGGCGGAAGAGCTCGTATTGACCACCTTGAAGCGCGGGTTAAGCGTATTGACGGTTGCTGATGTGCCGCCATTGTACATTTGCACCTTGATTGCGCCGGTTGCCGGAGTCGAAGTCGGCGTCGCGGTAGGCGTTGCCGTCGGCGTCGGCGATACTGTTGGTGTAGGCGTTACAGTTGGCGTCGGAGTAATCGTAGGTGTCGCCGTTACAGTAGGCGTAGGCGTAACCGGCGGAGTAGGCGACGGCGTTGCCGAAGAAGTCGGCGTCGGTGTCGGCGTCGTTACAGTCGTATCTCCATAAATAATGCCCCTGCCGTTCGTGCTTACATATACGCGGCCATAGACGCGCGGATCGCCTGTTATCGCCGTTCCAGTGAATGCATACTGGTGTTGATTGTCGTTAATGCGCACCCAGGAAGCGCCGCCGTCTGTAGAGCGGTAGAAGCCCCGCACATTATCGATTTTCGCAGACGTGTAGAGCGCCATATACGTTTGTCCGGGAGCAGCCTTGCCGAAGCCAATATTATCGGCCTGCTGGACGTTGCTCAGCTTAGTGAACGATGCGCCTGAGTTCGTGGAATGCCACAAGCCGTACACGCCGCTCGTGTCATTGCCGCCGGCCAGCCAAATATCGCCCTCGACGCCCGGCATGGCCTTGAAGTTAAGCGCGCTCTCTGCCGGCAACCCGGTTGCCGCCGTTTGGGTGAAGCTGGCGCCTCCGTTCGTGCTTATATAGAACTTGCCGCCCGATACCGCATAGAACTTGTCCTTATTGACGCGGTCGGCTGCGATTTTCGCATTGGCCGGAACGCCTGTGCTTGCCGTCCATGAGTTGCCGGACGTTTTGGAATAATAGACGCCTACATCGGACGTGCTCCACACAATGGAGCTGTTATCCGCCGCAACGGCCACCATCCCGCCGCCCTTTGTGTTGGATGGCTCGGCACTCGGATTAAACCAACTGCCGCCGCTGTTATAGGAGATGGAGATCGACTTCGAATTCGGATATTTATCTTTGTCCGCAAATCCCACCCTTGCCATAAAGGTCGGGTTGAGCTCGGCGAAATCGATGCTGGACGTGCTGTGCGGATTGGTGAACATCGTAGGCGGCGCCGCATCCAAGTTGTCGTGCTTGAAGCCCGATACGTCATAAACCGCGCTGTACAGATGTGCGCCAACCGGCGGGCTGACCAAGTCCTGCACCGCAAGCTCTTCAATTCCTTTTGCCATGACGGAAATCAGAATCTGATTGTTGCTGTCCCAGTTCGTCAAATTGTTCGTGCCATAGAGCGTCGCACCCGTTCCATACATCATCCGGTTAGAGTTGAACGGATCGATCTCGATATCGCCGACCATCCAGCCCAGCTTAGGGGATACTTCAGGCAGCTGAGCGCCTCCGCCCCAATCCAGCCACGGCGCTGCCGAAATGTCCATCGTATAGCGGAAGGTACGATTCGGATAGCCGCTCCATTCCCAAATATTCGTCCAAGTGGCGCCATAGTCCTTGCTTCGATAGATGAACGCATCCGGCCACCATGGGTTCATGCCGGTCACCATAATGGTGCCTGGATTTTGCTTGTCGATCGCAATGCCGCCATATCCGAAGAAGTTTTCCGAGCTAGTGCTCGGTATCGGGCTGATATTCGTCCAGGCGCCGGTTGAAGTCGTCAGCCGCCATACGTCGCCGTCTTGTCCGGAATACGGGCCGACTCCGTCGCTGTACGTAATGTACAGATAACCGCTTGAATCCAGCTTGCCTTGATGCGGGATGAAGCCGGTCGGCTGGCCAGGCACCGCTGCCCATGTAGCGCCGCCGTCGGTGGAGCGGTAAATGCTGTTGCCCAAATCCGCTACGCCGACATAAATCGTCTGCGACGCGCTGCCCAGCGTTCCTGTCGATTTGTCGAAGGCAATCCAGGCGATGCCCATAATATCGCTTAAGTATGGCTCGCTAGGATCTTCTACAAAAGTGCCCGGATTAGGGAATGACGTCACCTTGCTCCACGTAACGCCATAATCCGTGCTGCGCCACAGCCCGTTGCCGCTGCGCGCGCCAAAATAAATAATGTTATTTTTGTTCGGGTCGATCATGAGCCGCTCGCCCATTGACCGTCCCGGCATATTGCCGCCAATTTTGAACGGCAGCTGCGTTTCCTGCCAGGTGTTCCCTTTATCGGTCGATCTCATAATGTAGCCGTTGCTCGGATCCCAGTCGTTCGTATACGTTCCGGCTGCAATGTAGAGCCGATTCGTATCGATCGGATCTGTCGCCAGCGCATCGACGCCCGTCTTGCTCCACTCGTCCCAGCCAATATGGTCGAGAAGCGGCGTCCAACTGCTTGCGCTTTGGTTCCAGCGGTATACGCCGCCGATATCCGTCCGGGCATAGATTAGGTTTTGCTCCGTTTCATTAAACACAATGCCTGGAATAAAGCCGCCGCCGGCGCCTGAAACGACATTTTTCCATGTATATGCCTCACTAGGCGCAGCAGTAACATACTGTGGAGTGCTTAACTCTATGGTGCTGATCAGCAAAGCCGCAACAAGAAAAAACAGGCTTGCTTTTCCGACTAGCTTTTTCACATCCATACACGCTCCTTATCAATGGTATCATTGCTCGTATGCAATATCTGGCTGTTAACCATGCTGCATCCAGACTGCTTCTTCATCTACTTTTCTATTTGTCTATCACCCCCCGGCTTTGTAATCGCTTTCATAATATCATACTTAAAATCCATTTTATACCATATAATTGGAACCATTTTTATTCCATAAAAAGGCATAATTCGCGACTAACAATACTACCGCAAGCCCATTTCCTGTCGTTTTCCGAACAAAAAAAGCATTTGAAGCATCTTCGTGGGCCGTCTTGCCGCACAAAGCTTCAAAATGCCTTATGAGAACTACATCTATCGATTATATATTGCTTTCCTGCATTAACTTTAATCCGCATTGTCCAGCAATATATTCTGCGGTATCCGCAATGGTCAACTTATCGGTTGGAATATGATGGCTAAAAATAGGGTTGACAAGTCCGGTTACGCATCGTTCAATTTGCCGCTCTCCCCAGCTGCCTCTGCTCTCGCCCCGCTTCAGCAGCCGCTCTATAAGCACCTCTCTGGAAGCGACAAGCGTATAATGTCTTACATCCACCCCGTCCGCTCGCAGCCGCCCTACAATTTCGGCAAAATACTGCGGATCAACGATCGTCATCGGCACAATGACGGTGCCTTCGAATTGGCTAACGATGAAGCTGAGCATCTCGTAGTTGAACTGGCGCCATAACGGATAATGCTGAAAATCGCTTTTACGCAAGCTGTCGGGAATGCTCGCTTGAATGTAGAAGCCGGCGTGTTCGGGATCGAACACATGCGAATGGCCCAACCGGCGGTGCAATTCGTAAGCGGTGTCGGTTTTGCCTGCGCCGAAAGCGCCGTTAATCCATATCAGCATCGTAGCCACCCGCCTTGCCGAGCCTCGCATTATGCTTCTGCGCAATTGTCCGAACGATATCCGGATTGTAGATTTCGACTATTCCGCAACCTAAGCAAGAGGCGAAAATAAAGTGGAGATATTCAATATCGAGCAGCTTGCTCAAACCCGTGCCGTTCATGGCCGCTTCATTAATTTCACAGGCCTCGTGACCGCACTTGATGCATTTGAACTGGCTTGCAATTATTTGCTCCGGATCGCCCGTCAACATCTGATTTTCCGTTCTGTCGGGCTTGACTTCCCCGATGACCTCATCGCCGTCTTCGTCCGGATGAATGCCGAACTGCACATGCTCCGGAAGCACTTCATGCTTGCAATACGGGCATAAATTTTCGACCACCTCGAATTCATTGCCGCACCATGGGCATTCCACCATATGGATTCTCCTCTCGCCGTTTTATTTTTTTAATTCAATTACGGGATGAACGCCTCACATAATAAATCAACAGCACTGCCCCGGCCGCAACAACTGCGCCCGCCGCAATGAGCGGCGCCAGCTCCCGCAATATGCTGAACTCCCCGGACAGGTCGACCTTTCGCCCAGGCGCTTTCCCTTCTCCTAAGCTGTTCACATCCGCCAGCACATGCTGCAGCTCGCCCGAACGTCCGCAATTGATGACACGAAGATCGCCCTGATTCTCGTAAGCGTAAAGCAAGTAACTGCTTCCCATTTGAAATTCGAATTGGCAGCTGCTAAGATCCGTGTAGACGATGGCCTGCGATTGGTCCATCCCCTTCCATGCAGTATCCACTTCAATAAGAACCGCTATAGATCTTTCTCCGCCTTGCTTCACTGTTTTCATCGCGATTGCCTCGCCGCTGAATACAGCTGCGCTTCTTGCGGCTGCGGCAGCAGGATCATCCGGCACGAAGCAATTGCATGCCATCGCTTTTTCCGAATATCCCGATATCGAAATAAGAGCAAGCGTAACGGCGGCGACGATGACCGCTGCAACTCGTTTCAAATCTGAACTTCCTCCTTTCTTCATCGGCTTTTATGTTGTTATCTGTCTTTATCAAGCACTGATTTGATCAGCCGTTTTTGTGATTCCGGCATGCCGGCCGGCCAGTCACCAGGCTTGCACAAGCATATTTCCGAAATTTCAGCGGATGGCTTAAATTCGCCGCCCTTCAGCGTCCCTCGCAAAATCAAATCAATTCTCGTCGGCTTCTGCCCGTACAGCGCTCTCGCAATGCCGGTTATCTCGACCTGCAGTCCCGTCTCCTCCAGCAACTCGCGCTTCATTGCCTGCTCCGGCTGCTCAAGCTCCATCCAACCGCCGGGCATCCCCCACGGCTCTGACCGGTATACATGGTTGAGCAGAAGAATGTTCCCTTCTTGATCAGTAATAACGCCAAGCACAGAAGCTAGAAAACGATGCTGGGCACGATACACGATCCAGTTTTTAAGCCGGTTGAAGGGCACGCGCTTGTAGAGGGTAACGAGCAGATCGCCGGGTATTAAGCTGATTATTTTACGCAGCATCTCATAATCCCCTCTATCCTATTTACCGTTAGTCTATATATATTTCAATTACCTCCACGACTTTCCAATAGTATACCAAGGATGGACCTATAATGAAACAAGGCCTCAAGTCACTTTTTCACGAAAAAAGAGGAACGCTAAGGCGCTAACGACAAAAAAGCCTGCCGCCCGACAACGCAAGCGGCAAGCTTTATCGTATGAGATATTCAATCCGATTTTCAAACATGTTAACTAATTCCAGCCTCGGCCAGCGCCCGCTCAAAACGATTCACCAGCTCAGCCTTACGCTCCGGCTCGAGGAATGCGGCCTTCGCGCCGTTCATTACGATGACCGCCACCTCTGCGAGCGTCAGGCCGCAATGTAAGATGAGCGCTTCGAACTCCTTGACAAGCGATGTGTCGGATACCGTCATATTGTCGGTGTTAACGGTAACGGCAATGCCTTGGGCTAAATATTCGCGTATCGGATATTGGCCCCAATCGGCAACCGCCCTCGTCTGCAAATTGCTGATTGGGCACATTTCCAGCGCAACTCCGCTTTGCTTGACGAGCTTGATCACTTCGTCGTCCTCCTTCATTCTTACGCCATGTCCGATACGCAATGCGCCAAGGCCGGTTATCGCCTCGCGGACATTGTCCGCGCCGGCCGCTTCTCCCGCATGGATCGTAATCGGCATGCTGTGCTCCCTCACGATCGCGAACAACCGTCGGAATTGATGCGGCGGGAACGCCGCCTCATCACCCGCCAAATCGACGGCCACGACTCCTTTCCCGTAAAAAGCATAAGCAGCGTGGACGGCTGCGATATTTAACTCCTCGCTATGGCTTCGGAGGCAGATGACGATCGCCCTCGCCATCGTGCCGAATGTCTTTTCCCCGCGCTTTAGCCCGCGCAGCACCGCTTCGACTGCTGCTTCTGCAGTCAGCCCTTGCGCCGTATGGAGCTGGGGTGCGAATCTTGCCTCGATATATTGGACATTATGGCTTGCGGCTTGCATTACCAGTTCATAAGCAGTCCGTTCCAGCGCTTCGCTCGTTTGCAGATAAGGCAGAACGAAACTGAACTTGCTCAAATATTGCGGCAAACTGCCGCACTGCTCGTCAGCCTGCATCAATGCGCTCAGCTCTTCATCGGTAAGTGGAGGAAGCGGATTCGACTGTTCAAGCGCCAGCTCACGGAGCGTCTGTGGCAGCACGCTCCCGTCCAGATGGACATGCAGCTCGGTTTTTGGCAGCGAAGCCAGCAGAGCCGCTATTTCCGATTGCCTATGGTAATCATTGGTTATGTGCATTGAGATCCGTCCTCTCTTCAATAATGACGACTCTATCTATGAGCCCCTGTAGGTGCTATATCCGCCCGGCGCGACAAGCAGCGGCACATGATAATGAGCCTCAGGGTCAGTGACTCGGAACCGTATCGGGATAAGGTCGAAAATAGACGCCAATGATGCGGATGTCACGCCATCGGTCGCTTGCTTCAAATAATCCCCGGCGGCGAAGACGAGCTCGTATTGGCCAGCTTGCAGCTCGCTGCCCTGCAGCATCGGTCGGTCCAATCGGCCGTCAGCATTCGTCTCAAAACGGCCCAGCTGCACCCTATCCCTAATGCCAAAATAATAGAGCTCGATCGTCATGCCGGCGGCAGGCTTGCCCTGGACCAGATCAAGCACATGTGTCGTCAGACGGCCGTTCATGCCAAATCTTCCTTCGACATCGTAAACCCTTGGAAGCCGAAAGGCGGACGAGGCTCGGTATAGACGCCGGCAGCGTCTGAATTCGCAGGCTCTACCACCGTCTCCCATGTACGGTTGTTGGATTCGAAGCGAACCTCTTTCAGCTGCGGGAATCTAGTAAGAATTTTTCCTCCTACTTTATAAATAAGATCTTGGATGGAAGGCGAATTCGTCAAATGGAACAGCGTATGGGTAATATCATGAATTTGCTCGGCAGGCACATACCTCTCATTGCCCGCATCGATGCCGTCCTCCGCATTTTCATAGGTCCAGAAAATATCCAAATAAATATAAAGAGGACGGTCATAGCTGTCCGGCAGCGTCGTATATTCGTCGCGGACGAATCCGTAGAAAGAGCTTCCGTAAACTTTAATAAGCTGGATATGCGAAATTTTGCTCTCATGAAGGGCCACCTCAGCTGCACCGCTTTCGCCTCTGACCAGCTTCAGCGATGCGCTGGCATGCTCGTTGCGCGACCGGCGGAATACAAGATCGCTTGGCATGCCATTTACATCGACCGCGGTAAACGGCATGCGGTCTGCGCTCACCTCGATCGCATCGATATGCGGGTAACGTTCCATAAATTTAGAGCTAATATGGGCCAGCAGCCCTTCAGTTGTAGATCCGGTGTAATCTGACGTATGGCGCAAAATAAAGTTTTTCATTGAGTCTGTCGCAACGACAAGGGAATTGTCGCCCTCCGAGAAGGACGGAAGCAGCGACTCTCCGCTGACGGCGAATTTAATATTGTGCGCGAAAATAATGTTATTGTCGCCCGTATAGTCCGATTCCGGAATTTCTTTGACGACTAGCGGCTCCGCATACGTTCTGTAGCTGAGCACATCCCCCTTGCCATAGTATAAAGTGCGACCGCTGTTAAGTTTCATCATCGTAGACCAATCCTCTCTATTCCAGTATGAATTCATGCAGCCGAAATCCGGTAATTTTGCCGATCTCGACTAGCGCCTGCTCTCTCTCTCCATCGATCGAATGTTGGATTCGATCCTCCATCGCCGCAATAATATCTTCCTTCGTCTTGCCTTTCACCGCTAAAATAAACGGAAAAGCAAACTTCTCCACATATCGTTTGTTCAAGCCGGCTAATTTTTCGTATTCCTCGGGATTCAGCTCGCTTAAGCCTGCTCCCTTCTGCTCCTTCGCCGAATACTCGGCAACGGCAAGCCGCGTCCCCAAATCGGGATGCGCTCTTAGCAATGTTAGGATCATTTCCTCGCCGGACTCGCGCACGACGCGCAGCATCGCCTCGTGCAGCTCCTTTGTCGTTGCAAACGGTCGGCAGTCCCACGCCTCGGCGGCAACCCATGACGAATGTTCGAAAATTTTGCCAAGCTCAGCGGTAAATGCTTCACGGCTCAGGCCGTTTAATTGCTTTAGTGTTATGGCCATTCCAACTGCTCCTATTCAATCGCTTTTATAGTGTCCACGCTTGCAACGTCTGGGATCATGCGCCTTGCTTCGATGGCCCGCCGCACCGCGCGCAAAATGCTGCCATATCCGGTACAGCGGCATATATTGCCTGACAACGCTTCAAGCACTTCTTCCTCCGACGGATCGGGATTGGCGTCCAGCAGCGCTTTCACCGATATAATCATCCCCGGCGTGCAGTAGCCGCATTGAAAGCCGCCCTCCTCGAGGAACGATTGCTGAATCGGATCAAGCCCTTCTGCAGCGACGCCTTCAATGGTTATGATTTCCTTTCCTGCGCACTGATAAGCCATCGTTAAGCAGGAATTGAAAGGCTTGCCGTCGATGAGCACCATACAGGCGCCGCATCGGCCAATCTCGCAGGAGCGCTTCGTCCCGGTCAATTGAAGATCGTCACGAATAATCGCAAGCAGGCGCTTGGACGCTTCGCTTGGAATGGAGGCAGATTTGCCGTTAATGGAGCAATCGAGCTGATAGGAAGCCCGATGCTGTACCGATTGATCGCTCATTATCCATTCACCGCCTTCGCAATAAATGGCGGCGTTTGCTGCAGCTCCTCCGGCCGTACCGGAAGCTGCGCTACCCATTTGCCCGACGCTTCGCGAATGGCGGCGGCAATGGCTGGCGCGACGATTACCGAGCCGATTTCTCCGACGCCGCGCGGTCCGTATTCGTCCCCTTCCGGCAGCTCCTCGATCGCCTCAACCTCGATGCCGCCACTCATATCCCGTATGGATGGAACGAGATACGTATCGAGATTTCGTGCGGCATAGAGCCCCTTCTCCATCATTGCATCCTCCGTAAGCGCGAAGCCGACCGACATGCTGCTGCCGCCTTCAATCTGGCCCAGGTAACCTTGCGGATTGGCAACCGGGCCCGCGGCGACCGCATGATACTGCTGCAGCACTTTAACGCGTCCTGTCAGCGTGTTCAGCTCAATTCTCGCGATAGCTGCCGAGTAGGTGTAAATAAAGTGCGCGCCGATCCGCTTCATTGAAGTCGCAGGATACAAGAAGGTTGTATCGCAAGACAGCTCCTCTGCGCTCGCCCGGGCAAGCTCCTCATAACGTGCAATCCGCTCGCTTCCTTCTTGGCGCCATATGCCGCCTTCGCCTAAGCGCAGCTCCTCCTCCCGCAAGCCTGACAGCTGCGACGCACGGCGAAGCAGCTTAGCCGCGAACGGCGCCTCCAATCGCTGCAGCGTCTGCCACATCATTGAGGTCGCTCTTGAGGCTGTCGTCGAGCCGCTGTCCGGCACGACGTCGCTGTCGCCGATAATAATGCGGAGATCTTCCTCGGCAAAGCCAAATCGCTCGATTAGCATTTGCGATAGCGACGCGATCAAGCCTTGGCCAACCTCCTCATAACCGAACAACGCTTCAATTTTGCCGTCAGCGGCAAGCCGCAGCCGCCCTCCCGCCGTATCCGGCATCCCGTATCCAAGACCGGCGCCATGCATGGCAATAGCTGCTCCGACCGCTTCCTTCAGCCAAGGCGCTTGAGGGGCGGTGCTGCGGCGTTCTGTCCAAAGCGGATGCTTCCGAACCGCCTCCCACACTTGCAGCGCGCCGTCCGTTTGCGCAATAGCTTGCCCGAAAGGGCCAGGATCGCCGGTCATTCGAAGATTAATCCGGCGAAGCTCCCAAGGGTCCATGCCGACTGCTGCCGCAAGCCGGTCCATTTGGCCCTCCATTGCGAAAATCGTCTGGCTTCCGCCGAAGCCGCGAAATTCGCCGGATACGCCGTTGTTCGTAAAGACGGAAACGCCTTTAACGTCCACGTTGTCAATACGGTAAGGACCGATAACATGCTCCGTAGCGAAATTAAGAACCTCAGCGCCAAGCGTCGAATACGCGCCGGTATCGGCAATGATGCTGACCTGATGGGCGATGAGCCGCCCTGACTCGTCAATGCCGGTTTTCATCGCGATGCGCATCGGATGCTTTTTCAGACCCGCGCGAACGGACTCCCATCTGGAGTTGTGAATTTTCACCGGTCTTCCCGTCTGAATCGCAAGCAGCGCGCCATAAGGCTGAACGTTTAGTTCATCCTTGCCGCCGAAGGAGCCGCCAATCGGACTGGACAGCACATGAATGTCGCTCTCGGGCATATCCAATATGAGCGCCAGCTGCATGCGGTCCTTCAAGCCGTGCTGCGTCGGCGAGTATACCGTCAAGCGGCCCTCGCCATCTGTAAGGAACAGCCCGCCCTCCGTTTCCATATAGGCGTGCATTTGCCGCGGCGTATCATAGGTTTCTTCTACAATAGAAGCGCATTCCGCGAAGCTCCCTTCTGCGTCGCCCTTGCTGTATGCCGTCGTATGAAGCACATTGCCGTTCGGATGGAGCTTTGGCGCGCCGCTCTTAAGCGCGGCCTCCGGTGAGTCAACGACCGGCAGCGGCTCATATTGAACCTTGATCGCCTTCAACGCCGCTCGCGCAATTTCCGGGCTGTCCGCCGCGACGCAGGCGACGGCATCGCCAATATAACGCACGGTATCGCTGCACAAGACGGGCTGATCGGGATTCGCGATACCGAAGCCGTTAAACCCCGGTATGTCCAGATGCGTCAGCACCGCGTGCACGCCGCTAATTTGTTTTGCTTCATCCGTATTAATCGATATAATCCTCGCATGCGGATGCTCGCTCCTTAACACAAAGCCGTGCAGCATGCCGCTCATCGTCATATCCGTCAAATAAGCTAGCCCGCCCGACACTTTGGCCGGACCGTCAGGCCGGATTCTCCATCTGCCTCCGCTAGTTTCCCGATTCAACAGCATCGCCGTCCCCCCTTCCCGCGCCGCTCCCCTGCTGCCACAGTTCGGCAACAATGAGATTAGCCGCCGTTTTTTTTCGATAGGCCGCTGATGCGAACAGATCGCCCTGTGGCTCGTAATAGCAAATAATATCGTCGTACAGCTCGCCAAGCAGACTCTCGCCGATTATTTTGCCCGTCAGCTTCCGCTCCGCTTCACGTAACCGGGACGGCACGCTCTGTCCGCCTCCTGCGGCTATACGGACATCCGCCAGCTTGCCTTCATGATCGAACGAGCCGCATGCCGCTACTGTAACAAGTGAAGCGGTGAACGCCTCTCTCCGCCCCACTTTATGAAACCGGTCAAACCGGCGCAGCGATGAATTCGGATCATTGCCAACGTTACTCGGCGAAGATTGTAATAAAGGCAGCCGGATGCGAAGCAAAAGGCGGCTGCCAGCTGCGCCATGCACGGATTTCCGGAGCAGCCAATCACCAAGCTCCTGCTCCTGTTCCCCTTGGCTGTCCTGCCAGACAAGAACGGCGTCGTAAAGCAGCAGGGCGGGAATCGAATCGCCTACGCCCGACAGCACATTGCCGCCGATTGTCGCCAGATTGCGTATAGACGGTGCAGCAATATTGCGAATGGCTGTCACAACCGCAGGACAATGCCGTTCAATAAGGCTGCGATTGCCGAGAATGGACGATAAAGAAGCTAAGGCGCCTATGACGAGCCAATCGTCCTCAACTCTAATCTCCCGAATATCGGGCAGGCTGCCTAGGTCGATCAAATAGCTCGGAAGAATGGCTGCACCGGACTCCCACTGCGTTCGAAGCAGCGTCGCTCCCGCGGCGTATACCGCTTCTGAGCCATACCGTTCTTTCATGCTCCATGCTTCCGACGGCAATTCAGGATGAAGCACGATGGGCCATTCCGTATTTTCGACTGCATGCTCTCCCATGTCACTCACCCTTTCCTTTCATTAAAATCTTTGTTCACGCAAATACGGCACGCCAAGCGCCTCAGGCGAGCCTGGAGGCTTGCTTCGGTTCCGCCATCCCAAAAGCATAAGCACGAATATCGTTACGACGTACGGAATCATCTTCAAAAAGTAGGATGGAATTTCTACGCCGATCAGCTGCAGCCTGAAGCCGAGCATATCCAGCGCACCGAAGAAGTAAGCGCATAGCAGCGCCCTCAGCGGATTCCATCTCGCAAAAATGATAAGCGCGACCGCGATCCAGCCTCGGCCGCCGGTCATCCCCTCCGTCCATGCGGCGGAAAAGGTAAACAATAAATTGGCTCCTGCGGCGCCGATCAGCATCGAGCCGGCTATGACATACACATACCGGAGCGTGTGAACGCGAATGCCCATTACGTCCGCTGTTGCGGGATTGTCGCCGATCGCCCGCATATGCAGCCCCCATGAGGTGCGATAAATATAGAAGTGAAGCACAACGACAAGAGCGAAGCTGCTCCACGTAAACAGATCCAAATGCGAGAAGATCGGGCCGATAACCGGAACGGCTTCCAGCCAAGGCAAATCGATTATGGGCACGGCTCCAATGACGGGCTGTCCGCTGATCGGCTTCCCGATATAAGCGCTTAGCCCGGTGCCGAACAGCGTCATTGCCAGTCCCGTTACGATCTGGTTCGTTCTCAGCGATACGGTGAAAAAAGCATGCACCAAGCCAAGCAGCAGGCTGACGGCGCAGACGGCGAGAAGCGTAAGCGCAAGATTGCCCGTTTGCAAATACGCCATACAAGCCGTTACAGCCCCCATCAGCATAAGGCCTTCCGCGCCGAGTTGAATAATGCCGGAGCGTTCAATCACAATGCCGCCAAGCGTCGCGAGCAGCAGAGGCGTGCCGGAGGCGATAGCCGCCAATAACATTTGAACCATCATTTCCATAGCCGCATCCGCTCCCTCTCCATTAGCCGATCCTCCGTATTCTCAGCTTGCTCACCGTTCCTCCTGCGATTAGAAAAAACAATATCGCGCCTTGAATCATGCTCGAAATCGAGGAAGGCAATCCGATCAGCTGAACGCTGTAGCCGCCGACGATAAGCCCGCCGAACAGAAACGCCGATACAATAAGTCCTGCGGGGTGCAGCTTGGCTATCCAAGCCACAATGATGGCCGTATAGCCATAGCCAGGCGAAATGCCGTACAGCAGCCGATGCGCAACGCCGGACACCTCGGCCATGCCCGCCAGCCCGGCTAGCCCGCCGCTTATGAGCATGACTAGCAATATATGCCGCTTAATGCTGATCCCCGCGTTTCTTGCCGCCTCCGCATTGGCGCCGATTAAGCGGAGCTCATAGCCCCAGCGGGTATACTTGATGAACAAAAAATAAAGGACGACAGCAATAAGGGCAAACACAAGTCCGAGGTGAAGCCTGGAATCGCCAAGCACAGGCAGCTTTTGCCATTCTGCGAACATCGCCGTTCCCGGAAAATTAAACCCCTTCGGATCCTTCCATGGCCCGAAGACGAAATAATCCAGCAGGAGCAGCGCGACATAGTTGAGCATTAACGAACTGACAAGCTCGTTCACTTGAAAATAAGTGCGGGGAATCGCAGTCAGCAGCCCCCACAGCCCTCCCGCGGCGATACTAATAGCGATCATGGCAGGAATAACAAGCGGCGCCGGCATGCCTGGCGTATAGATTGTTACCGCAGTTGCAGCTAACGCGCCAGCGACGAATTGTCCCTCTGCGCCGATATTCCACACTTTAATCCGGTAAGCGATCGCTACGCCCAAGCCGCATAGCAGCAACGGAATAGCTTTCACAATCGTTTCGGTAAGCCCGTATTTGGTGAAAAAAGCTCCCCTGAACATTTTTTTGTACACAGCTATCGGATCCATTCCGCTCGCGTATATAAACACGCCGCACAGGAGGAGGGCGAGCAGCACCGATGCGATAGGCACCCACCATGCATCGCCCTTTTGAGAGGCATCGATTTCAATCCGATATTTCCACCGCTTGCGGCCGGCAAGCGGCATGGTTCGCTCTGGCGCAGCTGCATGCGAGTCTTTCATCCGGCCTCCTCCTCTCCGACATGGAGACCGGCCATATAAAGGCCGATGAGCTCTCGATCCGCTTCCTCCCTCGCCAATTCCAGCACAATGCGGCCGTTATAAATGACGAGGATGCGGTCTGACAGATCGATCACCTCATCTAAGTCCTCCGAAATAAGCAGCACGCTTTTCCCTTCGTCCCTCATTCCGTTCAGCAGGCGATACACGCCGTCAGCGGCGCCGATATCAAGTCCTTGCGTCGGATGGACGGCAATCATGAGCAGCGGATCATGATTGACCTCTCTTGCGAACAGCAGCTTCTGCTGGTTGCCGCCTGACAGCTGCTGTACCGGCGTATCCATATTCGGCGTCTTCACATCGAACTGCTCGACAAGACGCTGCGACCAGCTGCGGTTGCTGCCTGTGCGCAGTACGCCGAATCGCGACCGCTCTCTGCTTCTATAAGACTTGAACAACAAATTGTCGACGATGCCTAGGCTGCCTGCGAGGCCGCTTCGCATCCGGTTTTCCGGCACATGGGAAATGCCCGCCTCAATCGCGCCTATAACTGAACCATTCCTCAGCTCATTTCCGTTGAAGTGGACGGTTCCGCGCTTCCATGCCAGAAGTCCGGCAAGCGTTTCGGCCAGCTCCTTCTGCCCGTTGCCCGCGACGCCCGCTATGCCGACGATCTCGCCCTCATGCACCGTTATCGACATCCCTTCCAGCGCCTTGCGTCCATGATCGGAAGCAACCTCCAAGCCGCGAACGGACAGTAGCGGCTTTCCAGCCGTTCTCCGTTCATAATGGCGCTGCTCGCCGAGCTCTTTGCCGACCATCAATTTCGCCAGCTCGCGCTCGTCGGTATCGGCAACGCTTAAGGAGCTGATCATTTTCCCTTTACGCATGACCGAAATATGGTCTGCAGCTGCCATTACTTCCTTCAACTTATGCGTCGTCAAAATAACCGTTTTCCCCTCGCGCTTCATCGTTTTCAGCGTAGCGTACAGCGCCTCCGCTTCGCCGGGCGTCAGCACCGACGTCGGCTCATCCAAAATAATAATGTCCGCGCCGCGGTAAAGCGTCTTGACGATTTCTACCCGCTGCTGCTCGCCAACTGACAGCTGCCATATCGGGCGGTCAACCGGGATCGAAAGCCCGAAACGACCGGCAAGCGCTTCAATCTCCTCCTGCTTTCTGCGCATCCATTTCTTGCTTCGCCAGAACGGGGAAGCTTCGCCAAGCACGATATTCTCCGCTGCGGTCAACGTCTGCACAAGCCGAAAGTTTTGAAACACCATGCCGACGCCAAGCTTCATAGCGTCCTTGGGCGATCGGATTTGAACCTCGCGGCCGTTAATGAGAATGGTGCCGCTTGTTGGCCGGTATACGCCGGACAGCATGCACATAATCGTGCTTTTGCCTGCGCCGTTCTCGCCGAGCAGCGCATGAATTTCACCCCGCTTCACTCGAAAATCGACTTGATCGTTCGCCGCGACTGTACCGAATCGTTTTACAATACTTTGCATTTCGACTGAATACGAATCCGCCATAGGCCGGCTCCTCTCCGCTTCGCTTGCCTAGCAATCTCTATATAAATCAACAAATCCCTTATGGAAGGGATTTGTCGATTCAGCCAACTGAGCAACTGGGTTATTTGGGTATCGTTCCTTCAACCCCTTGCACAAACCAATCCATAACAAGAATCTCATCCAGCGTCAGCGATTTGCCTTCCTCCACCTTTACCTCGCCGCTGGCGTCTTTGATCGGACCGGTAAAAATGTTCAGCTCTCCTGTAATTATTCTCGCTTTCGCATCCTCGACTAGCGCTCTTACATCCTCGGGAACCGACTGCCCGAACGGCGCGATGTCAACCATACCGTCCGCCAGCGATCCGGAATATTGCTCCGGCTTCCAAGTGCCGTCTATAACGGACTGCACTGTATTGATATAGTAATTGCCCCACTTCCAAACCGGGTTCGTTAAGTATGCCTCCGGTGCGAACCGGTTCATGTCGGAATCGTTGCCGCCAGCGAATTTGCCGCGCTCCGCAGCAGCTTGAAGCGTTGCCGGTGAATCTTGATAAGCAAGCAGCACATCGGCTCCTTTGTCCAGCAGGCTGACAGCCGCTTGCCGCTCCGTTGCCGGATCGTACCATGTATTGGACCATACGACGCTTACCTTCGCATCCGGATTAACCGATTGCGCGCCTAGAATAAACGCGTTGATATTGTAAATGACTTCCGGAATCGGGAACGCGCCGACATAGCCGAGCTGATTATTTGTCGTCATTTTGCCCGCCACGATGCCCGATAAGTAGCTAGCCTCGTAGTTTTTCCCAAAAAAAGTGCCCATATTGTCGCTTGTTTTGTAACCGCTGGCGTGAAGAAACTTCACATCAGGAAACTTGTTGGCTACGTTAAGCGTAGGGTCCATATAGCCGAAGCTTGTTGTAAAAATAATGTCGTTGGATTGAGCCAGCTCCGTAATAATCCGCTCGGCGTCGGCTCCTTCCGGCACATTCTCAACCGTTGTCGATTTGATGCCGAACTTTTCTTCCATTTCCAATCTGCCCTGGTCATGCTCATACGTCCAACCGCCGTCGCCCGGCGTGCCGATATAGACGAATGCAACTCTAGGCAGTTTCTCAGCAGGAGACTCTGTCTCTTTCGCCTCCTCCTTCGGTTTGTCGGTAGCCCCCCCGCTCGGCGAAGCCGTTCCTGCGCCGCCTTTGTTTGTGTTGCTGCCGGAGCAGCCTGAGATGACTAGAACGAGCAAAAGAGCAAGCGCAAATACGGATAAAAGTGCTTTCTTTGACTTTTTCATATCGTTCCTCCCGACTCTCTCTGTTATCATCGCCGGCGTTAACCATTGACGTATCTTCAATATATATCTATGTCAACTATACGTCAATATATATAACATCAAAAAGCAAAAAAAAGATCAGATAACGATGAAAACAGTAAGATTCGAGGTCGCAATAGCTTCTTTGTGTAATCAAACATTACATATTTGCAACCGATATGTTGCCAGTCCTATCCAAGTAGTAGGCTCTAGCCTGCTCTAATTGTTCAGGCGTATCCACATCAAAAAGGAGGTCTTGCGTTGTCGGCATAAGAACTGCTCCCTTGTACCGGGACTGCGCAAACAGCTTTCTAGCGCCAGCATCGCCGTCCAGAAGCAATACTGCGCCAAACATCGTTCGCGCCAGCAAAGCAGGCGGAGAAGCAGCGCCGCTCTTCAGTTGATAAGCGGCATAGTCCAGCTCCGCATTTTCTTCCATTTTCTCAACGAGCCTGTCAATCATCGCAGGCAATATGAAGGGCTGATCGGCCAGCATGACGACAACCGCATCGAGTTGGGGCTCCAAACGCAGCAGCTCCAGCAATCCCGCACGCAACGAATGGGCCATTCCTTGAGCCGCATCACGGCAATTCACGATGCGAACCTGTTCACGGCGCAAGCCCTCCGGCGATTCCATAGAACCCTCTGCATGAAGCCACGGCGCCTCTGCAGAGCTGTCTACGACAACCGCAATATGTTCAAGCCTGCTTCGGCTTCGGCATAGCGCACGCAGCCCCATAGAAGCCAGCGGCACCCGTTCCGCCAGCTCCAGCAGCTGCTTGGCGCGCCCCATCCTTGCGCTTTGTCCCGCCGCTAAATAGATGGCAGATATGCGCATGGGCATCCCCCTCCTTCGCAAGCAGCAGCCTGCGGCGCTCGGCTCTCACCGCAATTAATTCCGCAGCGATGCTTACAGCGATTTCATCCGGACCGTCCGCCGCGATTGAAAGCCCGATAGGAGCCCGCACATTTGAAGGGAGCCGGTAAGAATCGAACAAAAGGCTGATTCTTTTTTTTGAGCCCATTACACCGATGTACTGCAGCTGCAAAGGCAGCGCTGCCTGCACGATTACTTTATCCCGCATCAAATTATGGCTGCACACGATTAAATAATCAGCGACGTTCAGCTTCAGCCTGCTCACAAGCTCATCCGTTGTGCCGCAAGCCAGCTCCGCTCCCGGAAATCGTTCCTGCAAGAGAAGCTCCTCGCGCCAGTCGGCAACGACGGCACGGAAGCCGATCGTCTGGACGATAGCACTAATCGCCAGCGCATCGTCGCCAGCGCCATAAATGACGATTCTCGGCTTCGTTTCCAGCAGTACGGCCAAAGCATGCTCATAGCCTTCCCGCCCTGCGTACGCGACACCAAATCCAATAGGCTGCAGCTCATAACGTATCTCGCTGTCATTCCAATTGCGAATTAACCATACAGCTTCGCCCCGGGCATTCCTCTCCTTCGCCTGGAGCAGCGCATCCTGCAATTCGCCTGTTACCGTCTCTAACAGCACCGTCATTACGCCTCCGCAGCCAATCGCCTCGCCCCATATCGCATCCTCGTCAGGATCAAGATTGTACTCCACAGCTTGATAGCCGCCGCAATCCATCATCGATACGGCGCGCGCCAGCAAATCATATTCGAGGCAGCCCGGGCTGAGCGTGCCGATTCGCTCTCCATCCTTTGTTATAAGGAGAGCTGCCCCGGCTTTCCGGTATGAATGCCCCTTTACGCCGGCTATCGTAGCAAGCACACCCGTTATTGACGAACCGCCCGTTTCAATCGCTGCATAGATTGGCGACATGTCCATTCCGCTCCACCTTCCCCTCTCGAGCCTCATAGCCTCTCAAGCAGCTTGCGCAGCGCCTGATCCGCGCCTTTAAGCACACGGGCTTTATCGACCGTTCTCACAAGCTTTCCTTCCATTACAACTTGCCCGTCAATAATAACCGTATCTACATCGCCTCTCGTTGCCGCATAGACGACCCGGGAATGCCAATCCGCGTCGTAGGACGGATAGACGTGAAAATCATCCAAATCAAGCAGCTGCAAATCCGCAAGCTTGCCAACCTCGACGCTCCCAATCCGCTCCTCCATCCCGAGCACGCGTGCGCCGCCCATTGTCGCCATCCTCAGCACCGTTCTTGCATCCATAATAGTCGGGCCATGCTTAACTTTTTGCATGTAAGCCGTTAACCGCATTTCCTGGAACATATCCAAATTATTGTTGCACGGCGCGCCGTCCGCCCCCAGTCCGACAGGAATTCCTTGCTCCATAAGCAGCGGCACCTCCGCAATGCCCGATGCAAGCTTTAGATTGGAGCCGGGACAATGCGTAACTTTAACGCCCCGCTCCGCTATAATCCGCTTCTCTTCATCGTTCAGCCAAATGCTGTGCGCCAAAATCAAGTTCGGTCTAGCCATGCCGATATGATCCAAGTAAACGACATTGCGCATGCCGCGCTCCGCTTCGACGATCGCAATTTCGCCTTGATTCTCGGAAGCATGGGTATGAACCATAACGCCGTACTTCTCCGAAAGATCGCGAACGCCAACGAGCAGCTCTTCGGTGCATGATACGACAAAGCGCGGGCAAAAAGCGTATTGAATCCGGCCGCCCGCCTCGCCATGCCACTTCTCCAGCAAATCGACGCTGTCCTGCAGCGACTTTGCCGTCTCCTCCTGCAACGGCAGCGGCACATCCGTACCGTGATCCATCATAACCTTGCCCGAAATCGCCCGGATGCCGCTTTCCTGTATGGCATGAAACGCAGCATCCGTATAGTTCACCGTCTCCATATCCAATATGGTCGTCGTACCGCTTCGTATAAGCTCGCCGATACCTAACATAGCGGAGTAATAAACCGACTCCTCGCTATGGGCTGCCTCCAGCGGCCATATTTTTTCCTTCAGCCATTCAATAAGCTGCAAATCGTCTGCGCGCCCTCGAAACAGCGTTTGGCATAAGTGAATATGCGTTTGCACGAAACCGGGCAGCAGCACTTTTCCCCCAGCCTCAATCATGACGTCTGCATCATGATTCAATCGTCTGCCAATCTCTTTTATCGTATTGCCTTCAATATAAACATCGCCCCTAATCACATCGTCCTCGGCATTCATCGTCATTATTACTGCGTTGCGAATGAGTATAGTTTCCATTATGCCCCTCCTCTTTGCGCTATGCTTGGCAGCGTGCTTGAAACGATTCATAACAGGAAAATTCGGGTATAGACCGTTTTTACACTATACTATGATCCCATCGTTCAAGTCGTGTTAGATAATATAACATAATAAATCAGATTATTCGTGTTTACAAGGGGATATCAAGGTTTTTATTGAGTTTTTAAACCAAGAAAAGTAATATATGACATGATTCTAACACAATAACTAGAGTAGCTTGATCCGTCCCGTGTAGAACTGTATGATCTTTAGTAATGATTAGATTCATAAAAGCCTCTTATTAAGCACTGCCTGCTGACCGCATATGTTCTTTAATGAATGATGGTTAATGGATTATAATGAATTTGGACGAGCTCCCAAGCGAAGGCGCAGGAGGCTTAATGAATTAGACGGACAGAGCTGGAGAGGTGAAATATGATTCGAGGAGTAATAATAGAAGGGTTATCTACCACCGGAAAATCATCTGTTTTCTCTGCAATCAAGAGGCTGCATAGTCAAGAGCACCATAATGAAAAAACGATAGTTGCAATAAGCGAACACTATTCACAGGTTTTGCATTCATTCCAAGGCGTCTTGAGAGCAATGGACAAGGATGAACATATTCAGCTTTTAAATCGTCATGTTGATTATCTTGAGCAGCAATACAATTGGATTCATTCACTAGGTCATTCGAAACCATCCAACGGTATTTTTTATGTTTTAGAGAGATTCCATGTCAATCATAGAGCAGCGTTTATGAATGCTCCGGAAATTGAATGTTTAGAAAATAAACTATCCAGAATGAATGCACGTTGTATTCTCTTAACCTTGTCCGATGATGCCGTTAAACCCCGATATATTGAAAGCCGCGGCGAAAATTGGAAATCATATGTAATGAACAACCACTCCACGGAATCAGAGGCATGTCAGAAGTTTTTAGAGAATCAAGAAACACTTCGTTTATGCGCAAAGCAATCACTAATCCCCACTTTAGAGATAAACACAGATGAAGCAAACTGGAACTCCTATGCAAAACAAATACTTATGGAATTAGACGGAGAACGATACTCAGGATCAAACTGTCGGGAAACCTCCTAATTTTCGGAAGTCTTTAAATAATCTAAACGAGGAAGGCGGCCTGAAAATGGATGCAAAAGTACATCTTTTTCTCTTAAAGATGGGCGATCCGAATGAAAAAGGTACAATAATGCAGGTATTCATGCATCAAATGCCCGATTCTTAGCTTTACAGCGGAAAAGTCTGTACAGACGCAGGCTTTCCCGTACATCCGCTTGATTTACTCAAAAAAACTGTACTTTCGCATCTTTTATTGGGGCACTTCGCTTTTTCCATATGCTGCGTATCGGCACTTTCTCAACAACCTTAATCTGTCTAAATGACAGGTTTTTTGTTGTAATCTAAGAACAGAACTTAACAAAGCGAGGAAAATGCATCGTGTTTGCCCCAAGCGATGCAAATCGCCTATAATGGTTAAAGATACATACTGCATACTGGCTGGCTTTGGCGACCGGCACCTCACCTTTCTTCCGCCCGCAAGACATGTTTATCTGAATCCGTTTCGTTTCAGAACAGGACCGCAACCTCTCTTCGATTCCGCACGTATGATTAGAGTATCTTTATTAAGGATGTGTATGGGTTGGCATATGACCTGTTATTGACCATTATCGAAGAAATCGGCTATTATGCACTGTTTCTCGTTTTATGCCTTGGACTAATCGGCCTTCCGATTCCTAACGAAGCGGTCGTCATGACCGGCGGCGCCTTGTCGGCAACAGAGATGCTTGAGCCCGCTCCCGCCTATATGATGACCTGGCTGGGTATCTGCTCCGCAATGACTTTCAATTATAGCATGGGCAGATTTACAGGGAGCAAATTAGCGAAATGGTTCGAATCGAGAAATAATGTGAAGAAATTTATGGATAAGTCAGAACAGCTCATCCATGTATACGGCGGCTATGCAATCAGTATCAGCTTATGTCTTCCCTTCCTGAGACATGCTACGCCGTATGTGCTTGGCGTCAATCGAATCGCTTATCGCCGCTTCGCTATTTTCGCCTATCCATCCGCTTTCGTATGGACGCTGCTCTATTTTTATCTCGGAACGCTGTTTGGCGACAACATCAAGCACATCTCCGACTTGATTACGAGATACGGCACTTGGGTCGTCTGCGCCCTAGCTGCAGCGGCGGTCCTTTACCTGTGGAGCCGCTGGAACAATACGAAGAACAAAAACAAGGAAATCGACCGGTCGCTGTAACAGATCCCCGCAGCAATTTGTTGCTCCGGCTTGACTGATAAACTTGATAAACATCGCATAGAACGAAAAAAGCTCATGAATCGCGCCATTCCAGCGGACTCCATGAGCTTTTTTTGCTGCAGCCTATTAAGCCAGGCTGCCTTTGGCGGTTTCGATTAAAAAATCAAACAGCTCGTCATCTTCTTCCAGCTGTTCCTCCAGTACGAGGAGCTGCTCTTCATTGCCTGACTCGTTCAGGAAGAACAAGCCATAGCCCCAATCATTGCCGCGTTTGCTTTGCAGCGCGATTTCGTATTGATTGGCATGGCCTTTGACGCCGAACTGCACCTTGCCGACGTAGCCGTCTTCCTTCGAATGGGTCATTTCCGCATGCAGCACTGTAATTCCTTCCATTGCAACTCTCCCTTTCCTGTTCCCAAAAAACAGCGTGAAGTCTAACAATTCACGCTCTCTGTGTAAGTAGATTAGCATAGCCTGCCAGCCTTAGCAACCGCGCAACTGCCGGACGAACGCCCAGTAGTATTTCTGCATACATTGCATTACGAGCCTTCGGCATCGCTAATCGCCCCCAGGCTCGTCAGCTAGGGGAGGATGGTTGGTATGGTAGTTCAATTAACGGCTTTGCACTGGATTTATTTAGCCTTTATCATTGCCATTATCGGTTTTATGGTTAAACGCCGCGATACGACGCTCATATGCATTCTCGGCATTCTCGCAATCGGCATATTGGCTACGACGAGCGCAAGCGGCTCTGTAAGCGGTATCTTTAACAGTTTCATTTATGCTATTAAAGAGCTGATCGGCACTATTCTTATCATTTCCATCATCGTTGCAATGAGCCGCATTCTGATCCGAACCGGCATTAATGAAATTATGATTTCACCATTCGCCAGATTTCTGAAAACACCTGCTCTCGCTTTCTGGGGCATCGGCATTATTATGATGGTTACCTCTTGGTTTTTCTGGCCGTCCCCTGCAGTTGCGCTTGTAGGCGCGGTATTGCTTCCTGTCGCGCTTCGCGTTGGCCTCCCTGCTCTCGGGGCCGCGGTTGCGATGAATCTGTTCGGCCACGGCATCGCGCTATCCGGCGATTATATCATTCAAGGAGCGCCTAAGCTTACCGCGGACGCCGCAGGCATCCCCGTCAGCGAAGTGATGCAGGCCAGCATTCCGCTCGTTATCGTGATGGGCCTCGTTACGACGATCGCCGCTTTTTGGTTTATGCGAAGAGATCAGAAGCTCGGCACATGGAAGGACGGCCTAATTGCCCAATCCGGAGCTGCCGGACTAAAGCCGGACGCCTCTGAACTGGCCGACCGCAATTCGCTGTCGTTGCGGACGAAGCGCATATTCGCCGTCCTCATTCCGCTGCTGTTCGCCTTAGATGTAGCAGCCATGTTCATTCTTGATCTGCAAGGCGGAGATGCGACAGCGCTCATCGGCGGCACCTCGATTCTCATCATGCTGGCCATTACGATGCTGACTCATAAGGGCAAAGGGCTTGAGAAAGCGACAAGCTATCTCATCGAAGGCTTCCTGTTCGGCTTTAAAGTATTCGGACCTGTCATCCCGATTGCCGCATTTTTCTATCTAGGCGATTCCGGATTTTTCGAGCTGTTCGGCGAGCAGCTGCCTGTCGCCTCTGCAGGCATTGTTAACGATCTCGGCGTCGCGCTCGCTCATGAGGTACCGGTTAACGGCGTAGTCGGATCTATAACGCTATCCGTCGTAGGTGCGATTACCGGTCTAGACGGCTCTGGCTTCTCCGGCATATCGCTTGCAGGCTCCGTTGCCCAGCTGTTCAGCCATGCGATCGGTTCCGGCTTGGCAACACTCACTGCCCTTGGCCAAATCGCAGCCATTTGGGTAGGCGGCGGCACGCTGGTGCCTTGGGCGCTTATCCCTGCGGCTGCAATTTGCGGCGTCGATCCGTTCGAGCTCGCCCGTCGCAATTTGAAGCCGGTATTAATCGGACTTGTCGTAACGACGATCGTTGCAATGTTTCTTATCTAGATTATCTGGCGCCTTTTCTGCGGCGATAGACCCATAATGCAATCGCCAATACGGCTGCCGCAGCAGCCGCGTAGACGGCTAGCTTCCATACAGGGCTATCCTTCCGCTCGGCTGCGATTGCCGTTTTGGCCGGAATAGCCGCGCCGCCAAGCAATGCGATATCCTCGTCCGCTTCATCCAAGCTTGCGGTACGGCTGCACAAGCCTACCTGAATATCTGTCCCCGTCGAAACGCCGTATACGATGTAGCTCTTCCCTTCCGCAAAACTAAAGCCGCAGCTGTCGCTGCTTAGATTCGTTTTTACGGTCAGCTCGGAAGCGACTTTTCCTTTCCACACTTGATCGATATCGAACCGGACATCCAACTGTTTGATAGCTTTCATGGAAAGCTGCTCTTTTTTAATGGAGACGACCTTGCCTGTAAAAATAACATCGCTCTGATCCCGTGCCGCAGCGGCATCGAGCTTGCCAACGCAGGTGCAAGCATATGTATGGCCGGGATTGCCGGCAAGACCTATAAACAGGATAAGAGCGCTCATCATCCATACAGCAAACGGTTTTGCTTTCAACAACCTTACGTTTCCTCCTTCATCGATAAATGTACAGCTTTTCGCCTGAACCTCTTATTATAAGACGATACAGATTAGAAAATAGTTACATTTTTTATTCTCAGACAAACGAAAAAGCCGCTCCGGCAGCCAAAATGTCCGGAACGGCTTTCTTCAATTATTTCGAGCTTGCGTGATCCTTCTCTTCAATAAGCGCCGGCTTGCTCGGCCAGAAAGCGTGTTTGCCGGCCAGCGCCGTGATAGCAGGCACGAGGAAAGGCCTTACGATGAACGTATCCATCAAAACGCCAATCGCGGTAATTAAACCGAACTGGAACAGCACCTGAATCGGCATCGTAGCAAGAACCGCAAAGGTTGCAGCCAGAATAAGTCCCGCAGATGTGATGACGCCGCCAGTTTCGGCAACGCCTTCCTTAATCGCTTGACGAAGCGGCATCTTTTTCTTTTTCTGCCAAATGCTCGAGATCATAAAGATGTTGTAATCCTCGCCCAGCGCAATCAGGAAGACGAACGCATACAGCGGAATTGCGCCTTGGATCGCATCAATGCCGAGAAAATGATGGAGAATGATCCAGCCGAGACCGAGGGCCGCTACATAGGACAGCAGAACGGTGCCGATCAAGTAAACCATAGCCGCAATAGAGCGAAGATAGGCAATCAGCAAAATCATGATGAGTACAATAACAAGAGGCATAATAACGGTATTGTCCCGATTCGTTAGTTGCTGACTGTCATATTGCATAGCTGTCTGGCCCGCGATCCATAAGTGTTCGCCGGCATTCGCGACGCCTGCTTCCGTCAATGCAAGCTCCGCCGCATCCCGAAGCATCGGAATCGTCTCCATCGCTTCATTGGAATACGGGTTAATGTTGAAAATGACGGAATAGGACAATAAATTCGGATCTTCCGCGCTTGCTTGCGGCTCGCTCACATGATCCACATGATTAACGGCGGCCAGCGCTGCGCCAAGCTCCGGACTACCGCCTTCCGTGCTGGCTACAACGGTGACCGGTGCCAGCTCGCCAGGCGTGTAGGCATCGGAAATGACGTTAAACCCTTCTCTTGACGGCATATCCTCAGGGAAAGAGGACATCAGATCATACGTATACTTGATTTGCGGCGCAAAGGACGCGAGTGCTCCGAGCACAACTACGCACACGGCGACGACCGTCCAAGGCTTCGCGATAATAAGCCGCCCTACCTTGGCTCCCAGCTTCCGATCCGCATCGGGACGCTGATAGCTTTTGCCTTTCTTGACTGCCCTAGCCTGCGCCATCTCCTCGGTGCGAGGGATGAAAGGGTAGAACGAGGAGCGTCCAAGCAGCGAGAGAAGAGCCGGCACTAGCGTCAAGCTAGCAATGCCCATTATTAAGATGGATAAGCCGAACGGCACGGCGAAACGATGATATGCGCCGTATTTGGCTGCAAGCAGCGAGAACAGCGCCAATACGACGGTAAAGCCGCTCATGGCGATAGCGCCGGATGCATCCTTGAACGCCTTTCTTAAGGCTATCCATTTATCGCTCTCGCGCATCAATTCCTGCCTGTAGTGGGAAATCAAGAACAAGCAATAGTCGGTGCCCGCTCCGAACAGCAGAACAGTCATAATAGAGATCGCTTGACCATCTACGATAATCCAGCCGTTGTCCGCCATCCAGCCAAGGATCGGGCTCGCAACCAAATAAGCGAACCCTACCCCGACTAACGGTATAATCGCCATAATAGGCGAGCGGTAAATTAGCAGGAGCAAAATGAGCACGAGCAGCACCGTTGCGATAAGCAGCGTAAAATCGGCGCCTTTGAACAGATCGGTAGCGTCTACCGAGATGCCGACCGGACCTGTAATTCTGGCGCTGAGCTCTGCCGCATCGCTGATCGAAGCAGCGAACGGATCGCTGCCGGATACATCCTTCACGATTCGCGCTATTTCTTCCATATTATGCTTAAGCAGCTCGGTTTCCGTCTGCTCCTCGAACGGTATCGGCTGAACGAGCGTCGTTCCATCCTCCGAGGCGAACTGGCGAAGCGCCTGCGGAGGCATCTGATGAAGCGGCACGCCTTGCATCTGCGCTTCCAGCGGATTATCGGCAAGCGACTGGGACAGCTTCTGCATTAGCGAATAGTCCTCGTCCGTCAAGCCGGTCTCACGATGCCATACAAGTAGAGCAGGAACGCCCGAGGCGGTGGGGAATTTCTCCTTTACTAGCTGGTCCGCAATGATGGATGGGCTATTATCAGGCAAATTTTGCGCATTATTTTGCTCCTTATCCCCGACAGCAGGCAATGTCATTGTCAAAACGACAGCCAGTATGATCCATGCAATTAGCGTTATCCAGCGGGATTTCGGTCCCGTAAATGCGCCAGCTAATTTTTCAAGCAATTTAATCATCCTCCATTTCACTTTGTGAAAATTATTGATAAAATACGGTTAAGCGATATTTTAATTATATATACCCGAAGGTTAATTAATCAACCATAAATATTACAATATTTTGAATGGAGGATTTCAGGAATGGAGCATTCATCGAAGAAACGGAAGCCGGGACGTCCCAAAGGAGCTGCATCCGTCGAGACGATGGGGCATATTTTGCGCGTTGCGGCATTTCAATTTATGGATCTCGGCTTCGAGAAAGTATCGCTGGCAGGCGTAGCGAAAGCATGCGGCGTAACGAAAGCGAGCGTCTATTACTATTTTCCGAACAAATCCGAGTTGTTCACCTCCGCCCTGCTCTTTGTTATGCAGGTCGCATACAATTCCAGCGCTAAAATAATTGAATCCGACGCTCCCCTCAAAGACCGGATGCTCGAATTAGCGGTGAAGCATATGAGCAATGCTCATGTTGAATTTGAAACGATGATGCGTGAAGCGTCCCCCGCCCTGTCGGAGGAGCAAGTCCGTCAAATTCGGGAAAGCGAAGGCGCTCTCCATCTGCTGCTGGGACAAATGTTTAGAAGTGAAATGGATAAAGGCGTCATTGTGGAATGCGATCACCATTTGCTTGCCCATACGTTCACCGCGGCGCTGTCTGTGCGCAACCGCAAGGAATTGATTAACGAGCACAAAACGGTCGCGCAGGCTGCAGAAGAAATTATCGAGCTGCTCTTGAAAGGCATTACGCCTCGGCCAGAATAACCGTAAAGAATGGTATGCCGGCGCAAGCTGGCTATCGCATGATAAGGAAGAACAGAGCCGCCAGCGCAAACCGGTAATAGGCGAACCAGGACAGCCGTATTTTTTTCATCAGATTGATGAAGGTAACGACCGCGATCGTCGCAACGACGAAAGCCGCAATTAGCCCGATTA
>Ga0180215_1000750_pt1 | contig 38707 bp, 41 predicted proteins | sample eDN3rd37CBELigBY_FD_128871 | JGI IMG/M metagenome (GOLD analysis project Ga0180215, IMG submission 128871) | Enriched backyard soil microbial communities from Emeryville, California, USA - eDNA 3rd pass 37_C BE-Lig BY (version 2) (version 2) | ecosystem: Environmental > Terrestrial > Soil >...
AGCACTTGGTAATTTCGGCGGTATGGATGCAGGAAAGTTTATTGTTGTTCTTCTCGGAGGAGCTGCTGGCCTTATCTTAATTAAGTTTGCTGCAACTTGGTTTTTACAGCTTCTTGCAAAACGTCCAGCACTGGAAACAACAGCCTATGCTATTGTTGCCTGGGTTGGAGTCAAACTTGCTGTCATTACCCTTGCCCATGAGGATATTGGGGTCTTAGATCATGATTTTCCGCATAGTACTGCTTGGACACTTACTTTCTATGGAGTATTAATCGCTATTGCCTTGATTGGGTGGTTCGCTCCAGAGAAGCAATCAACTCCTGCAGAGTCTAAAGAAGATAAAGAAAGAAAAAAGGCATAGAATCTGTCACATGGACGTTCATGATGTAGTAATAGCGAGCTTTATCAATATGGCAGCAAAAACCCTTAGAATGAATTAATCTCTAAGGGTTTCATTCATTCTCTAAATAAGTTTATTATTACCATAGCCTTAAATTAAAACTTACATATTGTGCGAACATCTATTCGTTTGGTAAAATTACCCTTGAACGTAATTTTATTGCAAGGAGTGGACATGATGGATATAACACTTGAAGTACAAGCTGTTTATCAGCAACTTATAGAAGCCTGGAATAGACGAAGTGCATCAGGTATGGCCGAATTATTTGACGAAGATGGTGAGAGCATTGGTTTTGATGGTAGTCAATCTATCGGAGCTGAAGAAATATTCATGCACCTAAATCCAATTTTTGAAGACCATCCAACTGCTAGATTTGTTAGCAAAGTTAAGAGTGTTCAGGCTCTAAGCTCTGACATCGTTCTATTACGAGCAATTGCTGGAATGGTACCACCACAGCAGTCAGATATTAATCCTAATGTAAACACCCTTCACACTCTTTTGGTAGTAAGAATTGATGAAAAATGGCGCATCAAACTTTTTCAAAATACCCCTGCTCAGTTTCATGGAAGACCAAAGTTAGTAAAACAAATGACAGAGGAACTCAGGGAGTTATTGAGGTAAGGCTGTGATTATTTACGAAATTTATAATCACATTTTTTCAATTGCTGTAACTTTTGGGTGCAGCGATTAAATATTAAAAAAATGGAGGAATAACAATGTCGAGAATAAATCAAAAAATTGTTCCGCATTTATGGTATGACAAGGAAGCAAAAGAAGCAGCCAAGTTTTATACTTCGATCTTCCCTGATTCAAAAATTACGAATATAACCACAATCCATGACACACCATCAGGTGACTCAGATATTGTTACGTTTCAGCTATGGGGACAGAAGTTTATGGCCATCAGTGCCGGGCCTTTTTTCAAAATCAATCCATCCGTGTCAATCATGGTTAATTTTGACCCATCGCGGGAACAAGATGCGAGGGAAAAAATAAATACTATCTGGAACAAATTATCCGAGGATGGCACTGTGTTAATGCCAATAGACAAGTATCCGTTCAGTGAGAGGTATGGCTGGGTACAGGATAAATATGGTTTGTCCTGGCAATTAATACTTACAAATCCAGAAGGTGAAGAGCGTCCATCTATGATACCGTCACTTTTGTTCGTCGGAGATCAATGCGGCAATGCGGAAGAAGCGATTCAATTTTATTTATCCATATTTAAGAACTCAAAGCAAGGGCATATCGCCCGCTATCCTAAAGGTATGGAACCTGACATAGAAGGAACCATTATGTTTTCTGAATTTCTCCTAGAAAATCAGTGGTTTGTCGCAATGGATAGCGCTCAGGAGCATAAATTTAGTTTTAACGAGGCCTTTTCATTTATGGTGTACTGTGATACACAAGCCGAGATTGATCACTATTGGGAAAGGCTCTCCGCCGTTCCTGAAGCCGAACAATGCGGCTGGCTGAAGGATCAGTATGGCGTATCCTGGCAGATTGTTCCGAGAGAGATGGACGAGATGATGAGTAAGGGCACACCGGAGCAGGTTACTCGTGTAACAAAGGCATTTCTCAATATGAAAAAATTTAACCTTGCGGAATTGCAGGAGGCCTTCAAAGGATAAGGGAAACCTATTTGAATTAAGGTAGACAAATAAATAACAGAAGAGCTGACTGTGAGATGGTTACAGTCAGCTTATTAACGTTTTTGCAATATAATCAGGAATGTCAGTGAAACTTGATTGCTAGACAAGCAATCATACCTATAAATCTCATAAAGAGAAGTATCGACCCAATTATTTATCGTGATATAATAAAAAGATAATAAAATTTAAGTGGATTGGGTTGAAAGTATGGATACAAGAAAGAAACTGCATTCTATACAGGTAATCAGAGCGCTATCAGCCATAATGATAGTGGGACATCATGTTGCTTTATACATGAACGATTCTTCATTAACGATAGTAAATAACCTATTTATTAATGGCTGGGTTGGAGTTGACGTATTTTTTGTTCTTAGTGGTTTTTTACTATATTACACTTCGTACAAAAAAATCGCTCAAAAAGGGCAATGCAAGGATTTCTTATTTAAACGTTTAAGTAGAATATACCCAGTGTATTGGATCGTCCTATCTGCCGTTCTTATCATCTGGCCTTCATATTTCGGGGCATGGTACCTGTATTCGATAATGGATATTCTCAATAGTTTCATGTTAATGCCTCAGGAAGCATTACCAGTTTTGGGTGTCACATGGTTCTTATCCTTCACTGTTTTTTCCTATTTCATATTCGCTATTCTTATATTTTTTAAAAAGAAAACATCATATACAATAGTTACTGCTTGGGTTTTAGGCGTACTGCTCAACTCATTCGAATTACTTCCTACTACTAATATTTATGTTGATTTTATTTTTTCGAACCATTATATAGAAATTATTGCAGGTTATCTAATCGCCTTTATGTTTATGAAAAATCCGGTTAAAAAACCGATACTTTCTTTATTGAGTGGATGTATTCTTTTTCTTATCATTTTCTATCAAATTATCGATGGAGCCCTTGTAAGAAATTCAACAGCAAGTATGTTTTTATTTTCACTAGCAGTTGGTTTGATTATATTGGGGTGTGTGTCTTATGAATTCAACCGAGACATATCTTTTCCTAAGAGTGTTTTAGCAGTAGGTGATGCCTCGTATGCTATTTATCTAACACATTTTAACTTATTGACGTTTACTGATCTCTTCAATCAGAAATTAGGTCTCCATTCCATAACAGCATTTTTATACCACACAATTCTTTTGATCCTTTTAGGGATTCTATTCTATTATTTTGTTGAAAAAAGAGTTATCAATAATATGAATTTAATTAGCAGATATAAAAAAAGCACAAAGATTGTTGCATCTGTAGAAAAGCGAGCAGCCTCTTAGACATTAATTTAACATCTAACCTTTCGATAAAACAGGTAAGCCTCTCAACAATTACTTTTAGTCCGTTTGTATAAATAAACCATAATAACAAAAAATAAACATGTGTAAATAAAGTTTCTACGAAAGGTTGAATGAACATGACCATTCATGTGTGTCCGAAATGCTATGAAGAAGGCAAGCTAGTACAGATCAAATTTATCGGTAATTATGGGATAGTAATGTGGTGTGATGAGTGTCAAGAAGCTTACTATGAAGAAGATTCCAAGACAGATGCTGTATAAAGCAAGGCTCTTTCCAATTTATTGCTGATTTTTGATGAAGATCTTCCATTTGGAAGGTCTTTTTTATTTGGAACTTCATGAATTTATTGATAACCAATGATACAAAAGATTCTATCGAAACAGTTCGACCCATCAGGAAACATGTTCATGCAAGATCACTCTATACCTTGCCTGTTTTACGGCATACATTGCCGCTATTTCGGCTGTTGTTGCCGCCTTTTCGGTTCTTTTTTTCTATTACACTTGAAAAGGCTGATAAACTTGTAGTTTCAAGTTGGCATTCTATTTGCTATAGAAATTAGTGAGTGTTTAATTTTTTCATTAATCAGAACATTCAGTAATCCATTACTAACTAATTTGAGGAGGAATTTGAATGAACCAACTGACACAAGGGATTCATGCAAAGGTTGAAAGATTTTTATATGGGAAGAAAAAACTATATATTAACGGTCAATTTGTAGAAAGCCAATCTGGAAAAACGTTTGAAACGGTCAATCCTGCAACTGGTGAATTACTTGCCCATGTATATGAAGCAAATGCAGCTGATATTGATATGGCTGTAAAAGCGGCACGGAAAGCCTTCGATGAGGGTCCTTGGTCAAAAATGAATGCCTCTGAGCGAAGCCGTCTTATGTACAAGCTTGCTGATTTAATGGAAGCAAATTGCGAGGAGCTTGCTCAGATCGAGACCTTAGATAACGGAAAGCCCATTCGTGAAACGTCCAATGCAGACATTCCTTTGTCCATTGAGCATATGCGTTATTATGCAGGATGGTCAACGAAAATTGTTGGACAAACAATACCAGTTAATGGTTCCTACTTCAACTATACCCGTCATGAGGCAGTAGGTGTAGTAGGACAGATTATACCTTGGAATTTTCCACTTCTGATGGCCATGTGGAAGTTGGGAGCTGCTCTTGCAACTGGATGTACAATCGTTCTGAAGCCAGCGGAACAGACACCTTTATCTGTACTATACCTAGCAGAGTTAATAGATGAGGCCGGTTTTCCTCCAGGTGTCATTAATATTGTTCCTGGATTTGGTGAAACAGCCGGCCAACCGCTTGTTGATCACCCATTAGTTGATAAGATTGCTTTCACAGGTTCCACGGCAGTCGGAAAGAGAATCATGTCAAGTGCTTCTAAATCCTTAAAGCGCGTCACATTGGAGCTCGGGGGCAAGTCACCAAATATCATTTTGCCCGATGCTGATTTAACAAAGGCAATCCCTGGCGCACTTAATGGAGTCATGTTTAATCAAGGGCAAGTTTGCTGTGCTGGTTCCCGCGTTTTTATTCAAAAGAAACAGTTTGATAATGTAATTGCTGATATGGCTTCACATGCAAAAAACATAAAACAAGGGGCCGGAATTCACACTGATACAGAAATCGGGCCACTAGTTTCTGCAGAGCAGCAAAATCGAGTACTCAGCTATATCGATAAAGGAATTAGTGAAGGTGCTCAGCTTGTTGCGGGTGGAAATAAACCTCAGGAGCAAGGTTTCTTTGTATCACCGACAATTTTTGCAGACGTAAGGGATGAAATGACCATTGCTAGGGAAGAAATCTTTGGACCAGTCATTTCTGCTATGCCATATGATGATTTGGACGAATTATTAAATCGGGCGAACAATAGCGAATTTGGACTGGCAGCTGGTGTTTGGACACGTGATTTAAAAAATGCTCATCATATTGCAAACAACCTTCGTGCTGGTACTGTTTGGGTAAACTGCTACAATGTCTTTGATGCAGCTTCTCCATTCGGAGGCTACAAACAATCTGGAATTGGCCGTGAGATGGGATCATATGCACTTGAAAATTATACTGAAGTAAAAAGTGTCTGGATCTCAATGAATTAAATTATCGACTGTTTCTAGTATAGACTACGAAATAAATAATAAAAAACTCGTTATCAATAATTAACGAGTTTTTTATTATTTATTTAATTCAGACATCTGCTACTAAAGCTAAGATACTTCTGAAAATTTTGGTAATTCAATACTTTTTTTGGTAAATTAGTCTTAACTAGTTTTATAATTTGTAGAGTCCAGATACATCCTAAGGGGGAACTTGTGTGAAGAACAGGGAGAGAATGATTGAACTTTTGACGGGGGTACAGTCGTCTAAGCGAAATTATTATACGGAGTTAAAGAAGACGGTAGGTGAGCTGCAGAAGAAGAATATTCAGTTGGAAATTATTAATGAGGTGATGAAAGGGTTTAACGTGGAGATGTCTATGGATGATTTGCTGCGCAATGTCCTTGAAAAGCTGAAGTCAATTTTTCCAATTGAACGGATTAGTTTATCTTTGATTGAGGGAAAGAACCTGATTCTGACAAATGTATATCCGACCAATTCATTTGCTTTAAAGATAGGTACACAATTTCCAAAGGATTGTTCGTTATATTGGAATGTGATGAATTCAGCGAAACCATTCTTATATAAAAAACAAAATCAATCTAATCAGCATCACTGGTTTGAAGAAAATGCCTTTACTGAAATGGGGCTCAACAGTATTTATTTGTTCCCATTAAATAGGAAAGGACACGCAACAGGGGTTCTTTCACTTGGCAGCAAGGGGAGTTTGGAGAACGATTCGTCCGATTTATCCTTTTTCCAGCAGTTATCCGATCAGCTCGCGGTTTGTATTGAAAACACAAACCTCTATAAAGAAGTTCTCATCACAAAAAAGAAATGGGAGAAGACTTTTCAGGCTGTGCCTGATGCCATTATTATTTTTGGGTTAAATCGGGTTATTCTTCAAGCAAACGAAGCAGCCTATCACTATTTCCCAACAAAAGGGAGGCTGATTGGTCAACCGGTGGACGAGCTTCTGTTCTCTCTAGAGGAAGATCACCCCTTTAAGAAAAAAATAGTCGAATTACAGCCCTCTTCCAGTGAATTACATATTGAAAATAAAATATACGAATGTCACTGCTACCCGATTTTTAATGATCCTAACGTTCATTTTGCCTCCATCATATATTTAGAGGATGTGACGGCAAAAAGACGCATTGAAGCCCAGCTGATTCAATCAGGAAAACTAGCAGCAATTGGTGAAATGGCAGCGGGTGTAGCCCATGAACTGAATAATCCGCTCACTGCAATAATGGGAAATGCCCAGCTCCTGCTTCGAAAAGCAGAGATAGATGATCGGAATTACCGACTGCTAGAGGCTATATATGAATGTGGCAAAAGGAGCAAAAACATCATACAGAATCTTCTTACCTTTTCACGGCAGGATGAGTACCTTTTTGAATCATGCTCTGTTAACGAATCCGTCCATCAAGCGTTAGGTCTAATAGGAAATCAGCTGTCAAGGCAGGGGATACAGGTCGAAGCCATTCTTGATGATACACTGCCTGACATTGAAGGCAGCTGCCAGCAGATTGGTCAAATTATATTAAATCTGCTGCTTAATGCAAAGGATGCCCTTGAGGACTCTGATAAATCGGATAAACACATCACACTAAAAACATTACTCGAAGAAGAGTCTACTAGCATTGTCCTCACTGTTACAGACAATGGATGTGGAATGGGGGAAGATGTACTATCGGAAATTTTCCACCCTTTTTATACAACGAAAAATGCTACAAAGGGTCATGGGCTTGGATTATCTGTTAGTATCGGCATCGCCCAGTCACACGGTGGAACATTACAAGCTGAAAGTGCACTTGGTGAGGGAAGCTGCTTTATCCTGAGGCTACCTATTCCAAAATATGAGAATGATCATTAAGAAAGGGACCTATAACATGGCACATATATTAGTCGTAGATGATGAGAAAGAAATCTGTTTTTTTCTAAACCACCTTTTAAGTGACAAAGGACATGACGTCACGCTTTGTACAAGTGGAAAGGATTTTGACTTCATAAAAGAGAATCAGACATTCGATTTAGCTTTTCTTGATGTCAGACTTCCTGATCGGACCGGTCTTGATATTCTACAAGATCTTAAAGCGATTCAGCCGTTTTGTAAAGTAGTTATCATGACTGGATACAGTACGGTAAAAACAGCAGTTGATGCAATCAAACTAGGAGCCTATGACTTTATTGAAAAACCATTTGATGATATTGAGGACATCGAACATCTGACAGATAGGCTGTTGGCTGATGAACCAATTTCTGGGCTTGACCATGTACACGATCTAGCCGCACGTATCGGTTGTTTTATTGGTCAGAATGAGGAAATGAATCAATTGTTTTCGTTGGCCTATAAGTTTGCCCAAAAAAATGTAACTGTATTGATTGAAGGAGAAACCGGGACAGGAAAGGAAGTTCTCGCTCATTTTATTCACCATGCAAGCCTAAGGACAAATTACCCTTTTATCGGCGTTAACTGTGGAGCCATCTCAGAACATTTGCTTGAAAGTGAGTTATTTGGACACACGAAGGGTTCTTTTACAGGGGCAGCTAAAGATCGAAAAGGCTATTTTGAATTAGCAGACAAAGGAACCTTATTTTTGGATGAAATCGGGGAGGCATCCCTTACTACTCAAGTAAAGCTTTTGCGAGTCCTAGAGACAGGAGAATACATGAAGGTCGGCGGGGAAAATATTCTGCGAAGTAAAGCAAGACTGATTGCAGCCTCACATGTGAACCTGCACCAAGCTGTGTCACAGGGGACCTTTCGGGAGGATTTATTATATCGTCTTGATGTTGTTAAATTAATTATTCCACCGTTACGTAAACGCGTCCATGATATTCCACTTTTTATCGAGGATTATGTAAAAAAACATCGACTTTCTTTATCGTTTACAGAGGAAACGTTGGAGCTTCTAAAGAGCTATAACTGGCCGGGGAATTTACGTGAACTGGTTAATGTAATCAAGAGAGCGGCTGCCTTAGCCGAAGGAGAAACGGAAAGAATTACCCCAGCATTTCTGCCTCCAAAAATCACCGCCTTCAACCAAGGATCCGTTGAGACAGCTGCTGCTTTGAGTACTTCTGTACCTGAGCAGGAGGAGTTTGATCTGTTTATTGATCAATGGAATCGTGAAATAAAGGATCTGTGGTTTGCAGAGGAACTAACTGAGCTCCAGCATGTTCTAGACAAAATTAAACTCATGGAAACAGAAGTAATCCATGCATTTATTGATAAATCTTTGAAGAAAACAGTCGGAAATCGGAAGGAGGCGGTTGAACTTCTCGGGATAACGATGAGAAAGCTTAGGTATTATTTGAATGAAAAAAAATAGGTTGATATAAAGGATAAATAAAGCAGTGCTCATTAGTATGTGCACTGCTGAAATGGAAAAGCTCATTCAACAAAGGTCAACCCGATAGGGAGGACAACTACATTGTAGGGCTCCTGTAAATGATTTTTACATAGTTAAAACAATACGACCATTGATTTTACCGGAAACCATGTTATCAAACACTTCATTAATTGAATCCAGTGAAGCGGTTTCAATTTGCGAACGTACTTTCCCGCGTGCCGCGAAGTCAAGTGCTTCCTGAAGGTCTTTTCTCGTACCAACAATAGAGCCTTTTACTGTAACTCCGTTAAGAACTGTATCGAAAATAGGGATTGGAAGCTCGTCATGTGGAAGACCAACAACCACAAGAGTTCCACCCCTCTTAACGGATTGATAGGCTTGTTCGAATGCTTTTCTTGTTACAGCAACACTAACAGATGCCTGAACGCCTCCTACTTTTTCTTTTATGGTTTCGACTGGATCTTCTTTTAAACCATTGATGGTGATATCAGCGCCTAAGTTAGCAGCCAGTTCTAATTTCTCATCTGCAATATCTACAGCAATGACATGGAAGCCCATTGCTTTTGCGTATTGTAGGGCAATATGTCCAAGTCCGCCGATACCATAGATGGCAACCCAATCGCCTGGTTTGGCTTCTGAAACCTTTAGCGCCTTATAGGTAGTGACACCTGCACAAAGAATCGGAGCCACTTCAACTGGATCTAGACCTTCTGGAATTCTAGCCACATAATCAGCTGGAGCTTTACAATATTCAGCATAGCCTCCGTCAACAGAATAACCTCCATTTTCCTGGTTTGGACAAAGAGTTTCTCTTCCACTTAGACAATATTCACATTCACCACAAGCAGAGAACAGCCAAGGGATTCCAACTCGATCGCCGATTTTAAGTGACTTTACACCTTCACCAACCTCTACCACAACGCCTACACCTTCATGACCGGGAATTAACGGAAGCTTTGGCTTTACCGGCCAATCACCATGTGCCGCGTGCAGGTCAGTGTGACAGACACCGCATGCTTCGATCTTAACAAGAATTTCCCCGTATCCAATTGTTGGTTTTTCAACCTCTTTAATTTCCAATGCTTTTTTGAATTCGTTTACAACAGCTGCTTTCATTTTTCCATCTCCCATAATTAATATTTAACACTTTCAACAATACTTAAAGCAAACATCGTGCCAATATTTAAAATAGCCTGAATATTACAAATAGATGAATAACATGAATGAACTAGCCAAAATATCGAGAGACTTTGCCGGATTTTTGGCTTTATTAGCCGTTTTATCGGTCAAAAGAGTAATCATCCATACAAGGAAATGCATAATTTTAAGAAAATTTGATATACTCAACCAAATTAAAGTAAAATCAAAGTAATATATTTTTTTATTTTATAAAAGGTCGGTGGAGGACTTGATTACTAAGTTTGTGATGCCAGAGGTAATCTTTGGCAATGATTCACTTAAACAGGTGGGGGAAAGCTGTGCCCGGCTTGGAGCTCAAAATGTATTGATTGTTACTGATTTAGGTGTGATGGATGCCGGCTGGATGGATAGAGTCATAGAAAGCTGTCAGGAAGCGGGACTTAAGTATGTTTATTATAATGATATCTCTACGAATCCAAAGGATGAACAAGCAGAGCGGGGGGCCTTTGTTTATCAGGAGAATCGGTGTGATGCTGTAATTGGTGTCGGTGGAGGAAGTGTTATAGACATTGCAAAGGCTATTGCCATTCTAGCAACGAATGGTGGGAAAATATCAGATTACGAGGGTGTTGATCGAATAAACATACCTCTTCCGCCTCTAGTGATGGCTGGAACAACTGCAGGTTCCGGTGCAGAGGTTTCTCAATTTTCCGTCATAGTTGACTCAGAAAGGCAAAAGAAGATGACGATTATCTCTAAGTCGCTTGTTCCAGATATCGCTATCATTGATCCATTAACGCTTTCTACGAAATGCAGCAGACTTACAGCATCAACTGGCCTAGATGTTTTAACACATGCAATTGAGGCATATGTCAGCATCGCAGCCACACCTATGACGGATGTGTTTGCTAAAAACGCCATACATCTCGTGTCAGAAAATTTACGTCCTTCTGTCGCATCCCAATTACATACAGAAGCAAAGAAAAACATGGCGATGGCCAGTCTTCATGCAGGACTCGCCTTTTCAAATGCCATCCTAGGTGCAGTACATGCGATCAGCCATGCGATAGGAGGAAGATACCCGATGATGCATGGAGATTTAAACGCCGTACTCCTACCTTATGTCATGGAATTTAATTTGTTAGCAAACCCAGCAAGATTTAAGGAAATTGCAGAGCTGCTAGGAGAAAATTGTTCAGGCTTATCTCCAACCGAAGCAGGAAAAAGAGGTATCGAGCATGTCAAACAACTATCCGTTGATATTGGAGCCCCTCAGCGATTATCAGAAATGGGCTTTGAAGAACATATGATTAAAGAAATCAGCCAAATTGCCTTGCAGGACGCCTGCATGATCACCAACCCACGTGACATCACGGCCCAAGACGTAGAAAAAATACTCCAAAAAGCACTGTAATTCTAGTTTGATTTAAAGCATTGTTAACAATATCTTTAATCGGTTGGGTCAAGTTCATTCCTGTTACACAAGTGTAAAAAATAAATGGAGTGCTGGTTAACAAGCACTCCATTTTATTTGGTTTAATACATACTTTAAATCTTCCCAGAGATTACGCTAAAGGGAAATCACTTTTTTGAAAAGCTTCCTAAAATTCTCTCTATCTTCTGATGTAAATGGTTTTGGTCCTTTTGTACGCTTTCCAGCTTTTCGAGCCATGGCACTTAAATAACGTGTTTGTAATAGCTGATCAATATTTTCATTTGTATAGACTAACCCTTTATGGTGAAGTACTGTACACCCTTTTGCTAGCCCAAGTGAAGCAAGTCCATAATCCTGGGTTACAATAATATCCTCTTTTACTGCTAGCTTCATAATTCGATAGTCCGCCGCATCTGCACCAGCGTCAACATAAATAGTTTCTACCCCTGATGGTTGTTCCACATTAGAAAAATGAGAAAAGCTCGTAACAAGGACAACGGGAATCAGTGCCTTTGTACCCTCAAAAATAATAATATCCTTTACCGGACAAGCATCTGCATCAACATAAATTTTCATCATTTTCTCTCCTAAAATTACTTTGAGTTGATATTAATCTCAGGTTAGAATCTTGTCAACTGATTAAGGTGCTTTATGTAGAATCAGTCAATAGCAGGTATGTTAAAAATCAATATAGGTTACAAGGTCATCAATCAATGGATAGTAATATTACCATTTATTTTATAAGTCTAGGAATTGAAATTTAATTCCAAGGATCTAATAAATAGAGGTATTTATATCATTTGGGTAAAAAATAGGTAGGATAGAAAAAGTATTTAATAAAATTATTATCACTTATACTAGAAAAACAAAATAATCCACAAATAATAAAAATTACCATTATAGGTAAAAGGATATAACCCTTTTTACCTATAAATTTGATAGTATTTATATAGTACTAATACTAAGTTAACGAAAGGAAGTTACAACTTGAAATTATTAGCATTTTTAAAGAATAGATGGAAATATGTATTAACAGCAATTATTGCTCTTATAATTGGATTTGCTGCAGGTCCTTCGCAAGAAGAATTGGATAGTGCAAATAGTAAGGTTTCGGATTTAAAGAAACAACTCTCAAAAGAAACTGAAACAGTTGCAAGTTTAGAATCAAAAAACGAAGAACTACAAATTAGAGTGGATGAAGCCGCTCCGTGGTTTGAAATGAAGGACGAAGAACGTAAACAAAAAGAAGCGGAGGCAAAGGCGGCTGAAGAACAACGATTAGCTGAGGAAAAGGCAAAGGCTGAGGCAGATGCTGCAGCTAAAGCAGCGGCTGAAGCTGAAGCGCAGAGATTAGCTGAGGAAGAAGCTAAGAAAGGCTATGACACAGGAATCACGTATGATCAATTAGCACGAACCCCTGACGACTTTATCGGTCAAAAAGTTAAATTCCATGGTAAAGTGGTTCAAGTAATTGAAGGTGACGATACAACACAAATAAGAATAGCTGTTAATGATGATTATGATACAATTCTTTTTGCAGAATTTGATAAATCTGTTGTAACTTCCAGAATATTAGAAGATGATGTAATTACGATTATGGGATTATCGGCTGGTTTAATCACTTATCAATCGACAATGGGAGGTAATATATCCATACCTGGTGTCTCAATTGATAAAATAGAACAGTAATCTTTAGCAATGCCTTTGACTGTTCATCAACAGATACATCGCAGTATTTTAATAAAGTACTGAGTATTTATTAAATAATGGTGTTACTTAAAAGAGCCTCTCCAAATGGAGAGGCTCTTTTATTGATTGTGAGAGTGAGATAAATATCAAGATTACGGACCATTTCCGTTCAACTAGGGGATGTTTTCTTTTACATTTCATACTTTTATATTATTAAAATTGGGAGGTCTAAATACTTTTAATAAAGATCAATCTCTAAATGAGATTGATTATATAATAAAAAGATATTGTTTAGATTAATGAAAACAAATAGAATAAATTTAAGGAAAATATATTTCTTAAAATATCAAAAAGTTATAATATCCAGATTCGCATTCAGTTGATAGGAACAGAAATTCTAACGGTTATTCCCATCATTTTTAAAAACTTTGTTCAAAAATGAGCATAGTGGATCGTAGAGTCAGAGAATCTAAATAGAAGGTGATTGCAAATGAAGAAAGTTGAAGCGATTATTCGGCCTGAAAAATTAACTGAGACGCTTAAGGGACTTAAAAATATTGGTATTACAGGCTTTACCATATCTCAGGTAGTCGGTAGGGGAAAACAGAAAAGCAGTCAGGGAGTTTATCGGGGGAAAAATTACAAGGTAACTCTTCATCCAAAAGTAAAACTGGAAATCGTCCTTTCTAATTATATGGTGGAGCAAACGATTAAGAGCATCGTTGAGTCGGCCCAGACAGGTGAAGATGGTGACGGTAAAATTTACGTATATCCTATTTTAGAAGCCTATAACATTCGAACAGGAAAAGCAGACGATAGTATTGATGATTTAGTAAATGGTGAGGAGTAAAGATTATGGAATTAATGTTTATAAATACCATATGGATTGTGCTAGCATCAGCAATGGTGCTATTTATGGAAGGTGGATTTAGTTTACTAGAATCTGGTTTTGTTCGGACCAAAAATGCTGTCAACGTTACGATGAAGATTTTTGTTGATTTAACATTAGGTACTTTAAGTTTTTGGCTAGTTGGTTTTGGTATCTTGTTTGGACAAGATTCATTTGGAATCATCGGAACCAGCCTATTTGGCAGTCCAGAGCAGATTGATCTTTCTATTGAATTACCGGGTGCAGCCTTCGTACTGTTTCAAATGGGTTTCGCCGTAGCATGTGTTTCGATTATATCCGGTGCAGTAGCTGAGCGAATGAACTTCAAAGCCTATATTATTACCGTCGCACTTATTTGTATTATTATTTATCCAATTTCAGGTCATTGGATTTGGAACAGTAATGGATGGCTGGCGGAATTGGGCATGAAGGATTTTGCCGGATCAGCCTCTATACACGCGTTAGGTGGATTTGCTGCATTTGCGATGGCTAAATGGTTAGGGCCTAGAAAAGGCAGATTTAATTCAGACGGAAGTGCCAATGTTTTTGCACCAAGTAATATTCCTTTAGCTTCAGCTGGTGCCTTTATTTTATGGTTTGGTTGGTTTGGCTTTAATGCAGGAAGCACGTTAGATGCCTCTAATACAGACCTGGCATCGATTGCCCTTAATACCATGCTTGCAGGGGCAAGCGGGGGTACAGCAGCCCTATTTTTAACAATGAAAAAGTTCGGTAAAGCAGACCCAAGTATGACGATTAATGGCGTATTAGCTGGCCTAGTGGCCATTACAGCTGGATGTGCTTTTGTATCACAATGGAGTGCTATTGTCATTGGGGTTATCAGTGGTGTTATTGTAATTTATGCTACTTTATTAATTGACAATTTACAAGTAGATGACCCGGTGGGTGCTGTAGCAGTTCACGGCTTCAATGGTGTGTTTGGAACGATCGCTGTTGGATTGTTTGATCAGTCACAGGGGCTCTTCACAACAGGTGATTTATCTCTTCTAAAAATCCAACTATTAGGTGCAGCAGTAGTCGTTGTATGGGGTCTTATTGGCGGTACATTTATCGCAAAGGTTTGTGAAAAGACTGTTGGTTACCGCGTTAGTACTCGTGAGGAAGAAGAAGGCTTGGATATGTCCTACCACGGTATTCCAGCCTATAACGAATTAGAACGCTTTACAGATATTCCAGGAAGCTTGTATGATTTTGAAGAAACAACTGGGATTTCTGTTGCACCGGCAGGCAGTAGAAAAGAGAGGGTTATTTGAGTACCTATAGGTGCCAGGCACCATCCATAAATTGGATGGTGCCTGGCACCTTTTATTCTTTTCAGCATTCGAATAATTAAATATAGACTCGCCATACTAAGGGGGTACCAACATTAGAAAGGAGATACATATATGAAAAAATGGATAATGGCAGTACTAGTGTTTTTGCTTGTGTCCACCATGTTTTCAGTAGGAGCACTAGCACAAGCTGATCGTGATTGCGGTGAGTTCACAACCCATCAGGCTGTAATGGATTTTTGGTACTCCAACGGCTACAGTGCAACAAATGATCCTCATGATTTAGATCGTGACAATGACGGACTTCCTTGTGAAGTATCGAAAGGCGAATATGATGCATATGTAGCAAACAAAAAGGCTGCTGGTGGAACAACTGGAGGTACATTACCAAATACAGCAACAAATAATGTACCTATGATGCTAGCGGGTGCGGGTATTGCTGGAATGGGACTTCTTCTTGTCTTACGCCGCAGGAAAGTTAACGAATAAAGAGTTACGGCAGGAGAAATTCCTGTCGTTTTTCTTACGCGGAGGCTTACATGGTGAAACGATTGATTGGAATAGGTATGATATGCATAGGCTTCACATTCATGATTTATCATTATAAAGAATGGGAAATGGGCCGTTCCTCAGCACAAGAATTGACAGAGGAAGATTTACAAATCTATCAGCAGGAAAAAATTCAACCTGAATCTGAATTAAAAATAGAAGAAAATACCGCACCTACACCACATAAAAACTCCATTAACAGCCAGATACCAAGTACCGAGGTTCAAACTTCATCAGGGGAAAAAATTGGTTTTTTGGTCATCCCTAAAATCAATCAGAAATATTCGTTATACTGGGGAGCTGACAAACAAGTCCTAAAAAAAGGAGTTGGGTTGTATGTTAGTGAACTAACGACAGATCCTTATGGTGGAGGACATACTGTATTGAGCGGGCATCGTGATACTGTTTTTTACCGGCTTGGAGAGCTGAAGATTGGAGATCAATTAAAGGTTGAATATGGTAAACATATGTTTACCTATCAGGTCAAAAAAATATGGATAACAGACGCCCAAGATCAGACAGTTATTGTAAAAAAGTCCGAACCAACCCTGACTCTCACAACATGTTACCCATTTAATTATATAGGGAATGCACCTAAGAGATATATTGTTCAAGCAGTATTTATTAACAAATCAGAAAAGATTGATAAGAGGAACTCACATGAAACTACATCATGATTCTCTCTCTATCAGCATCAATAAACAAGGGTGCTTTGTCCATTAAGGGTGAAGTACCCTTGTTCTGTTTTAACACAAATATGAATCAAGTTAACAACACAAATAAATGAGAGTACAAGTTGATAGTCAAATAACAACTGAATAGGATGTGGTAGACAAAAGAAAGGATGTGCTCTTCATGTTTCCAAATTATAATCATGTCTTTTATCAGCATCCATATGATCAGTTAAATTACTATCAAGGAGTACCATTACATTCTGAAGACTTTTATTATAAAGGTTTTGATGGAAGAATGTTTGGTCCTATGTCTCCTTCACAAGGAGGACCTACGGGAGGACCAATGGGACCACCACCAGGATCACCTGGATTTCAAGGACCTGGTCAAGGCTCACAATCCGGACCACCCAGTGCTCCGCCACCATCCTACGTTCCAGCTGAAACACAACAAGTTGAGGGGTTTGCCATTGATCCTGGCGGAATTAGACGCTGTTTATTTAGATATACCTATGTGTGGCTAAATAATCGCCAGCAATTTTGGTTTTATCCGACATTTGTAGGTCGCACTTCTGTCTCTGGCTGGCGTTGGACCGGTTTTAATTGGATGTTCTTTGGAATAAGTCTGAGACAAATTCAATCGTTTACTTGTGTGTAATTATAAATTGTATGCATCCCTGCAGAGTTTTTTTCTGCAGGGCTTTCTTTGTTTTGCAATAAAGAATACATTCTACTACACCCACCATCAGAAAGTTTGCTTGAAAGGAGAAGCAATAATTAACTCCACTTGAAGGAATAAGAAGATAATTAGTTGAACTTATAGTTAAAACGGTATCAGTATTGAACAATTGATTAACTACTTTCATTGAAAAAACTTAGTTTTAAGGAGGAAGTTCATTTGGGTATACGATTTGAATTTAAAAGAACGATCCATGTCCCCATTGAAAAAGCATACATAGGTTTGCTGGATCTTGATTCTGCGAAACATTGGATGCATGGTTTAGTAAGAATGGAACGATTAAATGATGGTCCAGTATGTGTGGGAAGTGAGTGGAGAGAAACGAGAAAGATGTTTGGAAAAGAGGCTACTGAACATTTTGAGGTAATCGAACTCAATGAACCTGATAAGATTGTACTGCGTTGCGATGGAACAAAAGGTACAACAGGTAAAGGAGAATTTGTGTTTACTTACATTCTTACTTCATCGGATAATCAAACCGAGGTTACGATGAATGGTGAGATTAATGAACTTACAGGATTAGCTAAATTCATTGGAAAAATGGTGGCCGGGACCTTCAAGAAAGCATGTGAAAAGGATTTGGATGCATTAAAGGTATATCTAGAGAGTGAATGAATTTAAGTTGACTTTGGTTTTAGACAAAATAGTTTGTCCATACTGCGTTATACTTAATATAATTAATAGGTATGAAATGATTTGTTCACAAGTTGATAAAGGAGAAGTTTATTATGACTATAATCACCAAATTAAATCTCAGCAAATATAAAAATCTTGCCGTACTGAATGAGCCAGATGATTATTCGGTGTTTAACGAATATAAGACGGCACTTTCTGGTGAGCATGATGCAATTTTCATCTTTGTTAAAACAATTGATGAAATGGTGAACTATACTCGACGCATTATTAATGAGGATCAATTACTTGAAAAAGGATATGTATTCTTTGCCTATCCGAAAAAAGGGAACAAACGATATGATACGTTCGTTCACCGCGATGAGATCTTTCCTGCCATGAAGGTTGAAGAAGATGGCTATGTAGAAAATAGTGATTTGAAATTTTCACGGATGGTAAGTATGGATGATGTGTTTACCGTTATAGGAATAAAACGTGAGAAAAAGAAATCGCAGAAGTCAGCAGCAGCAAGTCAATGTGTAGCAGATTATGAAGAAAATGTAAAAGATGTTGAAAAAATATTAGTCGATTATCCGAATGAACTTAAATTCTATAAAGAATTAACTTCAGGTTATCAAAAAGATTGGGCACGTTATATCTTTTCTGCAAAGCAGGAGAAAACACGTGTCAAACGGCAAGAACAAATGGTTGATATTCTATCACAAGGATATAAAACAATTGATTTATATCGAGCTCAAAAAAAATAACGATTCGGTAATAACAAAAGGAAACTGTATAATCTTTCCTGTTTTTTGCAATAATGAAAAAGGGATAGACTATCTATTGATAGAATACATACTAGGATGTTAACGCAAACAATTGATTGAATCGTAGGAGGAGAAGATGGGAAGATTAATTCATTTCGAAATTCATGTAGATAATATGGATCGGGCTAAAACGTTTTATGGAGAAGTATTTGGCTGGACTTTTCAAGACTGGAGTGAGTATGCAGGAATGCCATACTTCGGTGCAGTAACTGGCGATGACACTGAACTTGGCATTAATGGAGCATTGATGCAGAGACAAGGTCCTCCACCAGAACAAGGTCAGGCATTGAATGGCTATGCATGTACAATGGGAGTTGAAGACTATGACTCAATTGAAGCAAAAATTCTTGAAAACGGCGGCAAGGTAGCTTTGCCAAAACATGCATTACCAGGAATGGCGTGGCAAGGCTATTATTTTGATCCGGAAGGAAATATCTTCGGTATCCATCAACCAGACGAAAATGCAAAATAATTAGAGCCGGAAACCATTTTTCCCAAAATTTTTTTATCGAATCATATAGAAACTGAGTTCCAATAAAAAGGATAGAGGGACAGCACACATTGAGCAATTACAGCTTGGCTTAAGTGCTGTTCGTCTGTCCTTTTTCTCTTTGTTACCTCTAACAATTTATACTCAAGCCAAGGTCGAAGATAACAAAGGACTTAACTTCCGACCGCTGGAATAAAGGATTTCTAGTTGAAGATTTTAGAAGGATGATATATTGTGAAGATGATTTTAACCTTGATAAGTAAGCGCGAGGTTTTTCACTTTTTAGGGTTATTTTGCTCTTCTTATTTAGGCAAACTTCAAGCTATATTAAGAGACGAAAAGAGGACAGTACTAAAATGGAAAACGTATCAAGTACAGAAAAGCTGGAATCAATAAAATCCTTCCAATCAACAATTCGAAAAACCGAAAAGGCCTTGGCTCAGATGAATCAAAAAGGCGCAAATATAACTTTAATAACGAAACGACTTAATGCTCTTCACATTGGTTTAGCCATACTAGAAACCATTTGGAATCAAAGTCAAACTCCTCAGCATTACACCCAGACGGATTTTGTTGAGGCTCGCAATGTTCTTGCTAGTTTATTCCCATCCATCGAGAGCATCTATGCTAAGTCCAAAGAAGGCAGTCCTCAAAGAACGCTGTTAGAAAGAAGAATAAAAGCATTGCAATTAGCTATTCAGGCGATAGACGATCTTTCCGAACGGAACGTATGATGTTTATATTTTAAATTCATTAAATATATCCTAAAGGATAACGTATTTGGAGCAAGTAGTACATTTATAATAACGTTGGTGAAAAAGGAGATGTGGTACATTTTATAGTCGATAATAAGGAGGGGAAGCATGAAAAAACCTGTAATAATAATAGTGTCTATTCTAGGAATTCTGTTATTGGGGATTATGATTCTAGTTATTTCTTTTTATATCGGGATGATGCCGGATAGTGATAAAGAAGAAATGATAAGAAATGATGCTGAAGAATATATTAATCACACCTTCAACGATAACTTCGAGGTATATGATACATTGTATGATAATATGGGGAACTTTGAGTTTGAATATGCAGCAAAGGTACGAGATAAGGTACATAAAATTGATTTCCTCATTTACCATGACAGCGAAACAAGCGAGCTTGTCGACACCTATGTTGCAGATAAATGGATAAAAGAGTTAGAGAATGATATTCACCCATACATAAATGAGAATTTTGAAAAGATAAATGAATTTCACGTGTATATTGATGATGAAATTGGACAAGATTTAAAACTAAGCCCTATGGATTCAGGAAGTTACAAAGAATATCCTGTTTCTCCGATTATCCGTATTACTCTATCAAGAGAAAAGAGGAGTCAAGATGACATAGCTGCCGATACGTTCATTTCATATATAAAAAGCGAAGAAATTCTTGAGCATGGGACTGTTATTTTGGCTTATATCGATGCAAAGGGCGTCATATTGGATGATGAATGGAGTCGGAAATTTTAAAGAAAAATCGTTAGTTTCTTGATGCATCAATATTTTCAGGATGCGGTTGGATAAGAGAATATGTGTGTAGTGTGTATAGGAAGGGATCGATTGATCTCTTCCTTTTCTATTATGGCTAAATAACAGGTGTTTACTGACCCGCTTGAATATATTTTTTGGCGTAGTACAAATGCTTTTCCATTTCCATCGAGGCTTTTGTAGGGTTCTTCTGCCTGATTGCTTCTAATAGTTCAGAAAGACCTTGAAGGATATACTTTTTATTTTCCATTGGAATAGAAGGTGGTCTTTCCTCTGTAATTTGGATAATGGAGGTCATGATTGCTTGGGATAGTGGGTTATGTGCACTTTTACAAAGTAAATAATGAAATTGGATATCGATATGTAACAGCGTTTCTACTGAAAGGGACTCCCAATTCTTGTGGTTAAGGCATTGTTCTAAATCAAATAATTCTTTTTCTGTTCTTCTTAGGGCTGCGAGACTTGCTGCAGGTATTTCAATCATTTTTCGTAGTTCAAATAAATCTTGATGTGTGACGGTTTGGGAAATAAGTGAGAGGTTGAAAATTTCATATATATTTTGTGAAATCTTTTCTGGCGGGAAGTCGCAAACTTTATAGGCTCCGAAGCGATTGGAAATGGGTTCAATAATCTCATAATCTAATAAATAGCTTATGGCTTCTTTTATGGTAGGGCGACTGACTCCAAACTGGTCTGCTAACGTTGATTGGGAGGGAAGCGGCTGCCCGTATGGAATTTTCCCAACTATGATCGCTTGTTTAATAGACTTTGCAATTTGTTCCGGAATCGATAATAAATGAATGTTATTTAAAAAATCTGTTGATACCATTTCACAACCTCCAGATCTAGTGCTTGTGATAGGTGATATAAAAGGATTTAAGAAGTTAAATGATATCCAAGGTGCTTCAAATAAATTCCCAATATTCTAATAATTAATTATATTAAAACTATCGATATATTGTCAACTTCCTAAGTGTAAAGATTTATTACAGTATTAGTTATTGACCAAAGGTTAAATATTCAGTAAATTCAAACTATTAAACGTCTTAAAGAAAAGCTTGAAATGACCATTTGGAGGGAAGCTAATGTACAATTGGGATAAATTGGTTCAAGATGATCGGGTACATCGTACTGTTTATACAGATCCTCAGATTTTTGATGAGGAAATGGTTAAGGTATTTGGACAACATACCTGGGTTTATTTAGCACATGAAAGTGAACTCCCGGAAGTCAATGATTATAAAACAGGCTATCTTGGCAAAAGACCCATTATTATTCAAAGGGACCAACAGGGCAAGATTCGAGCTATTTTTAACCGCTGTACACATAGAGGTGCAACACTGTGCCGCATGGAAAGTGGGAAAGCTAAGCAATTTACCTGTCCGTACCATAGCTGGAATTTTAAAAATGACGGCAGTTTTGTAGGTGCACCATGGCCAAAAGCATATGGTGATCAATTAAAGTCCCCTGAATTTAATCTTAAACAGGCTCGAGTAGAAACCTATAAAGGATTTATTTTTGGTACATTAAACGAAGCTGGGCCCAGTCTTGAAGAGTATTTAGGAAATGCCAAAGTGCTATTGGATCAATGGTTAGAGCATAACGGCGGTGCAGAAAATATCCGTATCACCAGCAATGCCCATCGCAAACTTATGAAATGTAACTGGAAGTTTGTCTATGATAATGCGGCAGATGGATATCATGTTACTTTTTCTCACCGCTCGCTTTTAGGTATTAATGAGAGATATCTAAAAGCTGGGGAAAAGGAAAGCGATATGGTCTATTTTACGCAAAAGCCGGATGACGGCCCTATGTATGTGCAATATTTAGGTAATGGACACATCTTTTTAGACCAGCGGCCGTCTTATCAAGGGGGAGACGGTAAGTTCTGGAGCCAGCAGCGACCTCAGCCTGGAAGAGAGGCGTTGGAAGAACAAATGGTGCAGAAGTATGGAGAAAAAGCGTATCGATATTTAGATCAAGCAGTGGGTTCACAAATGAATTTAACAATTTTCCCTAATCTACTATTAGTTGGTAATCAGATTCAGGTAGTGGAACCAATTGCAGCTGATCAAACCCAGATCGTCTGGTATGCCACAACAATCAATGGTTATCCAGAGGAAATAAATACATTAAGGATGAGAACACAGGAGGATTTTCCTGCATTTGGTGAACCAGATGATGTGACGAACTGGGCAGAATGCCAGCGCGGTCTATCGATTCCGGAAGTTGAATGGGTCTTTCTAAATAGGGGACTGACGATGACTGAGGCACATCATGTGGATGAAAATGGAGTGATTACTGCACCTGTGACAGATGAACTTCCAATACGGGGCTATTTTAGTGAGTGGAAAAGAATCATGAGTGAGTCGAAGGTCAAAGCTGACTATGAATCTATTAGAAGGGAGATGTCTTATTGAATACCCATGCAAAGGAACAAAACACTTCCATCTATTCGTATTATGTGAATGATGATTTTTATCGAGAGTTACTCAATGAATTATCGGTATGGGACGGGGATTTAGAATTAGAGGACCTTGTCGTACGTAATCAATGTGAAAAAATTATTGTAAAGGAATGCAGACTGCTGGATGAATATCGATTTGATGAGTTTTTATCATTATATACAGATAAATGTTTATACTGGATTCCAATTAAACCAGGTGGAGGTGATCCACGGATAGAAGTCAGTCATGCGTTCGATGATCGCAGGAGACTAGAAGATAGAATCTATCGATTACGAACAGGATATGCGTATTCACAGCTGCCGATGTCTAGAACAAGAAGAATGCTAGGCAATTGGGAAATGGGATATGGAAACACAAATGATGTTGTTTTTGCCCGCTGTAATTTTCAACTATCAGAGTTACGTGTAGGAGAATTAAGACAATACAATGGCTGGTATGGGTATAAATTAAAAAAAGTAGAGGGTCAATGGAAAATTGACGTGAAAATGGTAAATCTCATTAACTCTGACCAAGGTCATGAAAATATGACATTTATGTTGTAATTCCACTTTTCCTAAACTCTTTTTTAAACTATCAAACTTACTCTAAACAATCCGTTTTATTAAAATTGATGGAGAGGATCGTGTATGTATGGCTGAAACCTTATCAAAATTAGATGAAGGATTTATTAGTAAATATCAATTATGGACAGAGGAACAAAGAGCAGCGGCAGAAAAAATCATTGCAGATATTGAAGAAAGAGACTTTTTAATTGTCCGAGTTGCCTGGACCGATCCACATGGGATGCTGAAAAGCAAAAGAGTACCGAAAAATGTATTTCTTAGTTCCTTAAAAAATGGTTTGAATATTAGTACGGGTACGTTCATATTTGATACAGCCTATGCCGTTGTGTTTAATCCATTTATTCCTGGTGGCGGATATGGGGTACCCGAAATGACTGGTTGTCCAAACGTTACCCTTGTACCTGACCCACTGTCATTTAAATATATTCCATGGACAGACCGCACAGCAATTATTATGTGTGATATCTATTTTACAGACGGAAAACCAGTTCCTTTTTCTGCGAGACAGGTATATAGAAATGCATTATCCAAGCTCCACGAACGAAATATGGAAGTGATGGTTGGCTTGGAGGTCGAATGGTATTTAACAAAAATTGAAGACCCTATGTTAGATGTAGAGCATAATGGAAGCAATGGATTTCCACCTGTAGCACCGAAGGTCAAAACGGTTGAACATGGTTATTGGTATCAAGGTGATCCGTTTGATCAAGAAGTACACGATTTTTTAGAGATTTTAGCTGAGAACCTTATGAAAATGGGAATGCCTTTAAGAACAATGGAAAATGAAATGGGACCAGGACAATATGAATTTGTTTTTGATCCTATTCCGGGAATGGAAGCGGCCGATACTTTCATGTATTTTAAATTGGCTGTAAAGCAATTGGCAAAAATGCATGGTTATTTAGCAACCTTCATGTGCCGGCCTCATTTAAAAGGGTTCTATTCAAGTGGATGGCATTTACATCAATCGATTGTTGACAAAGAGACTGGTGAAAATCTGTTTATGGACGAACAGGAGCCAATCAGCCAGCTTGGCAAGCATTATATTGCAGGTATCTTGGAGAGTGCCCGTGCTGCTTCCGTATTTACCACACCTACAATCAATGGTTATAAACGATTTAAGCCAAATTCATTAGCTCCTACCCGGTTAGTATGGGGTGTATTTAACCGCGGCGTGATGATCAATGTACACGGGAAAGCTGGAGATCCAACATCCCATATTGAAAATCGGGCAGGTGAGCCAGGCGCAAATCCATATCTATATATCGCATCCCAGATCCTTTCAGGCTTGTATGGTGTGGATCATCAATTAGATCCAGGTGTACCTAGTGTAACTCCATATGAAGAAAATCGCCCATCCCTTGCGCTGAGCCTAAATGAAGCAGTGGATGAATTAAAAAATAATGAAATGTTCCTTGAAGAAATGGGCACAAGCTTTATAAACTACATTGTTGCCTTAAAAGAAAGTGAAATGGGACGTTATCAGCTATACATTAAAGAGGCAGATATTCAAAATGCTGACGAGGAAACAACTGAGTGGGAGCAAAAGGAATACTTTGAAATGCTCTAATAAATTACTGGTTCACATTAAAGCGGTGGGGGACAGTCCCCCACTTCATTAACGCGCTATAGCAGTGGGGCAGAGCCCTCCACTTATAAAGGAGTATTGATATATGGATGAAAAAGAGCTGCTTATAAAGGAGCTAAGTAAGTATAAGAGTTTGGCATCCGCCGTAATAGATGCGGAGTTTTGGGATTACTCTGTTTATGAAGAGCTGCCTGATGATAGCTGGGTCGCGATTGATCGGAAGGATTATGATCGAATCATGCAGTGTATTCATCAAATAGATCAAATTAAGCCATGGAAATCGAGCATGGAGAAGAGATTGGAGCATTATCGATGAGCAAAAAACTAGTAGGGTTTGTCGGGAGACATCATTATTTAAAAACTTCATCGGATCCTCTCGATATCACTTTTCTAGCATCGGATAATCTAACCTTTTTTCAAAAATTAGGTTATCATACGGTAGTAATTGATTCTCGTAATAACGTGGATATTATTGATAGATTAGATGTTTTGGCGCTTGTTGGAGGATTTGAGGATATTGATCCAAGTCTTTATGGCGCTGAGCGTCATCCACTGACGGCTGGCTGTAATAAAAGCCTGGATGAATTTGAAATCTCTGCCTTTCACTTTGCCAGAAAGAAAGGCATTCCAATCATCGGGATATGCCGCGGCTTTCAATTGATCAATGTTGCATTAGGGGGGACCTTATATCAGGATACCTCCTTAATCCATACAGATATCCAACACCATACAGGGAAATACACAGAGCCTGCACACCAAGTTAAAACCACTGGATGGCTGAAAGACGTGATAGGGGAGAAGCCAGCAGTAAACTCTTATCATCACCAAGGCATAGATCAGTTGGCTTCAGATTTGACTCCGCTTGCATGGGCAGAAGATGGAGTCATTGAAGCCTATGAGTTGAAGGATTCAACATCCCCACTATTTGCTGTGCAATGGCATCCAGAGTTATTGAAGGATGAGCTTAGTTTTCGCTTAGTGGAAACTTATTTGAATAAGTCATTAAATATACTGAAATAACCAAATACATATCAGCATTCAAGGTAAATTTTATTGGATGCTGGTATGTATTTTTTTATTCATAGCTTCATTATTCAATTGTAGATAGTCGTTCTAGCTTGTTGCTCTTTGGGTTGATCATAGGAGTCTTCGTGCCTTACACTGAAATCAACAGATGGTCATATTAATTTTATTAACGCCTCCTATCCTTAAGCGAACAGAATACTAATCGATTTGCTGCTCTATCATCTAAATGATATTCTTTTAATAAAAAAAGCGGAGACGTTTCGATGGTAAAAGAAATTATATTAAATAATACTTTAATAAAAGTGAACAGTTATGAACAAAGAACAGTGAATCATTTACATGAAATCTCAGTTGGTTTTGAGGTCACGAGTAAGGAGTATCATGATATAACAACGTTATTATACCAAGGGACATTTGATATAAAAGTGCCTGAAAGAGACCTATCGTTTAGAGGTACCATTAAGCAATATTCTACTTCGATTTCAAATTTGTATGAAGAAGGCCAGGTTGGTGATTATTCACTAACGTTGCTTGAAGTGAAGAATTAACATAGAAGATCATGAAGTATTTTTAGAAGGTAGCCTCTCTTTTGACTGACTCAGGATTTTCAATGGGAAGTCTGTCTCAAGCTAGCCTCTCTTTTGACAGTCTTCGGGAAACCTACTTTGATACAGAACAATCCGAATTAAGGACCATTTTCTTGAAATGGCCCGATTAGCGAACAAAACAAGACTACGCTTTAATGATCAACCCCATAAGGGATGCAAAGCGAATAGCTTGATCAGTTGATACCTTACAACCTTTTAAATCATTCATTGAAACAGTAAGTGATTCAAAAGTAGAGGAGCTAATATCTATTCCTTTTAGTGATGTTTGTTCAAAATTTGCTTCATTGAGATTACATAAATCGAATTCAACCTTTTTTAGTTTACAGTCATAAAAATCTGCATTTTGTAATGATACCTCTTTAAAGATAACTTTTTCGAGTTTTGAGTTTCCGAAAGTAGCCAAGTTTATTATCGAGTTCTCAAATTTAACATGGCCAATGTAGGATTCCGTAAATTCGCAACCGACTAATTTACTGTTAAGAAATTCAACCCTATGGATGGAGGATTTGCTCATATTTACATTTGATAAATCACAATTTTCGAAACGAACATCAGTCATATCTATATTACTGAAATCTGTATTAGTAAACTTGCAATTCTTTATTTCTACATTATATAGTCGTACTCTTTCAACTGCCTCACTTGTAAAATCAGTGTCGGCAATGACACACATTTCAAGCATTGGATCTTCTTCAATGAAAATATCATGAAAATTCCTCTCAGATAACTTAGGAGAAATCTTTGGAATATCAATTTTCATATAATACCTTCTTTCGGATAATTATTAAATAGCTAACTAGCGAAATGTAGTATATCATAAAAAAATGTTGTCAGATATGTTTAAGCTGTGTTTGGTGAATGATAAAAAGAGTAATACCTCGCATTCTTTGGAATCTATAAGAGTTTTAGCTGCATTACTCATGGGTAGTATAGTAATAATCTTTTTTGTAGACCTTCTATAACATCGTCTGTACTTCTCTGACCTTGATATCTTTACCTAAGGCATATAAATAGCTTAGTTTATTATGAAATGTGTATTCCTGTTGTAAGGAAATAAAGGGAGGAATGAAAATGGTCTATATCGTTGATTTTAAAAATGTGTCCACAGTGGGTCTAGAATCTTCACCCGTAGCTGAAGCGTTAGCTGGTTTACGTGCTAATGAGGCTAGGTACTTTATGAACAAATACAAGCATGAATTTACGGTTGTACCAGCTATAGAAAGTCAAGAGACAGTTAAGTATGTGAATCGAATTTTGAAGGAAGAACGTGATATTGAGTTTGCAGCCAAACCTTTAGAAACGTCACGTGTTCAAGTGGAAAACATCAAATGGGTCTTTGTCTTTTATGAGGATGGTCTGGCAGTTAACGTCTTGTATACGGTTGACGGGCCTAAGCCGAAGCGGGCCGTAGGTTTTAAGCTTTCTGAGGGGATGGAGGTACCAAAGGAGTTGGAAGGAAAGTTTAAGTTTGCAAAGCAGAGGTCTAAACTTGCTGGAACCATTCGGGGCTCTTTTTTTGTCATTAAAGGCGAATATTAATGGAAGCAATAGCACATGTGGGGTCATTCAGCCAATATTTTTGCTTGCAATCGGAACGGAGTGTTCCATAACAATTATTAAGAAAAGTCGATATTGTTTAGGCCAAAAGAGATCACCTTAGGTGATCTCTTTTGCGTTGAACAGAACAATGATTCACAGGAAGATTCAAATGCTCTAAATCAATTAGATTTATATGTCTTTAAGGTTGGTTTAAGCTTTGTTCAGCATAATAGAAAACAGAAACCAGGAAGGGAGAAAGAAAAATGAATAAAAAAGTCAAATGGTCTGTTATTTCCATTACTTCCGCGTCTTTGCTGGCGTTTGCCGGGCTTGTTGCCGGCAATACAGAAAAAGGAGCTGACAATACTACAGTTGCTGCAAATATCGATGAAGGGGTACATGATAATTTATCGGATATCCCAGATTCAAGTAATTCAACTGAAACAAATGATTTTGGAACCAATGATGGTGAAGAGTTTTTCCACGGACATGGGCATGACCAGCGGGGAGACCAGGAACAGCCTAGCCAGGACTCAGAAAGCAGTCAGGACCAATATTTTCAAGCTCCATCCGGCGGGTTTGAACAGGGAGCAGGAAGCTCGGGGTCTTCCCATTGATAGAATTTTCAGCAATGAACTCAACAATCAGGCTGTGTGGGATCGAAGCTTCGTTTCAGGAAAGGGTGCAAAGCTTGTTTCTTCAATTTGAACAGACAGCAAGCAGATTTTTGCCGGACAATCCGCTTGCTGATTTGAATCATAGTCCACTCGATGTTCCCGTATATTTGGAAGAAACCCTGGCAGAGCTGTTGTGGAAATCTATCGTGCTCTCCCGAAAGGTGAATTATGTCATCCACCCATTTATCGGTGATGTTATGAAGTCAATTGGCTATACCAGCTCATTTTCATCGGACTTTAATCCGAAAATGGATGGGATTCAGTCTCAGCAAGCAAGTTTTTGGGAGGAACCAATTGAAAAGATAGCAAGCCGCTGGATCATAAAGAAGCGTAATTTTTCATTTGACTTTGGAGGATTTGGCAAAGGGTACATTGTTGACAAGGCAATAAATCTACTCCATAAGGAGAATGTAAAGGATGCATTAGTCAATGCTGGCGGAGATTTGTATGCGATAGGCAGACACCAGGTAGGGATTGAACATCCATTGCTTAAAGGAAAGGATATGCTGAGATTTTATATAGAAGATAACTCGCTCGCCACTTCCGGGAAAAACCTTCGGACATGGAGTTCAAAAGGGAAGAGGTATCATCATATTGTTAATGGGAGGACCGGAGCCGTTGCCAATAATGGAGTCCTGCAGGCATCCGCGATTGCTAGTACAGTGATGGAGGCTGAAACGATTTCAAAGGTATTCTGCATTCTTCCTTTTAAGGAAGCCAAGGCTCTGGTAACAAAACAGTTTTCAAACTTTGCTTACTTTATCTATTTTGATAACAGTCAAATGGCCGTTGGCGGGAATTCGACACTATACTCAGATTTGGAGGTTGCTATATGAATTGGATTTGGTTTTTGGTTAGAATTACTGGGCTTGCTGCATACCTGCTGTTGACCTTGTCTGTGTTAGCCGGAATTTACCGGCATATTCCGCGGAAGAAGGCTCCAATACTTGAATTCCATCAAATCATTGGACAAGTTGCGCTGCTTGGAATTGCCTTGCATGCATTCCTTCTCTTTTTTGATCATTACGAGCCCTATTCCTTGTCTACTGTTTTAATACCATTTATGTCGGAAAATCATCGTTTTCTTATAGGCATTGGAACCATTTCTGCCTATCTGCTCATTTTGGTAGTGGTGACCTCGGATTTCATGAAAGCAGTTGGAAAATCAGCCTGGAAAAAAGCCCATTACCTTGTGTTTCCCGTTTGGTTCCTAGCATGGCTCCACAGCGTCAACATAGGATCTGATTCTGGAACGGTCTGGGCCCAGGGACTCTATTGGGGCAGCTTCGTAGCAGTTTTACTATCCACTTTTTATATGGTAGTAGGAATCAATCGGAAGAATAAAAGTTCGTATCTTGAAGAAAAAGCCTAAATCCTGAAAGGTTTAGGCTTTTTGCATGTAAGTAATATCTCTGTGGGGATTGCTTTTTACTTATAATAGATACACTCGAACCTCTTATCATATCAAGGCAGTTCCATTATGTATTTCTTTTAAATTTAATGAAACGATAGGAGATATAAATAAGATAGAGCGGGGTCGCCACATATAATAAATAAGGAAATTTCCCGTGTGATTCTATATTGACTACAAATAATAATGCTCCTAAAAAGATGGTGACAATCGTACCATACTTAGGTAAAGGCACTTGTTTAAAGCTTGGAATTTTGATTGTACTCACCATCAAAAAACATAAAGCAGTAAAAATAACAATGGTAATAACACTCGGTATCAGCTTATTAAATAGAGTTAATATTGCTAGTATTCCACCAGCAGCCGTTATGGGAACGCCGGTAAAATGCTTGCTAGATTCCTTTTCTGGTGTCACATTAAATCTTGCCAAACGGTATGCCCCAAATAAGGGGAATAGTCCTGCGACAGCAAAGCCAATCATGCCATTATTATGCAATATTGTGTAATACACTAAAAAACAGGGGGCAACCCCAAATGTTACGATGTCTGCTAAGGAATCTAATTCTTTTCCTATTTGACTTTCTACATGCAGCATTCTAGCAATACGTCCATCCATACTATCTAGCATCATCCCGATTAAAACTAAAACGGCAGCATTTTTAAATTGATGATCAGCGGCATATCCAATTGACAGGAAACCACAATATAAATTACCTAACGTAAAAATATTAGGTATACTTTTCTTTATTTCCATAGGTTCTCTTCACCTTAATTATAAGTAATAGTTAGTATTTTTTCTTTGGTGCTCGATGTGAAATGAAGAAATATACAAGCCAAATAAAGAATAGGATCCACATTATTTTTGAAAACTGGGGCAGATAATGTGTGATGATCACCCAATTACTTCCCAAAATGTTTCCGAGCATGATAAAAGAAGAGACCCAAATGACCGCACCTAGGTAAGCAAAAAAAGCAAAATACAAATAGCGATAGGTGGTAATACCTGCAATATAGGCCGTTATATGTCTGACTCCTGGTAAAAAATAACCACTCAATAAGAAAACTCCACCATATTTGTGAAATCGTGTATGAACCCAGTCAATATTCTTTTCTGATATTTTAACTCTTGGACCAAATCGTCTGATAAACGGAAGACCAAGCTTTTGACCTAGTAAATAACTAATCGATATTCCGATGATGGCCCCAACCATAGCAATCAAAAGGGCATAGTACAGTGACATCTTACCAAGAAAAACATTATATCCAACATAGGTAAGAAAGATCTCATCAGGCATAGGGAGTCCTACAATGCCTAGTATAAGAACAATAAAAATAATGAAATAGCCATAATGTTCAACAAGGCTTTCCAAATGGGTCATTAAAAGGCCCTCCACCCCGTAAATGATATATAAACTCACTCCCATTAATAATTTAAAAATCCTGTTTAAATCATTAAGATAATCCGATGTCAACGGAGGAGCTTGACTAACTTTTGTCATTATACCATAGGAACTAAATAGCCGTGAAGCACCGGAGTATTTTTGTTGTTATATCATTTATTGAATGAATCTTTGTGAAATTGAACTTAACTGAATTATTAAGTGCCTTTAGAATTTAACATGGTACCGAGCGGACTCTGTATAAGATAAAAAGAGGGAATGTTTATTGCTAGGGATAATGCGGCATAAATGAAAGGAGTAATAAGTCGTTTAATGAGCACTTGTTAGGAGTAAGTATAAGAGAATTGGTCGAACAATAAGTGGCGAATATCCACTTTTTTAATAAACCGTTTCTATTCGCCTAACATATTTCAAATGGAATTTAACAAGCTGAATACCGGAGTTTTGGCAGTCAGGACGGATAGATCCCAATTTTAAAAACAATATTTTCGAGCTGTACCAATAACCAAACTATTATTCTACTCCCTTAACTAACATTTTATTTACTTCACGTGTTTTGTCATATGACTCCAATAATGGTTGAGGCACTATATTTCTACCATATTCCCAAGCATTCTTTTCGATTTCAGATTTAAGCCTTTCTTTTTCTACGTCATCCCCATACATTAGAATCCTTAAATCATGTTTGTTTTTCTTAAAATCTAAATAATACCCGATTTCATGATATAGAATAATTTTAACGAGGTTTTCATTTGATTCTTTCAACTGTACTTTCATAATGCTTATATAACCATTAACCTTAAGATAATTAAACTTTATCGTATTGGTGGATACATTATAACTCATAGGTGCGGTTAGTTCGTTGTTGAACTCATACTTAATATTTAAATGATGTTCCTCTAATGTCTCTTTAATTATTCTCTCGATATCCCAAATATATAGCATTTAGTATTCCTTTCTTAAAAACAAAAATTGCAAATGATCTAATTACTGAGAAAGATGGTGATTCTATCTCTATAAAACATATGATAGCCTAATAAGGATATTATGTGAATATTATAAAATTCATAGAATCGAAAAACTGGATTATCATGACTTTGAAGGGGTAATTTCGGATACAAATGGTAGGTTATTTTCTAAAAGAATGAGGTACGATAGGGAGTAATTTTAATGTCTGGTGGTATCTATATTTATAGAATAACGGAGAACGTGTATAAATGAATGAACTAGCATATGATTCGGAGGATTTATTAGAAGGTTTAGTTAAAAAGAAGCAGCGATACTAGAATTCCAAGTTTATTTAGGGAAACACCAAATAGAGTTTCCCTTTTAATTCATTACTTAATAACCAATACTCGTTCTTCAATCGGTTGAAATTCTTTTTCATTCGGAGCTGCTGTTGGTTTACCGAATGGCATTTGGGCAATGAGTTTCCAATTACTCGGGATATTCCATAATTCTTTTACCTCGTCATCAATCAATGGATTGTAATGTTGTAAAGAAGCACCAAAACCTTCTAGTTCTAATGCTGTCCATAACGTATTTTGAAGCATTCCAGATGTTTGTTGAGACCATGTAGGGAAGTTATCTTTATATAATTCAAATCTTTCTTCAAGAGATTTTACAACATCTTGATCTTCAAAGAATAATACTGTTCCATATCCATTTCTAAAATTATTCAATTTAGTTTCTGTTGGTTCAAAGTTTTCTGCCGGAACAATTTTTCGTAACGTTTCTTTCGTCATATTCCATAATGTGAAATGAGCTTTACCCAATAGTAGAACTACTCTTGAACTTTGGGAGTTCATAGGTGAGGGATTATGTAATACAGCCATATTGATAATTTCTTGGATTTTCTCATCAGAAATTACAGGTTCATTACTAATTGAGTAATACGAACGTCTTTCCATTATTGCTGAATAAAAGTCTTTTGTAATCATCTTTTCCAAAACCTTTGTCATATTGTTTATCCCCTTGTCGAATTTCGTAGAATGTTGGTATTATTTCATAAAAATTTATTAATGACAAATGAATTGCTTTTTTATTTTGTCTTTTCCAATACTCTGACTTTTTATTTCTTTACTAAATGGTTGATCATACGTGTGGAGGATTAAGCCATTATTCAGTTAAACTTTAGTGTTTTATAATAAATTATGTGAATATTGAAACATATTCGCAAATCAATCGTACATATTAATATGTATTTTAAATACTAAGGGGAAAGAGGGGATGAGATGTTAAAAGCTATTATTTTTATTCTACCATTTCTTGTGTTATTAGGAATTGCAGCAGTGATTGGGTTCCTTACCTATAAATTTAGGTATCGAGCGGCTAAATCGAACCAGGCTTTAATTATTACAGGTCCAAAGCTAGGCGACCCATCTAAAGAACAAAATATATTCACCGATGAAGAAGGCCGTGCGATAAAGATTATTCGTGGCGGTGGACATTTATTAAAGATGAATCAAACCTCTACACCTGTTGATTTAACATCGTTTCAATTGAAGATGACTACTCCGAAGGTCTATACAAACGGTGGGGTACCCATTATTGCGGATGCAGTAGCAACCGTTACTGTGGCAGGAACCTTGAAAGGAATAGCAATCTACGCTGAACAATTTCTAGGAAAGAAACAAGAAGAAATTGAAGAAGAAATCTCTGAGGTATTGGGAGCAAACCTCCGAGCCATATTATCCAAAATGTCTGTGGAGGCCATTAATGCAGACCGAGAAGCGTTTAATAATCAAGTGACAGAGGTAGCTCAAAAGCAATTAGATGAGATGGGATTCAAAATCACTTCATTAGGGTTAACGGATTTACGGGATGCTGACCCCAACAATGGATATTTAGAAAACCTAGGTCGACCGCTTATTGCAGAAGCACGGAAAACTGCCGAGACCGCTGAAGCGAATAGTGACAAAGAAATACGTATCTATAAAGCTAATGCAAATAAAGAGGCTCAAGAGGAAGAAATTAAGCGTCAAACAGAAATCGCAGAATCCAATAAAATTAAGGATCTTAAGGACGCAGCTATTAAAGAGGAAACAGAAAGGGCTCGAGCAAAAGCTGAGCAATCATATGAATTAGAAAAAACCCGTTTATCTAAAGAAGTACAAGAAGAGAGTCTAAAATTATTAGCACAAAAGAAGGAAGAGGAGTTACGAATTCAACAGCTTGAACGTGAACGCCAGGTAAAATTAGAGGAAGAACAAGCGAAAATTCGTAAAGCAAAAGCAGATGCTGACTATTATGAAACAACAAAAAGGGCCGAAGCAGAAGCAAGAAAAGCAGAAATTGATGGTCAAGCACAGGCGAAAATTAAAGAAGAGCAGGGATTTGCTGAGGCAAAAATTAAACGAGAGCAAGGTCTGTCTGAAGCAGAAGTTATAAGACAAAAAGGGTTGGCTGAAGCTGAGGCTAAACGTCTATTAGCAGAAGCCATCGCTCAGCATGGAGAAGTGGTCATTATCGAAAAATTAATCGACATGTTACCACAATTTGCAAAAGAAGTGGCGAGCCCATTGAAAAATATTGAGTCTGTTAAAATCGTGGATACAGGCAACGGGGAAGGAATTGCTTCATATGGAAAAAGCATTGGAGCTACCATGTTGAACATTAAGGAACCGTTGAAGGAATTAACTGGTATCGATATATCCAAACTTCTAACTGATTTAGTCAACCGAGGCAACACACACACTACAGGTGTTATCCCTGAAAAGGACAGTAAGGCAATAGAACCCATTGCCAGTCATTCAGAGAATCATCAGGCTAAATAGGAATCTTATCTTCGAGATTTTCACTTTTTCAAATGATAGTCTCCGATGTTCCAAAGTTTGTCAGGATTAGTAGTAAATTAGAGTATAATTCATCCTCGAGTGCGATTGATGTTTAAATACAGTCTGTTACTATTAATATATAATTAAACTAAAGAAGAAAATGGGGAATGATAGATGAAGGAGATTATATTAATCCTAGCAGAGATCATTAACACAATGCATGATATTATTCTTAATCTAATGGAGTTTGCAGGCTTAGATTTAACTGATAAAGATTTGCATCTATGGATTATGGGAATGATTGGAATTTGCATCTTTGGCGGCACCCATCTATTCTTTAAATACCTTTCAAAGTATGGAATAACGGCGATTTCATTTGTATATACCTTTACAGTCATGGTTGTCATTGTATTTGCCATCGAGATCCAGCAGCAAATAACAGGGCGAGGGAATATGGAATTTGACGATGCCGTAATTGGTTTATGGGGGTTTCTATTATTCTTTGCCGCATTTCTTTTAATAAAAGCAATTCATAAAGGAATTAATAGCCAATTGAGTCGAAAAGATAATAAACCTACTAATCGACGATTTCGATCAGAGGGAAATAAACGGTCCTCGCAATAACACCCGGAAAAAAGAAATTCTTCCTTGATTACTTATTTATTGACTAAGATACCATTCAAATTGTTAAAATGTGTTTTTTGATCTATTTAACATTATGGTAAGATGGATAAGTAACATGATCATCACAATGAAAGCTATCGATTAACATCTCAAGCCATAAAAAAAGCAGAAAATATGCAAAGTTATTCACTTGCATATTTTCTGCTTTTTTTATTCGAATTCCATTCGGTCAGGTTATCATATTTTTGAAAATTGTGGAATGCTACCTAGAATTTAGTAATTTTGTAATTTGAACTTAAATCGATAGTTTGTCATAATGATAATGTTTGAATATATAGAGTAAGCATTAGGAATAAATTGCTTAGAAAAAGCAGGACGAATTATCGATGCCTTTATTGCAAAATTTGTTGATGTATCATTAAATTTGTAGAAATATTAATTTCTAGTAATGGGGGGTTAAAAAGTGCCTAGGCGCAGGCGATTAAACTCTAGAGGTAAAATTGCTGTTACTGTTCTTTTAACCATTATGGTTGTCCTATTATCAGGACTGTTTGGTAAAGATGAAAAAAAAGCAGAAAATGAAAATGACACTAATAGAAAAGATATGTTTGAAATGATATCTTTTTCAACTGAGCCTGTAGCAGCTTTTGCTAATTCTACTTTAAGCCAATCGATTATTGAAAAGGAAAACAAAAAAATAGAAGCTGCTAGAAAGATAGAAGTGGCCAAACAAATGAAGCTGGACCAACTGGAAAAGGCCATTTATCTTACCTTTGACGATGGACCAACGAATGTTACACAAGAATTATTGGATATTTTAGAAGATTATCAAATGAGAGCAACGTTTTTTATGATTGGTCCAAATATAAAAGAATATCCAGAAGTAGTAAAACGTATGCAAAAGGATGGATTCGCACTTGGATTACATGGCATTACACATGATGTAAAGAAAATTTATAGTAATGAATCTGCTCCAACAAAAGAAATGATAGAGAATCAGGGGATACTAGAAGACGTGACAGGAATACGTACGGAACTAATCCGCCTTCCTTATGGTAGCTTCCCCTATTTATCAGAGGCTATGCGTTATGTACTTGACCAAAATAACTTTAAGGTTTGGGACTGGAATGTAGATAGCTTTGACTGGAAATACAGAAATGAACAATATGTTCAACAAACCATTAGTGGTATTCAAAGTATGGAACAATCAGGTGTGTCTCCAGTAGTCCTTCTTCATGATACGAATGAAACCATAAAGTATTTGCCCAAACTACTATCCTATATAAAGGAACAAGGCTATGAAACGAAAATACTGACTAACGATATGCCACCATTGACATTTTCTTGTGAAGGACAATGTAGCTCTGTAAAATAGTTCCATTTTAATTGTAGGGGGTACGATACTTGAAAAAACGATTACTAATGGCGGTTGCGCTTGCCATCATGATAGGTTTAATTTTCACTCTGAATGGATGTCAGTCAGATCAAAAACAGGCTGCCAAAATACAAAAAATAATAGAGGAAGCTGCAACGTTTGAAAAGGATTTTGCTACTAACCAAACGGAACTTAATGAACTTAGAGAAAATGCGCGGTTGATATACATTGAATTGATTAATCTAAACATCAATGATAAGGACAGCATTAAGCAAAAGATTGAAGAAGGCTATACATACACGGAACAACAGCAGCTGTTAGTAAAGGACGCAAAAGAAAACTACCAAAAAGCTTATGCAACGACTTTAAAGATTGAGAAAAATATTAATAAGATTAAAGACGATGATCAAAAGAACCAAGCAACATTGCTACTTACCATTATGAATGAACGAAAAAAATTAATTGGCAGCTATTTTGAACACTATTATGAAAACTTAAAATTACAGAATACATTTTATCAACATTTTGAAAAAGAAAACATTAACTTGGAAAGCCTTAATGAACAGATTAACATGATAAATGAACGCACCCAGGAGATGGGGGAGATTATTCAAGCATTTAATCAGTATACCCAACAGTTCATTGAAGCGGAAAAGAACTATTATCAAATGAATTAGCTGCAAGATGGAGGTTGCACTTTCGTCCTTCCTGAAGAAGATTTTTTTATAATCTTGTTACTATTAATGAATGCGAGTGCACAATTGCATTCACATAACGTACATAGTAAATTTTATATGAAAAGGGATGTTTACTTGTAATTATGAAATGATTTAATATTGAATGAAACATTATGATATAAGGTGATAAACTTTGGAAAAAAATAATATACCTAAATCGATTGATGAATATATCTTACAATATCCTAAAGAGATTCAAGAGATACTCCAAAGATTAAGAAAAGTTATCAAGG
>Ga0180215_1000751_pt1 | contig 38589 bp, 33 predicted proteins | sample eDN3rd37CBELigBY_FD_128871 | JGI IMG/M metagenome (GOLD analysis project Ga0180215, IMG submission 128871) | Enriched backyard soil microbial communities from Emeryville, California, USA - eDNA 3rd pass 37_C BE-Lig BY (version 2) (version 2) | ecosystem: Environmental > Terrestrial > Soil >...
ACACTGCCCGAACCGAGCGTGCCGGAAGTGCCACCATTGCCGATCTGCAGCGTGCCGCTGCTGATCGTGGTGCCGCCGCTATAGGTGTTGGCGCCGGTCAGCGTCAGCGTGCCGCCGCCGGTTTTGGTCATGGTACCCGTTCCGGTGATGCCACTGGACAGGGTGTAGTCACTCGCCTGATCCAAGGTCAGCGAACCAACAACGTCGATGTTGCCGGTGAGCACTGCCGTGCTGCCGACGCTCAAACTATTGGCCCCACCGGTGAACTGGATGGCATTGGCCCGGGCACCGCTACCCGAGAGCCCGCCGGCGATGGTGCCGTTCAAGATGATGGAAAGGTTGCTGCCTCGAACACCGACGCCGCCCGGGCCAGACGCGCCTGCAGCGGGGCCTGTCCCCCCTTGCCCCCCTTGCCCCCCAGCACCGCCCTGCACGACGGAATCGATCTGCACCGACTTGCTCTCGGCGGCGTGAAAATAAAGGCCGATACCGCCAGAGCCGCCGCTGCCGCCATAGATGTTACTAATGCCCGGTGCCCCAGCACCACCCGCGCCACCGTTGCCGCCAGTGACGTTTACGGTGAGTGTGCCGAGCGCCTCGCTGCCAGTGACGACCGCGCCCCAACCACCTGCACCACCACCGCCACCGTCGGTGTCCCCAGAGCCAGGGCTTCCGGCGGTGCCGTTGCTCCCCGTCGCTTGCATGCCGGGCAAGTCTGGACCGACATAGCCGTGCATACCGCCTGTGCCGCCCGCGCCGCCGCCGCGCCCACCGCCCGGACCACCCGCGCCTCCGGCCGTGGAACCGGCGCCGCCGCCGCCACCGCCGCCCCATACATCTCTTGGACCACCGCCAGCACCGCCAGCCCCGATGGGACTATCCGTGCCGCCTAAACCACCACCGGCGGATTGACCACCGAGACCGCCATTCGCCTGGACGGAGCCGGCCGCAAGCATCAGGGCGAGCGACGAAACTGTCATAAGCGCACTGGAGCGGAACAGGGCCGAGCCAAGGATGCTCCGCGAACGAGCCATCGCTGTTCCAGAGAACCAGGCACGATGGCCAGTGCCCCTCACCTCGAGCCCCTGCTCCTGACGTGCCAAATCAGCCTGATCCATCGCCTGCCCCTTGCCGCCTTTGTCTTGTGTGGCGCGGCTGTGCCTCATGGCGTGCGAGAATCGCGCCGGAATCCCCCAACCGCCCACGGCCTTCCCTGCCGCAACGGCAAGGGCGGTGGATAGCGGGAACTGGCCATGGGCAGGCGATTAAGCTCATTTTCCTAATCGGGTGCGACCTTCCCGCAACACCCGATCTGTGGGGTCAGAAGCCCTGGAACGATCGATGTCGGCTTCGGGTCGATGCTGTTGAAGAACTCGGTTGTGTCGGCGCGCAGGGCGTGATTCTGTTCTCCTCAGAGTTTGTGAGGAGACGCAGCGATGATGGGGCGTCAGCGGAACGACCAAGCGCAGTTCGTCTACTCCTTTCACTTGGAATAGCGCGTTCCGGCCAGCCATCTCCTCCGCAGGATCGACCTCTTCGTCACCCAGGCCCTGGCTGGCATTCATCGTGAGATCCCGGCCTTCTATAGCCACACGGGTCACCCCTCGGTCGATCCCGAGCTGATGATGCGCATGCTAATCGTCGGCTACTGCTACGGCATCCGCTCGGAGCGCAGGCTGTGCGAGGAGGTCTCGCTCCATCTGGCCTACCGCTGGTTCTAAAGACCATCCTTTGACAGCACCGCGGCTGCGCCGGGTGTCAGTGAAGGAGCGGGTGTCAAACGTCTCACTTCGCCGCTCGCGCTCTTGGGCTCGGCTTCGCTCTGATCCGAGCTAGCCCCCAGATCCAGACGTCTGGCTACCTATTGGCTACCTGGAAGAAAACGGCTCAAAGGGCAAATGCCGGTAACCCTTTGATATTGTTGGTGAGCGCGCTGGGACTCGAACCCAGGACCCTCTGATTAAAAGTCAGAGGGTCTGCGCCTTCACGCTTTAAGAGTTGCCCTGCACCCCCCTCGCGGCTTCGTCTAGGCGACTGTTGGGCCCGGCCCGAGCGACCATTGTGGTCCAAGCGTCGGTGGTTTCAGGTCCCCGCAACCAACTCGACACACAAGCCCTCGACTGGTGACCCCAGCGAGGGCTTTCGTTCGTCCGAAACGATTCAGACATAGTATTGATTGGTTGCGTCTCCTTCTCGTTCGTTGAACAGAGGACGATGTGCCGTTGGACCATGCCGCCTCGAAGCCGATTTTGTGGAGCACGACGCGAGACCGTCCGTGAGGTAACCGTGCAATACCGCATCCGAACTGCAAAACGCCCCCTAGATGAAAGGCTGTCGCGGGCCACGGTTGACGCGTCCCTCAAGCCGGCGGCGCAGCCGGTCTCGCGCTGTTCAGAAATCCGCCCCAGTCTGATCGCGACGCCACGCTTTCCGTCGTATCGCCGTTCACCAATCGAGAAGCCATATGGATCAGGATGATTGTGCCGATCGCGTAACGAACGACCTCACCGCAAGCCAAGTTTAGGCAGATCTCCCTCTCCGTTAGGTCAGCTGGGAGTGCGTGGATCGATTGGATGGACGGTGCTCAAATCTAGCAACCGTTCGAGTTGCGCCGCCCCGCTCAAGAGACGGGCCTCGCCCCGTGGGCGGGCAACGATCTGCAGGCCGACCGGCAACCCATCCTTAGTAAAGCCGCATGGAAGGGACATGGCTGGTGCTGTTGTAAGGGAAATGGAGTACGCGATCGCCAGCCAATCAATGTAGTTGTCGAACTTCACTCCGGAGCACTCATCCACATAGCGCGCCTGGACGGGGTATGGCGGCACGATGGTCGCAGGCGTCAACAGGAGATCATAGTGCGAAAAGAAGGCGTGCGTCTGCCTTATGATTTCAGCACGCTGCTCCTCGGCCGTCGCAATCTCCGAGGCGCTGAGCCGCAATCCCTTCTCGATGTTCCAGATCATTTCCGGCTTCAGAAGATCGGGGCAATCCTCGAGCTTCTTCCTGTGGGCAGCCGCGAAGCTCACGGCGCGCAGGGTTTGAAAGGCATTCTTGGCGCCGGAAAGATCTGGATGCGCTTCCTCGACAGCGACACCGATTTCGGTGAACCTCCAGGCCGCCTTGCGGCAGATCTCCGCCACCTCCGCATCGACCGGCGTCACGCCGAGATCAGGGCTGAATGCAACCCTCACCAGAGGCTGCGGGGTGCGCGCCGCGGCAACATAGCTCTCACCGGTCCGCGGCAGGGAGATGGGATCGCGGGGATCCTCATTGACCATCGCATCCAGCAGGAGAGCCACATCCTCCACAGTGCGTGCCATGGGTCCCTCGACGCCAAGAATGTCATCGACCACAGCGCCAGGATCTCGCGCAACACGTCCAGGGCTAGGCCGCAATCCAACGATGCCGCAGAAGCTCGCCGGATTCCGCAACGATCCTCCAAGATCGGATCCATGTGCGACCCAGGCCATGCCCGTCGCCAGCGCGACCGCAGCCCCACCGGACGAGCCTGCTGCCGAGCGCGCGGTGTTCCAGGGGTTCAGGGTGGCGCCGAAAACTTCGTTAAACGTATTTGCGCCTGCTCCGAATTCCGGGGTTGCTGACTTTGCGAAGACGATACCCCCTTCCCTCTCCAGATTCTCGACCAGGATATCGGACTGCTCCGGAACGAAATCCGCGAAGATCGGCGAGCCGTAGGTCGTACGCACACCGGCGACCCTGGTCAGGTCCTTAATCGGCACAGGCAAACCCGCAAGGCGCCCCCGCTCCGCGACGGGTCGTTTCATCAGGTCGCGGGCATGGGCGCGGGCACGCTCAAAGCATAGCGTCGGAAGAGCATTGACCGTCGGGTTAACCTCGGCAATCCGCTCCTCAAGAGCATCGAGAAGATCAAGCGGTGTCGTCTCCTCCTGTTTGAGCAGATCTACAACGGCAGAGGCGGACAGATCGATGAGCTTGGAAGACGATGTCATAGTGTGTTCTTTGCAGGAGAGAGGCTCGACGTTTCAAACGCCGACGCGCCGGACGGATCCCTGTCCGGCCGCGATACGGTGTCGACGGCGCTGGCCATCTATCGCATCAGCTCGACGAGGAAGCTGGACAATTCCGGGACTGCCGCAACGATGGCAAGGCCAACGATGCTGGTAATCAGAAATGGGATGGCCCCGACGGCGATGCGCTCGAGCGGCAGGCGCGTGATGTTGGCCGCGACGAAGAGATTGATGCCGACAGGCGGCGTGACGAGACCGATGGCCAGGCTGATCATGACCGTCACGCCGAACCAGACCGGATCCCAGTTCAACTCGCGCATGACGGGGATGAAGATCGGCAGGGTGATGAACATGATCGTCACCGGATCCATGAACATGCCGGCTATCAGCAGCATGACCATAATGACGAGCAGGATCACCCACTGATTGTCGCTCAGGGCCAGAAGCACGGTGGAGTAATGCCCCACGAGATCGTCCACCGTGATGACCCAGCCGAACAGACTGGCATAGGCGACGACCAGCATGACGACCGCCGACGAGGCGCTTGCCTCGGTCAGGGCCGTATAGAGAGATTGAAGCGACAGGGTGCGGTAAATGAAGGCCCCGACGAAGAGGGCGTAGACCGTCGCCACGATTGCGGCCTCGGTCGCGGTGAAGACTCCGCTGTAGATTCCGCCGAGAATCACGACCGGGGTCATCAGGCCCCAGAAAGCATCGACGAACGCGCGGACGAGCCGCCTGAAATAGGGAAGATCCGCGTAAGGGTCGGGCGAAAGCACCGCGAGGCCTCCACCGTTCCCAGAGGTTTGGCCCGCAAATTCGCGCTTGGCGAAGGGTAGTGTCAGCAGCATCAGCACACCGCAGAGCAGACCAGGGATGATTGCCGCGATGAACAATTCGGAAATGGATGTCTCGGCGATGACGCCGTAGATCACGAGGCCGATCGACGGCGGGATCACGATCGACAGAGCCGCGCCGGTGCAGACGAGAGCCGCCGCGAAGGCCTTGGAGTAGCCGTCCTCGTGCATCCCCTTGATGATCAGCGGCCCGATCGCCGCGACCGAAGCGGGCCCGGAACCGCTGACGGCGCCCCAGAACAGGCACACGACCGTTCCGACCACACCCATCCCGCCGGGCAGCGAACCGATCAGTACGCGAAAGAAACGGATCATCCGCTCGGCAATTCCGACGGACCCCATCAGGGTCCCGGCGAGAATGAAGAACGGGATGGCCAGGAGCGAGAACTTGGCGATGCCGGCCGAGATGAGATCGCCGACCATTTCCAGGCCGAAGCCGAGCTGCCACATGGCATAGAGGGCCGAGAGGCCCAGCGCGAACGCCACCGGCAGACGCAAGGCCAGGAACACGAAGAACAGCACCACCATCTGGGTGCCGACACCCATCTCAAACATGGGGCAACTCCAGGGCTTTCGTGTCCCGATGGGATTCGGCGGCGGGATCCATCATCTGGCGATAGGTCTCGGCCGCATGCTGAAGATATCGGATGATCACGATCGCAAAGCCGAACGGGAGCCCGGCGCTGTAGTACCAGGCGGGCAGCTGGAGACCGTAGGACACCGTCCCGCTCTTGATCTGGTTGAGGATGAGTTCCAGGGAGAACCAGGCCGAGAGGGCGAGCAGCAGGACGGAGAGAGCGCCTGCGATCACGATCAGGGCAATCCGCCCCCGCTTCGGCAAGAGGTCGAAGATGACCGTCACGGCGAGATGTTCGCCGCGCCGGGCGGCGATCGCCGCGCCGAAGATCGTCAGAAGCAGGAACCCGTTCACGAGGAGTTCCTCGGTCACCGCCAGCGAGTGGTTCGACAAATAGCGGACCATGATGTTCGCAAAGCCAAGAAACGTCATGGCCAAAAAGATCAGGGAGCAGAGAATCTTCTCCGCATTGTCCAGCAAAGTTCGCATGGCAGGACCACAGGTCTGAGGTGCCGGAGCACGAGGGAGGCCGGATTCAACGGCCCCCTATTGTAGACACGTCGGCGGAGCCGCGACATCCGCCGTAAGACGGATGTCGCGCCGCAACTCCGCTCAGTTGCTCTTGTCGGCAATCGCTTTTTGGAACGTCGCGACGAGATCCGGGCCGACCTTCGCGGCCCAGGTGTCGAATGCGGACTTGGTCGCAGCGCGGAACGCCGCCAATTCCTCGGCCGTCGGCTCATAGACCTCCATGCCCTTCTCACGCAGGAAGGCGACGCCCTTCGCGGTGCTGTCCCGGGTCAGCTCCTTCTGGTAGGCCATGGCCTCCTCGGCGGTCTTGCGCACTATCTCCTTCTTCTTGTCGTCCCAGGAGTTCCAGAGCTTCTTGCTCACTCCGAGGAACACCGGGTCATAGGAATAGTGCCAGGCCGTGAGGTATTTCTGAACCTCGTAGACCCGCTGAGGAATGATGACCGCGCCGATCGGGTTTTCCTGGCCGTCGACGACCTTCTGCTGCAGGGCCGAGAAGGTCTCCGTCCACTGCATCTGCTGGGGATTGGCGCCCAGGGCATTCATGACGTCGATATACATGGGCCCGGCGACGCGCATCTTCAGGCCCTTGAGATCGTCCGGATTCTTGATGGGGCGCACGCTGTTCGTCACCTCGCGAAAGCCGTTCTCGCCCCAGGCCAGAACCACGATGTCGTGCTTATCCATGATCTCCTTCATGCGATCGCCCGGCGCGCCGTTGGTCGTGGCATCCACGTCCTCATAGGAGGCGTACAGGTAAGGCAGGGAGAACACAGCCATTTCAGGCACGAGCGGCGTGACGTTGATGGCCGAGGTGACCACGAAGTCCAGCGAGCCCCGGCTGACCATCTCGGCCTGCTTCATCTGATCGCCGCCGGTCAACTGGGCGTTGGCGAACACCCGGACATTCATGCCGCCGGAGCGCTCCTTCAGGAGTTCGGCGAAACGTTCGGCACCCTTGTGCCACGTGGTGGCATCGCCCGTGTTGTGGGACAGGCGCAGCGTTTGCGCCGAGGCCGTTCCGGCCATTGCAAGGCTTGCGAAGCCCAGTGCCAGCGCCAGAAATCCTGTTCTCGTGACCTTCATGTCGTTTCCTCTTCGTTAAGGGCGGCGGCCTCGGGCCACCCGCCATCCTGGTCCATATTGTGAACTATTATTTTGACCTATGGCGGAAAGGATACATGCTTTTCGCTGCCTTGCAATGTCGACTTCCTGTACGTAATCTAATCAATATGGCTCAGGAGGTCCGTACCATGGACCAGTATTCTGCAAACAAATCGATGGAAGAAAGCCTGCCGTCGAGCGGTGACCTGTCTGGCTCACAAAGTGTGGACCGGGCCCTGCGTCTGCTCGCACTCGTTGGCCGAGGAGCCGAGCGCGGAACGAGCCTGAGCACGATCGTGGAGGAAAGCCGCCTCAACAAGCCGACCGCGCGACGCCTTCTTCTCGCACTGATGCGGGCTGGCCTCGTCGAGCAGGACGAAGACACGCGCCGCTACTACCTTGGCGAGGAAGCCTATGTTCTCGGCACGCTCGCGACTCGCCGGCACAGCCTGCTCGAGATTTCGATGGAAAGCCTGCGGCGCCTGTCCGAGACCACCATGGACACGAGTTTCGTGTCCATGAGGCGAGACAACTACTCCGTGTGCCTGCACCGGGAGGAAGGCACCTTTCCGGTCCGCACCCATGCGCTCCAGACCGGATATCAGCACCCCCTCGGCGTCGGAGCCGGATCCCTCGCCATTCTCGCGGCCCTGCCCGATCCCGATGTCGAGGGCGTCATTGAGGCTATCCGGCCGATCCTCGAAAAGAAATATCCTACCTACTCGGTCGAGCAGATCCTGGATGACGTGCATGAGACGCGCCGGCGCGGCTATTCGCTCAATCCCGGTCGGATCGTCCCTAGCTCCTGGGGCGTGGGAGCCGCGATCAGGTTTCCCGACGGGCGCATTGCCGGCGCTCTCAGCATCGCGGCCATCGACAGCCGCATGAGCGCCAGCCGTCAGCCGGAGCTCGGAGCCCTCCTCAAGGCGGAGGTCGCGCAGATCGAGGCCAAGCTCAGAAAGATGTTTTCGTCCCGGGCCTCGGGTCCGGATGGACCGCCACGCATGAGGGCTTAGCCCGATGCCGTGGCACACAACCATAACGCCTGCCCAAGGGCGGAATTTGAACTGAGGAGGAAACTGGATGGCACGCGCCTGCATCGTCGGCTGGGCCCACACACCCTTCGGCAAACTTGAGGATCCGGACGTCGAGAGCCTCATGGCGCGCGTCTCCGGCGCGGCTCTTGAGCATGCCGGCGTCGGGGCGAGCGACGTCGACGGGATCTATGTCGGCGTCCTGAACAACGGCTTCTCGAAGCAGGGCTTCGAAGCCGCGCAGGTTTCCCTCGGGCATCCGGAACTGGCCCATATTCCCGCCACACGGCTTGAAAACGCCTGCGCGACCGGATCGGCGGCAATCTATGCCGCTCTGGATTTCGTTGAGAGTGGCCGCGGGCGAATCGCATTGGTGGTCGGCGCCGAGAAGATGACGGCAACGCCTGTCTCCGAAACAGGCGATATCCTCCTCAGCGCGTCCTATCGCAAGGAGGAAGCAGACGTCACAGGGGGCTTTGCAGGCATCTTCGGGCGGATCGCCCAACAGTATTTTCAGCGCTATGGCGATAAGGGTGAGGAACTCGCAAGGATTTCCGCCAAGAACCACCGGAACGGTGTTTCCAATCCCTATGCGCAGATGCGCCGGGATTTCGGGTTCGAGTTCTGCAATACGGTTTCTGACAAGAATCCCTATGTAGCAGCTCCTCTGCGGCGTACCGATTGCTCGTTGATTTCCGACGGCGCTGCCGCTCTCGTCATCGCTGACGAGGAAACGGCCGCGTCTCTCGAGCGTGCCATCATCTTCCGTGCCCGCCAGCATGTGAATGATCACCTGCCCCTGTCCCGCCGTGACGCAACGGCATTCGCCGGCGCACGCATGGCATGGGAGAAGGCGCGAGCCGAGGCAGGCGTCACTCTTGAGGACCTCTCCTTCGTCGAGACGCATGACTGTTTCACGATTGCGGAGCTCATCGAATACGAAGCCATGGGACTCGCCGCTCCCGGAGAAGGTTTCCGCGTGGTTCGGGAAGGCATCGCCGAGAAAGACGGGAGACTGCCGATTAATCCTTCGGGAGGTCTCAAATCGAAGGGCCATCCAGTCGGCGCAACGGGTGTCTCCATGCACATCATGACCTGCCTGCAATTGATGAACGAAGCCGGAGACATGCAGATCGCGAACCCCGCGCTCGGCGGCATCTTCAATATGGGAGGAGCCGCTGTCGCCAACTACGTTTCGATTTTGGAGCGTCGGAAATGACGAATTCCCTTGGAACGCCTAAAGGAGGCTTCGCGCCGATCTCCAAGCGGGTCATGAACCTGTCGCACTTCCTGCGGCAGGCGGCACGCCGCCACAGGGATGAAATCGGCTTTGCATGTGGCGATATCGCCTGGACCTGGGCTGAGCTCGACCGACGTGTCGATGCCATGGCGGCTGCACTCGCAGCGCGGGGCATTACAAAAGGTGACCGTGTTCTGGTGCAGTCGAAGAACTGCAACCAGATGTTTGAATCGATGTTCGCCTGCTTTCGGATCGGCGCCGTCTGGGTGCCGACGAATTTTCGGCAGACGCCGGATGAGGTCGCCTATCTGGGTCAGGCCAGCGGCGCCTCTGCCATGATCTGTCACCGCGACTTTCCCGGCCATGCTGCTGCGGTGCGCGAGGCCTGCCCCGATATCCGCTTCATCGTGTCGATCGGCCCCACGGATTTCGGCGAGGATTATGACGGGCTCGTCGAAGGCTGTCTGGGACAATCGGCGCCGGAGGCTCCCGTCGAGTACGATGATCCGTGCTGGTTCTTCTTCACCTCGGGAACGACGGGGCGCCCGAAGGCCGCCGTTCTCACACATGGCCAGATGGCTTTCGTGATCACAAATCATCTCTGCGATCTGATGCCCGGCACAACGCATGCGGATGCCTCGATCGTTGTCGCACCGCTCTCGCACGGCGCGGGCATCCACCAGCTCGTACAGGTCGCGCGTGCGGTGAAGACAGTACTGCCGAAAGGCGATCGGTTCGATCCAGACGAGATCTGGGCGCTTGTTGCCCAGTGGCGCGTCACGAACATGTTCACCGTTCCCACCATCGTGAAAATGCTCGTCGAGCATCCCTCCGTGGATGCCCACGATCACTCGTCCCTCCGGTACGTGATCTATGCGGGTGCACCCATGTACAGGGAGGACCAGAAGCGGGCTCTGGCGAAACTGGGAAAGGTCCTGGTGCAGTATTTCGGCCTTGGCGAAGTGACGGGGAACATTACGATTCTCCCGCCGGCCCTGCACGAGCCTGAGGACATGCCCGGTCTGAAGATCGGAACCTGCGGTTACGAGAGGACAGGCATGCAGGTGTCGATTCAGAGTGAGGACGGGCGCGAACTCGCGCCCGGCGAGACTGGCGAAATCTGCGTCTGCGGCCCGGCGGTCTTCGCGGGCTATTACAGCAACCCCGAGGCCAATGCGAAGGCCTTCCGTGACGGCTGGTTTCGAACCGGCGATCTCGGCCACCTGGACGAGGAAGGGTTTCTCTACATCACCGGCCGCGCTTCCGACATGTACATATCGGGCGGCTCGAACGTCTACCCGCGGGAAATCGAGGAGAAGCTCCTCGCTCATCCGGCCATCGCCGAAGTGGCCATCGTGGGCGTTCCGGACGAAACCTGGGGCGAAGTCGGTGTCGCCGTCTGCGTGCTTCGCCCGGAGGCGAGCCTCAACGAACCGGAACTCCTGGCCTGGATGGATGGCAAGGTCGCCCGCTACAAGCTCCCGAAACGGGTGTTCTTCTGGGATGCTCTCCCGAAATCCGCCTACGGCAAAATCACGAAGAAGAACATTCGGGCGGAACTGGAGGCCCGCGGCTGCCTGACGATCGAGCAGCAGCTCGAGCCATCACCCTGATCGCCCGACGAAAAGCGTGAGGGCCTACTGCGGAGCTCGCAGTCAGCCCCATACGACCGATTCCACGAGGGAGGAAGGGATCTCATGGAGAAGCAGGAAACCGTCCTTGTCACAGGCGGTGCATCGGGCATTGGGCTTGCTGTCGCAACAGCGTGTCTGCGGGAGGGCTGGCGCGTGATCATCTGCGACCGGGATCAGGCCAATCTGGATCGCTGCAGAACTGAGCTCCCCTCCTCCGAGGAAGGGGCGGTGCGTTTCGAGAGGCTCGATATCGTTGATGAGCGAGCCGTCGTCGGATGCATCGAACGGTGCGAGGCAGAGTTCGGCCCTATCACGGGGCTCCTCAATTCGGCCGGTATTGCCAGCGACACCCATTCGCTGGACACAAGCGCCGATCTCTTCCGCAGGATCCTGGAGGTCAATCTGATCGGCAGCTTCGTCGTTTCCCGCGAGATCTCCCGACGCATGGGTGAGCGAGGCAGAGGTTCCATCGTCAATATCACATCCGTATCGGGAATCCGCGGCAATGTGGGGCGTGTTGCCTATGGAGCCTCCAAGGGCGGCGTTGTGACAATGACGAAGGTCATGGCCGTCGAGCTTGCTCCGTTGGGAATTCGGGTCAATGCCGTGGCACCAGGGCCTATTGAAACACCTCTGGTGCGTGAAGTGCACACAGAGAACGTGCGCTCAGAATGGATGAGGGTCGTTCCACAGAGACGCTATGGCACGCCGGAAGAGGTCGCAGACGCGGCAATCTTCCTCCTCGACAATCGACGGGCAAGTTATGTGACCGGTCAAATTCTCTGCGTCGACGGGGGATTCGCAGCGGCGGGACTGATAAACAATTCCAAGGCCACCTGAACGATCGTCCAAGCAGCGCGGCGGCGTTTTCGCACTTTATTTCTCCGGGCTCGCCTAAGGTTCGACAGCCCTGATGACAAGTTCTAAGGTCACACAGACCGGGGTTGTCTCCATGCGCAGGTTTTGAGGAGATGAGGACACAGATCGCCAAACAACGCGACCCGGAGCTTTCCGACGTGGAATTTTGTGCCTCTGACGTACGTTTCCACAATCTCATTGCAGGCACCGCCTACAATAGCGTCTTACAATTTTTCACACTGGCGATGAGCGAGGCCTTGCAACCCGCCACGAACCTTCTCGTGTTCCGATTTCGGGAAAGGGAAATCATCGCCGATCAACATGAACGCCTCCTTGATGCCCTTGAGCGCAAGAGGGCAGATACCGCAATCGCTGTGCTGGTAGAACAGACGCGCTATCTCGCATCGAAATATAGCGAGGCCAAGGAGTGGCGGAGCACACTTTACTTTAAGCCCTGACAATTCGAGTTCAAACAAATGCGGAGGAGAGATTTGAGATCCCGACAAGGATGATGCCTCTGCTCCGCCTCGCGCGCCGTCGGTGTCCACGGGGTGCGTACGGCGAGTTCTACGAGCTTAGCGCCCCAATCTCATTGTGCCGATAAGCCATTGAGAGATATATGATGAGCGCGCTGGGACTCGAACCCAGAACCCTCTGATCAAAGTCAGAAGGTCGGCATCTTCGCGTTTTAAGAACCGCCCTTTACACCCTTGTGGTTGTGGCTTCGCCTAGGCGGCGGTTGAGTCTAGCCCGAGTTGCCTCATGTCTCAAACGTCGGTGGTTTCAGGTCTCCGCAACCAAACATTACTCAAAGCCATCGACTGGAAACCCCAGCGAGGGTTTTTGCTTGTCTGGACACTTGCGATCTCGCAGACACTTGAAGCCCTTCAGCGCCAACCGCGCGGAAGGCATTTTGCTGTGCGGCCTCTAGACCCGAAAACGACCCTGCAGAGCACAACACGAGAATGCGCGCCATGTCGCCGTGCAGGACCGCCGCAAGACCACCCTCCTCCCGCGGCGTCAGTTCGATCTTCTCGATTAGCGAACGAATGAGCTCCATCGCCTCATCCTTGTGCTGAGCGTCCTCAAGCAGCGTCTCGAGTTCTTCGACTTTGCGGCGGTACACGGCCGCGAGGTTGGGGTGCACTGCAATATTCGGCACCATCTCAGATCGTGCTTGCTGGACGACAAGGCCTGCCTTCTCGGCTTCGAGTTCGGCCAAGCGCGCATTCATCGACGCCTCTCTGTCACGAACGCCCGTTTCCGCCCCTCACACGGCCTCCCCCGGCAGGGAACTTGGATAGGTCGCGTCCGGTCGCTCCAATTCAGACACGAGGAACCTGATGAAATCCATGGTCGATTGGGTGAGGGTTCGGCCGAGCATGGTTTGGATCTGGAGGTTCCGTTCGAGAATACGGGACTCGCTGAAGGGAATGATCGCAAGAGTTCCGTCCCGGACCGCCATCCGAACGGAAATGTAAGCGGAGAACGTTATGGCGCCGCCGAGCCCGCAGAGGGCCAGGAGGCTTGCGATATTTGTCGAGGTTGCGACCGGCTCGAGCGTAACGCCTTTGCTGGCGCAGTACATATCGAGCACCCGCCGGATGGTCGCCGCATCATCGAGAATGGCGACAGGGTATTTGACCAGATCGGAGACTTCCACCCTCCCCCGTCCCACCAATGGATGGTCTGGGCTTGCGATAGCATAGGACGGTACCGACCGCTGCCACTGGATCTTCACCCCACCCTCCGGCGTCACCGAGAACGTGACGCCGACATCCACCTCTCCCTCCTGAACGGCCTTGACCACCCCAGCGGGCGAGAAAACCCTGATGTCGAAGAGGAACTGCGGGCGTTCCAGCCGGAAGGCATGGATCATTTCGGGAATGAAGCTGACGGCTAGCCCCTCCGTAATCCCCAGCCGGATCAGGCCGCGGCCGGCGCTGTTGAGTTCCCGGATCTCGTTGACGATCTGGTCGCTTTCAAGGGCCGTGCGCTGAGCGTAGGACGCGAGCACTCGGCCGGCCTGCGTGGGCACCATGCCACGCGGACGCCGCTCGAACAAGGAAGTGCCCAGTTCGTCTTCCAACTTCGCAATCTGCCGGCTGACAGCCGAAGCCGCGACCCGCAAACGTTCGGCTGCCGCATTCACCGAGCCGGTTCTGGCCACTTCCAGGAAATAGCGCAAGGCTGATTGATTCACTTTGAGTACCTCCGTTGCCGCTACGGCAACGATCCTTTCGAATCATTCTTATGGAAGCAAGGGGAAAGAGTTGGCAAATTCATAATGCGTTCAGACCAGGAGCCGATCGAATCGGACAGTGGTCCGAGCCGTTCCGCAACAAAGCAACAATCCCGGTTCCAGAGGATCCCCATGACCTTTCTTCAAAAGGCTGCCACATTGAGCCTTGCCTCCACGGCGCTGTTGGCCAGTATGCTCGGGGGCACTGCCCTCGCGGGCAAAGCTGACAATACTATCCGTTTCGCCTATGACCAGGCTCCGGAGAGCGTGGATCCTTACTTCAACAATGTGCGCATCGGGGTCATCATCGGTCAGCACGTCTGGGACACGCTCGTTTACCGGGATCCCAACACCAACGAATACAAGGGCCAGCTTGCGACCGCATGGCGCCAGGTCGACGACCGGACGCTCGAGTTCGACCTGCGCCAGGGCGTGAAGTTTCACAACGGCGAGGAGTTCGATGCGGACGATGTCGTCTACACGATGAACTTCATCGCCAAGCCGGAGAATAAGGTCGTCACGCAGGCCAATGTCAGCTGGGTCGAGAAGGCGGAGAAGCTCGACAAGTACAAGGTCCGTATCACGACGAAGAAGCCTTTCCCGGCCGCGATCGAGTATCTCTCGGGCCCGGTGGTGATCCACCCCAACGAGTACTATGAAAAGGTCGGCCCCAAGGGTCAGAACGAAAAGCCGGTCGGCACCGGTCCCTACAAGGTGACGAACTACGTGCCGGGCAAGTCGATCACCCTCGAGAAGAACCCCGACTACTTCAAGGATTCCCCGAAGCCACAGCCCCAGATCGCAAAGATCGACATCCGCTTCATCCCGGATCGTCAGACGCAGATGGCGGAGGCTATCTCGGGCGGCGTCGACTTCATCATGCATGTGCCGAAGGACCAGGCCGAGCAGCTCGAGGCGGTTCCGACGCTCCAGGTGGTCTCCGGCGAGACCATGCGCATCGTGTTCATGCAGATGAACACCCTCGAAGGCACGCCGGCTCCCGCCCTCAAGGACGAGCGGGTCCGCAAGGCCATCATTCATGCCATCGATCGTGAAGGCATGGTGAAGTCCATCGTGGGCGCGGGCTCGCGTGTCCTGCACACCATCTGCTTCCCGTCCCAGTTCGGATGCACCGACGAGGGCGCTACCAAGTATCCGTACGACCCGGCCAAGGCGAAGCAACTTCTGGCAGAGGCTGGTTATGCCAACGGGCTCGAAATGGACATCGTGGCCTATCGCGAGCGCAACCAGACCGAGGCGCTGATCGGCTATCTGCAGGCTGTCGGGATCAAGACGAACCTGCGGTTCCTGCAATATGCCGCGATGCGCGAGAGCATCGCAGCCGGCAAGGCCATGCTCACGCACCAGACCTGGGGCTCGTTCTCGGTCAACGACACCTCCGCCGCGACGTCGAACTATTTCGGCTTCCGCTCGGAAGACATCACCCGCGACCCGCAGGTGCGCGATCTCCTGAATACGGGCGACACTTCGGTCGACCCCGAGGTCCGCAAGACCTCGTACCGGGAAGCCTTGAAGCTCATCGCCGACAAGGCCTATGCGGTACCGCTCTACTCGCTGCCGGTCTACTACGTCGCCACGTCGGATCTGTCGTTCAAGGCCTACCCGGACGAAATGCCGCGTTTCTGGGAAATGACCTGGAAGTAAGACAATGCGCTGGAACGGCCCGTCATGGGCCGTTCCACAGCGGACACAATCCTGACGATGGGCGAGCGTTCCAGCCGCGTCGAAGCGCGCAACGCCGGCCTGCATGAAGCACTTCCGACGTACCGGCTGCCGCCGCGCGTTTCGAATCGGCGCGACCTGTCATTCAGGCAACACGGAGCAATGCCTTGATCGGCTATATTCTCAAACGCTTGGGCCTTGCGCTTCTCGTGGCCCTCGCCGTCTCGGCCATCGCCTTCTTCCTCCTGCGCCTTTCGGGCGACATCGCAATGGCCATCGCCGGCGAAGGCGCTCGTGAGGAGGATCTTGCGATCATCCGTGAGACCTACGGCCTCGACCGGCCTCTGCTCGTGCAATATCTCGACTGGCTGTGGCAGACGATCAGGGGGGATTTCGGCACCTCGATCTATTTCAAGACCGAGGTCAGCAAGCTCGTTCTCGACAAGCTGCCGACGACGATCCTTCTCGGCCTTCTGGCACTCGGCTTCGCGCTCCTGATCTCGATTCCCCTCGGCGTCCTGGCCGCGGTCTACACCAACACCTGGATCGACCGTCTGGCTCTCGCCATCGCGGTGGTCGGACAGGCGCTCCCGAACTTCTTCTTCGCGCTGATCCTGGTGATGATCTTCTCGATCACCCTGCGCTGGCTTCCCGTCTCGGGCTCGGCCACATGGCTCCATTTCGTGATGCCGACCATCGCCCTCGGGTACTATGTGGCTCCCGCCTTCATGCGCCTCATCCGGGCCGGCATGATCGAGGTGCTGTCCGCGGACTACATCCGCACCGCACGCGCCAAGGGCCTTCCGGCAAGGAAGATCATCTTCAAGCACGCGCTGCGCAACGCCGTGGTGCCCGTGGTGGCGCTGACGGCCGTGCAGCTCGGCTTTCTCCTCGGCGGCTCCGTCGTCATCGAGACCATCTTCGCGCTCGATGGCCTCGGCTATCTCGCCTACCAGAGCATCACCTACAAGGACTTCCCTGTGATGCAGATCATCGTTCTGCTCCTGTCGGTCGTCTACGTGCTGCTGACGCTCGCCTCCGACATCGCCAACGCGTGGCTCGACCCGCGCATCCGGGTGGCCTGACATGACCGACATCGCTCTCTCCGTTCCCACAATTCCGGAACGATCTCCCGCCATGCGGCTCATCCGCCGCTTCCTCGGACAGAAAGCCTTCGTCATCGGCGCGGGCATCCTGCTGGTGATCGTGGCGCTGGCGCTGCTGGCGCCGCTGATCGCCCCGCACGACCCCTATACCCAAAACCTCACCATGCGAAATGTGCCGCCCTTCTGGTACCAGAAGGGGTCCTGGCTGCATCCGCTCGGCACCGACCAGTTGGGTCGCGATTATCTCTCCCGCGTTCTCTACGGCGCCCGGATCTCGCTTCTCATCGGCGTGAGCGTGGTGCTGATCTCGGGGATCATCGGCACCACAATGGGACTTCTCGCCGGATATTTCGGCGGCAAGGTCGACCTGGCGATGACCTTCCTGGTCACGACCCGCCTGTCCATGCCGGTCATTCTGGTGGCGCTCGCGGTCGTGGCGATGGTCGGCGGCTCCCTGTGGGTCGTCATCCTCGTCCTCGGCTTCCTCAAATGGGATCGCTTCGCCGTGGTGATGCGAAGCGCGACGCAGCAGGTCCGTTCGCTCGACTACGTGGCCGCGGCCGAAGCGGCCGGAGCCTCGACCTCCCGCATCATCGTTCGCGAGGTCCTGCCGAACATCGTCCCGCACCTGATCGTCGTTGCGACCCTGGAAGCCGCAAGCGCCATTCTGCTTGAAGCAGCCCTGTCGTTCCTGGGTCTCGGCGTTCAGCCTCCCCTGCCCTCGTGGGGCCTCATGATCTCCGAGGCGAAAGCGTACATGTTCTTCTCGTTCTGGCTCATCGCCATTCCCGGATCGGCGCTCGCGCTGCTGATCTTTGCCATCAATCTCGCGGGCGACGGCCTGCGCGACGTGATCTCCCCGGAAGGACGGGCCTGATCCATGAATGACACGATCCTCGAGGTCGACGGCCTGAACGTCGACATCTCCACCGCCCGCGGCACCCTGCACGCGGTCCGCGACATCTCCTTCTCCGTCAAGCGCGGCGAGACGCTCTGCCTCGTGGGAGAATCCGGCTGCGGAAAATCCATGACCTCGCTCGCGATCATGGATCTCCTGCCCAAGGCCGCAAAGCGCAATGCACGCCGCCTCGCCTTCCAGGGCGAGGACCTGTCCCGGGCGTCGAAGCGCCAGTTCAACGCCCTGCGCGGCAACCGCATGGCGATGATCTTCCAGGAGCCGATGACGGCTCTGAATCCGGCCTATACCATCGGCAACCAGCTCGTGGAGGCCTATCGCCTGCACAAGAACGCGGGCGAGGCGGAGGCCCGCGAGCGCGCCGTCTACCTGCTCGACAAGGTTGGCATCGCCTCCGCAGCCGAACGCCTCGGGCAGTACCCGCACCAGCTCTCGGGCGGTCTGCGCCAGCGCGTCATGATCGCGATGGCGCTGATGTGCGGCCCTGAGCTCCTGATCGCGGACGAGCCCACCACGGCCCTCGACGTCACCATCCAGGCGCAGATCCTGCGCCTTCTCGCGGACCTGCAGAAGGAACTCGGCATCGCGATGCTGCTGATCACGCACGATCTGGGCATCGTGGCCCGGATCGCGGATCGCGTCGCCGTGATGTACGCGGGCCAGATCGTCGAGGAGGGTCCGACCTCATCCCTGTTCCAGAGCCCGAAGCACCCCTACACGCGGGGGCTGATCGACTGCATTCCGGTGCCGGGACGCACCGTTCCGGGTGGCCGGCTCGGCGTCATTCCCGGCGTCGTTCCCTCGCTCGTCGGCGACATTCGCGGCTGCAGCTTCCGGGACCGCTGCAACCGGACCCAGCCCATCTGCACCCAAGCACCACCGGTCCACGAGACCCCTGACGGCCAAAGGTGGCGCTGCATTCTGGAGGACGCCGCATGACCGCGCTTCTCGAAGCCCAAGGCCTCACCCGCTCTTTCGGCGTCAGCCAGGGCATGTTCAAGGCCAAGCGCACGCTCCATGCCGTCAACGGGATCAATCTCGACATCCGCAAGGGTGAGGTGCTCGGCATCGTCGGTGAATCGGGCTGCGGAAAGTCCACCCTCGCGCGCATGCTGCTCGGCCTCCTGCCGCCGACGGCGGGCAAGATCACCCTCGACGGCCAGGATATCGGCACGCTGGGCCGCAAGGGCATGGCGAGGCGCGTCCAGCCGATCTTCCAGGATCCCTATTCGTCGCTCAATCCCCGCCGCACGATTGCGTCCATCGTGTCCCTGCCCCTCGAGGTGCATGGTATCGGCAGCGCCTCGGAGCGGCGCAAGAAGACCCTCGACATTCTCGACAAGGTCGGCCTGCCCCAGCGCTTCGCCGACCGCTACCCGCGCGAATTGTCCGGCGGCCAGCGGCAGCGCGTGGCGATTGCCCGGGCCCTCGTGATGAACCCGGAACTCGTCGTCTGTGACGAGCCGACCTCCGCTCTCGACGTCTCGGTCCAGTCGCAGATCCTGAACCTGCTGATGGACCTGCGGCGCGAGCTCGGCCTCACCTATGTCTTCATCAGCCACAACCTCGCGGTGGTGGAGCACATCGCCACCCGGGTGGCCGTCATGTATCTCGGCCGCGTGGTGGAGCTCGCCGAAACGGAAGCCCTCTTCAAGGCCCCGCGCCACCCCTACACCAAGGCCCTGCTCACCTCGGTCCTGACGCCCGAACCCGGCGCGGGCATTCCGGAGACGGGGCTGGGCCTCGCATTTCCAGATCCGCTCAATCCGCCGCCCGGATGCCCGTTCCATCCGCGCTGTCCCGAGCGGCTGGCGCAATGCAGCACGCTGGCGCCCCGGTTCACTCAGCATGGCCGAGACGCTGTCGCCTGCCACCTCCACGATCCCGAGCAGAACGCCACTGCCCGCAGGATGTGACGCCTTCGACGGCTGTCCCCCCGCTCTCCCTTCAGCAATAAGGAAAATCCCCAGATGTCTCGCGAAGCAGCCATCGCCAAGGCAGAAGCCTATTTCGAATCCGGAGCGCTCAAGGCCGATCTCGCCCGCCTGATCGCCATGCCGACCGAAAGCCAGAACCCGGATCGCGCCGACGTGCTCACCGCCTATATCGAGAGCGAGATGCGTCCGCTGCTCGAAGGCCTCGGCTTCACGTGCAAGACCTTGCACCACCCCAAGGCGAAGGGGCCGTTCCTTTACGCGGAGCGCATCGAAGACCCGTCCTTGCCCACCATTCTCGGTTACGGCCATGGCGACGTCATTCGCGGCCTCGACAAGGATTGGGACGAAGGCCTCTCCCCCTGGACCCTGACGGAGATCGGCGACCGCTGGTACGGCCGTGGCGTGGTGGACAACAAGGGACAGCACGTCATCAATATCGCTGGCCTCAAGTCCGTGCTGCAGACCCGCGGCAAGCTCGGCTTCAACGCCAAGTATCTCATCGAGATGGGCGAGGAGATGGGCTCGCCGGGACTGCGCGAGCTGTGTGAGGAGCAGAAGGAGCTCCTGAAGGCCGATCTGCTCATCGCCTCCGACGGCCCCCGCCTCAATGCCGAGCGCCCGACAGTGTTCCTCGGCTCCCGCGGCGGCGTGACCTTCGACATGTCGATCAATGCCCGTGACGGCGGTCACCATTCCGGCAACTGGGGCGGCCTGCTCTCGGACCCGGCCATTCAGCTCGCCCACGCGATTGCGTCGATCGCGTCGCCGACCGGCCAGATCCGTATCCATGAATGGGTTCCCAAGGAGGTGCCCGCCTCCGTCCGCCGCGTTCTGGCCGATTGCGAGGTCGATGGTGGCCCCAACGGCCCGACCATCGATCCCGAATGGGGCGAGCCTGGCCTGACGCCGGCCGAGCAGGTTTTCGGCTGGTGCTCGTTCGACGTGCTGGCGATGAAATCCGGCAATCCCGAGACCCCGGTGAACGCCGTCCCGGCAAGCGCCTGGGCACGCTGCCAGCTGCGTTTCGTGGTCGGCGTGGATCCGGACGAGGTGCTTCCCGCACTGCGCCGCCATCTCGACCGCCACGGCTTCACCATGGTCGAGATCATCAAGAGCCGTGAAGAGATCTTCCATGCGACAAGGCTCGATCCGGAAGATCCGTGGGTGCATTGGGCCGTGGCGTCGCTCGCCAAGACGACCGGCAAGAAGCCGGCCATCCTGCCCAATCTCGGCGGCTCGCTGCCGAACGACATCTTCTCGGAGATCCTTGGGCTGCGGACGATCTGGGTGCCCCATTCCTATCCCGGCTGCTCCCAGCATGCACCGAACGAGCACATGCCGGTCGCCATCGCCCGCGAGGCCCTGGCCATCATGGCGGGGCTCTATTGGGATCTCGGCACCGGCGATATCCCCTCGGTCACCAGGGCCTGACAATCACAACCAGCGGATGCCGAAGCCTCGGCATCCGCCTCGCTATGCGCATTCCGATCGCCGCATATAGGCGGCGGTCGCCGAGGGGATTGCATGACCTCACTTATTAAGCGGGAATGGTACACGATCGCGATCTTCGGGATGGTGGTGCTCGCCGCATTCCTGCCGGTCAGCGGCGAACCCGCCGAGGTTTTCTCCCTCGGCACCCGGACGGCCGTCACGCTCCTGTTCTTCCTGCATGGCGCCCGCCTGTCCCGCGACGTGGTCCTGGCCGGCGTGACCCATTGGCGGCTGCATCTCTTCGTGCTCGCCACCACATTTGTCGTCTTTCCGGTCCTCGGATTGATCGTCATCGCCCTGCCCGGTCTGACAACTCCGGCAATCGGCACGGGCATCCTGTTTCTCTGCGTCCTGCCTTCGACCGTTCAGTCGTCGATTGCCTTCACGTCCATCGCAGGCGGCAATGTACCGGCGGCGATCTGCTCCGCCTCGGCCTCGAACATTCTCGGCATGTTCCTGACACCCCTCCTGGTCGGACTGCTGTTTCATGCGCAGGCCAACAGCGGCGTGTCCCTCGATGCCGTCGAGAGCATTCTCCTGCAGCTCCTCGCCCCCTTCATCCTCGGCCAGATCGTTCAGCCGCTGGTCGGCCGGTGGCTCGGACGCCACAAGGCCCTGACTCAGATCGTCGACCGAGGTTCCATCCTGATGGTCGTCTACGGCGCTTTCAGCGAAGCCACGATCAGCGGATTGTGGCAGAGCCTCTCTGTCGGCGATCTCACGGCCATCATCGCGATCGACATCGTTCTGCTCGTCACCGTGATGTGCTTCACGTATTTCGTCAGCGGCTGGCTCAGGTTCAACCTCGAGGACCGGATCGCCATCCTGTTCTGCGGCTCGAAGAAGAGTCTCGCGTCCGGAGCGCCGATGGCGAGCGTGATCTTCGCTGGGCAGAATATCGGCTCGATCGTTCTTCCGTTGATGCTGTTCCACCAGATCCAGTTGATGGCCTGTGCCGTTCTGGCCCGCCGCTTCGCGAGCAGCGCCCGCGAGCTGGAGCCCGAGCTGGTGAAGGCCGGCTGACGGTTCCTCGGACCACGTTCAACGCAACCGACATCCGCACTTGTTTCGATGTCCCGAAGATGGAGGGAATAGCGTCTTGGATACTCAGGCTCTGCATGCGATCACCCGCTGGCTCGGCGAGCAGCACGACGCGATGGTTCGCCTCCTGGCTGAGCTGGTCGACATCGATTCCGGCTCCTACGACAAGGCCGGCGTGGACGCGGTCGGCGCTCGGCTGACCCGGTTCTTTTCCGAGCATGGGATCGAGGTGTCGGCGACGCCCGTCGCGGAGTTCGGCGACATCCTTCGTGCGGAGACCGGAGATGTCCGTCGTGACGAGGATCGGCACAATATCCTGTTGCTGGGCCATCGCGATACGGTCTTCCCAAAGGGGGAAGCCTCCCGCCGGCCCTTCCACATTGAGGATGGTCGCGCCTATGGCCCCGGCGTGGCCGACATGAAGGCCGGGCTCGTGATGAACGCCTTCGTCCTGGCGGCGTTCAAACGCTTCGCGCCTCATGTACCGCTGGTCGCGATGATGACGGGGGATGAGGAGATCGGCTCCAACGCGTCGCGGGACTTCATTTTTCAGGAAGCCAAGACTGCGAGGGCGGTGTTCAATGCCGAACCCGGACGTGCTTCGGGCAACATCGTCACCGGCCGCAAGGGCAGCCTGAGCTATCGCCTCGACATCGCCGGGAAGGCGGCTCATTCCGGCGTCAACTTCACCGAGGGCGTGAACGCCATCGCCGAACTCGGGCACAAGATCGTCGCCCTGCATGGCCTGACCCGGGTCGAGGACGGCATCACGGTGAATGTCGGCCTGGTCTCGGGCGGCCAGACCGTGAACACGACTGCACCTCACGCGAGTGCTCAGTTCGAAGTGCGCTTCGTGACGAACGAGCAGCGCGACGCTCTCAGCAAGGCCATCGAAGCCATCGCGGCGACATCGAGCGTCCCCGGCACGTCGATGGAGCTGGTCTGCAGGAGCAGCTTCCTGGCCCTCGTGCCGACGCCCGGAAGCGAAAAAATCGCGGAATCCTATTTCCGGACCGCACGGGAGTTCGGCGCCGATCTGGAAGGAGAGTATACGGGCGGCTGCGCCGATTCGGGCTTCACCGCGAGCGCAGGCGCGCCAACGATTTGCGGCGTAGGGCCGGTCGGCGGCAAGGCCCATACGGCGGATGAGTATATCGAGCTGCACACGCTGTCCCAGCGCGCCCAGATCCTGGCGGGCACGATCGACAAAGTCTTCGCCGGCTCGTAGATCGGCCGGCGTCGGTATTGCGGGCTCAGAGCCACTGGGCCGCGACCCGTATCCGTAAGAAGCGCGGCCTCTCGGAGTGCTGCGCCTGCCGCGTCATCAGCCAGCCCGGTGGGTCCCAGCGTGGTAAGGGCACCCAAGCAATCGTCGCGCTCGCCGCTGGCTATCGGCGCATCACCGCTTGGCAGCAGCGGATCGGCTGGAAGCTGGGCTGGGATTTGGCCCCAATGTATCAAGGGCCGCGAGGGGCTGATGAAGAGACATCACGAAGGGCTTGGCTCTGCCCTCCCCTTGGGCCCGTCGCGCGTAATGCCCGAATGCCTTGCCGCAAGGGAATGGTCGGAGCGATGTGAGGCCCAGATGCACCCGGCGCGGGGGTGACCTGCGTGGGGAGGGAAGCGCAATTCACCTAAGATTCAGTAGGTGAGGATGATCATCCGGTTCAACAGAGCGCGTGAAGCCCGCACGCGCTCGCCGAGATCGTCCAAGCTCATGAGCCCTCCTCCCGCTGTTTCCGCCGCAGCCCATTGCCCGCCCACCGAAGGCGTCTCAGCGCCACCGACCGCGAGGAGCACCGTTCCCGCCCAGGACGCGACCTTCACCGCAATCGGCCTGACCCTCCTGTCGACGATCTTCTTCGCAATGGGCGACGTCTCCGCGAAGGGCCTAACCGACACGCTGCCAGCGCTCGAAGTCACCTGGCTGCGCTACATCGTATTCTGTCTGGTGATCATTCCGACGGTCCTCGCGGCGCGCGGAACGAAGGCGATGCACACGTCGCGCCTGCGCCTCCAGGTCGTCCGGGCGCTCGCCATGGCCGGCTCGGCCGTCTTCTTCATCCTCGGGCTGGGATACCTTCCGGTGGCCGAGGCGACGGCCATCAACTTCATCTCCCCGATCTTCATCACCGCCCTCTCGATCCCGTTTCTTGGCGAGACGGTGGGCATCCGGCGCTGGGCCGCTGCGGCGGTAGGTTTCCTCGGCGTGATGCTCGTTGTCCAGCCCGGCGGCTCGGCTTTCCAGCTCGCCGCCTTGCTGCCGATCGGCGCTGCACTCTCCTGGGCCCTGGCTGTCATTGCCACGCGCCGGATGAGTTCCGAACGGCCCGAAGCGACCTTGGCGTGGTCGGCCGTGATCGGATTGCTCGCCCTGACGGCCCTCGTGCCGTTCCACTGGCGCACGCCTACCCTCGGAGAGGTGGGCTTGGCCGTCCTGATGGGTGCCTTCTCGACCACTGGGCACTGGCTCATCATCCTAGCCTACCGCAAGGCCTCGGCCTCCACCATCGCTCCGTTCTCCTACATCCAGCTCCTGTTCGCTGGGCTACTCGGCTTTGCCGTCTTCGGCACGGTCCCAGGACCCCTGACCCTCGTCGGTGGGCTCGTCATCGCGGCGAGCGGCCTCTACACGGCTCACCGTGAGAGGATCAGGGCGAGGGAAAGGCGGCTGGCCGCGGCTGGGATTCGCCGCTCTTGAACGACGAACACGGGCGAATCGTCAGAGCGTCTGCTGACCCATGCGGTTGGAAAACCGAAGGCCCCGGGACCGTTATGAGTAGGTGAGCCGAAGGCATTCTCAATCAGATATCGGTGAGCTGCGCGAAGACCGGATCCCCGCTTTCGAGCAGTGCTTCAAACCTGCGTCCCCTGACACGGGCCTCTCCTTTGAGCTTGCACTGCGGCGTAGTCTCACCAGGATGATCTTTGGATGATCCTGGCCGGACTCACGAGTCGAGCGACGCTCGGCTAAGTCTTTGCAAATATTGGCACCCCTGCAGAACCAGAACCGGCGACATCAGACGACACGCCCCCTTACGATAAAGTAAGATCTCTACATGTCCGCGTGGTACCCAGATGGTATTCAGCCCATACTCAGCGCAGCCGGTCTATAAGGATACAACGTCAAACCGTTTCGGAGAGCACCATGACAGATCAGCACCATGATTCACACGACCATTGGAAGCACCACGGCGTCCAGGTGATCAAGGGCGACCGCCTCGATCCGAACACAGCCCAAACTCCGGGCATGTTTCGCCAAGCAGCGATCAATCATGCCCGGGTGGGAGCCCAGAAGATCTGGGCGGGCACCGTTTCGATTCAGCCGAACGCCAAGACCGGAGTGCACCACCACGGTGAGCTGGAAAGCGTCATATACGTGGTGCGGGGCAAAGCTCGCATGCGCTGGGGCGAACAACTGGAATTCGTCGCGGAGGCCGGCCCCGGGGATTTCATCTATGTGCCGCCCTTCGTACCCCATCAGGAAATCAATGCCAGTCCCGACGAGCCCCTCGAATGCGTGTTGGTGCGCAGCGACAACGAAGCCGTCGTGGTGAACATCACCGACGTGGACCCTGTCGAGAAGCCGGAGGAGGTTTATTGGGTCGACCCTATTCACAAGCAGCCGGAATAGGTCCGGGACAGCACCTCAGGGACGGTATCAAGCTCAGCCACGGAGAGCCAGAGGCGGACATTCTGAAGAGACAAGTAAATGAGCGTCGCGATGCCGGGCCCACGGGCCCGCCATCGGTTGTTGGAGCCTGAGGCACCTAGCGCGGGCCGCACAGCCCCAGGGTCGTGTACGACACGGGGCCGGCCGCATGACGAGCGGCTCGCGCCTACAACTATCGTGCTGGACACTTTCCCAACGCGCCAGCCGCAAGACGGTCGCAGGGCCTAGGCCTGCAGGGCAGACGGCGACGAGGCAAACAATTGAGCCAAATCCGCAGCCGTGTAAGTCGGAGCCTGATACTCCTTAAGCTCCCCACGTGACGCACGCTCCTCGATCATATCGAGAGCCGCGGGCACATCCTCGAACGGGATGCCGGCCATGTCGTAGAGCGAATAGCGCCACCACTGCATGGCAAGCAGGCGCTCGATCACCGGCTCCGGAAACCGCTTGCGAATGGGCTTTGCTGGCGTCCCAGCGACGATGGTGTAGGGCTCCACATCCTTGACGACGACCGAGCGCGCCCCGATCACGGCGCCGTCGCCGATCTTGACCCCGGACTTGATGAACACGCCCTGCCCGATCCAAACATCGTTGCCGATCTCGGTGATTGGGCAGGCGCCCTTGTAGGGACGCCGCAATCCTATGGTCACGTCGGGACCGCCATCACCGCAGAACTCGTGCCATTCGTGCATCTGGGGAAAATGGGTGATGCGTGAGGAGCTGAGCCAATCGACGGGATGGTTGTGCATCCCGATGATCACTCCGGCCGCGATCGAGACGTAGCGCCCGATCCGAACATTGCCCATCTGGCCGCCATGGGCGAGCGACGCGAACGCGCCGACCTGGATAAGGGTGCCGGAGTTCAAGGACGGCTGAACCGCCCCGGGACCTTCGAAGTAGCTGCCCTCCCTGAGGGATAGTTCTCCCCGTGCGGACGCGATCCTGAGCCCGAGAGACTTCAGTTTGCCAGCTGCCGATGGACCAAAATTAATTTTGATGACGCTCATGCTGCCCGAATACCTCTTAGAAATGCAGTTGATCGTTAATTATAAATTGCGACTATGGTTTAGAGCGAAATGAATTCGCCATACGGCCTGAACGCACCACTGAACGCTTAAGAATAACATCTGTACGAATTCTATAATTCTGGCGATATCGTGGGCATCAACTTCCAGTAAAGCTTGTGCAGACGGCCCTGTGGAACCGTCAGTTCACCATGACCTTGAATCTTACCAGATCTCTGTCCATGCGAACCTTCTGGTTCTGCCAATTGAACCTGGTCAGATACAGGTAGAAGCTGTCTCCCACGGTTTGGAAGATGGGTGACCGGCTGCTGTGATCGATGGCCGAGGGATAATCATGGAAGACACCTATCTTGTCCGACCCCCATGGGGGTTCGAACGCTGCGAGCAGGGTGGGCGATGACCAGTTTCTCAGGTCGGGAGATGTCGCGTAGAAGGCGCCAGACTCCTTTGCCCGTGCCGTCCAGATGAGCATCCACTGCTTCTTGCTTTCCAACCAGATCAGGGATCTCGCCTTTCCGGCCATGCTGGGTGCACCGAGGCGGTCGCACTTGGCTTGGGTCGGTGCCCCCCCATCGGCCGGATAGGGATCCGGCGGGTTCACGAACCGACCGTCGCTCAACATCTGCCAGCCGTTCACCAGGTCACTACGCGGCGCCCTGAACAGGCAGTTGCCGCGCCCGTCCGGCTCCGCTGCATCATCCGTCCATGCGACGAAATACGCGTAGTCGCCATCGAAGACCGTATTCGTGACCGTCTGGAAGCCTGCCGCTTTGATGGACGGCTCGAACCGGCGGTTCGATCCTGCGATCACGCGTCGGTCACGCGGCAGGAGCGTGAAGGAGAGATCTCGCTCGTTGCCCTCGAGACCCACGACTGAGACATACCAGCAGGTCGGAAAGGCCCCCTTCTCGCAGACGCCCGCGTGCCTGTATCCCATGTACTCGTGGCTCGCGAGCGCCATCAGGCGTCCGCCGCCAAGCGGGATCAGGCTCTGGATCCAGAAACGATCGTCGAACGCGCTCGGATCGGGCGATTCCGCACCTTGCGAAAGAACATTGCAGTTTGGGCTGAGGCTGTCGAAATCCCTGCCTTCGAGGAACCTGTTGTTGAAGTGCGCGGCGATCATGATGATCGATCCATCCTCGCGGCGATAGGCCCTGGCGGGCGAGTCGGGGATGGTGCGGGTGTCGCAGCGCTGCCTCTGGTAACTGTAGACGACCTCGGGTTCGGGCGAGACCGTGAAGTTGACGGCATCGTCCGCCATTGCCGACGCGCCAAACGTGAGCAAGAGCGCGGCCGTATGGATCAAGATCCGAAGGATCGGGCGGTTCCTCGCGGCATTGGTCATGCCCTGTCGCTCCTTTCGTCAACGTGAGATGGCCGGTTCACGCGCCCCGGCGCCTATCGTAGGCCACCGGGGTGCACCTGATCAGCGTCCTGAGGTTGGCGCGCTTGGTCGGCGCGGTCGGGTCCTGGGCCGGTCAGGCTCTGCGTCAGAGGATGAAATCGCTCGCGGTGAAGACATGGTTGCCCAGCACCTTGATCGCGAACTCGGCAGCGCCGTCGCCGTTGGTGTCGCCTGAGACGTAAGTATTGCCGTCCGACAGGCGGTAGGTGTGCAATTCACCCGCCACCTTGTGGAAGCGCTCGTTGCCGATGAAGGTGAATGCCTGGTTGCCGGAGACCGTGCTGCTGGCATCGATGCCCGTCAGGTCGATCCGGTCGGTCCCATGCACGAAGTCACGGATGGTATCCCCATGGGCTTCCTTGGCGGTATCGAACACGAAGGTGTCCTTGCCCAAGCCGCCGAACAGGACGTCCTTGCCGCCCTTGCCGTTAAGCGTGTCATCGCCGGAGCCGCCGCTCAAGGTATTGGCATACGCGTCACCGACGATGGTCTGTCCGGTCGGCGTGGGGGTGGAGGGCGCCGGCCCGACGTCATCCGGCTCCGCCCGTTCAGCCGCGTTCGGGGTGCCGAAGTTCTGGGTCACGAACACGACCTTGTAGCCATTGATCGTGCCCTCCTTCAGGCCGATACCGATCTCCTCGAATTTGCCGTTGACGATGTTGGCGTAGTGACCGGGCGAGTTCACGAGCATGTCGTGCAATTTCTGGACCGTCGTCTCGGTGAGGCCGCCGCTAACGTAGGCGATGTTCTCGCCCCATCCCTGCCAACCGTAGCCGACCGTGGTCATGCGCTGCCCGGCGCTGGAGCCGTTCACGCCCGTGTGGGAGAAAATGTCGGTCTGGTCCATCCAGGCGCTGTGCGCATCCGAGGAATCGAGCAGTTCGCCATCGAATGCGAGGGGCTTCACACCGGCCTTGGCGCGTGTTTCGTTCACGAGCTGAAGGAAATAGGTTTCGAGATTGGTTGGAATCGTCATTTTACGAATGCTCCTTCCTTCGTCGTTTCACATGCAATGCCGCGCTAGGCCGTGGGATCGGACAATCTGAGTGCCTCAGATCGTCCGATCTCTGCATTCTTCTCAAGTCCCGTCAGATCTAAAGCATGTCACGTAATCCTGCCGCTGAATGGCGACAGGCCGATAAATGCCTTGCGACCATGTTAAGGCTTAAGCCGCCTGCTTCCGCCGCTTCGTGAGCGAGTCTTCCCATGCAAGGGCATGTCTGATGATGGTATCGAGATCATCGAGCTTCGGCTCCCAGCCAAGGGTTTGGCGGATCCTGTCGGCGGCTGCGATCAGCGTCGCCGGGTCCCCTGCTCTGCGCGGCATGAGGCGGGTCTCGAAATCTACGCCCGAAACGCGTTTGACGGCCGCGACGACCTCGCGAACCGAATAGCCCTGCCCATAGCCGCAGTTCATAACTGTGCTCTCGCCACCGGAACGAAGATAATCGAGGGCCAGGAGATGGGCATTGGCAAGATCCGAAACATGGATGTAATCGCGCAGGCAGGTCCCGTCGCGGGTCGGATAATCCGTCCCGAAAAGGTCGATATGGCTGCGCTCGCCCAGTGCAGCCTGCGTCGCAACCTTGATCAGGTGGGTGGCGCGCTTAGACGACTGGCCGCTCCGGCACTGTGGATCCGCACCGGCCACGTTGAAGTAGCGCAAGGCTGCGAAGCGGAACGAATGAGCCGCAGACACATCCCGCAGCATCATCTCCGTCATCAGTTTCGACGTGCCATAGGGCGAGACCGGAGCAAGAGCGGTCGTCTCCGAGATCGGGCTCTCCTTCGCTTCCCCGTACACCGCCGCGGTAGAGGAAAAGATGAACTTATCCACTTTGTTGCGAACGGCGGCGGCGATCAGGGCGCGAGACTTCACTGTGTTGTTGAAGTAATAGCCTAACGGATCCGCTACGGAGTCCGGCACAACGATCGACCCCGCAAAATGCGCGATGGCGTCGATGCCGTGCTCCTGAATGAGTTCGTTCACGAGGCCCTCGTCCCCGATATCCCCATGAACGAAAAGCGCCTTGGGATGCACCTGCCACGGGAATCCCGTGCTCAGATTGTCGATAACGACGACGTCCTGGCCGGAATCGACCAGTGCGAGAACCATGTGGCTGCCGATGTATCCAGCGCCTCCGGTAACCAATACAGTCATTGAAATGCCTTGTTCTCTCAGCCCTTAATGAGGGCCGCTGGGACTGTTCCTGATTGTTTGGAACTTGGAAAGTGCGCTGCGGCCCCCCAAGCCCAGAACATGGGGGACGCCGAGCGCTCCGCCGCCGAATCGCTTCGGCGGCGGAAATGGAACGGCATCGAGATTGCTATGCCGCCTTGTGGGCCATCTGGGATGCGGGTCTCGCCATCACGTCAACCATCTTGGTGTCGACATTGTTCTCGACCAGGAACTGGCGCATCTCGCGGTACATGAAGCGGTAAGCGCGGTTGAACTTGTCGAACAGCGACTGGTCCCAATATTCCTCGAGGGAGAACTTCTTGCCCGAAAAGACATCGAAGTTCGGGATCTGGTACGTCTCAGCGAACTCCACCGTGCGGCTGTCGTAGGTGAAGTAAACCGACGGCGTGCCGTTGGCCAAGGCCATCAGGTTGCCGTGCAGCCGGTAACCGAGCACCATGTCCTTCTGCTGGACGAGGGCCTCGTAATCAGCCACGATATCCGAGTAGAAGAGGCGCTCGCGGTGGAGTTTCTCCATCTCCTCATCGAGATACCACTTGCGAACCCACCCGTTGGCTTTGAGCGCCGCGATGCCTTCCTCGCGCTGTTCAGGGGTGCCGAATACGATCTTTTTCTCCTCGACCTCGCCTTGGGCCATGAGGACGACGTCGAAGCGCTTGGCCAAGTCCTTCACCATATCGCGGTGGAAAGTCAGGTACCGCTCGATGTCCTGGGCATAGGTGCCGGAGACCTCTCGGCGCAGCGTGACGCCGGCAGTCTTGATCTGTTCCAGTGGACGCAGCTTGATTTCGAGGTCCGGGTTGTTGCGGCGAAAGGCAGTCGGACAGCCGACGATGCGCACGTTCTTGATGCCGAGATCCCACAGGACCTGAGCCGAGTACGCACCGCGCACGCCGATCGAGGTGGTGGAGTCGGCCATCAGGCGGAGCATGAGCTTGGATTGCTCCGATAGGTCCAGCTTGCCCTTTACCGGGGCCTGGGCGCCGATACCCCATGCAACTACCGGAATCTTCAGGCGCTTGAGGACCTCGGTCGCGCTCTCCCAGTTCATGTCCTTGTGGATGTAGTTCGATCCGCGAAGGAAGACATAATCGTATTCGGCGTTGATCCGGTCGATATTCTTCAAATCGGGCTTAGCAATCTCCAGCGCATCGAGCCGATCGAAGTTCAGCAGCTTAAGCGACGAGTCAAAGACGAAGGCGTCGCCAATATTGTGGTAGTGATTGATGCTACGCTGGATATCGCGGTAGTTGTACCAGCGAACATTGTCGTGATCGTAGACTTCGCCCGACGGGCTGATGACAAGGATGCGTTTCATTTCGATGTCTCTTGAAGAGTTCTCTTGATTTCACGTCAGTCGCCTCAGGCAGAGAGCGCGACTGCAGATTTCGACCTCGCCCGGTCTGTGGCGATATCGGTGTAGAGATCGAGGTGCTGGCGGGCGCATTCCTCGTAGGTGATCGGCGTCTTGATTCCCGCGCGCAACCGGTCCCAGAGGCCCACGTTGGTCAGAGCTTCGGTCATGCGGTCGACGAGATCCTCGGACGAACCAACGCGGAAGTGCAGGCCGTCGACGCCGTCAGTGATCTTCTCCGCCATTCCGCCGATGTTCGAGCAGATCATCGGACGACCGTGGTAGAACGCCTCCTGGATGACAATCGGCGAGTTCTCCCACCAGATGGACGGGATGATCGTCCAGTCGATGTTACGCATCAGGCGCGGCATCTCGCTGTTCTGGTAGGCGCCATAGAAGCGAACGCGGTTCCCGGCCTTCTCGACGAGCGCCCCTATTTTCTCCTGGAAGGGCTTCGGCTGCCGCTCGAGGTTGCCGCCGAAGATCATGAGCTGTGCGTCGTCGCCCCAAACGGCCTCCGGGACGCGTGTGACTGCATCCAACAGCACGTCCACGCCCTTGAACTGGGTGATCTGGCCGAAATAGGCGAAGCGGGAACGACGTCCCTCCTTCGGCAACTCGCGGGGAGGTGTCGGGGCGACAATGTCGAGTCCGTTCTCGATCACGATCATCTTCCCGGCATCGAGTCCCCAGTCGATGTAACGATCAGCGAGGAACTGGCTGGGCGAGACGAAGTAGTCGGCGACCTGCAACAGGCCTCGCACGAAGTTCTCGCGGCGCAGGAAGCGAGCCGGCGGGATGTCCGGGAAGCAGGCGTTGCAGTCACCCGGCGCAGAACGGTAACAGAGTTTTGTGCCGCCCGTCTTCACCATCTGGCCATGGTGATGGCAGATGGAGAGGAATTCATGGAAGGTGATCACGATCACGCAGTCCGGCAAGCAGCGGCGGACGGCATAGATCGTCTCCAGCCCCAGGCCGATGAAGTGGTGGAAGTGCACCACATCGGGTTTGAGGTCGTTGATCACGCGCATGAAGTCGCGCTCGACCTCCTCCGTATTCCGGTTGGAGAGCAGGAAATGATCGTACTCGTCGGCGTGATACAGGAACTCGCCCGCCTTCTGACGCAGGCTCATGAGAGCCGTACCGCTGTGGCGCACGACCGGATAGCCGACCCGCGCAAGGAAGCGCGACTCCGCACCGCCGATCTTGTTGAGACCTTTGTGCAGGTTGTAGGCCGCAATCTCGGCGCCGCCGAGCGAGAAACTCGGATGACCGTGCGAGACAATCAGGACGCGAGGTGAATGCTTCTGGGGCATTGTCTTCACCTTCCTAGTTCATGTTACTGATGAGGAGCGACCACTTTTTGTCGAAGCTCCAGCGGTCGATGCGTTGGGCGAGACGCCTCCACAGCAGCCCGGCCGAGGCGTTGCCGTCTGCCGTGACCATCTCGACATCCGGCACCCACACGGACGGCGTGCCCGCGAGGCGGAGCTTGAGACACAGGTCACGCCCCTTGTCGCTCGTACCGAGATAGGAGCGGGTAAATCCGCCCGCTGTCTCAATGGCCTTGCGCGAAACGATGCAGCAGGTGGTCGTGCCTGCTACGACCTCGGAAGCTTCCGCTCCATGGATGACGTCGCGGGGATAGCCGAGATAGCGGTCAGCCAGTCCCTTGCCGTCCTCGTCGATAGAGGTGCCGGCAAAGCAAATCGAGTTGTCCTCGAAGACGATGGTCGGGCTGACCAGCGCTTTGCCTGCGCGTTTACGGTAGGCCCGCTCCAGGCCGGAGAGCCACCCGGACTGGCGTGGCAGCACACCCGCCGACAGGAACACAAGGACCTCAGCTCTCGTGGCCTGGGTAGCTGCTTCGAGGGCATCGCAAGCATCCTGAACCCCCTCAGAGGAGATGAGGCGGATGCCTATGCCGTAGAAGCGTGCCAGCCGCTCCACCTCCGCGGCGATGGTGGCGAAGGCCTCGATCGGAGCGGACACGACAACCGGAACACCACCGGCCTCAGGGTCAAGAGCAAGCAGCGACAGCGTCACTCCGATTTCCTCCGCATCGGCACTTGCGGCGACGACAATGGCCTTTTCTGCCGATGCGTCGTTAAATCCGAAGTCACGAGCCTCGACGATGCGAGGAGCCGGATGGTCACAGGCCTGCATCATCGGGCCTATGTGGTGTTCGATCGCCGCCGCAGCAGCTGCTGTTCTAGGGTCAAGTGGAGAAACCAAGCGCTCGAGGGTGCGGCGGGACATGGCCCGGACCACCTGAAGCGGATAGAACGCAATGTTGTCGGGATCGACCTCGAGCTCGAAGTAGACCTGGGCGTCACCCGCCGCAGTCAGCCCAGGCACGAATGCAAGAAAGCCATGATCGTGACGCTGCGGGTCGAGTCGCCCGACAAAGAGTTCGTTCTGTGCGAAGGCCGTCGACACGTCGGGACGTGGGAGACGCGTCCAGGAATCGTCCACCCGTGCCGACTCGCTGCCCGCGCGCAGAGTGACCGAGTCCACGAGACCTTCGGGATCGAGCATCCAACCGGCTACGAGAAGGCCGCCGCCAGGGATTTCCACGCACATGTCCATTCCCATGCGAACGGACTGCTTGAGCATAGAGACGGTATCGCGCCCATCGAAGCGCTCCCCTGCTCTACGCAGGACCGACATCGTCTCAGGACTGGCATTCGCGCGCGGCACCCCGTCGCGGATGTGGGCCGGCACGTCGGTGGTCGGCAGCAGGACCTTACGCTCATAAACATCGAGGGTCCGCCAGCCGTCCTCGGTCCGGAAGAACACTTTCTGAAGCTTCTCTGGCACAACGGTGTCATTGGCGGTGCTCAGGAGGGCCATGAATCCCCTGCCCTCGCCTGCGAGGTCACTGCGTTCAACAGCTGCGCTGCGAATCTGGGCAGGACCAAAGCCGTCATGCGAGACGACAACATGAACGACATCATCCGGAAGGCTGTGGGCCCATCCCTGAAGAAAGACTTCGCCGGTATCGAGCGATCCCATAACCTCGATCCATCCGTCGCTCTTCGCCGATGCAGTGAGTACGGCGAATGCCGCTGCCGAGCGCTTCGCGCCGCCCTCACCGGAAGCGAGTGCCTGCACGATGGCATTCGATACCTCTCCGGAGTTGCTTCCGGCATCCTCGGTAATGACTTTCAGGAGACCCGTCACGGAGACAGCCGGACGCACAAGCGCATACCGGAACGGCTGTCCGCGGCGAATGACAAGAGAGGTCAAGCGAACCTTGGTCTTGAGCCTGATCGGAAGCACGGCCACGAAGCCGATGCGAACTTCCGCAGGGGCGTTGCTTCGCATCCACGTGATCACGCTGGCTGTCATCGCCATCGACGGATCGCCGTTGAGGAGGATCTGCACAGAGTTCGGCATGGCATCCGCCACTCCAGCGATCAATGCGAGGTCCTCGCCAATAGGAGCGACCAGAACCTTCTCACCGCAGAGCGGGAGGCCGCCCGCTTCTTTCTTTGCGACTGTTGAAGCGGAGTCTAAATGGACCACTTTAGCGTGATCTCGTTGCGTTGTATTCTTCTCCATTGTCTTTACGCGCCCCCGTGGCGCAGAAGGATGATGAGTGTTGTGATGGTGCTGACGGCCGAGATGCCGCCAAGCGCGATGAGAAGAGTTGCCGCCCGCCGCATGGGGCGGTCGGCGGCCCTGGTCAGATCCTCGATCCGCCTGTCAAAGTCCGCCAGGACCTTGTCGAAACGCATGAGGAAGATCTCATTGTCAGAAATACGCCCGGCTAGTTCGGCCTGGTTCGTCCGCACGACCTCAAGCGCTGCCCCGATGCCATCCTCCTGGGATGTCATTTCCTCGATCTGCTTGGCGGTGCTCCGCATCGTCTCGGAGACCTCCCGCTGCGCGAGTTGGGAGCGTCTCTGGGCTTCAATCAGAATTTCGAGCCGGTCGAGCACCTTGTTCAGGGGACCGCTTATCGCAGCCTCGGCGGCCCGCTCCGTCTGCGAGGGAGCCTGCAGGACAACCTCCTCGCCGGTCGTTGGCAAGACGGCCACGACGGCAAGCTTCTCGGATACCGCAGCAGCCGACTCGGGCAGTTCAATCTCGAAGGCGTGACCGCCGTCGCCGATCCCATTGCGTCGCAGGTCCACGCGGGCCATGTCGGCGGACGCCGAGATCACCATGCGTCCCTCATGAAGAACACGCACAAGAAGCCGCTCCGTTGGGTGCGCACGGTCCCAGACCCAACCGAAGAGTCTGCGTCCCTCGATGGCGTCCAACCGCCCCTGAATCTGAGCGGGAGTCTGCTTGTCGGTCACGACGACCGCATTCTTCGATTGTGTCGCGCTCATGCCGCCCTCGCATTCAGGTCGATGATGTCCGCTACGCCGCCATAGACTGCCAGATGGCGGTCGGCCGTCGCTGCCATGTCAGCCGGGGCCTGGATGCCCGCAACCAGTTCTCGCCACAGTCCTGGCGTTTCAATCGCGCGTTTCATGGCCGTCGCGAGGGCAACCGGGTCGTCGGGGCGGACATGAATTCCGTCAATGCCGTCCCGCACGGCTTCCGCCATGCCGCCGATGTTGCTGACGATCACCGGCCTCCGATGAACGAAAGCCTCCTGAATGACCAAGGGGGCGTTCTCCCACCAGATCGATGGCACGACGACCCAGTCGACCTCTGCCATGAGCGAACCAATATCCTCGCGCTGGTACGGCCCAAGGGACACGACGTGAGGCTCGGTCTTCTTGAGAAGCCCCTCGACCTCCTCGACGAACGTCTCCGCCTGGAATGGGGCACTGCCGTGCACCCGCAGCTCGAAGCCGTCGGTGCCGCTCGCGATCAGGCGCTCCGCTGCTTTGAGAAGGACAGGAACGCCCTTCCATGGGTTCAGGTTACCGAAGTAGCCGAAGACCGCCCTACGCCCGTCCGCCGATGGGCGATGGTGAGCCGGCTCGGTTGTGGGTTGCCCGTTCGGCAAAACCTCGATCCGGTCGGCCGGAACACCCCACGCGATGAAGCGATCCCTGATGAAGCGGCTCGGCGCGATGAAACGGTCGACGTGGGAGAACGCTGTCTTGATGAAGCGCTCCCGTAGCAGAAACCGATCCGCGGAAGTCTCCGGAAAACACCCGCTGCAGCGACCCGGCGTCGCCTTGCTGCATCGTTCACGCCCCTTCGTGCGCATCATCAGCCCGTCATGGGCGCAGATCGCATAGTAGTCATGCAGTGTCATCACGATTTTGGCGTTCGGCAGGATGCGTCGCACCAGCGCGATGAACTCCACCCCGATGAGCAGCACATGATGAATGTGCACCACGTCTGGACGGAACTCCTCGAGCAGGGCCACAAGATGAGGAACAGTACCGTACAGATCGATCTGGCTCAGGTTGAAACGGTCGAAGTGACCGCTCCAGACGATGACTTCATCCGCTGCATCACCCACCGCTTGAAAACTCGTCCCAGGACGCTGCTCGCGATGAAGATGATTGGTCGCAGCCAGGAAGAGCGCCTCCACGTCGGGACGAGACCGGAGCTCCCGGAACAGGTTATGGGCGAAGATCTCCGTTCCGCCCGGATGAAAGGCGGGATGATTATGAGCAACCACGAGGACGCGCGTCATGGGGCATCCTCCGGCTTCACGGCGATGATGACGTCCTGGTAATGCGCGCTTTCCGTGCCACGCCAGTGGCCGAGGCTGACGAGGTCGATCCGTAGACCAGCCTCTTCCAGAACGGCCGGAACGAGAGGCATGTCGAAGCCGATCGCACCGAGCGGCGCCGAAGGGTCGGCGATCCACGATCCCACCGCCTCACCGGGCCCGAACTGTGGACGGGCTTCAGTCCGGTCCGGATCGCCCTCGCTCACCAGGAAAGCGGTCAGGAAGAGCTTGCCGCCCGGCGCAAGCAGGCGCGAGACTTCGCGGGCATAAGCGGCAATCTCGTCCAGCGGCAGGTGTGTCGCCACCGAGATCATGGTGACGAAGTCGAACTTCGCGTCCCCGAAGGGCAGAACGATTTCCGTACCCTTGACCGTACCACCGGGATTGTAGAGTTCATGCGCGATGTCCACGCGACAGAAGCGGAAATTCGGGTACGTCGATGTGATGTTCTGAACGCACCACTCAATGCCTTCGTTGACTGGGTCAACGCCCTCGAAGCAGGCAGTCTCGTCGAGATACTGGGTCAGCGGAACCGCCATGCGGCCGATGCCGCAGCCAATGTCGAGCACACGGTCCGTAGGCTTAAGACCGCCGATGCGCACGTAGTGACCCAGATACTCGGTGCCGATGGCACGGTAGTTGCCGTCACCGACAAACACGCTTGCCGGATCGGGCTCCGGCAGAAAGCGATTGCGCTCAATGCTTCTCAGCAGCGTATCGAGGCAGGCGTTCGCGGTGGCGAAGGAGGATGCGCCAAGGATGTCTTGATCTAAGTTGATAGGTGCGTTCATGTTAGTGAGTCCTTGCCTTGCGATGGCGTCCGTCTGCCTGCATGAGCGATGCCATCAGGCCCCCCCACCGCTCGGTGTGGAGGGCGCAGTTGTATTGCCAGGCGATGCCGCGCATGTATTCCGTATTGAGGGACATCGACTTGCGCTCCAGGTGATAGAGTTCGACGTCCGGTGTGTACGCGATGCGACGGTCCGCCATTGTCAGCTTGAGGCACAGGTCGCTGTCCTCGTAATCACCAATGACATAG
>Ga0180215_1000753_pt1 | contig 38517 bp, 40 predicted proteins | sample eDN3rd37CBELigBY_FD_128871 | JGI IMG/M metagenome (GOLD analysis project Ga0180215, IMG submission 128871) | Enriched backyard soil microbial communities from Emeryville, California, USA - eDNA 3rd pass 37_C BE-Lig BY (version 2) (version 2) | ecosystem: Environmental > Terrestrial > Soil >...
ACATGGCCCATATCGCGGGCCTGGTCGCCGCGGGTCTGCACCCCTCGCCGGTGCCCCACGCGCACTTCGTCACCACCACCACCCACAAGACCCTGCGCGGCCCGCGCGGCGGCATGATCCTCTGCACCGAGGAATGGGCCAAGGCCATCGACAAGGCGGTCTTCCCCGGCACCCAGGGCGGCCCCCTCATGCACGTCATCGCCGCCAAGGCCGTCGCCCTCAAGGAAGCCCTGGACCCGTCGTTCGTCACCTACCAGAAGCAGGTCATCGCCAACGCCAAGGCCCTCGCCGAGAGCCTCTCCAAGGAAGGCCTGCGTATCGTCTCGGGCGGCACCGACAACCACCTCATGCTGGTGGACCTGCGCTCCGTGAACCTCACCGGCAAGGAAGCCAACGCCATCCTCGACGAGGTCGGCATCACGGTCAACAAGAACACCATCCCCAACGATCCCACCAGCCCCTTCGTCACCTCGGGCATTCGGATCGGCACGCCGGCCATGACCACCCGCGGCATGCAGGAGTCCGAGATGCGCAAGATCGGCGAGGCGATCGCCAGCATCCTTCGCGATCCCCACGCTCCCGTCGTCCGGACCCAGGTCGAGCGTACGGTCGCTCAGCTCTGCCAGGACTTCCCCCTCTACCCCGAAGCGGGCGTCTCGCAGCCCGATGCCGCGGTCGCTGCTAAGAGGTAAGACGTGCTCGAGTTCTGGCCGCTCATCATGGCCGTCGCCTTGATGAGCGCATGGCTGACTGCCGATATCCTCATCCCCTGGGTGGTGCGCTTCGCGCATCGGATCGGCAACGTCGACAAGCCCGACGCCCGCAAGGTCCACAAGGAACCCATCGCCCGCCTGGGAGGCATCGCGATCTTCGCGGGCTTCCTCGCCTCCCTGGCGGCCCTCGAATGGCTCGTGCCCGGCTCCCTCTTCGTGCTCGACGGCCCCCTGGGCGGCGTGCTCGCGGGAGCCGCGGCCATGTTCCTGATTGGCGTCGCGGACGACCTCAAACCCCTTCCCGCCAAGGTCAAGCTCGTCCTCCAGATCGCCGCCGCCGGCCTCGCCTACTGGCTGGGCGTGCGGATCGAGTTCCTGTCCAACCCCTTCACGGACGGCATCTGGATCCTTCCTCCCGCCGTCTCCGTGGGCTTGACCCTCTTCTGGCTGGTGGGCATCACCAATACCATCAACCTGATCGACGGGCTCGACGGCCTGGCGGGGGGCGTCAGCCTCATTGCCGCGGGTACCATGACCCTGATCGCCCTGCAGACCAACCAGCCCATCGCCGCCCTCATGACCCTGGCCCTCGCCGGCGGCATCATCGGCTTCCTGCGCTACAACTTCAACCCCGCCAAAATCTTCATGGGCGACTCGGGAAGCCTCTTCCTGGGCTTCACCCTCGCGGCCATCTCGATCACCGGCGTCTTGAAGCTCGTCGCCACGGTTGCCCTGGCCCTCCCCCTCTTGATCCTGGGCGTGCCCATCCTCGACACGGCCTTCGCCATCGTCCGGCGCGCCTGGAACCGCAAGCCGATTTTCTCGCCCGATCGCGGCCACCTGCATCACCGCCTGCTCAATGCCGGCCTGACCCAGCGCCGCGCGGTCGTGGTGATCTACGGCATCAGCCTTTTGCTCGGAGGCGCCGCCCTGACGCTTCTCGGCATCGGCGGCGGCCCCACCATGATCGGCGTGGCCTGCCTCTTCATCGCCTGGGGCGGCTGGAGCATCATGCGCGCCCGTCTGACGGCCCGCCCCCCCGAAAGCTAACCCCTGTCCCCGCAAACACGTAAGGAGTCTCGCGTGAAGCCCCTCGTTCTCTGCGTCTTCGGCACCCGTCCCGAAGCGGTCAAGATGGCGCCCGTCGTCAAGGCGCTCCAACAGGCCCCCGATCTCGACGTGAAGGTCTGCGTGACCGCGCAGCATCGTCAGATGCTGGACCAGGTACTCGAACTCTTCGGCATCACGCCCGAGCACGACCTCGACCTCATGCAGCCCGGACAGACGCTCAGCGACCTCACAAGCCGCGTGCTGACGCAGCTCACCCCGGTACTTCAAGCCGAGAAACCGGCCCTCGTCCTGGTGCACGGCGATACCTCCACGACCTTCTCCGCCTCGCTGGCCGCCTTCTACCAGCAGATCCCGGTGGGCCACGTCGAGGCGGGCCTGCGCACCGACGACATGTACAACCCCTTCCCCGAGGAGATGAACCGCCGGCTGACCACGCAGCTCTCGTCGCTTCACTTCGCCCCGACGCCCAAGTCGGTGGAGAACCTGCGCGAAGACGGCGTCAAAGAAGGCATCTTCCTCACGGGCAACACGGTCATCGACGCGCTCTTGGAGACCGCGTCCAAGATTACTCCCGACCCCCAGGAAGGTCGGACGATCCTCGTGACCGCCCATCGCCGCGAGAACTGGGGCGAGCCCCTTCGCGACATCTGCCTCGCCGTGCGCGACCTGATCGAGCGGAATCCCGACGTCCGGGCCGTCTTCCCGGTCCACCTGAACCCCTTGGTCCAGAACACCGCCCGCGAGATCCTAGGCGACCTCGACCGGGTCTCGCTCATCGCGCCCCTGGACTACGCCCCCTTCGTCAAGGCGATGAAGGAAGCGACCCTCATCCTCACCGATTCCGGTGGCGTGCAGGAGGAAGGTCCTTCGCTCGGCAAGCCGGTCCTGGTCATGCGGACCACCACCGAGCGCCCCGAAGCCGTCGAAGCCGGCACCGTCCGCCTCGTGGGCGTCAAGCGGGACGACATCGTCCGCAATGCCCAGGAACTGCTGGATGACGAAGAAGCGTACGGGCGCATGGCGAACGCCGTGAACCCTTACGGCGATGGGCACGCCGCCAAGCGGCACGTCGAAGCCATCCGCTACTTCCTCGGCTTGCGCCAGGATCGCCCCACCGATGCCTTCGATCCCAATGGCGCTCCTGTGGGTCAAGCGTAGCCGGCTTCGGCCTGATTTGCGCCCGTTTGACTGCCCTGGACTCCCGCTATCGCGGGAGTGATGGGGCGCCAAAACGCTGAAACTCACTAGCCATCGGACAAACCTTGTTTGATGAAGTAATTTTTCGCGTCAAATAACCATACAAAGCTTATTACGTTTCGTAAACCCGCCAAGCAAGCGGGCTTTTCCGGTTGTCCACCGAGCGAACGGTTGTTATAATTCCACCTACCAATCGACACGATCACATCATGTAAACACTGATCCATGTGTGCGCCCCGATGAGGGCAAGGAGGACTTCTTTGACCCAGAAGGACACGCCAGGCCCCGCCAACACGCTCGCTTTCCTCCAGCGCGTCTCGATCTTCAGCGGAGTGGCGACGGAAAGCCTCCAGCGGATCGCTTCCATCACGGCAGAGAAGTCGTTTCCCAAGAAGGGAATCATCTTCCACGAAGGGGACGCCGGGGACACGCTCTACATCATCAAGATGGGCCGCGTGAAGATCTCCAAGATCACCGAGGACGGCCGCGAGAAGACCCTGACCATCATGAAGTCGGGCGATTTCTTCGGCGAGATGGCCATCTTCGACGATCTTCCGCGCTCCGCGACCGCCGAGGTCATCGACGACGCCGCGACCGTCTACACGGTCAGCAAGCGTGACTTCGAGCGCATCATCCTCGAGCACCCGCCCATCGCCCTCCAGATCATGCGCGACCTCACCCGGCGCATCCGCCAGGTCAACCAGCAGGTCGAGGACCTCGCCTTCAAGGACGTGCATGAGCGCGTCGCGAGCACGCTTTGCAACCTCTCCAAGATCGAGGGCCGTCAGGTCGGCAACAAGGTGATGATCAACCTCAAGATGACCCACCAGGACCTCGCCAACATGGTCGGATCCAGCCGCGAGACGGTCACCCGCGCGCTGAACCGCCTGCAAGACGAGGGCATCATCTCGATCGCTCACCAGCAGATCACCATCAACATGCCCACGGCCCTGGCCATGTGGCACTAGCTGAATCCCCGATACTTAAAAGAAGAACCCGGGCCGCTTGGCCCGGGTTCCTTGCTTTTGAACGTCCTTCCCCCGTCATTCCCGCGGAAGCGGGAATCCACTGGGCTCCCGCTTTCGCGGGTGGGACGGCAATTGCTAGTTCATCCCTCGCGAGTAGTTGGGAGCCTCGTTGGTGATCATCACGTCGTGGGCATGGGATTCGCGCATGCCCGCGCTGGAGATCCGGATGAACTTCGCCTGCGTCTTGAGGGCCTCGATGGTCCGCAGGCCGCAGTAGCCCATGCCCTTGCGAAGGCCGCCGACGAGCTGGTGAATGAGGTCATGCGCCGAGCCGGTCAGGGGCACCATGCCCTCGACGCCTTCCGGCACCAGGGCTCCCTGGGAATTCTTGCCGTAGCGGTCGTTGGTGTCGTTCTGCAGGGCGCCGATGGAGCCCATGCCCCGGTAGACCTTGTAGGGCCGACCGCCGAAGATGACCTCCTGGCCGGGGCTCTCCTTGGTGCGGGCGAAGAGGCTACCGAGCATGACGACGTCGGCGCCGGCGGCGATCGCCTTCGTGATATCCCCCGAGTACTGGATGCCGCCATCGGCGATGACCGGCACCTTGGCCGCATGGGCCACCGACGCGACCGCACGCAGGGCCGAGATCTGAGGAACGCCGACGCCCGCCACGACGCGGGTCGTGCAGATCGAGCCGGGCCCGATGCCGACCTTGAGGGCGTCCGCCCCCGCCGCGATCAAGGCCTCGGCGGCCTCGGCGGTGGCGATGTTGCCCGCGATGATCTGCGCCTCGGGGAAGGCCTGCTTGATCTCCTTGAGGGCCTCGATCACGTTCTTGGAGTGCCCGTGGGCCGTGTCGATGGCCAGCACATCGGCACCGGCCTCCAGAAGGGCGGTGGCCCGCTCGAGCACCTGGCCGACGCCGACCGCGGCACCCACCATGAGGCGCCCCTTGGCATCGAGGGCCGCGTTCGGATAATGCTCACGGCTGAAGCTCGACTCCAGCTTCACCTTGCTGACCTCGGCCGCCTGGGCGTCGATCGTCATGTTGCGGTGAATGATGCCGAGTCCGCCATGCTGTGCCAGCACCGTGGCCATGCCGGCCTCGGTGACCGTGTCCATGGCCGCCGAGATCAGGGGCATGTTCAGCCAGACCTCGCGCGTCAGCCGCGTCGTGAGCTGGGCTTCCGACGGCAGGAAATCGGTGTAGCCAGGCAGCAGAAGCACGTCGTCGAAGGTCAGGCCTTCCGGCAAGGTCGGGATCTCAAATGGATTCATCGCTCTCTCTTCCTTCACGGGGACTTACTCCCACTCGATCGTCGCGGGCGGCTTCGAAGTGACCTCGAAGACCACGCGGTTGACTTCCTTGACTTCGTTGGCGATCCGGCTCGCGACCCGGCCCAGGACCTCGTAGGGAACGGGGTGGAAGTCGGCGGTCATGCCGTCCACCGAGTCCACGGCACGAAGCGCGATCACGCTGCCGTAGGTGCGGCCGTCGCCCTGGACGCCGACGGCGTTGACGGGCAAGAGGACGGCGAATGCTTGCCAGATGGCCTCGTAAAGGTCGGCGCGGCGCAACTCTTCGAGGTAGATCACATCCGCTTTGCGCAGGATGTCGAGGCGCTCGCGGGTGATCTCGCCCAGGATCCGGATGGCGAGGCCAGGACCGGGGAAGGGATGGCGCATGACCAATTCGCGGGACAAACCCAGGTGCATGCCGAGTTCGCGAACCTCGTCCTTGAAGATGCCGCCGCAGGGCTCGACGATCTTGCCGGCGGCCCTCTTGGCTTTGACCAAGGGCGTACCCACGTTGTGGTGGGTCTTGATGGTGGCGGTCTGTGAGCCCGTCGCGCCAGACTCGATCAGGTCGGTGTAGAGGGTGCCCTGCGCCAGGTAAGCCGTTTCTTCGTCGATGCCCAGCTTGGCGACTTCTTCGGCCTGGACCTCGATGAAGGTATCTCCGATGATGCGGCGCTTCTCCTCGGGATCCGTGACGCCGGCGAGGCGCGACAGGAAGCGCTCGGAGGCGTCCACGAAGTGCAGGTTGGCGAGGCCGAGTTCCTTGAGGCTCTCGACCACCTGGGCGGATTCGTTGGCGCGCATCAGGCCCGAGTCGATGTGGATGGCGTAGACCTGCTCGGGGGGAAGGGCCTTGGCCAAGAGGGCCGCGGTCACGGTCGAATCCACGCCGCCCGAGACCAGGACGATCACCGGCGCGTCGCCCACCTGCTCGCGAACCTTCCACGTGGCTTCCGCGAGGTAGTCCGCGACCGACCAGTCGCCCTTGCAGCCGCAGACGTCGAAGACGAAGTTGCGGATGAGCTGCTTGCCGTTGGGCGTGTGGGTGACCTCGGGATGGAACTGGAGGCCGTAGCGGCGGGTCGAGGGCGACTCGATGGCCGCGATCACGCCGTCGCCGGTCCGGGCCGTCACCTCGAAGCCGTCGGCGAGGCGGTCCAGGCGATCGCCATGGCTCATCCAGACCGTTTCAGCGGCCGACAGGCCACCGAAGAGGCCCGCGTTGGACTGAACCTCGAGAATCGCACGGCCGTATTCGCGGTGGGTATGCGAGACGACCTGACCGCCTCCGAGGTGGTTGAGGAGCTGCATGCCGTAGCAAACGCCCAGGATCGGCAAATCGAGGTCGAGCACGCCGGGAGCCGGCATGGGCGAGCCGGCCTCGTGCACGCTCGCGGGGCCGCCGGAGAGGATGACGCCCTTGAGGCCTTCGGCCGTGAGCGAAGCGAGGGGGGTGTCGTGGGGGAAGATGGTGGCGTAGACGCCCATTTCCCGGATGCGCCGCGCGATCAGCGGCGTGTACTGGCTCCCAAAGTCCAAGATGGCGATCGTTTCGTTCATGGTTCCTCGACAGATTCGTGACGCGGGCCCGCGTCACCCAATGGTGAAGCAAGCGTGCCCATGTATGCCCCGGTAGCTGGGTCGTTAATCGTCACCTGGAAACGGTCTGCCGTCCCAGAGTCGCGCGCGGCGCGGGGAGAGGCCGGGCCGATTCGCGAGAATGCTTGGTCGGCCCGCGCCCACGCGTTATACTGGTATCAGCGTCGCAATCCCTTCGAAGGAGACTCTCGTGTTAGATATCAAGCTGATCCGCACCGAACCCGAGCGCGTGAAGCGCGGCCTCGAGCGCCGCGGCATGGAATTCGACCTCGACCGCCTGGTTGCGCTCGACCTCCGCTTCCGTGAGACCCAGGCCCGCCTGGACGCCCTGCGCCAGGAGCGGAACACGATCAGCCAGTCCATCCCCCGCCTCAAGAAGGAAGGCCAGGACGTCTCCGAGCTGCTCGCGACCTCCAGCAAGATCGCCGCCGAGATCAAGGGTCTCGACGCCGAGATGGCCGAAAACGAGACTGAGCGCCAGGCCCTGATGTACCAGATCCCCAACCTGGTGGACGCCTCCGTTCCCGATGGCCTCTCTGAGGAAGAGAACGTCGAGGTTCGCCGCTGGGGAACCCCCGCGGAGTTCGCTTACGAGCCCAAGCCCCACTGGGAAGTCGGCGAAGCGCTGGGCATCCTCGACTTCGAGCGGGCTGCGAAGCTCGCCGGGTCGCGCTTCGTGATGATGCGCGGAGCGGGCGCGCAGCTCGAGCGGGCGCTCATCAGCTTCATGCTCGACCTGCATACCCGCGACCATGGCTACACCGAGATTCTGCCCCCGTTCGTCGCCAACGAGGAGACCCTCTTGGCGAACGGGAACCTGCCGAAGTTCGCCGACCAGCTCTTCCACCTCACCGACACCAAGTACTACCTGATCCCGACGGCCGAGGTGCCGCTGACCAACATCTACCGCGACGAGATCATCACCGAGGACATGCTGCCTCAGTACCTCACGGCCTACACCCCCTGCTTCCGCTCCGAGGCGGGCGCGGCGGGCCGCGACACCAAGGGCCTGATCCGCGTCCACCAGTTCGACAAGGTCGAGCTGGTCAAGATCGTTCAGCCCGAGACCTCCTTCGACGAGCTGGAAAAGATGGTCGGCAACGCCGAGCGCATCCTCCAGCTGCTGGGCTTGCCCCACCGGACGGTCCTGCTTTGCGCGGGCGATACCGGCTTCAACGCGGCCAAGACCTACGACCTCGAGGTCTGGTTCCCGGCGCAGGGCAAGTACCGCGAGATCTCGAGCTGCTCGAACTGCACGGACTTCCAGGCGCGCCGCGGCAACCTCCGCTTCCGCGTCAAGGACGGCAAGGGCCTGGTCAACCCGCATACCCTCAACGGCTCCGGCCTCGCCGTCGGCCGCACCGTGGCGGCGATCCTCGAGAACTACCAGCAAGCGGACGGCTCGGTCGTCATCCCCGAAGCCCTGCGGCCCTACATGGGCGGCCGCGAGCGCATCGAGGGCGCCCGCCCGACCGTCAAGAGCTAAGCAACGTCGCGCACCAATCCCTCGCCGAGGCCTCCCGCAAGGGGGGCCTTCGGCTTGCGGGGCTCGCGCGGCAGAGGCGTCAAAGCGTTTGATCGCAGGGCAAGCGGGTACAATATGGCCAGGTTTTCAAGAGCATGAGTCATCAAGCGCCCGATTGGGCAATCATTCGAGAGGTCGCAGAGTGAGCGCAAGCAATCCCATTCCGCCCCAGGCCACCGGAGTGCCTCAAGGCGCCGCCGCCCCCCAGGCGACGGGCCAAGCCCCTGCGGCACAACCTCCAATGTTCAACCATCCGCGCCTGCAGGAACTCATCAAGAAGGCGACGGCCGTGCCCGGAGTTGGCGCCATCGTGCTGCAGACGATCTACGACCTGGTGCATCCGCAGGATCGCATTCTCGTTTGCTATTACCAGTTCGAGGCGACGGTCCCCAAGACCCCCAACGAGGCGGTAAACAACTTCTACTCCTGCGAAGTGACCCTGGTGACCTCGGCGTACTTCATCAACGTGACGATTTTCCCGAAGGCCCATACCTACCGTAAGAAGAAGATTCACACCGTCGGCGAGGTCTCGGTCAAGTATGACCCGCCCTCGATGGAAGAGATCAAGGGCGTGCAGGTCGGCAAGTTCGTCCCCAACAACCTCACGATGAATGTCGTGCTTCACGACGAGAAGGGCAACGTGGTCGATACCTGGCAGGCCGAGACCACGCATCCCGAGGCCGTCCGAAACCTCCTGGAAAGCGCCCGCATGCTCAACAAATGCGTCGGCTACCCGCTTGGCCAGATTGCCCAGCAGGCCGCCGCCGCCGCTCAGGCAAACGCGTAACCTATGAATATTATCGACTTCCTGCGAACCGCCGTCCAGAAGACCGCCTCCGACATTCACGTAAAGGTGGGCAACCCGCCGATCCTGCGCATCGACGGGCGCATCGTGCCGACCGAGTACAAGTCGCTGACGCCCGCGGACACTCGCCAGGCGCTCTACAGCTTGATGAACACCGAGCAGCGCCAGCAGTTCGAGCAGAACCGCGAGATCGACATCGCGCTGACGATCGACGGCCTCGCGCGCTTCCGCGTGAACGTCTACTTCGAGCAGGGCAACATCGGCGCGGCCTTCCGCGTCGTTCCGTTGAAGCCCCCCCAGATCGACGCGATGACCTTGCCCCCGGTCATCAAGAAGCTCGCCCTCGAACGGCAGGGCCTGGTGCTGGTCACGGGACCCACGGGCTCGGGCAAGTCCACCACGCTCGCGGCCATGGTCGAGTTCATCAACACGACCAAGGATGTTCACGTCCTGACCATCGAGGACCCCGTCGAATTCCTCTACACCAACAAGAAATCCGTCATCACCCAGCGCGAGCTGGGCACCGACACCCTGAATTATCCCAACGCGGTCAAGTACGCCCTGCGTCAGGATCCCGACGTCATCCTGCTCGGTGAGATGCGCGACCAGGAAACGATCATCGCGGCGGTGAAGGCGGCCGAAACCGGCCACCTGGTGCTTTCCACCCTTCACACCACCGACTCGGTGCAGACCCTGTCGCGCATCATCAACACCTTCCCGCCCCACGAGCAGGACGGCATCCGCCAGCAGCTCTCGGCCATCCTTCGCGGCTCGATCGCGCAGCGGCTGATTCCGCACTCCAACGGCCGCGGCCGACGCGCGGCGGTCGAGGTCTTGGTCTCCACGCCCACGGTGGCCGATCTCATCTTCAAGAACGAGATCGACCAGCTCTACCACGTCATCCAGAACGGCGGCATGGACGGCATGCAGAGCATGAACATGGCCCTCTTCAATCTCTTCCAGGAAGATATCATCACGCTCGACGACGCGCTCTCCTACTCGGAGAACCCGAACGAACTTCAGCGGATGATGCGCGGCGCCTTCCACGGCTCCGGATCCATGGTTCAGTAGCGACGACTTTTTTAGCGACGATCTCAAGGAGGAAAACGGTGAAACGGCTACTGAAACTGGCCCTGCCCCTGGGCTTGATGGCGTCGCTGGCGGGCTGTGGCTGGTATACCAACGTCCCGGGCCAGGTCCACACGCGATCCGTCGAGCCGATCGTGGTCTCGTACGACGAGCCGGGCGCCGGAGCGCAGGCCACCTACAAGGCGACCGTCAATCAAGCCACGCTGACGCTTGCGGGACAGCCGGGCTCCATCGGGGTGAGCTTCCGAAACCTCAAGGTTCGCTACTTCGTCCCGGGGACGGACAATCCGGCTTTCGAGCGCTCGTTCCCCATCGACCTGCGCGTGGAGCCCTCGGTCTACCGCGAAGATCCCCGCAAGGACGAGCTGGGGACGGGCAACTGGGAAGACGGCAAGCTGATCATCGGCACGGGGCAGCTCTCCCTCGGCATGCTGGTCGATCGCTCCGTCCTGGATTACGGCTTCACCAAGTCGAACTCCCAGCTTTACGCGCTCCTGGAGTTCACCGGCGAAGACGACGCGAAGTTCCCGCAGTACCTCGAGGTGAGCGTGCCCATCGCGTTCACCGGCTTCGGCCGCTAACCTCGATGCTCCAGCGCCTCTGGAAGGACGAAAGCGGCCAGGCCATGGTCGAGTACGCCCTGATCGCCGGAGCCGTCTGCATCGGCCTCATGGCCTCGATCAAGATCCTGGACATGGCCTTCTCCGGCCAATACGCCAACCAGCACAAGGGCCTGCAACGGGCCCGCTGAGTCCCCGAACCGCGTCCCCCTACCCGTTCAAAGGAATCCTCATGACCGCTTCCGTTCGCTTGCGCTAACCCCATCTCCCCTGAGCCTGGAGCCCCGTCCCGAGGTCGCGTCCACGTGACGCCCCGGCACGCGACGGCCGCCAGGGGGTTTGTGTTGCGCATCCCTTGCGAATGAATAGGATTTCCTCATGACTGATACGACTTCCTCCTGGAAGCGGACTTTCCTCGTCATCTGGACGGGGCAAGCCTTCTCCCTTCTGGGCAGTTCGGCGACTCAATTCGCCCTCCTTTGGTGGCTCACCATCGAAACCGGCTCCCCGATGGTTCTGGCGCTGGCCAGCATCGCCGGCTTCCTGCCCCAAGCCCTGCTGGGGCCCATCGCCGGAGTCTGGATCGACCGGCTGAGCCGGAAGACCGTGATGATCGCGGCCGACAGCTTCATCGCCGCGGCGAGCGCCGTCTTGGCGATCGCCTTCCTGCTCGGCACGCCAGACCCCTGGCTGATCTACCTGATCTTGTTCCTGAGGGCCATCGGCTCGGTCTTCCACGCGCCGGCCATGCAGGCGGCCATGCCCCTCCTCGTGCCCCCGAGCGAGCTCGTGAGAACCGGCGGCTGGAGCCAGTTCCTCAGCTCGGGATCGCTCATGCTCGGTCCCGTCATCGGAACCTTGCTGATGACCCGCCTCCATATCGCGGCCGTGCTCGCCATCGACATCCTCGGAGCGATCCTCGCCGTCCTGACCCTCCTCGCCGTCCGGCTTCGCGATCCCGAAAACGATCCGAGCGCCACGCCGCAACTCATGCGCGAATTTCGCGACGGCCTCGACGCGATCGGGTGCAGCCCCGTGTTGAAGGCGATCTCGCTGCCCGTCCTGTTCACGACCTTCTTCTACGTCCCCGTGGGGTCGCTCTTTCCGCTGATGGTCAACAGCCACTTCGGAGGAGGAGCCTGGCATGCGAGCTTGGTCGAGGTCCTCTTCGCGGGAGGCATGCTCGTGGCGTCACTTCTGCTCGGCGTCTGGGGGGGCTATAAGAACCCCTTCATGATGATCATGGCGTCGATTGGCGCACTGGGGCTCGCGCTCGTCGGCTCGGGCTTGCTCACGCCATCCGGCTTCCTCGCCTTTGCCGCGCTTTCCTTCGTGATGGGGATGACGGGAAGCTTCTTCAGCGTGCCCTACTTCGCCGTCATCCAGGGCGCAGTTCCCCCCGAGAAGCTGGGGCGCGTCATCTCGCTCTTGTCGAGTCTCATGGCGCTCGCGATCCCCGTGGGGCTCTTCGTGGCCGCCCCCATCGCGGAGCGCACCGGCATCGCCGCTTGGTTCTCGCTTTCGGGAGGCTTGATCGTCTTGGCGGCAGGGCTCGGCTTCTTCATGACGCGAGGCCTGCCGTTGCCTGAGGCCGCAAGCGACCTCGCACCGCAAAAAGAGGCGAGCGCCAACCCCTAGCGGGGAAAGGTCCTGGCGAACCACAAGGGGATCAAGAGCTTGGGCTCATCCTCGCAGAGATCCGCCACCTTCTGATACAGCGGTCCGAAGCTCGGCAAGCGGAGCTTCGGACCGTCTCCGTCTGAAAGCTGGGCTTCGAGCGTGTCACGCTGGGCGTTGCAGGCGAAGATCTCGGGATAGCCCTCTCGCTCCAGGGACAAGAGCCCGTAACCGCGACAAATGGCGGGACGGACCGGGTAAACCGAGCAAGCACCCGCCCCGTCCAGCAAGGGACAGCGGATGGGAAGCTCTTCGGCCGTCGGCTTGGGGCGTTCTCCGGCATCCAGGCGCTCCTGGTAGCGCTCCAGGAGGGGCAAGTAGGGGGGAAAGCGCTCCCAGAAGTCCCGGACGAGCGCGTCGAGCTCGGCCTCGCTGCGGGTGGCGACCAGGTGATCGTGAAGGACGTCCCATTCCGAGCGATAAATGCGGATGAGGGCCCGGTGAAGCTCGCAGCAATGCCCGCAGCCCGCGGCGCAGAGCGAACGGGGGAAGTCCTCCTGCACGGCCCCGGTCAAGCGGTCGATCAAGGCGTAGACGTTCGTCGCGTCGGGGCTGCGCCCCAGGTTGGAGGCCATGGGCAAGGCCCGGCGCACCTCCTGCATGGCCAGGGGCAATTGCAAGAAGGCGTCATTTGGCTCGAACGAAGGAAAGCTCGCGGTCATGCGCTCATGGTAGCAGACGCGCCTCAGAACGGGCGGATCTCGCCCGTGTCGGGCTCGACTTCGATGCGGGGGTTGTTCGGGTCGACTTCGGTCGGCGGCTGCGCGCGCTCGCCAAATTCACCCAAGAAGCCCTCGGGAGCAGGGTTCAGGTCCTTCTCGTCGGATTCCGGGGGCATGAAGCCGCGATCCATGGCTGACCTCCTCGGCGCGTGAACGCTGTGGGCAAACGGAGCGCATCCCCGGGATGGGCCCCATGCGCATCCTAACGCCTCGGCAACGGGAGACAAGGCACGGCTACTCGCTTTCGAGGCCCGGGCAATGGATTGACATCCCTCGCTGCGATCGGAAAGACTAACCCATGTACCGTATCGAAAGGGAGGTTCGCGATGAAAGTCCGTGACCTGATGACCGAGAAGCAGAAGTTGGCTCGCGTCACCACGGTGACGATGCTTCCCGAGGTCGCCAAGAAGATGAAGGAATCCGACACGGGGATCATCCCCGTGGTCGACGAGCAGAACCAGGAGAAGCTGATCGGCCTCATCACCGACCGGGACATCGCCGTCCGCGCCGTGGCCGAGGGAATCGACCTCGCCAACGCCAAGGTGGGAGACTTCATGAGCAAGGATCTCAACTGCATCTCGCCCGATACCGATACCGCCGAAGCCAGCCGCCTCATGTCCGAGCGGCAGCTCCATCGCCTCTGCGTGGTCGACAACGATCGCCTGGTGGGCATCCTCTCGCTGGGAGATCTGGTCGAAGCGGATCGGCGCGAGGGCGGCAAGGCCCTGGAAGGCATCTCGCACGGTGTCAAGTCCGAAAAGAAGTCGGGCATGTAAGCGGCTCGGAAGCGAGCCAAGCCAACGGAGAAGCCCCGGATCGCTCCGGGGCTTCTCGCTGGAATCCTGTTAAATCAAGGAGTTATTGAAGAACTCGACGATGTTGGACTTGAAGCGATCCCATTTGTTGAGGGCGGGGATCGGCGCCGAGTTCTTGGTGAAGTCCTCTTCGAAGGCCGCCTGGACGTCGTCGCCCACTCCCTCGCCGTAGAAGAGCACTCCGACCTCGTGGTTGAACTCGTAGGCGCCCTTGATGGCGTTGACGGTTCCGCCGATCACGCGGTGGCTCTCTTCGGGCTTGCCGACATCATGGGTGAAGAGCCAGACCTTGGAGTGAAGCTTCGTGATGCCCTCGGGCGGGACGTAAGCCCGGACCTCGACGCCCAGGGCCTGAAGGCGACGGATGCCCGGAAGATCGGGGACGCCTCCGGCGATCGCCTTGACGACCGCATCCGTGGGCTTGCCCGACGTGAACGGCACCTTGAGGTCGACCACCACGCGGATCTGCGCGCCGCGCTCATGGGCGTCCTCGAGGGCGTCGAGCACCAGCGGATCGCCGAGGTCCATCATCCAGATATCGACGGCATCCCCCTTGCCGATCCGCTTCAACTCGCTGAGCACCTGAGGGCGGGTGGATTGCTCCTTGGGGCCCGTCTGCGAGACGCCGACCCAGACGTCGCCCTTGGGCTCGATCTTGCTCTTGACGGGAAGGACCTTGCCGCCGGCATGCATCCAGCCCTCTTCGAAAGTCTTCTGGAGGTCGCGAACCGCGGGCCCCTCGATGCGGGTCATCATGTCGCGGTTGATTTCCGAGTCGAAGTTGACCCCGCCCACCCAGGCGAGCTCGTCGTCGACGACGACCAGCTTGGAATGCTGAACGGAGTAAGGAGTCTCGAGCGACGGCGCGTTCATGGACTTGGCGCTGAAGTAGTTGACCTCGATGCCCTCGGCGCGCAGCTTCTTGGCGAGGACTTCGCCGTCGCGCTTCTGCATCGTACCGTCCAGGAGGACCTGCACCTTGACGCCCTGATTGTGCTTGGCGATGAGGGCGTCGGCGATCGCCTCGCCATGCTCGCCGTTGAAGAGGAAGTTCTCGAACTGGATCTTGGTCTTCGCCTTCGAGAGATCCGCCAGGACGCCTTTCAAGGCGTCCACGTCGTAGAACGTGTTGGAAACTCGGTTGCCACCTACGGGCTTCGTCGGCTGGTAGTTAATGTCCGTACGCGACTTGAGCAAGTTCATGAGCCCCTCCTTCGAACGACCAAGGAGTCTATCCGGCCCCACGCGAGGAGACTTGTCCGAAGTTCCTTAAGACCACGGAAAGCTTCGGGTAAATAAAGGCAGAGACTGGAATTCAGTACCCGAGAGGGAAGGCGGATCCGCGCCGCAACAAGGTTAGAAGGGCCGGGAGGCCGTTGCGATCCGCATAAGCCTTGGCTCGGCGGTAGCCGCGGCCGTAATGCTCGTCGGGATCGTCCTGCATGGCTTTGAGGTTGCGCTCGGCGTCGGCGGAAGCGGACTCGGCGTGGATCAGCGAGCGCACGTAGTTGCAGGATCCTTCCTCGAGGGCGGGATGCAGTTTCTTGCTGGCGTTGAGGTTGATCCAGACGTGCATGAGCTCGTGGGCGACGGTGCCCATGAAGTCCTCGCGCGGCATGCCGTTGAGCACGTAGACCGCGATCTCGCGGCGGAGCAGCTCGCCGCCGCGCGTCTCGCTGAGGACCGAGGTGAAGCCCTGGACGTTCTGGCCGTGAAGCCCGCCGCGCCGCATGAGCTGCTTGAGCGTCGTCAGATCGACCAGCTTCAAGGGGGCGGCGCTTTGCGGCACGTCGATTCCCCGGGCGGCCAGCTTGGCGCGGACCTCCTCGATGGCGGCCGTGGCATCGCGATCGCTTCGGATCACCTGGGGGTAGCAGAGGCCGCAGACGCTGCGGCCGTCGGCGTAGGTGTAGCCGCCCTGGGAGGTCTTGGGAGAGACGACTCGGCGGCAATACGTGCAAAGCGGGATGCGGTGCTCGGCGTGATAGCGATGGCCCAGGGGGTCGATGAGGTAGCGGCCGACCATTCCCGCGCCACAGACGTCGCACTTGGGGGCGACGGAGGACTGGAAGCAGGCCGTATGGTAGGCCTTGCCCTCGTGGCGCATGAACTTGCCGGATATGGGGCGCGTGCAGGTGGCACAGCGCTCGCCGAAGCGCTCGGCGTAACAAGCGGCATGGTAAGGCTTGCCCTGGTGCGGGACGTAATTGCCCGAGATGGCGCGCTCGCAGCCCGCGCAGGCGAAATGCTGCGGATGGAAGGCATCACGCCCCATGCGCACGAACGTCCCGCTGATCGGTTGTCGGCAGTCGGAACAGACCATCTCCGCGTAAGCTCCTTCGAGCGACAGACTAAAGACCAAGAGCAGGGCCATAAGGAGGGAAACGAACCGCAAACCAAGCCCTCCTCGTCGAGACGGCAAGCCGGCGACCGCGACTCGGCGACCCGTTGGCGAAGCGGTCGTGAGGCCAAGGCGAACGCTATAGGACATGATACCCAGCGAGCCCCGCAATATCTTGCCACGGCGAGGGCCCGGCAAGCCGAAGGCTTGGCGGGTTCAGTCGCGGGGAAAGTCCTTCCAGAGCCACATGGGCAGTAGCTGGGACTTGTTCTTCAGGAAGCGCACCAAGGCGAACCGAATCGGGTTGACGCTGGGCGGCATGATCTGGGGCCCGTCGCCTTCGAGAGCCTTGTTGAGGGCGATCGCCTGCTTCTCGCAGGCGTAGAGATGCGATTCCCGGCGCCCCGAGCGGATCACGCTGAAGAGCCCGAACGTCCGGCAGACGATGGGGCGGGCCGGATAGACGGTGCAACGGTCGTTCACCAGGAAGGGACATGCCAGGGGCAGGCCTTCGGGCTTGGAAGTCACCGGCAGGGGGAAGGTCATCAAGGCGTTGAGGATCCAGAGCTTGAGGCGATACGGCCCGAAGCGCTCCTGGAAGCGCGCATAGAAGCTTCGCCGCTCCTCGCGGGTCCAGCTGGTTTCCAGGTAGCGCCGAATCACGTCCCATTCGGCCCGGTCGATGTCGAAGAGGCCGACCGGGTAATGGCAGCAGGCCGAGCAGCCCGCGCCGCAGAGGCTCTGGGGATAGGCTTCCTTGACGGCGTCCGCGAGCCGGTCGGTCACGGCGAAGAGGTCGCGCTCGTCCCCGGTGACGCCCATATTGGACACCCTGGGCAGGTCCACGCGGGCCGCCTCCAAGGCGGCGCTGAGGGGATGGGCCTCCTGGGTGAAGCCGGCCAGGACTCCCTCGAAGGGAATCGGTTCCCCGGCGGGAATCGGCGGCGGTTTGAGGCGATCGTGGCGCTTCAGGCGTCCGAACATGTGGCGAAAACGGGCTCCATCGAGTCAAGGGGATCCGACGCAGTTTAGCACGGGATCACGGGGGACTCGCCAAACGCTTCATAGAACGTTACAATCATGGCGTCGAGCCATGTTTGCTTCCATGATTGCTTCGAGGAGGAGGCCCCCATGTCCCAGGGATTCGACGTCACCCAAGGCATCTACACGCTGACCACTCCCGACGAGAACGAGTTCATCATCGCGCGCGACACCGAAGGCGTTCCCGTGGCCTTGTTCTTCACCAGCCAGGACAAGGCCGAGAAGTACCTTCAGGCCATGAAGCAGACCCAGGCCAAGGTCCTTCACCTCGAAGGCCGCGACGGAGTCCTCGAGATCACCGAGGACCTGCTGGACGGCGGCGTCAAGGAAGCCTTCCTGGATCAGGCACCGCGCACGCGCAAGCCCACGGTCCTCGATCTCGAGGACTGGCTCTCCAAGCAACCCGAATACAACGAGGCGGGACCGGTCTAGACCAGGAGGCTCTCGGCGTCCAATCGGCCCGAGCGCGGGGCCGAGGCGCTTTCTCCCAGGCGGAACAAGCAGGTCACCTGGAGATCGCCCTCGACTCCGAGGCGCTCGGTGATCAGTTGCCGGCCGTCCGAGGTATGCAGGGCGGCGGGGATCGGATGGGTCACCAGACCGTGGCGAGCCGCATGGAGCCAGACGCGGCTCAAGGCCCGTCCCGCCTGAATCCAGCCCCTCCATTCCCGCGAATTGGTCGCCAGCATGCAGACGGCCGGCGCCGACTGCACCAGGCTCTTCTGCTGGGCCGCCAGGGCGCGCTGCGCCAGGGGGTTACGCATCATCCGGGGGGGCGGCAGGAAGCGCTTCCAGAAGCTTCCCAGGGGACCCGCGAAGTCCATCGCCGGGACGTCGAGGCCGTCGGCGGAGGGCTGAGGGCGAAGCCAGCGATGGAACTCGGCGTAGCGTTCGGGTTCGTCGAACTGGGCGCGCGTGCCGCGGGCCGCTTCGGCGGCGATCGCCGTGATCGCCGTCCGATCCGTCGTGTGAAAGAGCCAGCAGCCGGCAGATGCCGCGGCTGCCTGGAGTTCGTCCAGAACGCCGGGCGGCAAGGGCGCGTTGCGGTAGGGTTTGCGGCTGGTTTGGCGCGTCGCGAGGTAGGGCAAGAGCGGGCTGGGCTCCCCGTCACGCGCAATGAACTGAAGCTTGCCCGCGATGAAGCCCAGGTTCGGTTGCGTGCCCTTGAATTCGGGAGGCACGAATTGAACGTCGAGGCCATGGGCGCTGGCCGCCACGGCCAGGTACTCGATCACGGCTCCCAGGTTCATCATCAAGGCGACCCGCTGCGGATCCGCCACGGGCAGCTCGCAATCGGGGTCCCAGCGGACCTCCCAGGCATCCGGTCCCGGCCGAAAGCGCCAGGGCTGGGTGTTGTAGAGGCTGGGAGCCCAGCGGGCTGCTTCGAGGAGGGCTTCGGTGGGTATCGCGGCAGGCATGGCTGCTAGATACCCGACCGAGCGATTTTTCTAACGCTACGTCCCCTACTTCCGCCGAATGCGCTCGGCTTCCTCGCGCGCCATGGTGACGCGCAGGTGCCCCGTTTCCTCGGACGCCCGCTCCTCGATGCCGACGCGGTGACGGTAGACCAACTCGCCGCCCAGCCAGCCGGAATACAGCAAGGCGAGGTTGCCGGCGACCGTCATGGTGAGTGACAACCACCAGTTCGCACCGGCAGACGCGGTGGTGGTGAGGCGCAAGGCCAGGTTGATGGCAAAAAGCGTCACGATGCCGAGGTTCAAGAGCATGTGTGTGGTGGCTTGGCGCTTGGCCTGTCCCGCGGGAACCACTTTCACGTAATCCATCAGGCCCGGCAGGGCGGCCAGGAGGCCTCCGATGATGCCAATCCCCATGGTCCAGGTCGAGAACGAGTACCAGAAGGTATTATTGGTCCCGGCATAGGCCAGGTCGCCGATCAGCGTCAACAAGAACGCGCCGATCGGAATGGGGACCAGCATGGGGTGCAGGGGGTGCTTCGCGACGACGGCCGAACTCTTCATCGATAATCCCTCCCTGAATGCGCGAGGCGCGAAGCCACGCGAGCGTGAGGCCCTCGACGGCCTCCCGCCCATCCTAGGAGAACTTGCGGCCCGTCACAACGCACGCTCTGGCGTGCCGGACGCGATAAGTTCATGCGGTATGATGGAACGCCCCCTTCACGAGGAAAGCCCATGGACCAACGCCCCCGCAAGAAGCCCGCCCCTGCCGCGAAGCCTGCGGCCGACGCCGTCGAGCGCGCCGTGGAGTTCGTGCGCCGCGAGGAGCGCCGCCGCTGCGCCGAGCAACTCCGCGAGATGGAGAAGCATTCCTACTTCGAAGGCAAGGAAGAGGGTTACCACGAAGGCTACCGGGCCGGTTACCGAAAGGGCTGGTCGGAAGCCTCGGGTGATCCCCGCCTCGCCGAATTCTACGGCCAAGGCCCCGACGAGCGCGCCTGGGCACTCGGCGTGCTGCACCTGCCGACCAACGCCTCCTCCGAGGACGTGCAGAAGGCCTACAAGGACCTTGCCCGCTGGCTGCACCCCGACGTCAACCCCAAGCTCGACGATCGCTATTTTCGCGACCTCTCGCGCGCCAAGCAGCTTCTGCTGGGAGAAAGGTAGCCGCCTATGACCTCGACCTCGTCCACGCTCGCGCTTCCCGCTCCTCGCGCCTACTTCCCCCTCAATAGCGGCCGCTACGTCGTCGAGGCGGGCCTCAAGATCCTCGGTCAGCAAAGCGTCGAGGGCCTGATCGAATCCGAGTTCTTCCCGATCGACGCCCTTTACGGCGCCTACCTGAGCGAGAAACGGGCCTCGCGCCGTCAGCTCGCAAAGCATTACGCCACGCATCGGCTGGCTCCGGCGATCGCGCGCGACGTGGCCGACTGGCTGATGAACCGCCTGGTCCTCGAATCACCCCAGTTCTTCCAGCGCGACGGCTGGGTCTTCCGCAACCTGCTCGCGGGCTTCGAAGCCGAGGTCGACCCCGAGGGCCTCGAGGTCGCGGCGTTTCGCCTCCTGACGCCCATGCTCCCCGAGGCGCAAGGCGACGCGGTGAATGGCCCTGTCGACTTCACGGGGGCCGATCTCCTGGACTTCCTTGCCTCTCAGCTTTCGGAGGATCTCGCGATCACGTGTCGCGACCGCGAGACCGGCGAGAACTGGCAGGCCTTCCTGCACGTGAGCTTTCCCAACCACTGGGCGCCCGAAGAAAAAATCGGCAAGCCGTTCATGGCGGTCCACGAGCCGGTGGCGGACTTCGAGCGGATCGCCCGCGCTTCCGAGAAGCTGATCGACGCCATGATCACCAAGGGCCCGTTCATTCGCTTCGCCTGGGGCATCGCGACCGACACGCGGCTCAACCATCACCCGGAGCTGCCGCAGGGCCGCAAGCTCGAGGGCGACGCCCTCGCCGAGCTTGGCGAGCATGTCTTCATGCGCATCGAGCGGCAGACGCTCAAGGGGTTTCCGGAGCATGACGCGGCGTTCTTCACCATCCGGACGACCTTCCGGACGCTCGCGGAGATCGCCCGCGATTCGGTGCAGCGCGAGCATCTTCGTGAGGCGATTGCCACCATGGGCCCCGACGCACTGGCGTACAAGGGCCTCGAGGACCTGCAAGCGCCACTTGTCCGCTACCTCACATGACGAAAAAGGCCGGCCCCCGATCGGGAGCCGGCCTTCGCGCTTACCGTTAAGGAGCGGAATCCCCTTACATGTCGACGTAGACCTCCATGGTCCACGAGCCTTCGTAGGTATTCTGCGTGTTGAGTTGGGTCAAGTCGGGATTCTTGCTCTGGTCGCCGGTCAGGTAGATGCCCTTGCCCGACCCCGAATGCCGGAAGGTCACGTTCTTGACGAGCGGCTTCGCGCTGTACAGGGTGAGCAGCCCCGAGTTGGAGCTCGCGGCGCCGTACTCGATGACGGCATGCTGGATCACGGTCGTCGACGTATTGCCTTCGACGCCCGGGGTCGCCCCCTCGGAGACGTATAGGCCTTCCCAAGAGCCAGCCGATTTCGCGACGCCGGTGAAGGTGATGGGCTTCTGCTCGGTTCCCACTGCGTAGAGGGCCCCTTGCGTGCCGGAGTGATACCCGACGTTCAGGCCCGCGTCTTGCCCGAATTCCAGCGTGCAACCGGGCTCGATCGTCAGGACGGGCGTGGAATCCGAACTCTCGACGTAATTCTGGTTGAATAGGCGGTAGGGAATGCCGAAGTTCCGCCAGGTGGCGCTCGCCGAGACCGTTCCCGAATTGACGTAGATCGCCGCCTTGGCGTTGTCCACGAAGGTATTGCCCACGCCGAGGGAGCCGAGCTCGTTGATGCCGCCGCGCAGCGGGTAGCCAACCGCTCCCTTGATCGTGTTGTTCTCGAAGACCTTGAACGAGGCCTCGCCGTCCAGGCTGATGCCGTACGCCGCGCTGCCCTCGATCATGCAGTGCTCGACGGTCGGCTTGTTGTTCTCGCCGTAAACGGTCAGGGCCGCGGTATCCGAGCCCCCGCCGCCGCCGTAAAGGATCTCGCAGCGCTCGAGGATCGAGGACGAGGCGCCATTACCCAGGTAGAGCGTGCCCCAATCACCCTTTTGAGGGGACGAAGAGGCCGAGGTGAAGCGAATGGGAGCCTCTTCCGTGCCCTTGGCGATTAGCACCCCACGGGTACCGGAATGGTAGCCGAAGTGAAGCGAGGACTCGGCCTCGAATCGGATTTCGGTACCAGGTTCGATGGTCACGGTCACGCCGGACTCGGACTCGACGTAGACGGAGCCCCGGATGATATGCGGGCCATCCGCCTTCTTCCAGGTCTGGTCCTCGGTGATGGTGCCTTCGTGGATGGTCTTGCCCGATTGGTTTTGCTGGTCGCCGTTCTGCTGCTGTTGCTGCTGTTCTCCGCCTATGGCTCCGGGGAGCTCACAGCCCGCGAGGCCCGCGAGCAGCAAGCTCGCAGCCAATGACGCCCCCAGGAGTTTCAGGTTCCGGTTCATCGTATCGACCCTCCAAAGATGATGGGATAACGCTCGCTTGTATATAACACAAGACAAGCAAACAGGACATCCGTCCCAAGTCCCATGGGGCGGCCCTCTCGCGCGCAAAGCGGCCTAGCAACCGGATTGCATCTCTCCGCTCGTCGAAGTAGGATGGCCCCGATCGGCAAGACTCACGACCGGACGGGTGGCAAGAGGGGGTGAGGCATGCGAGCATCCTTGAAAGCGCTTCTGGGCCTGGGCGGAGCGGTCGCGCTTCAGCAAGCCCTTCACCGGCGAACCTGGCAAGCCGTGGATCCGCTGGTCAGCGAACTGGGTGGCAGCGAGTCCTGGCATGAGACGCCCTACGGGACGGTCTTCTACACGGTCCGCGGGGAAGGCCCCAGCTTGCTCTTGCTTCACGGCATCTATGCCGGTGCCAGCTCCTTCGAATGGAGAGCCACCTTTGCCGCCCTCTCCGAACGCTTCCGGGTTTACGCCGTCGACCTCTTGGGGTTCGGCAAATCCGAAAAGCCCGACGTCGCCTACTCGGCGGAGTTGATGGAGGCGGTGATCGAGGACTTCGTGCGGCATGTGCCGGCTTGCGGCACGTTGGCGATCGCCTCCTCGCTCACGGCGGCCTATTGCGTCAACCTTTCCGCCCACCATCCCGAACTCTTCGGGGGGCTCGTCCTCGTGAATCCCACGGGCATCCTCACGCTCGCCGATCCGCCGGGTCCCCGCGCGAAGCGCCTTCATCAGCTGATCTCCGCTCCGGTGATCGGAGAGGCCTTTTACGACGCCGTCGCGTCTCATGCCTCGATCCGGTACTACCTCGAGGAAAAAACCTACTTCAACCCGCGCCTGGTGACCGACGCGATGGTCCGGCGTTACTGGACGAGCGCCCACCAAAAGGGCTCTCCCCATGCCGCCCGGGCCTTCGTCTCAGGGCTGCTCAACCGCGGGATCCACGACTCCCTCCCTAAGGTGCAGACGTCCCTGGGCATCGTCTGGGGAGCGCAGAACGGCTACCAGAACCTCCTGCAAGAAGCCGAGGCCTTCGCCAAGCTGAGCCCGCGCGCCTTGTCACGCGTCCTGGAGAACTGCGGGGGGTTGCCGCAGGACGAGGAGCCACAGACCTTCAATCGCTTCGTCTTGGACTTTTTTGAGGCCATCCCGGCGATCGCCCTGACGGACGCCGAACCTCAAGGCTGGGAGGATGGAGGACTTTAACTTTCGGTTAAATCGCTAGCAAGTTTAGGTAAAAATGCCCGACAATCGCAGAGGCCATCCAGAAAGGAGCCTCGATGCGATTCGTCCGACTTTTGCCGCTCTCCCTCGCCGCCTTGATGCTTGCCGGTTGCGGGCTGCCCTTGCCGGGTCTCAACCAGGGCCCGACGAGCCAGCTCTCGGCCCGCTCCGCCGATACTCCGCGCGTTCGGCTCTTCTACCGGAACAAAGCCCAGCTTGATCGGCTCGTGGGGCTGGGGATGGACATCCACACGGTCCAGCCGGGGTACGTCGAGGGCTTCCTGGACGATCAGACCCGCCTATTCGCTGCGGGACAAGGGCTTCGCTTCGTGACCTTGCCTGGTAGCCTCTCCGAGAGCCTGCCGGCAGGCTACCAGAGCTACGAGGATCTGACGAAGAACCTCAAGGGGCTTGCCGCGACCTATCCCAAGCTCGCCACGCTCGAAGACGTGGGCGATTCCTGGGAGAAGCAGCAAGGAAAGGCGTCGCGCGACGTCTGGGCCCTGAAGATCACCGCCCGCCCCGACGTGGAGCAGCCGGCCGCGCTCTTCACCGGGGGTCACCATGCGCGCGAACTCGCTCCGGTGGAGGTTTCCTACCGGCTCGCCAAGATGCTCCTCGAGGGCTACGGAAAGGACGCCCGGATCACCCGCCTTCTGGACAGCCGCGAAGTCTGGATCGTGCCGATGGTGAACCCGGACGGGCGCTCGCGGGTCGAAGGCGGCGAGATGTTCTGGCGCAAGAACGTCCACACGTTCGCCACGGGCGTGGGCGTGGACCTGAACCGCAACTACGACGCCTACTGGGAGCAAGGGGACGCGTCGCCGCGCAAGGAGACTTACCGGGGCGAGTCGGCCTTCTCGGAGCCCGAGACGCAGGCCATCCGCACCCTGTTCGCCAAGCGGAAGTTCGGCACCTGGATGGATTACCATGCCTACGGCAACGCGCTGATCTGGCCTCCGGGCTATACCCGGGAACTCAGTCCCGATGACGCGGTCTTCCGGGATCTCGGCAAGAAGATGGCCGCTCCGGGCTACTCCGCCGACACGATTGCGCGAACCTTCTACCTCTCGTACGGCTCCGGACTGGACTGGGCTTACACCCGCTTCGGCACGCTGGGCTTCTGCTCCGAAATGGGCACCAGCTTCCACCCGACGTTCCGCGAGGTCGACAAGCTCTTCGACGAGCACAAGGAAGGAGCCCTGCTCCTGATCGAGGCGGCGAACCGTCGCCTCAAGTAACGGAATCGCCTTCGGCGCGGCCCACGGGGAATCCCGAGGGCCGCGTCGCATTTCAAGGGGCGCCACAGGCGAATCAAGGCCGTGAGAAACGTGCCCAATTGTAACGATTGTCCAGACTTCGTGGTGATCACTCGGTAAAAGTGCTAGATTTAAGAATGATTTAATCCCCGCGCACGCGTTGAACGCCGCCAGTTTTTTGAAAGGAGACTTGTCGAGCTCGATGGGCATCCTGACGCGCAATTACTTCCTATTGCGGAAGTTACACCAACTCACAGGGGTCGTTCCCCTGGGGGCCTACCTGGTCGTCCACCTCTTGATCAACTCTTACGCCATGCAGGGTCAAGACGCCTTCATGGCCAAGGTGGAACTGCTGGAGACCCTTCCGTTCCTGCCCGTGATCGAATTCAGCTTGATCTGGGCCCCGCTGGTCTACCACTCGCTCTTCGGAATCTGGGTGGGTTGGATCGCCAAGAACAACCCTCTGAAGTACCCCTATGCCCGGAACTGGAACTTCGCCTTGCAGCGCTGGACCGGCTTCTTCATGCTGTTCTTCGTGTTCTGGCACGGCATCTCGCAGCGCTTCCTGCTCGGCGATCCCCGCCACGAAGCGTTCAACAACATCGTGGGAGTCGTCGAGAACCCGATCACCTACGCGTTCATGCTCGTGGGCCTGGTGGCCACGGTGTATCACTTCGCGAACGGCCTCTGGGAGTTCTGCATCGACTGGGGTTTCACCGTCTCGATGCGCTCGCAGTACATCATGGGCATCATCTCGATCGTGGTCTTCATCGCGCTGACGGCCGTCGGCTACTTCGCGCTCAACGCATTCCGGATCGATGAAGTCGCCACCAACCACCAGGTTTCTCAGGCGCTGGTCCAGCCCGTTTCGGTGACCGCGCCTTTCGAAAACATCAGGGAAGGGATCACGCATGGACGCTAACCGGATCATCGTCGTCGGCGGCGGCCTCGCGGGCCTCATGACGGTCATCAAGGCCGCCGAGGCCGGGGTCAACGTCGATCTTTTCTCCGTCGTTCCCGTCAAGCGCTCGCACTCGGTTTGCGCGCAGGGCGGCATCAACGGCGCCGTCAACACCAAGGGCGAGGGCGACTCGCCGCTGGAGCACTTCGACGACACCATCTACGGGGGTGACTTCCTCGCGAACCAGCCTCCCGTCAAGGCCATGTGCGAAGCGGCTCCCGGCATCATCTACCTCTTCGACCGCATGGGCGTTCCCTTCAACCGCACGCCCGAAGGCCTTCTCGACTTCCGTCGCTTCGGCGGCACCAAGCATCACCGCACCGCGTTCGCCGGCGCCACCACCGGCCAGCAGCTCCTCTACGCCCTCGACGAGCAAGTCCGTCGCTGGGAAGTGGCCGGCAAGGTCACCAAGTACGAGGGCTGGGAGTTCCTCGAGGCGATCCTCGATGACGACGGCGTCTGCCGCGGCATCGTCGCCCAGAACCTCCGCACCATGGAGATCAAGCCCTTCACGGCGGGTGCGACCGTGCTTGCGACCGGCGGCAACGGCATGGTCTTCGGCAAGTCGACCAACTCGCTGATCAACACCGGTTCGGCCCAGGCCGCGGTCTACCAGCAGGGCGCCAAGTACGCCAACGGCGAGTTCATCCAGGTTCACCCCACCTCCATTCCCGCGGCCGACAAGCTTCGCCTGATGTCCGAGTCGATCCGCGGCGAGGGCGGTCGCGTCTGGGTGCCCAAGGACGGCAAGCCCTGGTACTTCCTCGAGGAGTGGTACCCCGCGTACGGTAACCTCGTGCCCCGCGACATCGCCACCCGCGCGATCTTCAAGGTCTGCGTCGAGCTGAAGATGGGCGTCGGCGGCGAGAACGTCGTCTACCTCGACGTCAGCCACCTCGACCCCAAGATGCTGGAGCGCAAGCTCGGCGGCGTGCTCGAGATCTACGAGGAGTTCGTCGGAGACGACCCCAAGAAGGTCCCGATGAAGATCTTCCCGGGCATGCACTACACCATGGGTGGTCTCTGGGTCGACTACGACCAGATGACCAACATCCCCGGCCTCTTCGCGGTCGGCGAGTGCGAGTACCAGTACCACGGCGCCAACCGCCTTGGCGCGAACTCCCTGCTCTCGACCGTTTACGCCGGCATGGTGGCGGGCCCCAAGGCTGCGACCTGGATGAAGAACCAGGCCAAGGTCGAGGTCAAGACGTCCGTCGTCGAGGCCGCCCGCAAGCGCGCCCAGGAGAAGTACGACGCCATCCTCAAGATGAAGGGCACCGAGAACCCTTACGTGATCCACAAGGAGCTCGGCGAGTGGATGACCAACAACGTGACGGTCGTCCGCTACAACAAGAACCTCGAAGAGACCCTCGCCCACCTCGACGTCCTGACCGAGCGGTGGAAGAAGATCAACATCGACGACGCCGGCCCCTACTCCAACCAGGTCGTGCCCTTCACCCGGCACCTCTGGAACATGCTGGAGCAGGCCAAGATCATCACGAAGGGCGCGCTGCTGCGTAACGAGTCCCGTGGCGCCCACTACAAGCCGGACTTCCCGGATCGTGACGATGCCAACTTCCTGAAGACCACCATCGCCGAGTGGACTCCCGATGGGCCTCGGATCTCGTACGAAGCCGTGGACACCAGCTTGATCAAGCCCCGTCCCCGCAAGTACGACGTGGATAAGCAAGCGACGGCGACCGCCACCGCGGCGGCCCCGAACTCGCTCGACGCCAAGCTCAACGCGTCGTCCATGGAGTCCGAGGACAAGAACATCAAGAAGGAGGCTCAGTAATGGCCAAGACGGTCACCCTCCGCATCCGTCGTCAAGACGGCCCCAACCAGAGCGTCCGCTGGGAGGAGTTCAAGGTTCCGCATCAGCCGGGCCTGAACATCATCGGCGCGCTCATGGAAATCCAGCGCAACCCGGTGAACGCTCAGGGCGAGAAGACCACGCCTCCCGTCTGGGAAGCCTCTTGCCTCGAGAAGGTCTGCGGCGCGTGCTCCATGGTCATCAACGGCCAGGCCATGCAGGCCTGCGCCACCCTGGTCGACCGGATCTCGCCCAACGGCGATCCGATCACGCTCGAGCCGATGGGCAAGGCGTTCCCGGTGGTCCGCGACCTCGTCGTGGACCGCGAGAAGCACTTCGAGCAGCTCAAGGAGATCCACGGCTGGATCGACATCGACGGCACCCATAACCTGGGTGCGGGCCCGCGCATGTCCCCCGAGGACGCCGAGGTCATGTACGAGCTCAGCCGCTGCATGAGCTGCGGCGTCTGCTACGAGGCCTGCCCGAACGTCAACGAGAAGTCGCCCTTCATGGGCCCCGCCATCATGAGCTGGGTGCGTCGCTTCAACATGCACCCCTCGGGCAAGCACTTCTCGAAGGAGCGCCTCGAAGCCCTCATGGGCGAAGGCGGCGTCAACGATTGCGGCAACTCGCAGAACTGCGTGAAGGCCTGCCCCAAGGGCATCCCCCTCACCACCTCGATCGCCGCGATGAAGCGCGACACCACCATCCACGGCCTGATCGGCTTCCTCCAGAAGCCCTAGCTTCCGGAATCAAACCAAAGAGCGAGGGCGCACCCGGCAGGTGCGCCCTCGCTCTTTGCCGTATGAGGGACGCGAGGCCCCCTCGCGCTACGTGATGGAGATGGTGTGGGTCCCCGGAGACGCCGGGAAGGAAAGGGACGAGTTGGGCCCGATCATCATGTTCTGGCCGCCATTCAGGGACGCGTACATCGGCTCGGTGGTCGCATTGGTGACCAGAATCGCCGTGTGCGGCGACACCACCACGACGGAGACGTTGCGCTGAGGCTCCGAGAAATAATCCCATGGCACCCCGTTGACGGAGTAGTAGGGATCCGTGCCGGTCAAGGTCACCCGAGGCGCCGGAGTTGCCACCGCCACTTGCCGGACCCGGCGGGAAAGCAGGGTGCTCCCCCCGATCATGTCCACCACCAGGTTGTAAGTGCCCAGCGCCGCCGGAAGGCTCAAGGACTGACTCACCGTGCCGGCCCACGCCCCCGCCGGGACGGTAAAGACGGGTCCGATGGGCCCCCCCGAAGTCAAGCCAGGCGGATAAAACGCGTAGGTGAGGTGGGTGGCACCGGGGTTGGATATCGCCGAAAGCGGCGTCGAGAAGCGCGCCGTCCCATCTCCAAGCTCGAAGACGGCACTGGCATCCGAGAATCCGGCCACGTTGCTCGCGAGGGTGATCGGCCCCAGCGCGTTGATCGTGAGCGTGACGGACTTGGCATCCCCCGGAGTCACGCTGAAGGACGCCGAGGTCCCTTCGCCGACCTTGTTGTCGGAGTTGGCATAGCCCGCGTCGAGCAGATTCGTCGGAGTCGCGACCCCTTTGTGAAGGGAGGCCTTCAGCGTGTACCGCGCTTGGGCGTCACTGGGCAGGCCCGTGAACACCGCCGCGTACACTCCTCCGGGTTGCTTCGCCACGCCGACCACGCGCGAAGACTTGAGCTTGGCCGCATTTTGCAGTTCGAAGCGCACGGCCGTGTACGTGGGATCCGCGGAGCCGAGGGCTTGAGTCGCCACGCGCGCGTCGACGAGGCGGACGGCGATCGCCCCCATCTCTCGCTCCTCCGCGAAGAAGCCGATGGGCCCCGGCTGGGGATCGGCCTTCGGGACGAGCGGCTCCAGCGGAGTCATGCAGCCGCCCAGCAGAAGGGCAGCCGCCATGAGGATGGTAAAGAGCACGTGGAAATATCGCATGCAAGGTCTCCTTGGGATCCGGGACGACGGCCGCCTGCCGCCGCAAGTCGCGCTCATGAGCCCCGCGCCTTAGCGATTGGCGCCGTTGGCCCGCACGAGGCCTGGGTATCGAGCAAGAGGCGTTCCACCAGGAGCCGGACGTTTCGGCGCGCCGCGGCCCCCAGTGCCATGTAAGGTTCGAGATCCGGAGCCGGCTGCACGTCCAGAAGCCAGGTCCCCTCTCGGTTCGTGATCAGGTCGATCGCGCAAAAGGCGAGACCGCTTTGCCGCGCGGCCTCCCGCGCCAGGGACGCGAGCGTCGGGTCGAGCTCTCCGGGGAGGGCCCTGACGCGCCCGCCGTGCGCGAGACTGGCCTTCAAGGCCACGGGGACGACCTCACCGACCTGGGGCACGGTGCTCCGGTCCCGGCGCCCGAACTCCAGCATGTCGTCGATTCTCCAGTCATCCAGCATCAGCCCGAGGGCCGGATTTTGCGCGCGATGCGCCTCGAGCAACTGCTGGATGCTTCGCCGGCCGTCGCCCACGACGCGCCAGGGATGCCGTTCAAACGCGAAGCGCACCTCCCCGCGATACACCACGACCGAGGTCTGAAGCCCCCAGACCGGACGCTGAACCACCAAGGCAGGCGCCAGCGCGAGGGTCTGCGAGACGAGGTCTCCCAGGATCTCGGGATCGGTCGCCAGGAACGGCCCGACGCCTTGCCGTCCCGAGCTGCGAAGGATCACGGGGTAGCCCAGGCGCTCTGCCAGGCATGCTGCTTGCTCCGAGGCCGCGGGACCCCGCGCGACCCAGCCGAACGCGGGCACGGGAAGCCCCGCTTGCGCCAAGAACTGCATGCTGAGGGCCGGCATCGTGGCCAGGTCCGAGGACACTCCCATGTTGACGTCGTAGGCCTCGTGACTCAGGTAGCAGACGGTCCCATCCCCGAAGCGGAGTCGGGCCATCTCTCCCAGGAAGGGATCCACGGACATCGTGAAGTCTAGGCGATCCGAAAGCTCGGCGGCCGCTTCGAACAACCAGAAATGGGTCATGTCGCGCTCCCCATCGCCTCGACCAGGCGCCGGGTCAAGCCCTGGACCCGCGCGAGCGCCTCAGGCCCCAGGGCCGCGTAGCCACCGTTGCCGGGGTAGGCGTTGATTTCGATGACATGGGCCCCTTCGGCGTTCACGATCACGTCGATACCCGCGTAACGCAGGCCCGCCTCGCGGGCGATCGCGAGCATCTCAGGCTGCAAGCCCGCAGGAAACTCCTCCGCCTCGGCGACCTCACCGCCGGCGATCAGGCCCGCGGCGAGGCTCACGCGGACCTCGTCGCCGGTTGCCGGCACCTCGTCGCGCGACCGGCCCGTCGCGCGCAGGTAACTCGCGATGCGCGAATCATCAGCGGTGATCTCCGCCTCGTGCCCCTGCGCCCGCAGCGCGGCGAGATGCGCCTCCAGGAGCGCGCCAAGTGTTCGTCGCCCATCCCCGCGAACCATGACGGGGGATCTCTCGAAAACCAGCTCGACCTGACCGTCCAAAACGACGACACGGTACTCCCGACCCTCGACGTAGCGCTGCACCAAGAACATCGGGTCCTGAGCCGTGACCTCGGAAAGTATCTTCCGAAGCTCGTCAGCGGAGGCGACGAGGTGGACGCCCGCGCTGTAACTCAGGTTGCACGGCTTGACGACCACGGGATAGCCCAGGGCATCGGCGAAGGCGATCGCCGCCGCCTCGTCACGGCCCGGCAGTTGCGTCGCGGCCCAACTCTGCTTGCCGAAGCAAGCGAAGTCGGGAACCCGGTACCCCGCGTCCTTGAGGAAGTGAAGCGACCAAGCCTTCACCGCCGCCGCTCGGGCCGCCGCCGCCGGGTTGATGTCCGGCCAGCTATGGGTGAGGTGCCGCACCAAGCCGCTCCCGTAGCGCAACTCCAGCGCCGGCGCCGGGTCAGTGACGACCCGGACGCTGACGCCTGTTTGCTCCGCGATGGGAAGGGTCTGTTCGAGAAGGAAGTTCACGACAAGTCCCCGCGGCTATCGCTCCCCGCCGCCGATATCGAGGTTGATCGAGGCCGCGGGCTCGACCGTCACGGTGCGCGTGCGGCGCGACAGCACCGTATCGCTTCCGGTGGCGAGGTCCGTGACGAGCGAGAAGTTCTGGGAGGCCCCGCTGACGGTCGGAACCTTGAGCGAGACGGTCGCGTTTCCGATCGCCGGAATCGAGGCCGTGGCCGTGGTGTCGGCGACCAGATTCCCCGAGGCGTCCTTGAAGTAGGCCCGCAATTCCTCGGCCTCGGGGTTCGCAGGCGAGTTCACGCGCAGGGACGACAAGACGATATCCGTGGCCCCCGAAAGGAAGAACGGCGTGGTGCTATCGATCCAGAACTGATTGCTCGTGAACGAGACATCGCCGACCGCGTTCATCGTGATCGTCAGGGACTTGTTCGCTCCCGGCTCGAGCGAGAAGTTTGCCGAGAACCCTTCTGCGACCTTGTTGTCGAGGAGCGTAAAGGCGGAATCGGAAGCATCGGTCGGGGTCGTCACGTTGCGATAGGCGCCCACCGTCAGGGCGTAGCGAGCCTGAGCGTCGCTCGGGAGATTGGTGAAGGCCAAGGAATAGGTATTTCCGTCCTTCGCGACCGCCTTCAGCATGGGAGTCTTGAGCTTGGCCTCGTTCGTGAGCCGGAAGAGCAAGCCGTTGAAGTCATCGGCGAAGTGAATGGACTGAGTCGCGTACGGGCGCTCGTCGATGACGTGGATCGTCAAGCTCGCACGCTCGCTCTCGAAGTAGCCGATCGCGCCGTCCTGAGCGTCCTTCGCGATCGGAGCCTCGGTGGTTTGAATCCCCGCACAACCTGCGACGGATAGTGAAAGGGCCAAGAATGCGGTCGTGAGCAAGCGGCTTTGAGCCATGCGGATTCTCCTGTCAAATGGTGGGGAGTGGAAGCGGGGTCTCCGATCACGCAACGCGTGAGGTTTCACTGAAGGTCGATCCCGAGGTTTCCGGGGGTCGGCGTGGGAGCGGGGGGCAACGGGGGAATCGACTCGGGGGGCAGCTCATTCTGGATCGCCCCGGCCTTCTGCCGGACGCCTTCCGTCGTCACCAGGGAAGCCGCGGCCTCGAAGAGGTTGATGGAGGCACTGGCCGGGTAACGCTCGGCAACCGTCACGAGCGTGCCCATGGTCTGTCCCAGGACGGCGGCGTGGTAAGCGAGTTCCTCCTCGTTCGAGGCCATCGCGCGGCCCGCGGCTTCGTGGCTGGTCTTCTTGACCTCAAAGGTCAGCATCGCGCTACTCGTGGCCAAATTAGAGAGCAAGGCATCGAAGCTGGGCGCCTCGGTGACGAGCTTGCCGCGATCAAGCACCCTGGAGGCCTTCTGGGCATTCACGCCGTCGACCTCGGCGATCACGCGCGCGAGGCGCGGGCTGCGCAAACCGGCAAAGCCCTCGCTCAACGAGAGGTCCAGGAAGCGTTCGCTCATCAGCATCGAGGTGAACGCCAGGAGCGTGCTACCCGCTGAAACGTCCATCCCCACGCGCCGGGAGTCGACCGAGACCGCGCGCACTCCGACCGGAGCCGCCAGAATCCCGATCGTCTGGCCAAGGGGGTTCTTGAGTCGCGCTTGCAGCAAGAAGCCCCTGCTGCGGGCGCCCCGAGCGAAAACCCGGACCTCGTAGCGACCGGCGGCATCCGTGATCGCGGTGCCAACCACCTCTCCGGTCTCGGGATCGATGACCTCGATCGTCGCGTGGCGGATCCGGCCATCCGGCTCCCAGCCTGCAACCGGCACGGAGCCGCTCACGCTGAGGATCCGGTAAGTCGCGCTGGGGTCGTAATCGGCAATCGGGGCGACCGCCACCAGCGGGTTCACGATCGACATCGCCGGAACGCCGCTGAAATCTCCTTGAGCGGCGAGATTGGCCGGGATGCGCAGGCTTCCCGTAAGGGAGACGGCGCGAAACTCGGGCTCACTCCCGCTCGTCGCCATGGGAGCCCCGCTTCCCCAGAGGCTGCCCAGGGCCGTGAGCGCGCACCCGCTCAAGGGAAGCAGGAGGGCCGTGAGGGCGAAAAGCCGTTGATTGAGCACGCGTCTAACTAGCAAGTTTCCCACCTTATTCGGAGCGTTCTGGTAAACTGGTCCCCATGAACGTCAAAGCCTTCTTTCCCAACGCCCTGATGCTCGTCGGCATCGCCCACATGCCCTTCGCCTTCTACCTGGGCATGACCCAGGGGATGGGACCCGAGATGAAGTACTTCACGATCGGGTTCTTCGTCTTCTGGTCGGGCTACTTCCTCAAGAAGCTGCTGCGCGCCTGAGGCGCGGCCACGTCGCGCTCGCCGTAAAGCCACGCATCCAGAGGACTCCACAGGGTCAAGGCCAAAAGGCCCCAAGCCGACATCGCGCGAACATTGGCCCCGACGCCAGTCGCGCCGGTCGCATTGCCCTGCTGCGCCTCGGCATGCGTCATGAGGCCCCATAGGGAGGCCGCGAGGGCGACGTGCCAGATGCCCTTCTCGACTTGTCCCTGCCAGATCTGGCCAACACCTGGAAGCACCAGCGAGGTTGCCGCAGGCAACGCCTTTTCGCGCCAGGTCCGATGGCCTGCGGGGTCTTGCTTCACCACGAGAGGCGACGAGACGTCCCAGGGATCGGACGCCGCCTGAACGACGGAGGCCGAGGCGAGCTGAAGCGTCAGCGCAAGTTCAATCACAGGACCTCCTCCGGGTCACGGCCCAGCGAACCAAAGTCTACCCGCAGACCGATGCCGGCCTGGACTTGCTGGAACGTCGCGCCCCAGGTTCCGGGATCGAAGACGGCGTCCGCGAACCCCAGAAGAGCAAAGCCCTGGCGCGTTCCGAACGTCAGCGCGGGCTCGACGGAGAGACGGGTCAAAACCGGCAGGGCAGGTCCTCGTGCGTTCAGTGTGACGAGCGGAGTCCAACGCAAGCCGAGCCCGACGCCGAAGGCCGGGTGCAGAGTCGCCGCAGCGCGTTGGCGAAGCTCGATGCCATGGACCGCGATGCGCGGCGAAAACCAGAAGACGCTAGGCGCTGGTTGCGCGGGCGCGGCGGCCGTGCTCGAGACCTCGCTCCACTGGCCTTGGTAACCGATGCCGGACGCTAGCGCCAACGAGGCCCAGCGGTAGCGGCGCTCGATGGCGAGCGAGCCCACGGTGACCTGCCGGCGATGCAGGACGCCCGGATAATCGGGATTGCCGAACTGGTAGCCTTGCTGACCGATATGCAGCGGGAGGGCCCAAGGGCCCCAGGAGGGCGTCCAGTCCACGCCGAGGCTGGCGAGGTCGTTCACGCGAAGGTCCAGGGTTTCGGCGGCGATGGCTTCCGTCAGCCAGCCGACGCTGGTGCGCAGCTTCGGCGTATTCAGCTTAAACTCGGTTGGAGCGGCGATCGCCGAAGGCATCACAGCCCCTAGGCTCACCCCGACCGCGACAACGAGGGGAAGACTCGCGCGTATCAAGCGTCACTCCTGGCATACACTGGCATACATGGGAACGAAGCCCGCTATCACGACGCGAGCGGGCATTGGAAACGGTATCACGCAGATTTTTCGCAGGCATAGGGGGTGTACCCCTGTTTTCTCCCTGCAAGCACCCCGGAGGCGCGGATTGCCCCCGGAGATCCCGCTTGCTATGATGGGCTAAACCCCATGTGAGGAGAGTAACCTTGGCCAACCCCATCAACGCCCAGCGCGGGACGCGTGACGTCCTGCCCCCCGAAACCCGTCTTTGGCAGCTCATCGAGGATAAGGCCCGCCACTTCTTCGACTGCTACCACTACCAGGAGATTCGCACGCCGATCTTCGAGGCCACGGAGCTCTTCACCCGCGGAGTCGGGGAAGCCACGGACATCGTCTCCAAGGAAATGTACACCTTCACCGACCGGGGCGATCGCCAGATCACCCTGCGCCCCGAAGGCACCGCCGGAGTCGTCCGCGCCTACCTGCAAGGCAAGCTCGGCAGCACCCAGCCCTTGCCGGTCAAGCTCTGGTACGGCGGCCCCATGTTCCGCTACGAGCGCCCGCAGGCCGGTCGCCAGCGCCAGTTCCACCAGATCGGCGTCGAGGCTCTCGGCTCCGCGGAACCCAAGCTCGACGCCGAGGTGATCACCCTCGCCATCGACCTCTTCGACGCGCTTGGCGTCAAGGGTCTCGAGGTCCAGCTCAACAGCCTCGGCTGCGCCGAATGCCGTCCGCGTTACCGCGACACGCTGGTCAGCTTCTTCGAGAACCGGAAGGCCGACTACTGCGAGACCTGCCTGACTCGCATGGACAGCAACCCGTTGCGCGTCTTGGACTGCAAGGTGCCCGGTTGCCGCGACATCAACACCGAAGCCCCCAGCCTCCAGGACGTGCTCTGCGAGGGCTGCGTGACGCATCAGACCGCGGTCATGGGCTACCTCGACGCCGTGGGCATCCGCTATGCGATCAACCCGCGTCTCGTTCGGGGTCTCGATTACTACACCCGCACCGTCTTCGAGATCGTCGCCACCGAGAAGCTGGGCTCGCAGAACACCGTCTGCGCGGGCGGCCGCTACGATGGCCTCGTCGAGGAACTCGGCGGCGCTCCGACCCCCGCTGTCGGCTGGGCGTTCGGCGTCGAGCGCCTCGCCATCCTCCTGGAGGATCTCGAGATCGCGCCTCGGGTGGACATGTACCTCGTGGCCATGGGGGACGCGGCCGAGAAGGCCGCTTTCAAGCTGGCGCATGAGCTGCGCAAGAGCGGCATGACCGTGGAACTGAGCTACGCGAAGCGCAAGCTCGACAAACAGTTCGCCCAGGCCGAGCGGATCCATGCGACGACGATCGGGATCATCGGTGAGGACGAAGCCTCGCGCGGAGAGGTCAAGGTCAAGCATCTCGCCACGCGCGAGGAGCAAGTGAGCGAAGCCAACGCCGCGAGCGTCGCCCGGATTCTGGGTCGGTAAACCCGGCGTCATTCCCGTGAGTAAAGAGCCCGCCGCCTATGACGCGGTGGGCTTTTGTGTGTCAATCACTGCCACTCGTAAAAGCAGTGCTATAATAGGGCCACCTGGACAATGGCGCCAGGACGCGATTTGAGACCTCTGCCCCAGACGTTTCCAAGGAAGATGATGCCGCTGTTGGAAGCCCGAAGCCGTCAATCCGCCCCCGAGCCGTGGACCCTCATGGGCCGCCGCTTCGTCTGGGGTGAGCGGACCTACGTGATGGGCATCGTGAACGTCACTCCCGACTCCTTCTCGGACGGGGGACGGACGGCACCGGAAGCGGCGATCGCACACGCCGAGCAGTTGCTGGCGGATGGCGCGGACATGCTGGACATCGGGGGTGAGTCGACCCGTCCGGGCTCCTTGCCCGTTTCCGCCGACGAGGAGCTCGCGCGGATCCTGCCGGTCATCCGGACGCTGGCTGCGCGCGGCATCGTTCTCTCGGTCGATACCTTCAAGCCGGAGGTCGCAGCCCAGGCCCTGGAGGCGGGAGCCGCGATCATCAACGACATCTCGGGCCTGCGGGACCCGGCCATGCTGGACGTGGCCGCGAGGTTCGGCGCCCCGGTGATTGCCATGCACATGCAGGGCACGCCCCAAACCATGCAGGACGATCCGCGCTACGACGACGTCGTGAGCGAGGTGCACCGGGAGCTCGAAGCGGCCGTCCGGAAGGCTCGCGCGCGCGGCGTGGCGGTCATGGTCGACCCCGGCATCGGCTTCGGCAAGACGCAGGAGCATAACCTGACGCTGTTGCGCCACCTGGATCGGCTTCACGTCGACGGCTGCCCCATGCTCTTGGGCACGTCCCGCAAGGGATTCATCGGAAGACTCCTGGACCTCCCCGTCGACGAGCGGGTCGAGGGCACCATGGCCACCGTCACCCTGGGCGTGAGCCAAGGCGTCGACGTGGTACGGGTTCACGACGTGAAGGAAGCCGTGCGCACCGTCCGGGTCGCCGATGCCATTGCGAGGCGGCCATGACGGATCGGATTCACGTCGAGGGCATCGAGGCCTACGGCTACCACGGGGTCTTCCCCGAGGAGCGCGTGCTGGGTCAAACGCTGATCGTTGACCTTTCGGTCGATTGCGACCTGCGTCCGGCAGGCCTTAGCGACCGGATGGAAGAGAGCATCAGCTACGTCGAACTCGAGGCGATCGCCCGGCAGGTCGTGGAGGAAACTCCCTACCAGCTGATCGAAGCGGTGGCCGAGGAGATCGCAAACCGGATCTTGAAGTTGCCCCTGGCCCTCGGGGTCAGGGTGAAGGTGGCGAAGCCGCGGGTGCCGCACCCGGGAGTTCGCGGGCGGGTCTCGGTCGAGATCACGCGACAGAAAGGATGAGGAGCATGCCTACCGTCTACCTGGGTCTCGGATCGAACGTCGGCGATCGCGAGGACTACCTGCAACGGGCCGTCGAACTCCTCGACAAGCACCCGCTGATCGAGGTGAAGAAGCTCTCGAGTTTCTACGAGAGCGAGCCGGTGGAGTACCCGGACCAAGGCTGGTTCGTGAACGCCGTCGCCGAGCTGGAAACCGCCCTGCTGCCGATGCCCCTCCTGGACGCCCTCCAAGGGATGGAGACCAAGCTTCAGCGCGAGCGCACGATTCGTTGGGGTCCCCGCACGATCGACCTGGACATCCTGCTTTACGACGACGAGCTGCTCTCGGAGCCGCGCTTGCAGATCCCGCACATCCGCATGCATGATCGGACCTTCGTCCTGGTGCCCCTTGTCGAGATCGCCCCGGACCTCGTTCACCCGGTGCTGGGCCAGACCATGGCCGAGCTGCTGGAGAACCAGCCGAACAAGACGGCGTACCGACCGCTGGTCCGCGAATCTCACGCCTGATCCCAACCAGGGACTTCGCGAGTCAGGTTATTGAGTAGGGAGGAGGGTCGCCCTCCTCCCTCTCACACCACCGGACATGCGGGTCCGCATCCGGCGGTTCGTCAAATCGAATGACGCAATCGCTGAATCTCAGCCAGACTCACAAGACCCTG
>Ga0180215_1000754_pt1 | contig 38437 bp, 40 predicted proteins | sample eDN3rd37CBELigBY_FD_128871 | JGI IMG/M metagenome (GOLD analysis project Ga0180215, IMG submission 128871) | Enriched backyard soil microbial communities from Emeryville, California, USA - eDNA 3rd pass 37_C BE-Lig BY (version 2) (version 2) | ecosystem: Environmental > Terrestrial > Soil >...
AAAGAAAGGCCCGGCGATCCGGGAGGATCCGCCGGGCCTGCGCACGGGTGGGAACGGGTTCAGTAGCCGCAGGCGGCGTGCTCGTCGGGGCACTTCTCCGCCGCGCAGGCGACGTCGACCTTCCACGCCACGCTGTCGTAGCAGCCGACCTGGAGCGCGCAGGCGAGCAGCGTCTGGTAGGCGGCAGCCGAGTCGCCGTCGGTGCACGAGAGGAGGCAATTCGGATCCATCGAGTCCGAGCAGCTCTCGAGGCATGCCTCCGCCTCGGCGCAGTCGCCGGTGACGAGGGGAATCTCGCCCGGATCCTCGGAATCGCCCGGATCCGTCATGTCTTCGTCGTCGAGGACGCCGCCCTCGAGATCCGCGCGGTCCCAGCCGCACGCGGCGACCTCGCTGCCACACTGGTCCATGATGCAGTCGATGCCGAGGCAGGAGACGCTCTGGAGGCACGTGGCGAGCTCGGTCACCGCCATCGCCGCCTCGGGGTAGTTCTGCACGCAGCTCCCGTTGCAGGAGTCGTTCTCCTCGCCGCAGGCGAGCATGCACGTCCGGAGCGCGTCGCAGTTGGCGCCATGGCCGCCACCCTTGCCGTCGTCGTCGTCACCACAAGCTGCGAAGCCCAGCGCCGCTGCCGCGAGCGCCACCAGAATCCACTTGTTCATCGAGACTCCACCTGCGGGCGCACGCCGCGCCCGTGCCGAAGGGCCGTCGTCCGGCCGGTTGGCCCCGGGGTCCCGCCCGCGATGGTGCCTGGCAGGGCGGGGGTGGGCGCGCTGCCACGGGCGATCCGCTCCTGCGCGGGCGGCGCCCCCTCCCCGAGCGCGGCGGCATATTGGAGAAGGGCCGCGGCCCGTGCAAGGGGCGTTTACCGGCGCGCGGTGCCGCCGGGCATCACCGGACCGTCCGCTCCACGGACGCCGATGGCCCCCACGCCCGCGCCGCGGCATGCTACCAAGCGGCGCGAGGAGAGACGGATGGCCTTCTGGCTCGTTGCAGCCGGCGCATTGGTGGGGGGATCGTGGCGGCGTTCGAGCCGGACGCCGGCTGGGTCGGCGTGATCGCCGGCGCGATCGTCGGGTGGCTCCTCGCGCGGCAGCGCCGGCTCGGCAGGAGGCTGGCGGCGATCGAGGCGCGGCTCCAGCAGGTAGCCGCCGTGCCGGTGGAGGTGGAAGCGGAGCGGAAGCCACCGCCGGAAGCGCCCGCGCCGCAGACGCCGTCGTGGGCCGCCGCGCCACCGCCGGAAACACCCGCGCCGCAGACGCCGTCGTGGGCCGCCGCGCCACCGCCGGAAACGCCCACGACGCAGGCGCCGTCGGGGATCGCTCCACCACCGGAGGAGCCGGCGCCCCTCCCCGCCCGCCTCGTCGCCCCGCCCGCAGCGGCGGCGCAGGCGCCCGCCTTCGCCTCCTTCGCGTGGGTGAAGCGCTGGTTCACCGAGGGCAACGTGCCGGTCAAGGTGGGGATGATCGTCCTCTTCGCCGGCGTGGCGGCGCTGCTCAAGTACGCCACCGACGAGGGCTGGCTCCGCGTCCCGATCGAGCTGCGCCTCGCCGCGGTGGCGGCGGCGGCGATCTGCTCCCTCTTCTTCGGCTGGCGGGAGCGGGAGAGACGCCGCACCTTCGCCCTCTCCCTGCAGGGCGGCAGCATCGGCATCCTCGTCCTCACCATCTTCGCCGCCCTGCGCCTCTACGATCTCCTCCCCGCCGGCCTCGCCTTCGCGCTGCTGGTGGCGATCACCGCGGGCACCGGCGCCCTCGCCGTCCTCCAGGACGCGCGCGCCCTCGCGGTGCTGGCGATCCTCGCCGGCTTCCTCGCGCCGATCCTCGTCTCCACCGGCTCCGGCAACCACGTCGCCCTCTTCACCTGGTACGCGCTCCTCGACCTGGCGATCTTCGCCATCGCCTGGAAGAAGGCGTGGCGCCTGCTCAACGTCGTCGGCTTCACCTGCACGTTCGGCGTCGCCACCGCCTGGGGCGTGCTCCGCTACGAGCCGGCGCTCTTCGCCAGCACCGAGCCCTTCCTCGCCTTCTTCTTCGCCGTCTACGTCGCCATCCCGGTGCTCTACGGGGCCAGGCGCCACACCAGCCGCGGCGAGGCGCTGGTGGACGGCACCCTCGTCTTCGGCACGCCGGTGGTGGCCCTCGGCCTGCAGGCGATGCTCCTCCGCGGCGACCTGATCGCCATCGCCCTCTCCGCCCTCGCCATCGCCGCGGTGGAGCTCGCGGTGGCGCGCCTGGTCTGGCGGCGCGCGGAGATGCGGGTGATGGGCGAGGCGTTCGCCGCGCTGGCCATCGCCTTCGCCACCCTCGCGGTCCCGCTCGCCCTGAGCGCCCGCACCAGCGCGGGCGTCTTCGCGGTGGAGGGCGCCGCGCTGATCTGGCTCGGCCTGCGCCAGGATCGCCGCCTCGCCCGCTGGTCGGGCTTCTGCCTCGAGCTGCTCGCCGCACTCGTCTTCCAGGGCGCCCTCTTCGTCGGCGGCGCGGCGCGCGTGCCCGTCGCCAACGGGATCTTCGCCGGCGCCCTCCTCCTCGTGGCCGGCGCCGGGCTCGGCGCGCTCGCCTGGTGGCGGATGCGCCGCGAAGCGCTCCCCGCGAGCGTCCTCTTCCTCCTCTCCCTCGCCTGGTGGGCCTTCGCCGGCGTGGAGGAGATCGACCGCTTCGTCCCGCCGCACCACCAGCCCGACGCGCTCCTCGCCTTCGCCGCGCTGAGCGCGCTCCTCCTCGCCGCGATCCACCGGCGGGTGGAGGCGCCGCTGCCTGCCTGGAGCGCCGCCCTCGCCTACGCCGCGGCGCTGCCGCTGCTCTTCTTCCAGCTCACCGAGCACGGGCAGCCCTTCGCCGGCCTCGGCGCCGGAGCGTGGCTCGCCTTCGGCCTGCTCGGCTTCGCCGCCCTCCACCTGCTGCGCGACGCGCCGCGGGCGCCGCTCGCCCTCGCCCACCTCTGCTGGCTCCACGCCTGGGCGCTCGCCTTCGCCTTCTCCCTCCTCCACGTGGCGCAGGAGGCGGAGCTCGGGAGCGGGTGGCGCCACGCCCTCTTCGCCGTGCCGCTCCTCGCGGTGCTCGCCGCCCTCGTCCACCTGCCGCGGGCGGTCGCGCCGCCCCTCGGCGATCGCTTCGATGCCTACCGGGGCTGGATCGCCGCCACCTTCGCCGCGGCGGTCACGTGCGTCTTTCTCGTCGCCCTCTTCCTCCCCGGCGACGCGGCGCCGCTCCCCTTCCTCCCCCTCGCCAACCCGATCGATCTGGCGAGCGCCGCCGCCCTCCTCCTCGTCGCGAACGCGCTCCGCCCCCACCGCCTCCACGCGCCGGCGGTGGTGGGCGGCGGCCTCCTCCTCGCCACCGCCGCCACCCTGCGCGCGGTCCACCACCTCGCCGATCTCCCGTGGAACGCGGCGCTCGTCGGCGAGGCCACCGCGCAGACCAGCCTCTCGGTGGTGTGGAGCGCCCTCGGCGTGGTCGCCTGGGTGGCGGGCTCGCGCCGCGGCAGCCGCCCGCTCTGGCTGGCGGGCGCGGCGCTGATGGCGCTCGTCCTCGGCAAGCTGGCGATCGTCGATCGCACCCACCTCGGCAACATCGCCGGCATCGTCTCCTTCCTCGCCTACGGCGTGCTCTGCACCGTCGTGGGCTACCTCGCCCCGGCGCCGCCCCGCACGCAGGCGCCGGCGCCCCCACCGACGCCCACGCCATGAAGAAGCTCGCCGCCCTCCTCCTCTTCGCCGCGCTCCCCGCAGCGGCGGCAGCGCCCGACGACTTCGCCTTCGGCTGGCCCGTGGAGCTGCCCGGCGGCGGCGACGCCTGGCAGATCGAGCTGACGCAGGAGATCCACCGCGTCCTCGCCACCGACGACCAGAGCGACCTGGCCCTCTTCGACGGCGCGGGGAACGAGGTGCCGCTCGCCCGCTACGAGCCGCCGCCCGCGCCGCCGCGGGAGGAGACGGCGGCGCTGCCGGTCTTCCCCCTGCCGCGGGATCGCGCGGCGGGCGCGGTGGACGCGCGCCTCCGACTCGAGCGGTCGACGGACGGGAGCCTGCGCCAGATCGAGGCCAACCTCGCCAGCGCGCCGGACGCGGCGCCGATCACCGACTACCTCGTCGACGCGAGCCGCATCGATGAGCCGATCGACGCGCTCCTCCTCCGTTGGGAAACGGGACGGGTCGGCCGCTACGCGGTGGAGACGAGCGATGATCTGGAGAACTGGCGCACGCTCGTCCCCGCCGCCACCGTGGCGGCGCTGGAGGAGGACGGCGGGCGGCTGGAGCGGCGTCGCATTCCGCTGCCCGCCCCGCAGCGGCGCTACCTGCTCCTGCGCGCGCAGGGGGAGTCGAACCTCGGCGCGCTGCGGGTGGAGGCGCTCTTCGTCCGCGCGCAGGCGGCGCCGGCGCTGCAATGGATCGAGGCGACGCTCGTCTCCGGCAGCGGCGCCAGCGCCGAGTGGGACGCGGGCGGCGCCTTCGACGTGCGCGCGGTGCGGGTGGTGCCGCGGGGCGTGCGCTCGCTCAGCACCATCGTGGTGCGGGGCAGCCACGGGGACGGCTTCCTGGAGCGCGGCAGGCTCACCCTCTTCGACGTGGCACAGGGCGGCGATCGCCTCGTGCGCGACGAGGCGCAGGTGGCGGGCGCGTGGCGCTCGCGCCGCTGGCAGCTCGAGGCGACGCCGCCGCTCGACGCCGCCCCGCGCCTCCTCCTCGGCGTCCGCCCCGATCGCTTCGCCTTCGTGGCGCGGGGCGAGGGGCCGCTCCTCCTCGCCGCGGGAAGCGGCACCGCGCGCAGGGAGGCGGCGCCGGTGGAGGCGGCGATCGAGGCGATCGCGCGGCGGGAGGGGCGCGCCTGGCAGCCGCCGGTGGCGACGCTCGGCGCGCGCCGCACGCTCGGCGGCGAGGAGGCGCTCACGCCGCGGCGGCAGATCTCCTGGGCCACCCTGGTCCTCTGGACGGTGCTGGCGGGAGGCGCGCTGGCGGTGGCGGCGCTCGCGGTGCGGCTGCTCCGGGGCGCGCGGCCCTAGTTGCTCCAGGGATCGCTGGCGGCGGACTCGTCCACCGGGCCCGGCTGCTCGGCGATCGCCTCGTAGTAGTTCTCCACCGACTCGTCGCAGCCCGACTCGTAGAGCTCGGGGTCGACGGCGACGGTCTGCTCCTGCTCGCGGGGTGCGGACATCGGGCTCCTCCCTTGGTTGGTGGTCCACCCATCGTGGACCACCGGGCGCAGGGAGGGAAAGCCCCCGTTGCGCAGCCCCGTTCAGCCGATGATCACCGGGCAGCCGTGGACGATCACCAGGTCGACCACGGCGCCGCTGCGCAGCGCCTCGCAGTCCGTACCGAAGAAGGTGACCTGGCGCGTCTCCGGATCGTAGTCCCAGCCCTGGGTGCGGGTTTCGTCGTGGGGCACGGCCACGCCGTCGAAGTAGACGAAGATGTCACCCGGCTGGAGCGGCCTGCCGGTGGCGGAGAGCTGGTAGGTGCAGGAGAGGACCGCGCCGCCGATGTCCGCGAAGGCGGCGGCGAGCGAGGCAGCGTCGTCCGCCTGGTAGTACCGGGTGTCGCCGGGGAGCGCGGTGCCCGCCGCCACCGCCATCGCGTTGAGGAGGTCTGCGTCCACCTCGCCGCCGAAGCCGACCACGAAGGTCTTCACCTCGGGATCCTTCGCCCGCAGCGCCTCCACCGCCTCGACGCCGTCGCCCCTGCAGGTCTCCTCGCCGTCGGTGAGGAGGAGCACGTAGTTCTCGCGCTCGGGATCGGCGAGGGGCGCGTAGCTCGCCGCCATCTCCAGCGTGGCGCCGATCGGCGTGCTGCCGTTGGGGCTGCGCGCCTGCAGCTCGTCGCGGATCGCCTGCGCGGTCCCCTCGCCGACGTCGACCACCACCTGCCCCGCCGAGCAGCTGTTGCGGCCCAGCGGGTAGAGGCCGAGGCCGAAGCGGATGTCGTCTCCGTAGGTGGCGAGGAGCTGATCGAGCGCCTCGGCGGCGATGTCCCACTTCGGCGTGCCGCCCACCTCGTCGTCCATGCTCCCCGACTTGTCGAGGAGGATGAGGACGTTGGGCGCCACCGGCTCGGCGACGAAGGCCTCGCCCTCGCAGCCGCAGAAGCCGCCGGTGCAGCTCTCGCCCGGCTTGCAGTTGGCGTCCGCGTCGCAGGGGCCGCCGGTGTCGTTGCGCGCGCAGGTCCCCTCCTCGCTGCAGAAGGCGGCGGCGCCGCAGGCGGCGTGGCTGGTGCAGGCGACGGGCGCCTCGGTGCAGGTCGAGGTCTCGGGGTTGCAGACCGCGTCGCCCCTGCAGTCGACGGTGGATTCGCAGCGCGCGCCGGCGTTCCCGCCGCCGGTTCCTCCCGTGCCCCCGGTTCCTCCGGTTCCGCCGGCGCCCCCGTCACCACCGCCATCGCCGTCGGAGGTGCTGCAGGCGGTGGCGGCGAGGGAGAGGGCGAGAGCGGCGAGCAGGCTTGCGATCGGCTTGGACATCGGCGGATCTCCTCTTGGAGAATTCGGAGAATATCCGATCCCCAGTTGCACATCCAAGCCGCCGCCCACCAGCGGGCCGCGACTCGTGCGGTCCCACCCGTTCCTACCTGCCGATGCGGAAGTGCACGCAGAGCGCCGCGTCGCCGCTCCCCGCCTCGTACGGAATCGCCACGGCGTGCGCGCCCCGCACGGTCCCGAGGTCCACGAGGCGCGTCTCGTCCTGCGGAACCGCGCAGCTCCAGTCGCCGTCCACGTCGACCCAGATCGCCGCGGCGTAGCGGCGCTGGGGCACGGCGGCGTGGGCGAAGCGGAGCCGCAGCGCGCCCGCCTCCACCCTGCCGCGGGAGAAGGCGACCACCCGCTCGTCCTCGTCGAGGAGCGCCGCCTCCACCTGCCTGCCCTCGTGGCGATCCCAGCCGTCGCCGTGGAGGACGACGTCGTGGCCCACGCCGCGGAGGAGCTCGCACGGCGCGCTGCCGGGCCCGCTCGGTCCCGCCACCACCCGCCGCTCGATCCACTTCTCCGGCGGGACGAGGCCGGTGCCGCCCACGTCGGCGTCGCTGCAGATCCAGTCGCCGTCCACGTCGATCATCCAGGCGGCGCGGATCTCGCTTTCCGGCGCCATCTCCTCCACGTAGTCGCCGAAGTCGCCCAGCTCCACGCGGAAGGCGCCCGCCTCGATCGGCGCCGCGACCAGCTCGCCCACGCTGAGGAACGTCGGATCGATCCAGATCGGCGCGGCGATCGCGAACTTCCCGTCGAAGGCCGAAAGGCCGCGCCCCTCCAGCACGATCACCGGGAGCGCCGCCTCCCAGAACGCGAGCGCGGCGGGCGCCTGGGGATCGGCGCCGCGCACGAGGATCCGCACGTCGCGCTCGGGCACGCCCACGCTCCGCCGCCACGCCGCGTCGACCCCTTCGGTGGCGCAGGCGCCGTCGCCGTCCCCGTCGATCGCCACCACCACGTCGAAGGGGATGCCCCACGTCGGCAGGGCGCCGATCATCTCCACCGAGAAGGCGCCGTCCTCGATCACCACCTGCCGGACGAAGTCGACCCACCGCTCCCCCTCCACCGCCTCCACCACGAGGACGCGGGCGGTGCGCCCCTCGAAGCGCTCAAGCCCTTCTCCCTCCACGACCAGATCCCAGGCCATGTCGCAGGCGGGGCCCTGCCTGCAGCCAAGGCGGACGCCGTCGCAGGAGCCGGCCGACTCGAGGCATTCCACGCAGGTGGCGAAGACCGGCGCGGACGCGGGAGCGCCGAGGCACGCGGCCACACATGCCGCCGCATCGTCCCCGTCGCAGGGGGCGAGGACGTCGCACGCCCGGAGGCACAGGTCGTCGATCGCGGGACCCTCGCCCCCGGCGCCCCCCGTCCCCGCGATCCCGCCGCTGCCCCCGCTCCCCACGGGCGCGGCGCCGCGATCCTCGTCGCAGGCGGCGAGCAGGCCGAGGAGGAGGCAGAGGATCCCGAGGCGCACCATGGTCCCATCCCTTCGCAGGCTCGCGTCCGTCGCGGGCGCGAGGGTCCACTTCGGGTGGCCTCTAGCGCCTTCCGCCCGCACCGCAAGCGGGCGCAGCGTACCAGCCGTCCGCCGCCCCGCGAACGGGGGGTCGCCCCCGGGCGCGCGGGATCGCAACCATGCCCGGCCGAACCGAGCACGGCAAAGGAGGAGCGATGGCAGCGGTGAAGCCGATTCCCGAAGGGTTCCACACCGTCAACCCCTTCCTGCTGGTCCGCGGCGCGGAGGAGCTGGCGAGGTGGATCGAGCGGGCGTTCGGCGCGCGGGTCGCGATGGTCCGCGACGGCAACGGCGTGGTCCAGCACGTGGAGGCGACCATCGGCGACTCGAAGATGATGATCAACGAGTGCCCGCCCCACGAGCAGCCGATGCCCGCGGGGCTCTACCTGTACGTGGAGAACGTGGACGCCGCCTGGAAGCGGGCGATGGGGGCGGGGGCGCAGGAGATGATGCCCCTCGAGGACCAGTTCTGGGGCGATCGCGCGGGCGGCATGAGGGATCGCTGGGGCAACGCCTGGTTCCTCGCCAGCCGGATCGAGAAGGTGGACGTTCCGGAGCTCGAGCGCCGCCTCGCCGCGGGGAGCCAGCAGGGCGCGCCCGCGTGATCCCGCAAGGCGCAAGAAGCGGAGTGTTCCGCCCCACGCCGCGGGTTAGCTTCGTCGGCGTGAGGAAGGAACGCGCAACGAGGCAGGCGGCGATCGTCGCGTCGCTCTGCAGGCGGATCGAGCGGAGCGACGCGCCGCCCTCGCTGCAGGCGCTCGCCGACGCGGCGGGCTGGAGCCCCTGGCACCTCCACCGGGTCTTCAAGGCGGTGACCGGGCTGACGCCGAAGGCGTGGGCGGCGGCGCACCGGGGCAGGCGGCTGCGCGAGGCGCTGTCGCGGCGGGCCTCGGTCACCGAGGCGATCTACGACGCGGGCTTCGCGTCGAGCGGGCGCTTCTACGAGAAGGCGGACGAGCTCCTGGGGATGAAGCCGAGCGCCTTCCGCGCGGGCGGTGCGGACGAGGAGATCCGCTTCGCCATCGCCGCGTGCTCGCTGGGGGCGATCCTCGTCGCCGCCACCGGGCGCGGCGTCTGCGCGATCCTCCTCGGGGACGATCCTGCCTCCCTCGCCGCGGATCTGGAGCGGCGCTTTCCCCGCGCGCGCCTGCTGGCAGGCGACGAGGCCTTCGAGGAGACGGTGGCAAAGGTGGTGGGGCTGGTGGAGCAGCCGCGCATCGGCCTCGATCTCCCGCTCGACCTCCGCGGCACCGCCTTCCAGCTCCGGGTCTGGGAGGCGCTGCGCGCCATCCCGCCGGGAAGCACCGCCACCTACGCGGAGATCGCCCGGGCGATCGGCATGCCGAAGGCGGTGCGCGCCGTCGCCGCCGCGTGCGCCGCCAACGCGCTCGCGGTCGCCGTCCCCTGCCATCGCGTGGTCCGCACGGGCGGCGGCCTCTCCGGCTACCGCTGGGGCGTGGAGCGCAAGCGCGCGCTGCTCGAGCGCGAGGGCGCGCTCACGCAGGATCCGCCGCGATCAGCGCCAGCTTCTGGCGGCGGCTCAGCCTCTTGATCGCCGCCTCGCGCCGGAGCGCATCGCTGCGATCCGCCGCCGGCTCCACCCACGCCAGCTCCACCGGCAGACGGGCGCGGGTGTAGGCGGCGCCGCGGCCCGCGCGGTGGGTGGCGAGGCGCCGCGCCAGGTCGTTGGTGGCGCCGGTGTAGAGGGATCCATCGGCGCAGCGGAGGATGTAGGTGCACCAGCCTGCTGGCGCGGCGGCGGATTTCACGGCGGGAGCATCCTCCGCGCCGCCACGCCATCGGTCAACGGACCGATTGAAAAATCGGCCCCGTCCGGGTGGCGCGGCCGCCCGGATCATCTGCTACCGTCCCGGCCATGCAGGACAACACGCTCCGTAGACCCATCGACCCGACGCCGCTCCTCGAGGAGCACCGCGCCGCCCTCCGCGGCCACTGCTACCGCATGCTCGGCTCCGCCGCGGAGGCGGACGACGCGGTGCAGGAGACGATGGTCAAGGCGTGGAAGTCCTTCGGCAGCTTCGAGGGGCGCGCGGCGCTGCGCACCTGGCTCTTCCGCATCGCCACCCGCGTCTGCCTCGACGCGCTCCAGGAGCGGACGCGCCGCGCCCGGCCGATGGATCTCCGGCCGGTGGGCAACACCGACGAGCCGCAGGTCGCCCTCCCCGGCGATCGCTGGATCGAGCCGATCCCCGACGAGCAGGTGGTCCCCGCCGACGCGGATCCCGCGGAGAAGCTCGCCCTGCGGCAGAGCATCCGCCTCGCCTTCGTGGCGGCGCTCCAGCATCTGCCCGCGCGGCAGCGGGCGGCGCTCCTCCTCACCGAGGTGTGCGGCGAGTCGGCGGCGGAGGCGGCGGCGACCCTGGAGATGAGCGTCCCCGCCCTCAACAGCGCGCTGCAGCGGGCGCGGGCCACCCTGGCCAGCAAGGACGTGAAGAGCGATCCGAAGCCTTTGAGCGAGGCGCAGAACGAGCTGATCGCCCGCTACGTGGACGCGTTCGAGCGCTACGACATGGAGGCGCTGACCCGGGTGCTGCGCGACGACGCCACCATGTGCATGCCGCCCTACGACCTCTGGCTGCGGGGGCACGCGTCGATCACCGGCTGGATGCTGGGCCGGGGCGCCGCCTGCAGGGGTTCGCGCCTGGTGCCCACCGCCGCCTGCGGCTCCCCCGCCTTCGGCCAGTACAAGCCCGGCGCCCCCGGCGAGCCCCTCCAGCCGTGGGCGCTGGTGGTCCTCGAGCTGGAGGGCGAGTCGATCGCCGGCCTTACCTTCTTCCTCGAGACCGAGAAGTACTTCCCGCGTTTCGGGCTCCCCGCCTCGCTGCCCGCGTGATCCGCGCGGACCACCGATGAATCCGCGCGCCTCCGGGCGTCGATGGTGCGGACACCCATCCAACCGGAGGCACCATGAAAACCAATCGCAAGCTCTTCCTCAACCTGCCCGTGAAGGATCTCGATCGCTCGGTCGCCTTCTTCCGGGGCCTGGGCTTCGAGTTCGATCCGCGGTTCACCGACGAGAAGGCCACCTGCATGCTCGTGGGCGAGGACGCCTACGTGATGCTGCTCCGGGAGCCCTTCTTCAAGGAGTTCCTCGGCAGGCCCATGGCCAACGCCCACGGGGCGACCGAGTGCATCGTCGCCTTCTCCGCGGCGAGCAAGGGGGAGGTGGACGAGATCGTCGGCAAGGCGCTCGCCACCGGCGGCAGCAAGGCGCTCGACCCGAAGGATCTCGGCTTCATGTACAGCGGCAGCTTCTACGATCCGGACGGCCACTACTGGGAGGTGGTCTGGATGGATCCCGCCGCGCTCCAGCAGTAGGGGCTCGTGGCGCGGGTGGGCGATGGGCCCGGCGCACGGTGGGCGCGCCTTTCTTGGCGCGTCCCGCCGGCGTGGCCATCGTCCACCCCATGAAAGCCCTGACCTACGACGGCCCCTACCACGTCAAGCTGCGCGAGAAGCCGGCGCCGCGGATCGAGCACCCGCAGGACGCGATCCTCAAGGTGACCGCCGCGGCGATCTGCGGCTCCGATCTCCATCTCCTCCACGGGCTGGTCCCGGACACCCGCGTCGGCTTCACCTTCGGCCACGAGATGGTGGGGATCATCGAGGAGGTCGGGCCGCAGGTGACCGGCCTGAAGCCCGGCGATCGGGTGATGCTGCCGTTCCAGATCTTCTGCGGCGGCTGCTACTACTGCGTGCGGGGCCAGACCGCTTCCTGCGAGAACACCAACCCCGCCAGCGACATGGCCTGCGGCGTCTACGGCTACTCGCACACCGTGGGCGGCTACGACGGCGGCCAGGCGGAGTACGTCCGCGTCCCCTTCGCCGACGTGGACGCGGAGCCGATCCCCGACGACCTGGACGACCTCGACGCCCTGCCGATCACCGACGCCATGTCCACCGGCTACCAGGCGGCGGAGATGTGCGATCTCCAGGGGGGCGAGACGGTGGTGGTCTTCGGCGCCGGCCCGGTGGGGCTCTTCGCCATGCGCGCCGCCTGGCTCCTCGGCGCGGGCCGCGTCATCGCGGTCGACCACGTCCCCTACCGCCTCGACTTCGCCCGCAGGTGGGCGGGCGTGGAGACGATCGACTTCGACGAGGTGGACCCGATCACGGCGATCAAGGCGGAGACCGAGGATCGCGGCGCCCACTGCACCATCGACGCGGTGGGCCTCGAGGCGGCGGGCGCGCCGCTGCGGCGGCTCGCGGGTGTCTACGGCAAGCTGATCGGCGGCTCCGCCAGGGCGCTCGACTGGTGCTTCCACGCCACGCGCAAGGGCGGCACCGTCTCGGTGGTGGGGGTCTACGGGCCGCCGTTCACGCTGGTCGACTTCGGCACCGCGATGAACAAGCAGCTCACCATCCGCACCGGGCAGGCGAGCGTGAAGCGCTACATGCCGCGGATGATCGAGCACATCCGCAGCGGGCGCATCGACCCCAGACCGCTCTTCACCCACCGGCTGCCGCTGGAGAAGGGGCCGGAGGCCTACCACACCTTCGCGCAGAAGAAGGACGGCTGCATCAAGGTGGCCCTTTTCCCCCACGGCGTGCAGCCCACCACCACCTTCCACTGAAAAGAGGAGCGCGTATGGAGCCCGTCGAGAGGATCGTCGGCGTCGACAGGGAGCTCTCCCGCCGCCCCGGTTACCGGAGCACCTGGCGGGTGGGCCCCTTCCCCCACACCCGATACCCGCCCGTACGGCAGGAGGGCGAGCCGGCGGCGCCGCTCCACGGGCGGCCGGGCAAGCGGATGCCCCCCGTCTTCGGCACCGCCTGCCCGCCCCGCGGCCTCTCCGGCGCGATCCGGAAGGCGGCCTACCGCTACCCCGACCACGAGCTGCCCCACTGGATGCTCCTCCTCTTCGCCGACAGGGTCGAGGCGATGGGCCCGCGCCTCCGGCGGCTGGCGCCGCTCGCGCTGCCCGCGGGCGCGGCGCTCGGCTTCCTCGCGATGCGCCGCCGCGGCGACCGCTCCGAGGGCGAGCGCAGGCAGATCCGCCGCCGCGCGGCGATCCTCGAGCCGGCGCCGGTCTACTGACCCCTGCGGGAGGAACAGTCCCGGGCGGAGACTTCTTCGACAAGTTGCGCGAGACCCGGTGGTGGTGCGCGCTTGGAGTGCTCTGCTACACGCCTGGCGGGGAAGCGATTCTCGAAGACTGGTACCGTGGATTCACATCCCCTGAACTCCGGGTGGCAGGCCGCGGCATGTGGCGCCGCATCCTGCAGTGCTTCCCCACCAGGAGCGACGTTCTGCTGGAGATGGTCGGCAGGAATCTTCCGCAGGAAAACGACCGAGAGGTCGCTGCTGCGATCGACTGGATGCTCAAACATCACAGGAACGATCCCCGCGCCATTTCCCATGTGGAGCGTTACCTCGAGCTTCGTCGGGATGCGGCCCATCCCAACGTTGCACGGTCCCTCGAGAAGCTCCGGCGGTGACCCGGCCGACCTGCGCCGCTGCATCCGGGGCAGCGCCGCCCGCTGCGCGCGGTGCCCGGCCTGGCGGCGATGCGCCGCATCCGGGGGCGAGCGCAGGCAGCCCCGCCGCCGGTCCACGGACCGCAGCGGGACGATTCGGCCCCTCGGGACTTGTTTCTCCGGCTCGGCTCTGGCTCCATGCCGCGCCCCGGAGGAAACCCGATCGTGCAGTTGCATCGCCGCTTCGAAACCCTGCGCGCCCTGACCAAGGGCGCATCCCGCCCGGTCACCGCCCACCTGCGCATCGAGAGCGGCGGCCGCGTCCGCGACGTCTTCCTCGGCGGGAGCGCCGCGCCGTCCGCCCGCCCGCCGATCGTCGACTGGGAGAGCGCGCCGCTCGCCGACGTCTTCTTCGAGACCCGCGAGGGCGAGGCGTACGAGCTGGAGCTGGGCGACCGGATCCTCGAGGGGCGCGTCCTCGAGCGGAACCTGCTCCGCATGGAGGCGGGCGAGCTGGTCGAGCTCCTCACCGAGCAGGGGAGCTGCCGCCTCGGGCCCGATGGGCTCCAGGTGGAGGCGATCCGCTACCACCTCGCGCCGCGCGCGGGCGATCGATCCCCCCGCTCGGTGAAGCTGGACGCCGCGCAGCAGGCGATCGTCGATCTCCCCGCGAAGCAGGCGGTCCTCGTCCTCGGCGAGGCGGGCGCGGGCAAGACCACCGTCGCCGTCCACCGCATGGCCAGGCTCCTCGCGGAGAACCGCCACTGGCGCGCGGGGGTGATCGTCCCCAGCGAGCCGCTCCGTTTCCGGATCCAGTCGATGCTGGAGCGGCTGGGCGTGCGCAACGCCACGGTGCAGAGCTTCGACAGGTGGGCCGCCGCCGAGGCGCGCCGCCTCTTCCCCGATCTCCCCGCGAAGGACAGCCGCAACGCCCCCGCGGGCGTGGTGCGGATCAAGCGCGACCCCGCCCTGCGGGTGGCGATGCGCGCCCTCGCCGAGCGCTGGTCGGCGAAGAAGCCCGGCGTGGGGCGCGACGATCTCTGGGAGCTCTTCGGCGATCGCTCGCTCCTCGAGCTGGTGGCGGCCCACGCCGATCCCGTGCTGCCCCTGCCGCAGATCGACGAGGTGCTCGCCCACACCGCGGCGCAGTTCTCGATCACCACCGAGGAGGAGTGGGAGGGGACCGACGCGGAGAGCCTCGCCACCATGGACGGCGCCGCCATCGACGAGGGGACGGCGCTCGCCGACGCGGGCACGCTCGATCCCGAGGATCCGCCGGTCCTCTTCGCGCTGGACAGGCTCCACGCGGAGAAGAAGCGGCGCCCGGCGCTCGAGCCGCGGGCCTTCGACCTCCTCTTCGTCGACGAGGCGCAGGAGCTCGGCCCCTTCGAGCTGGAGCTGATCGGGCGCGCCTGCCGGGGCTCGCTCATCGTCGCAGGCGACGCGGGGCAGCAGGTCGATCCCGCCGCCAACTTCCGCGGCTGGGATCGCACCCTCGCCGACCTGGGCGTGGAGGACGCGGCGCGGGCGGAGCTCAAGATCGGCTACCGCTGCCCGCCGCCGATCGCCGCCTTCGCCGCGGCGGTGGCGGGCACCGGGCCGGCGCCCGCCTCGGAGGCGGTGCGCTTCGTCCCCCACGACCACGAGAGCCACCTGGTGGCGTGGCTGGTGGACGAGCTGCGCGCCCTGCGCCGGGAGGATCCGGCGATCACCGTGGGCGTGGTGGTCCGCGACGCGGCCCGCTTCACCCGCCTCCTCGGCAGGGCGCTGCCGGTGGTGGGGGCGGAGGAGCTCCGCCCCGGCGCCATCCACGTGGTCTCGGTGGCGGCGGCGAAGGGGCTCGAGTTCGACACGGTGGTGGTGGCCGACGCGGACGAGAGCTCGTTCCCCGACACGCCCGCGTCGCGGCGCGGGCTCTACGTCGCCTGCACCCGCGCCACCCACCAGCTCGTCCTCGCCTGGGCGGGACGGGCGAGCCCGATCCTCGCCGTAGCGGCGCACTGACGCCGTCCCGCCCTGCTGCCGTCGGGGCGGGACGGTCGGCGATCAGTAGCCGTCGTCCGTCGCCAGCTCCTCCTCCTCCTCGAGGCGGAGATCCGGCGCGGGGAGATCGAGCTCGTCGGCGGCGACCAGCGCCTCCTGCTTGATCACGTTGGCGATCTCCATCGGCTCGTTGGCGGTGAGGGCCTCGACCACCAGCCCCATCGCCCAGCGCGGCAGCGCCACGAAGCGCGGGCCGTTCTTCTCGAAGACGATGGTGTCGTCGTCGAGATCGGGGTGGGAGGCGATCCGCTCGTCCGCCCTGGCCCCCAGGTAGCCGCGTGCGGTCTCGAGCACGCGGGAGAGCACCGAGTTCCAGGCGTTGAGCGTCTCGGGCGTGCTGTCCTCCGCGTCGAGGAGGTCCATGCCCACCGGCAGCTTCGCCAGCTTGTTGAGGAAGTACTCGACCCACTCGCCCTTGATCACGCGTCCGTGCTGCGGCGCGATCACCTCCACCGCGGGGGTGAGGGCGCGGATCGCGGCGACCGTCCTGGCGATCGCCTTGCTCGAGGGCATGTAGGTCTGGTGGAAGGCGCGCATGCCGCGCCAGTCGCTCTCGTCCGCCCAGATCCCCTGCGCGTGGAGGTCGGTGAGGCCGCCGAAGAGGTCGCCGCTGAAGAGGACGCGGGTCTCGGGGTCGTAGCACATCACCGCGCCGCGGAAATGGCAGAAGGGGCTGGGCACCGGGATGATGTGGCCGCCGGTGGGGAGCTGGAGGCGGCTCGCCACCTTGTCGGTGGAGAAGTAGCGCTCGCGGGGCAGGCCGTAGTGGCAGATGAGCCGCCACGTCGCCTCCGAGCAGATCACCGAGGCCATCGGCGCGTGCTTGCCGATGATCAGGGGCGCGATCGAGCCGACGTCGGGATCCTGGTGGTTGACCCAGATCGCGGAGACGCGGGAGAGGTTGCCGATCAGGCTGGCCGCCTTGGTGCTCACCACCGCGTAGTCGGAGCGGGAGCCGGGATCGACGAGCAGGTTGAACTGCTGCAGCCTGCCGTCGGCACCCTCCCCGCGGAAGACGCGGAGATAGGGGTTCGCGTGGAAGATGCTGCGCGGGTCACGCTTGCCGATCCACCAGGTGTTCGGCGCGATTTCGACGGGATGGATGACTTCCGACATGTGATTCTCGGGGGGTGCGACACGCGGGCACGCGCGCCCGGTGTCGGTGCGATCGCCCCCCAAGCACCCCCCGTGCCAGCGAAGGAAGGGCCGCCCGGTGCCCCTCCGGGCGCAGGTTCTGCCGCAGATGTTGCAGCGCACCTGCGCGGGGGCGCAGGACTTGCGTGACCCCGAGGCTTTTGCGTGTGGCGCGCGGTTTTTGCGGACTTCGCTGTCGGTTGAACCCGGCCGCTGTGTGCGCTCAGCGCGCCCTGCCCACCACCGGCAGGCGCTCCTTCCGCTCCGGCCTGCCCCGCAGGGCGCCGGCGAGCTGGCCGCAGGCGCCCCCCACCTCCTGGCCGTGGGGCAGGCGCACCAGGGCGCGCTGCCCCGCGTCGGCGAGGATCCGCTGGAAGGCGCGCACCCGCTCGATCGGCGGCGCGCGGAGCCGATCCTCCGGCCCCGGGTTGAGGGGGATGAGGTTGACCCGCACGTCCAGCCCCGCGCAGAAGGCGAGGAGCTCCGCCGCGTGGCGGTCGGAGTCGTTCACGCCCTCGATCAGCGTCCACTGGATCAGCACCGGCTCCGGGGAGAGGGCGATCGCCTCCCGCAGCGCGGCGAGGTCCCAGCTCCGCGCCACCGGCAGGAGCGCCCGGCGCTCCTCGTCGTTGGCGGCGTGGAGGCTCACCGCCAGCCGGTAGCGGCCGTGGGCGAAGAAGGCGCGCATCTTGGGGACCACGCCCACGGTGGAGACGGTGATGCGCCGCGGGGCGATGGCGAAGCCGGCGTCGTCGCTCAGCACGTCGGCGGCGGCAAGGACCGCCTCGAGGTTGTCCAGGGGCTCGCCCATCCCCATGAAGACCACGTTGGTCGGCGCGGGACGCCCCAGCGCGGCGAGGTGGCGCGCCACCGCGGCGAACTGGCCGACGATCTCCTCCGCGGCGAGCTGCCGCTGCAGCCCCAGCCGCCCCGTCTCGCAGAAGAGGCAGCCGCGCGCGCAGCCGACCTGGGTGGAGAGGCAGACGGTGCTCCGCTGCGGGTGGGGGATCGCCACCGCCTCCACCAGCGCCCCGTCCGCCAGGGAGACCGCGTGGCGGATGGTGCCGTCGCGGTCCTCCACCGGCACGGTGGAGGGGACCCACCACGAGAGCTCCCGCTCCGCCGCCTCGAGGAGGCGGCGCGAGACCTGGGCGTCGCTCCGCCTGCCGGCGAAGCGCCCCACCACCGCGCGGGCGAGCTGGCGGGCTGCGACGGGCGAGCCGCCGCGTTCGCGGGCCCAGGCGGCGAGGCGGTCGGTGGTGAAGGCGGCGACGTGCATCGTGGGCTCGAATCTCCTCCGCGGGGCGCGGGCGGCGCGCCGCTCATACCGGAAGGGTAGAACCGGCGCAAACCGCCCGCCTTCCCGCGGCTACCGCCGCCTGCAGACGAAGATCTCGTCGAAGCTCCCCTCGTCGTCGATCGGCCGGACGAAGGTCCCCACCTCGAAGCCTGCCTCGGCGAGGACGCGGCGCCAGGTGGCCGCGTCGAAGAGCCCGCAGCGGTGGCGGTCGTGGACCGCCCGCATGTCGCTGCCCTCGCGAAGCAACAGGGCGAAGTCCACGTCGTAGGTGGAGTCTCCCGGGTCGGGATCCCAGGTCCACTCGATCCCGCGCAGGCTCCGCCCGCCCGCGTCGCGCGCCATCGCCTCGGACTTCTCGCGAAAGCGCTCCCGGGTCACGTCGGGGGCGAAGACCGCCGCCCCGCCCGGCCGCAGGTGGACGAAGGCGGTGCGCGCGGCCGCGAGGAGATCGGCCGCGGTGGTCATGTAGACGATCGCGTCGTGGATCAGCACCGCGTCGAAGAGCCGCCCGAGGCGCAGGGATCGCATGTCGCCCTGCACGTGCTCGCATCCCGGATTGCGGGCACGGCTCAGGGCGAGCATCTCCGCCGAGCGATCGGTGAGGGTGCACCGGTAGTGCTGCCGCAGGTAGAAGGCGTTGTTGCCCGCCCCGGCGCCCAGCTCGAGGAGGGTCTCCGGCGCGAGGGTCGCGGTGCGCTCGATCGCCTCGCGCAGCGCCGCCGCCTCGTCCTCGTGGTCCTCCACCGGATCGATCAGGTGGTACCAGGAGGTGAGCTCGCCGTAGAGGAGCGGCCTCATGCGGGGATCCGGACCGAGCCGTCGGCCTCGATGGTCCAGAAGGGATTGTGGGCCACCTCCCACGGATGGCCGTCCGGATCGAAGAAGTAGCCGGAGTAGCCGCCCCACTCCGTGGCGTGGGCGGGCCGGACCTGCGCCCCGGCGCGCGCCGCCTCGTCGAGGAGCCGATCGACCTCCTCGCGGGAGCGGACGTTGTGGGCGAGGGCGATGGCGCCGGGGGGCGGCGGGGCAGGCAGGCCCGCGTCCTTCGCCAGCGCCTCCCTGCCCCAGAGCGCGAGCACCATGCCGCCGAGCTGGAAGAAGACCACGCCCTCGTTGGCGAAGGCGGGCTTCCACCCCAGCGCCTCGTAGAACGACCGCGCCCTGCCGAGGTCGCCGACCCCCAGGGTCACCAGACTGAGCCGCTGCTCCATCGCTTCCCTCCCGAGGAGCGGGAGCGTAGCAGCAGGCGCGCGCCGCCGCGACCGCGTGGAGCCGAGCGGCATGCGCCGTGGCTCAGGAGCGCTTCTCCGCCCCGCTCTCGCGCGCCCGCGCCTCCGCGTCCACCGCGGCGGCCACCCGCTCCGACTCGAGCGCCGGCGCCGGCGGCAGCCCGGTCACCTCGAGGATCTCCTTCTCGTCGAGGGTCTCCCGTTCGAGGAGCGCCCGCGCCAGCGCGTCGAGAGCGCCGCGGTGCTCGGTGAGGAGCCGGCGCGCCTGCCGGTGGCTCTCGTCGATGATCCGCTGCACCTCCGCGTCGATGATCCGCGCGGTCTCCTCGCTGAAGGGCTTGCTCCCCATGAACTCGCCCTCCTGCCCGAGATAGCGGTTGCCCCGCGGCGCGAGCTGGACCAGGCCGAGGCGATCGCTCATTCCCCAGCGCGTCACCATCGCGCGGGCGAGTCTGGTCGCCTGCTCGATGTCGTTCTCCGCGCCCGTGGTGCGGGTGCCGTAGACCACCTCCTCGGCCGCGCGGCCGCCGAGCATCCCGATGATCCGCGCCCGCAGGTAGCCCTCGGGGAAGTTGTACCTGTCGCTGTCGGGCCGCTGGTAGGTGACGCCGAGGGCGCGTCCGCGGGGGACGATGGTGACGCGGTGGACCGGATCGGCGCCGGGGACCACCAGGCCGAGGATGGCGTGGCCGCTCTCGTGGTAGGCGATCCGCTCGCGGTCGGAGGGGCTGAGGAGGATGGGCCGCTCCGCGCCGAGGAGGATCTTCTCCAGCGCGTCGAGGAAGTCCTTCGACCGCACCTCGTCCTGATCGCGCCGCGCGGCGAGGAGCGCCGCCTCGTTGACCAGGTTCTTGATGTCCGCGCCGGAGAAGCCCGGCGTGGCCGCGGCGATCTCCTCCAGGTCCACGTCGGCGGCCAGCGGCACCTTGCGGGTGTGGACCTCGAGGATCGCCTTGCGCCCCGCCTTGTCGGGCAGGTTGACCTCCACGCGGCGATCGAAGCGGCCGGGGCGGAGCAGCGCCGGATCGAGCACGTCGGGCTGGTTGGTGGCGGCGAGGACGATCACCCCCTCGGAGCTGGAGAAGCCGTCCATCTCGGTGAGGATCTGGTTGAGCGTCTGCTCCTGCTCGCTGGAGCCGCTCAGCACCACCTGGCCGCGCGCCCTGCCGATCGAGTCGAGCTCGTCGATGAAGATGATCGCCGGCGCGTTCTCGCGGGCCTGCTTGAAGAGGTCGCGCACGCGGGCCGCGCCCACGCCCACGATCATCTCCACGAACTCCGAGCCGCTCATGGAGAAGAAGGGAACGCCGGCCTCGCCCGCCACCGCCTTGGCGAGGAGCGTCTTTCCCGTGCCCGGGGGGCCGACGAGGAGCACGCCCTTGGGCGCGGTGCCGCCGAGGCGCGTGTACTTCTCCGGCGCCTTGAGGAAGTCGACGATCTCGACCAGCTCGTTCTCCGCCTCGTCGATCCCCGCCACGTCGTCGAACGTGACGCGGGCGCCGCCCGCCTGGTCGTAGCGCCTGGCGCGGCTCTTCCCGATGCCGGTGAGCGCGCCGCCGAAGCCGCCGCCCTGCTTCATCCGCCGGTACATCCAGACGTAGAAGCCGATGATCAGGATCGCGGGGCCGAAGCCGAAGAGGAACGTGATCCACGGGCTGGCGCCGCTCTGGATCGGCTCGGCGCGGATCTGCGTGCCGTGCTCGATGAGGAGCGCCTCGAGCCCCGGGTCGAGGAAGGTGGGGAGCGTCGTCTCGAAGTTCCGCACCTGGCGCGGGCGCACCGGCACCGGGCTCTCCGCCGCCTCGCCCGGCGGCGGCCAGGTCACCTCCCTCTCGAAGCGACCCTCGATCCGCTCGCCGCGGCTGAAAATCTCCCGGACGTTGCCCGCGATCACCTGCTGCTTGAAGAAGGTGTAGGGCACCGTCACCGGCGCTTCGGGGCTGGGAAAGAGCTGGCGCGCCAGCAGGTAGTTGGCCACCAGCGCGAGCGCGAAGAAGAGCAGCATCCGCCACGGCGGCATCTTCGGCGGTCCGCGTCGGGGCAGCGGGCTCCGCGGGGCGGGCGGCGTCTCGGGCTGTCGGCTCATCGGCTGGCGTCCTCGCTCGGGCGTGCGGTGGAAGACCGCTGCGGCCGCTGCCGTACTTAAGGACGGCAGCGGCCGATGCAAGCGGAGGTGGTTCTCCTCGATCCGGCCCCCGGCCGCGCGGGACCGCGAGGAGGAGAGGCGCGTTCGGTCCGCCGAAGCGGGTGGCGGCGGATCAGCCCAGCGCCGCGTCGATGGCGCGGAGCAGGCCCGGGTGGTCCGGGGTGACGCTGGGCGCGAAGCGGCCGATCACCCTGCCGTCGCGGCCGACGAGGAACTTCTCGAAGTTCCACAGCACGTCGGAGGGGTTCTCCTGCCGGATCCCGTACGCCTCGAGCTTCGCGCGGAAGCTGTCGTCGCCGAGGAAGTCGGCGGCGGGCTGCGCCTCCACGAGCGCGCGGTAGAGCGGGTGGATCCCCTCGCCCTTCACCACGATCTTCTCGAACATCGGAAACCTCACGCCGTAGTTCGAGGTGCAGAACTGCAGGATCTCCTCGTTGGTGCCGGGCTCCTGCGCGCCGAACTCGTTGGCGGGGAAGCCGAGCACCTCCAGCCCCCGCTCGCGCCGGCTCTCGTAGAGCTTCTCCAGCCCCTCGTACTGCGGGGTCAGGCCGCACTTCGAGGCGACGTTGACCACCAGCAGCACCTTGCCGCGGAAGTCGCCGAGGGTGGCGGGGGTGCCGTCGATGCGGCGGAGGGGGATCTCGTACAGGGACGTGGTCATGGAACTCTCCTTGGCGGTTCTGCGAGGAAGCGGTGGCGTCGAGGCGCGTCTCCGGACGCCGCGGCGGACGCGGCGGCCAACCCGGCGGCGCCCGGTCTCCCGCCAGCAGCCTACGCGATCGGGCGGGCGGTTGCGCCCCGTCTCCCCCCTTGCCGAAGGGCGGCTTCCCCATTAAGCGGGGGGCACCGTTTCAACCACCGAGGTCCGACACCATGAAGCTCTACTACACCCCGGGCGCGTGTTCCCTCGCCCTCCACGTCACCCTGCAGGAGGCGGGTCTCGCCTTCGATCGCGAGGCGGTCGATCTCCGCACCCACCAGACCGCGGGGGGCGAAAACTTCTACACGATCAACCCCAAGGGCTACGTCCCGGCGCTCCGCCTCGACGACGGGTCGATCCTGACCGAGAACCCGGCGGTGCTGCAGTACGTCGCCGACCAGGCCCCGGAGAAGAAGCTCGCGCCCGCCGCGGGAACGATGGAGCGCTACCGCCTCCAGGAGTGGCTCGGCTTCATCGGCAGCGAGCTCCACAAGACCTTCGGCCCCCTCTACAACCCCGCCTGCCCCGAGGAGACGAAGAAGACGCAGCTCGAGCGGATCGCCAACCGCCTCGCCTTCGTCGACAGGAGCCTCGAGGGCAGGACCTACCTGCTGGGCGACGACTTCACCGTCGCCGACGCCTACCTCCTGCCGATCCTCAACTGGTCGGTGGCGTTCGGCATCGACCTCGCCCAGTGGCCGGCGCTCGCCGCCTACCGGGAGCGCGTCCTCGCCCGCCCCGCGGTGCACGCCACGCTGGTCGCGGAAGGGCTGGCCAAGGCCTGATCGCCAGCAGGGGCCCGTGCCCGCCGGGCGGGCTCGCCTCCACCCGCGCGCGAGGCGCGCCCGTCCGCGCCGCCGCTGGAGGACGGGCGCGCAGGCGGAGCGAGCCGCCCCTCCGTCGCGCTCAGAGCTGCTCCAGCCAGCTCGACCACCACGGCTTCCACCGCTCCACCGCCGCTGGCGATTCGAGCTTCGTGTACTGGACCACCACCGTCGCCCTGCCCCCCGGCTTCGGCGCGATCGAGATCTCCGCCGATCCGTCGCCCACCGCGATCCGCACGTTCTTCGAGGTGGGCTTCGAGCGCAGCTCGGTCTCCATCTTCGGGAAGAGCGCCGCCCGCCCCTCCTCGTCGAGCAGCCGCGCGCGCAGCGCGTCCGCGTCGATCTCCAGCGTGCGGGTGACGCTGAACCCGAACTTGCCGTCGGAGAGCTGGTAGGGCGCGCGCAGCCCCGCGATCCGCTCGTAGCCGACGGTCACCGACTGCGCCCACCACCCGCCCAGCCCGTGCGCCTCCTCGAGCCAGGCGGCGATCGCCGCGTGCCCGCCGCTACGGCCGGGCCACGCGTCGATGACCGCGCGCCACTCCTCCCAGCCCCTGCCGGTGTTCTCCCGGATCCGCGCGTCGCTCAGCTCGGGCGCCGCTGCCCAGCCCTTCGCCTTCGCGGTGGATGCCATCTCGTCCTCCCCGTCGGTGGAAGCGAAGGATGGCCGACCCGCCGCGCCGCCCGCAACGGCGGCGGCTTGCGGCCGTGGAGCGCGTGGGGGAAGCTCGGTCCCCATGCGAACGCTCACCTACTACGTCGGCATGACCCTGGACGGCTACATCGCCGGCCCCGGCGGCGAAATCGACTTCTTTCCCCTGAGCGACGAGTTCGTCGGCTTCCTTCGCGACGAGTTCGCCGACGCGCTCCCCACCCACGTGCGCAAGGCGCTCGGCGTGGCCGACGCGCCCAACCGGCGCTTCGACACGGTGATCATGGGGCGCGCCACCTACGAACCGGCGCTCGCCCTCGGGATCAAGAGCCCCTACGCCCACCTGCGCCAGTACGTGGTCTCCACCACGCTGCCGCAGGAGAGCCCGGACGTGACGGTGGTGGCGGGCGATCCCCTCGCCACGGTGCGCGCGCTCAAGGCGGAGGAGGGGCTGGGGATCTACCTCGCTGGCGGCGCGAAGCTGGCGGGCGCGCTGCTGCCGGAGATCGACGAGCTGATCCTGAAGATCTACCCGGTGGTCGCCGGGCGCGGGATCCCGCTCTTCCACGCAGGCTTCCAGCCCACGCTCTTCGAGGCGGGCGCGCGCCGCTTCTTCGCCAACGGAACGGCGGTGCTCACCTTCCGCCGCCCGCGCACCTGATCGGGGGCACCGGCGGAATAGCGCGCCGGCACCGATGAATCCCGCCGCTCCCCGCCGTCGGAGGAATGGACCCCAAACGACGGAGGGCGCGATGAAGCCTGTCTACGGCCGATTCTCCTGGTTCGATCTCCTTACCACCGACCCGGAGGGCGCGCGGCGCTTCTACGAGGCGGTGATCGGCTGGACCGACGTTCCGTGCGACGGCGGCACCTACCACCAGTTCCGCGTGGGCAGCGCGGGCGTGGGCGGCGTGATGGCGCTGCCCGCCCACGTGCGCGCGGGCGGCGTGCCGCCCCACTGGCTCGGCCACGTCACCGTGGCGAACGTGGCGGAAACCGTGGAACGGGCGCAGCGGCTCGGCGCCGCCCTCGTCCTCCCCTCCACCGAGGTCCCCGGCGTGGGCCGCTTCGCCGTGCTGGCCGATCCCCAGGGCGCGGCGTTCGCGGTGGCGATGATGGACCACGAATGCCCGGAGCCCTGGGACACCAGCGGGCCGGGCTTCTTCGCCTGGGCGGAGCTCCACACCAGCGATCGGGAGGCGGCCTGGCGATTCTACGCGGAGCTCTTCGGCTGGGTCACCACCGGCTCCTTCTCCATGGCCCCGCGCTGGGGCACCTACCTCATGTTCGGCCCGCGGCCCGATCACGCCTGGGGCGGGATGTTCGAGGGAGCGAAGGTGGAGGGCGTGCCGCCCTACTGGCAGCACGTGATCCGCGTCGCCGACGCGGACGAGGCGGCGCGGCGGGTGGTCGCCCACGGGGGCAGGATCGTCGCCGGTCCGGCCGACATCCCGGTGGGCGGCGGCCGCGTCGCCCAGTGCCTCGATCCCCAGGGCAGCGTCTTCGGTATCGCCTCGGGCACCTGATCCTCAGGCGCGCGCCCGCGCTGCGGCGCGATGGAAGCCGCGCAGCTTGTCGGGATTGCGGATGGTCTGGATGCGGGCGATCCGCTCGCCGTCCGGCGCGAGCGAGAGGACGGTCACCGAATCGGCCGTCCCATCCCCGTTCCAGAGGATGAAGGCGAGCTCGCCGTTGACCCAGCCGAGGCCGAGCGGCATCTCCTCCAGCTTGCGCGCCACGCCCACGACGAACCGCGTGACACGGTCCGCTCCGGTGATGACGTTGAGCGCGGCGCTCGCCTTGCCGCCGCCGTCGGCGACGAGCTGCACCTCCTCCGCGAGGAGGCGCTGGAGCCCTTCGACGTCGCCCGCGCGGCACGCCTGCAGGAAGGCGATCACCAGGTTGCGGTGCGCCTCGCGCGCGGGCGTGAAACGCGGCCTTGCCGCCGCCACGTGCTCCCGCGCCCGGCGGAGAAGCTGCCTGCAGGCAGCTTCGCTCCTGCCGATGCTCGCGGCGATCGCCGGAAAATCGAGGTCGAAGATCTCGCGCAGGAGGAAGACCGCCCGCTCCAGGGGCGAGAGCCGCTCGAGGACGAGGAGGAAGGCGATCGACACCGATTCCGCGGCGGAGAGACGCTCCCCGGGATCGGGCGCCGCCTCCATCTCCGGCGTGGCCACGGGCTCGGGAAGCCACGGCCCCACGTAGCGGGTCCGTTGCGCCGCTGCGGAGCGGGCGCGGTCGAGACAGAGACGCGTGGCCACGGTGGTCAGCCACGCCCCGGGCGCCGCAGGCGGCGCCCGCTCCTCCTGCAGCCGGGTGAGCGCCTCCTGCACCACGTCCTCCGCGTCCGCGGCGCTGCCGAGCATCCGGTAGGCGAGCGCGAAGAGGCGCGCCCGTTCCGCCTGGAGATCGATCGTCACAGGGAGAGCCCCTCCTCCAGCGCCGGTCGCACAGGGAGCGGCGACCGGGGCCAGCGGAAGAGGCCGGGGAAGCGCTGCTCCCACCGCAACGCCCGCAGCGGGAGGCGGCAGATCTGCTCCTTGATCAACGCAGCCATCCTGCCCCCGTAATAGCGGGCGAGCGGGCGGTCCCAGGGATCGGTGCGCTGCACCAGGCCGCGCCTGCGCCCGAGGCTCAGCGCCTGGGCGTACCACGCGAAGCGGAAGGGCTCGGGCTCCCTGCCCCACAGCGCCGCGAGGATCGACGCGGCGGCGTGGGCGCCCATCGGCATCGCCGCGGCGCAGGACATCCGCAGCCAGGGCATCCCCTCCACCCGGGCCACGTCGCCCGCGGCGAAGAGGCGGGGATCGCTCGCGGTGCGCAGCGTCGCGTCGACGAGGACCTGCCCGCCAGGCGCGGTGCGCAGACCCGCGTCGCCACCGATCGGCGAGGGGACGAAGCCGCCGCACCAGATCGCACGGCCGGGGATCGCCCGCCCGTCCGCGAGGTGGACCGCGTCCCGCTCGATCGCCTCCACCCGCGCGTGCTCGACGATCCGCACGCCGAGGCGTCGGAGGACCTCCACCGCGTAGCGCCGCGCTCCGTCGGTGTGGTCGGGGAGAACGGGCCCCGCGGTGACCAGGTCGATCGCCCGCCCCCGCTCGGCGAGCTCTGCGGCGGTCTCCACCGCGGTCAGCCCGCCCCCGATGACGACGAGGGGCCCCGGATCGCCGCGCGCCACGTGGGCGGCGAGCGCCTCCGCCGCATCCTCGTCGCAGGGAGAGAGGGCGTGCTCCGCCGCGCCGGGTACCCGCTCCCAGTCGGTCGCGCTCCCCAGCGCGAGGAGCGCGAAGTCGTAGGCGAGCGTCCCGTCGTGGAGGTGGATGGCGCCCGCCATCCTGTCGATCCCCTCGACCCGGCCGATGGCCAGCTTCACCCCCGCCCGCTCCACCAGATGGCGGAGCGGGACGCGGTGCGGCGCCGCGCCGGCCACCCGCTGGTGGAGGCGGATCCGCTCCGTGAAGTGGGGCCGGTCGCTGACCAGCACCACCTCCGTCCCCGGTGGCGCACGGCCGGCGATCCGCTGGGCGGCGAGGATGCCCGCGTAGCCCCCGCCAAGGACGACGACCCTCTTCCTCTCCATCGCGCGAACCTCCGTGCAGCCTTAACGCACGTGGGCTCGCGTTCGTGACAACTGCCCTGCGTTTTTCGGCCGAGGGGCGGACCGTAGCAGCGCACGCGGACAGATCCGTTCCGTGAAGGGGGGAGGACCGCCCCCGTCAGGCGGGCGCCCCCGCGCCCGCCTCCTCCGCCCGGAAGGCGGCGGGGCGCTCGGGACGCGCCTGCGCCAACGCGCGCCTGGTCCCCGCCGCGTCGAGCGCGGCGCCGTAGACCGGCGTGCCCGGCTGCTGGCGCCACGACTCGTCGAGCCCGCCCGCGTCCACCGGATCGAAGCCGAGCTCGTCCACGAGGCGCATCACCACCTCCTTGGCCCGCGGATCGTCACCCGCCACCGGCATCGCGATCCTGCCCGGCGTGCCCCGCGGCTTTCCGCCGTCCATCAGCGTCTTCGCGTAGAGGACGTTGAAGGCCTTGACCACCGGCCTTCCCAGCACCTGCGAGACCCAGCGGCTCTCGGTCATCCCCGCCTCGATCGGCTCGATCCTGCCGTCCCGCTCGCGGGGGTAGTAGTTGCCCGTGTCGACCACCACCACGTCGTCGGGCACACCGTCGAAGAGATCCTTCGGCAGCTCCGTCACCGCCCGCTCCGGGATGGCGACGATCACCACCTCGCCGTTCCGCGCCGCCTCCTTCACGGTGGCGGCGTGGGCGCCCGTCTCCCGGGCCAGATCCCGCAGCGTCTCCGGTCCGCGCGAGTTGGCCACCCATACCTCGTGCCCCAGCTTCGTGAGCCTGCGGGTGAGCGTGCCGCCGATGTGGCCCGCGCCGATGATCCCGATCTTCATCTCGCGCCTCCTCGTCCAGGTCCGAGGGCAGTCTGGACGATCCCGGTGCGATCGGCGCGAGCCCTTCGGGGGCGCACCAGGGCGCGGTAGAGTGACAGGATGGACGCACGTCAGATGGAGGTGAACGGCGTCTCCCTCCACGTGGAGACCTTCGGTGATCCCGCTGCCCCCGCGCTCCTGCTCATCATGGGGGCGATGGCCTCCGGCACCTGGTGGCCGCGTCCCTTCTGCGAGCAGCTCGCCGCCAGGCGCTTCCACGTCATCCGCTACGACCACCGCGACACCGGCCAGTCGACCTGCTGGGAACCGGGCGCAGCCACGTACGGCTTCGAAGATCTCGCGCTGGATGCGGTGGGAATCCTCGACGGTCTCGCGATCGCGCGCGCCCACCTGGCGGGCATGTCGCTGGGCGGCATGCTGGCGCAGCTGATCGCCCTCACGCTGCCGGAGCGGGTCCGTACCCTCACCCTGATCGCCACCGAGCCCCTCGACGCTCCCGATCCCGCCGTCCCGCCCATGGATCCCGAGGTGCTCGCCTGGCACGCGAAGGGCGCCGCGCTCGACTGGAGCGACCGGATGGCGGTGATCGACTACCAGGTGGGGGCGTGGCGCCTCCTCACCGGCTCCGGCCACGCCTTCCTCGCCGAGGACGTCCGCGCGCTGGCGGCGGAGGACTACGACCGGACCCCCAGTCCCCGGTCCGCCTTCAACCACGCGCGCCTCGCAGGGGCGAACCTGGATCGCTGGATGGGCAGGCTCCACGAGATCCGAGCGCCGGCGCTCGTCATCCACGGCACCGAGGATCGGGTCTGCCCGTACGCCCACGCCCTCGCGCTGCAGCAGCGCCTGCCCCGCGCGCGGCTCCTGTCGCTGGTGGGGACGGGCCACGAGCTCCACCGCGCCGACTGGCCCGCGATCGTCGATGCGATCGCCGCGCACGCAGGCGAGAGATGAGCGAACCGCTTGCACCGCCGCCCCCGGGTGCGCATCGCAGCCGGATGGAGCGATGGGACGGCATCCGCCTCTACACCGTGGGCCATTCGACGCGGCAGCTCGACGAGCTGGTGGAGCTGCTCCGCTCCTTCGGCGTGGGCGCGCTGGCGGACATCCGCACCATCCCCCGCTCGCGGCGCAACCCGCAGTTCGACATCCGCCGCCTCGCGGTGGAGCTCCCCGCGGCGGGGATCCGCTACGTCCACCTGGCCCGGCTCGGCGGCCTGCGCCATCCACGCAAGGACTCGCCCAACACGGGCTGGCGCAACGAGAGCTTCCGTGGCTACGCCGACTACATGGGCACCGACGCGTTCGAGGAGGGCCTCCTCGAGCTGCGGGAGGTCGCAGAGGACGGGGTGGCGGCGATCATGTGCGCGGAGGCGGTGCCGTGGCGGTGCCACCGCTCCCTGGTGGCGGACGTCCTCACCGTCCGCGGCGCCCGGGTGGAGCACATCCTGGGGCCGGGCCACGCCAACCCCCACCAGCTCACCCGGTTCGCGCGGGTGCGCGACGGTTCGGTGATCTATCCGGCGCCGGAGGCGTGACTCACGGCACGGGCTGGAGGGCGGGACGCCCCTCGTCCGGCGTCTTCGCCGCGCCGGTCACGTAGACCTGCGCCGCCCCGTGCCGGTAGACCAGCGCGCCGCCCTCCTTCCCCGTCTCGTAGCCGAAGGCGAGGACGACGAGCGAGCCGAACAGGCAGGCGACGCCGAGCGGCAGCCCGATCTGCCGCTGCGCGAAGGCGCCCGCCAGCGCGGTGCCGATCAACACGGCGATCGAGGCGAAGAGGAGCCGCTGGCCCGAGTGCTCGTGGGCCTCCACCGCGTCGTGGGGGACCACCTCCTCCACCCGCTCCTCCTCCACCTCGCCGCTGCGCACCGCGAGGAAGCCGGACCCGACGAGGACGAGCTGCAGCGCCACCCCCAGCCACCACGCCTTGTGGGGGAGCCAGCCGCGCCACCAGGCGAGGAGGAGCACGCCGAGGACGAAGGGCATGAGCATCGCCAGGGCGATGGGAAAATGGACGATCCGCGGATGGAAGTAGAGCGACTCCATCGCATCCCCCGAGGGCCCCGCGGCGGGAGGCCGCGTGCAGGCGCGGGGGAAGCGTAAGCAGGCGCCCGCGCACCGGCTCCGCCCCGCGGGGGTGGATCAGCGCGCCTTCTGGCGCTTCGCCTTCCGGAACTCCCACGGCGGCTGCGCGTGGGGATCGGAGAAGAGCCCCTTCTTCGCCTGCCGGGCGCGCGCCTCCGCCGCCTCGTAGCGCCGGCGATCCTCCGGCGACTGCTCCTTCGCGTAGTGGCGGTACCACCAGCCGAGGCCGCCGCGGATCAGCTCCAGCGCGGCGTCCACGGTGCGCGCGCAGGGCGGCTGCGCGCAGGTGGCGGGCGCCACCAGCACCTTGCCCACGATCCGCCCGTAGCGATCGCGCTTCTCCCAGTGGACCTCCACCTCCCTGCGGAAGACCAGATCGGAGAGCGCTTGCTTCGCCTTCTCGGAGAAGGCCTGCCGCCGCTCCGGCGCGTCGATCCCCTGGAGGCGGACCTTGTGCTGCCGGCGCTCGGCGTCGAGCACCGTGACCGTGTCGCCGTCGGCGACGCCGACCACCGTGCCCACGAGGACCTCCGCGATGGCCGGGCTGGCGATCAGGAGGAGCAGCGCCGCGAACAGGACCGAACCGAACCTCATCCCGACCCCTTTCCCGCGCCCACGCTCGCGGATCGAGCGGACGGTTGCAAGCCCGGGGTGTGCCGCCCCCCCTCGCCGCGATTGCCTCGGCGCACCCGCCCGCCTACCGTCCCGCGCATGGACGCTTATCGCGAATGGACGGTGCTGCCCCACGGCAGGTGGCACGAGCTGGCGGAGAACCTGCGCTACGTCGAGGGGACGCTCCCCGGCGAGATGAACGGCTGGCCGCGGACCATGACCGCGATCCGCCGCGCCGACGGGACGCTCGTCCTCCACAGCGCGGTGGCCCTCGAGGAACCGGCGATGGCGGAGCTGGAGGCGTGGGGCAGGCCCGCGATCCTCGTGGTGCCCAACGGCTCCCACCGCACCGACGCGTACGTCTTCAAGCAGCGCTACCCCGACCTGCGGATCCACTGTCCGATCAACAACCGGGCGAACGTCGAGAAGGTGGTGCCGGTCGACGGCAGCTACGACGACTTCCCCGCGGACGAGACCGTGCGCGCCGAGCACCTCGACGGCGTCAACGGCTGGGAGGGCGTGCTCCACGTCCGCTCGCGAGACGGGGTGACCCTCGTCTTCGGCGACGTGATCACCTGGCTGCCCGACCTGCCCGAGCCGGCGCGGTCCTACGTGGAGCCCTTCGGCTTCATCGGCCCCGAGCCGAAGATCGGCGACATGGCGCGCGACGACCTGGTGCGGGACGGCGACGCGCTCGCGGCGCACCTCGAGCGCCTCGCCTCGATCCCCGATCTCGTCCGCATCATCCCCGGGCACGGCGAGCCGATCCGCGACGGGGTGCGCAAGGCCCTTCGCGACGTGGGAAGGAGCGTGCAGACCCACGTCGAGCACGCCGTCTGATGCGGGCGGTGCAGGAGCGCCCCGCCGCGGGGGCGCTCACCCCCGCTTCGCCGCCGCCATCCGCTCGTCGATCGCCCGCAGCGCGGCGAGCGCTCCCATCGCCACCGGGATGCCGGGCGGGCGCACCCGTGGCTCGCGCAGGTTGATCCGGACGAGGCGCGCGCCAGGCAGCGTCGCGATTCGCTCGCCGAACGAGCGCACCGTGGGCACCGCCGTCCCCGCGCCCAGCTCCACGATGGCGATCCGCCCGCGGCGCGCCTCGCCCAGCCAGGCATCGAGGCGCGCGGTGGCGGCGCGGGTGCGGGCGCCGTCCCACGCCCAGTCGCCGAACATCAGCACGTTGGGGCGGGCGAGCGCGCCGCACGACGGGCACGTGGGGAGCGGCGGACTGGCGAGGAAGGTGCGGGGATCGACCTCCACCTCGAACGAGTCGGCGGAGAAGATCCCCACGCCGCACGACGCGGTGCACTGCGCCCAGGAGAGCGTTCCGTGGCACTCGACGATCCGCCCCTCGTCGAAGCCCGCCTTCGCGAACTGGCCGTCCACGTTGGAGGTGAAGACGAAGGCGCCGTGCTTCTTCCCCGCCGCCCAGCGGCGCAGCAGGGCGAATCCCTCGTGGGGCGCCGTCGCGCGGTAGAGCCCGAGGCGGTGCCCGTAGAAGCCCCACGCGAGCCGGGGCTCGGTCTCGAACCACGCCGGGTTGGCGAGCTCCTCGAAGCGCAGCCCCCGCTCGCGGTAGGGCGGGTAGGCGCGCCAGAACCCCTCCGGCCCGCGGAAGTCGGGCAGGCCCGAGTCGACCCCCATCCCGGCGCCGGCGGTGATCAGCAGCGCGTCCGCCCCGGCGATCGCCCGCGCCGCTTCGTCCAGGTGATCCATGATCCGGACGATACCACCGGGTCCGGTGCCGGCTGGAGACGCTGCGCGCGCGGCCGCTCGAGGAGGCCGCCCCCTGCTGCAACCGGGTTTCCGCTGCAGCGCAGGGAGGCCGAGCGGGCGTCGCCTGGCCTCGTCCGCATTGCCGTGGTGCGCGCGGCGGTCTGCTCGAGCGATTCTCCGTCCCGGTGATCCTCATGGCGCCTGGGGGCGGGGATCGTCGCAGGCGCGACGTGCTCGCGCTGGTGGATCTTCGGCGATGGCGAGCTCTCCAGCCAGGTGGCCGAGACGGCCCTGGCCTTCATCCGCTTCCACGGCGGCCTGCTCACCGGGCTGGCCGACCTCCGCGTGGTGGCCCTCCCTGCGGGCGGCCTCGCCACCCGGGGGGTGCTGCGCACCGCCACCTTCTCCTGCCTCTCGAGGGGCCGCGCATCCGCGACCCGGCGCTGCCGGAGGGCGCGGTGGTCCCGCGGATCAGCCGGGGGAGCGAGGTGGTGCTGCCCGGGGGCAACGCGCGCCTGCGCGGCAGGGACCAGGTCACCGTGCTCGCCCCCGCGCCCGCTCACGATGCGGTGCGGGCGGCGCTCCTCCAGCCGTTCGAGGCGCCCGCGCCGAAGGAGGAGCAACCGGCCCCGCTGCTCCTCGGCGGGCAAGGGATCGAGCCCGATCCGGCGCGACGCACCGCTCCTCCTCGACGAAACGCTTCAGGCCTTCGAGGGCGTCGTCCCACTGCGCGGCGATCCGATCGAGCCAGGTACGCGCGGCGCCGAGGCCCGCCGGCTCCAGCTCCCAGATCCGCTCCCGCCCTTCGCGCCTGTCGCGCACCAGCCCGGCGCGAGCGAGCACCTCGAGGTGCTTGCTGATCGCCTGCCGGGTCACCTCCGCCTCCTCGCTCAGCTCGGTGGCGGAGGCAGGGCCCTCCTCGGCGAGGCGCCCCACCAGGCGGAGCCGGGTGCCGTCGCCCAGCGCGGCGAAGAGGACGGCGGCGTCCTCCACCCGGAACGAGCGGCGGCTACGCCTCGACATGGCGCCGGACGTTCTCCACCTGGATCGACCACCCCTCCTCGTTGCCGCGGAAGGCGCGGGCGCGCCGCTCGGGCGGGATGCGATCGAAGCCGCTCTCCGTCACGGTGAGCCGCGTCCCCTCGGCCACCTCCTCGAGGCGGAACTCCACCCTGTTCCAGTCGGCGGGATCCTGCTGCGCCTCGTCGGCAGGCCAGGTGAAGGCGAAGAGCGACCCGGGCTCGATCGCCTCGATCCGCATCTGCCACCTCGTCCCCTCGTGGCCGGGGTAGGTGCTCTCCACGTCGACCACCGCGCCCACGGCGAAGGCGCCGTCGATCCGCGCCCGGAACCAGGCGCCGAAGGCGGCGGGGTCGGAGATGGCGCGCCACACGCGGTCCCGCGGCGCGCGGATGACGACGCTCCGCTCGATCCGGTCCATGTTCTCCATGTGCAACCTCCCGGTTGCATCATCCGTCGGACGCGCGTTTCGTGCAACCGTTCGGTTGCACTCCAGGCGGGGCCCGCCGCTCTTCGTGCGCCCGGCTGCACGCAGCGCCGCCGCCACCCGGCCCGCCCGGATCCCGGGCCGAGGTGCCAGTGCGCCGCCGCGATGCGCATGCATTGACGGTCATGAGGCGCACGCCACCGATCGTCTTCATCCACGGCCCCTGGCTCCACACCAGCTCGTGGCAGCCGTGGCTCGACTTCTTCCGCGCCGCCGGCTTCGAGGTCCACGCGCCGCGCTGGCCGGGCGAGGCGCCCACCGTGCAGGAGACCAGGCGCCATCCCGAGCGGATGGGCGGCTTCGGCTACAACGCCCTGACCCGCCACTACGGCAGGATCATCGAGGAGATGGAGGAGGAGCCGATCGTCATCGGCCACTCGGTCGGTGGCCACGTCGCCCAGCGGCTCCTCGGGATGGGGCTCGCCCGGGCGGCCATCGCCCTGGCGCCCCTCCAGTTCCGCGGCGTCCGCGGGCTGCCCCCCTCGCAGCTCCCCGCGGTCGCCCCCCTGCTCCGCAACCCGGTCAACTACTACCGGGCCGTCACCCTGACGCCGGAGCAGTTCCACCGCATCTTCGCCAACGAGCTCTCGCAGAAGGAGTCGGACGAGCTCTACGTGCGCTACTCGATCCCCTCCACCGTCCGCCCGGTCTTCCAGTCCACGCTGGCCAACCTCGCCTTCCGCAGCAAGGCGCGGATCAACACCGACAACCGCAACGCCGGCCCGCTGCTCATCGTCGCCGGCGAGAAGGACAGGCTGGTGCCGGTGTGGATCGCCCAGGAGGAGGCGCAGCGCTTCAGCAAGGCGCCCGCCTTCACCATCGTGCCGGGGCGCGGCCACTCGCTGGTGGTGGACAGCGGCTGGCGGCAGGTGGCGGAGCTTTGCCTGCGCTGGCTCGCGCGCCACGACCTCGCGCCGTCGCTCCCCGAGCGGCCGCGCCCCCGCGCCGAGGCGCCGGTGGAGACGGAACAGCCGCGCGCCGGGAAGTGATCAGAGCAGCTCGCGCCGCAGCGCCGCGGGGTCGCGCGGCAAAAGCAGGCCGGGCGCGATGTCGAAGACGGTCTTCGCCCCGTGGTCGCCGGCGCGGCTCAGGCGGTGGCACGCGCGGGCGTAGGCCACCAGCACGTTGGCGGTGAAGGCCGGGTTGCTCTCCAGGGCGAGGCGCAGCTCCAGGAGCTGGTTGCTCCCGTCGCCGGTGGTGCCGCTGCGGAGGACGAAGCCGCCGTGGGGCATCTTGTCGTGCTCGCTGCGGAAGGTCGCCTCGTCGATGAACTCGACGATGGTCTCGTAGTCGGCGAAGTAGTCGGGCATCGTCACGATTGCCCGGCGCACCGCCTCCGCGTCGGCGCCCTCTTCGAGAACGACGAAGCAGCGGCGGGTGTGCTGCTCCCGCGTGGTGAGCGCCGGCCGCTCGCCGCTGCGGACCCGCTCGATCGCCGTGGCAGAGGGGATGGTGTACTGCGCGGCGAGGCGCACGCCGGGCACGCGACGGATCGCGTCGGAGTGGCCCTGGCTCAGGCCCGGCCCCCAGAACGTGTAGGTGGCGCCGTCGGGGAGGAAGGCCTCGCCGAGCATGCGGCACAGGGAGAAGATGCCGGGATCCCAGCCGGCGGCGATCACCGCGGTGTGGCCGCCCGCCCGCGCCGCGGCGTCGACCGCATCGAAGTGCTGGTTGATCCGCGCGTGGGTGTCGAAGCTGTCGACGATGTCGAAGCGCGCCGCGAGCGCCGGCGACTGCACGGGGAGATCGTCGCGCGAGCCGCCGCAGAGGACGAGGACGTCGATTGCGCCTTCGAAGCGATCGAGCTCGTCCACCCGGTGGACCGGGGTGCCGGGACGAAGGGGGGTGAGCGATTCGGGCGCCCGGCGGGTGAAGATTCCCGCCAGGCGCATGTCCGGGTGCTGGCCGAGCGCGTGCTCGACGCCGCGACCGAGGTTGCCGTAACCGACGATGCCGATGCGAATGGCTGCGTTCATCGGCGCGGACAACTACACCGATCCTCCCCCTCGCGCCAAGCAGGCGCACCGCGTTCACCCCAGCCTGCGGGCGATCAGCTCGTTCGCCGCCTCGGGGTGGGCCGCGCACTCGAGGAGGGCGCGGAGGATCAGTGGCGCCACGATGGTGGCGTCCGACTCGATCACGAACATCGGCGTCTGCTCGGTGAGCTTGTCCCAGGTGATCTTCTCGTTGGGCGTGGCGCCGGAGTAGGAGCCGTAGGAGGTGGTCGAGTCGCTGATCTGGCAGAAGTAGGCCCAGGGCTTCACGCCCGCGTCGCCCAGGTCGTATTTGATCGAGGGGACGACGCAGATCGGGAAGTCGCCGGCGATGCCGCCGCCGATCTGGAAGAAGCCGACGCCCGCCTCGCCTGCGGAGAGCTCGCGGTAGCGGTCGTAGAAGTCGGCCATGTACTCCACGCCGGACTTCGAGATCGAGGCGCTGCACGCCCCCGTCTTGACATACGAGGCGAAGATGTTGCCGAAGGTGGAGTCCTCGTAGCCGGGGACGACGATCGGCAGCCTGGCGCGGGCGGCGGCCAGCAGCCAGCACGCCTCGGGATCGCCCTCGTACCGCTCCGGCTCGATCGCCTGGATCACCTCGTAGAACCACTCGTGCCAGAAGCGGCGCTCGCCGCTGGCGGTGGCGCGCTTCCAGAGGGGGACGATGATCTCCTCCACCGCGCGGAAGGCCTCGTCCTCGGGGATCGAGGTGTCGGTGACCCGGCGCATCCGCTCCTCGAGGATCCTCGTGTCGTCGCTCTTCGACAGGTAGCGGTAGTCCGGGAAGTCCTTGTACGAGTGGTGGGCCACCAGCCGGAAGAGCGACTCCTCCAGGTTGGCCCCGGTGACCGAGAGGCCGTGGATCAGGCCGGCGCGGATCGCGGGCGCGAGGCTGATGCCGAGCTGGGCGGAGGACATGGCGCCGGCCACCGCCCAGAACATCCTTCCGCCGCCCTGGATGTGGCGCCAGTAGGCGACCAGCGCGTCGCGGGTCGCGCGGGCGTTGAAGTTCTTGTAGTTGCCGAGGACGAAATCGAGAACGGGAAGATCGGTTGCGGGCATCGGAAGGCCCCTCCTGCGACTGGTCGAGTCGAGCCAGGTGGGGCCTTCGTCGCGCACGCCGCCACCCGGCGGCGCCCTACGGTCGCGGTCATCCGCGCCGCCATCGGAACGCCGAGGTGGCTTCACGCCCGTTTAACCGGATGGGCGGCGCGGTTCAATCCCTTCCGCCACGCCCGGGCGCTCACAGCTGGAAGACGAGCTGCTCGAGCAGGGTGCGCACGTCGTCGGTGGGCTGCTGCTCGTGGTGGAACGAGGTGAAGGTGACCCGGCCCTCGCCCGCCCCGAACTGCACCAGGTACGGCCGCTCGCCGAGGCTCTCGCCGGTGACCGTCTCCACGGGGCCGCTCACCAGAATCTCCACGTCGTCGGCGACCGAATCGATCAACGTCCACATCGGCGCATCGAAGCCGACGGTGGCGGTCCGCTTGCCCAGCGCGCGGACGAGCGCCTCATCGTGGACGGTGGCCGTCTGCTCCCCCATCGCACCCAGGCGCGCGTCGGGCGAGGCGAAGCCGATCCTGCCCGGGAAGGTGGCGGAGACGAAGACGTCCGCCCAGTCGGAGAGGTAGATCCTGCCGCCACCCTCGACGTAGGCGCGCAGCGCCTCCTGGACGGCGGGCTCCTCCGCCTGCCACTGCCCCATCCCGCAGTTGAAGAAGACCACGTCCCAGGGGGTGAGATCGGTGGTGGCGAGCGCGTCGGGATCGAGCGGGGTCGACTCGAAGCCCAGATCGGCGAGGACCTGATCCATCGAGTCGAAGAGCCCCTCGAAGTGGGCCAGCTTCAGCTCGCCCTGCTCGACGCGGAGCTGGAGCGGGGCGCCGGTGCTGCCGACGGCCTCCGCGCGGAAGAGGCCCTTCTCGGCGCGGACGACGGTCTCCCCCTCCGGCAGGCCACGGACGGCGAAGCTGCCGTCGGCGCCGGTCCCCGCCCAGCAGTCCCCCGCGGCGATGTAGACCCACGCGCCCGCCACCGGCGTCTCGCCGTTGGGCGCGACGAAGCGGCCCTGGAGCTGGCTCTCGCCCGCCGCGCAGTCGACCTTCGCCGCGGGCAGCTCCTCCGGGCGCGCGGGGCCCCTGGGCGCCGCGACGAAGTCACCGCCATCCTCGCCGCCGTCCTCACCACCGTCGTCGCCTCCGTCGCCGTGGCCATCCTCGTCGCCGTGCTTCGGCGCGGGTTCCTCCGTCACCTCGGATTCGCCGGAGCCGCCGCCACACGCGGTGGCGAGGAGGAGGGCCAGGGGGAGCACGTACAGGCGCTTCATCGTCGATCTCCTGCGGCAGGGCGGCGCCGCCAGCGGGCGGCACCCCTCCGTCGGGCGGCTTCTCGCCTGTGCGCGCCTCCCCCGGAAGTGCGGATTTCTGCACTCCCGTGTCCGGGAGCGGCGCGGGGGCGGCGCACCGTTCGGGGCAGGGCGCGCCCTTGCGATTTCGTGGCGCGCGCGGCGGGTGCTTCGTTAGCCTCGCCTCCATGAACAAGACCATTCTCGTTGCAGGGTACGGGCCGGGGATCTCCAACGCGGTGGCGGAGCGCTTCGGCAAGGCTGGCTTCGACGTGGCGCTCATCGCGCGGAGCGCCGATCGGCTCGCGGAGGGCGTGGGCGCGCTGGAG
>Ga0180215_1000755_pt1 | contig 38419 bp, 47 predicted proteins | sample eDN3rd37CBELigBY_FD_128871 | JGI IMG/M metagenome (GOLD analysis project Ga0180215, IMG submission 128871) | Enriched backyard soil microbial communities from Emeryville, California, USA - eDNA 3rd pass 37_C BE-Lig BY (version 2) (version 2) | ecosystem: Environmental > Terrestrial > Soil >...
AGAGTGTTTTATAAAAATAAAGACCCCCAGAATTCCAGTACAAGGGATCTCTAATGGCAAAGCAAAACAAAGGTTGTTTTACAAAACTTATTTTAAAATCTCTTTAAGATATTATCAACAAGTAAGTAATTCCTACTATACCAGGTAGGAGTAATAACTAGAATATTAATACAATGCAGTAATTATTCATCAAAAAAAGTACCTTCAATTATCTAAAAATTAATAACGATAAATGAAAGTACTTATTTTAGTTACTACATAAGAACTATGCTATTAATAATTAATTTAATTTGTTGATGGTTATTAATTAGAATGAGTCCATTCAAAACTATATAGGTTCTACAAACGAACATTAAAAAATTCCAAATTTATTCTTAAGAAGCGACTAACTCAATACGAATTTTATCAGCGATCATCGCAATGAATTCTGAGTTAGTAGGTTTTGACTTCAAGTGATGAACTGTGTAACCGTTATGTATCAAGGTTTTCAAACACTTTAATTAACTAAAATAAAAAGATGTTTATCGGTTTATTCGAGTAAGTTTATTGATTAGTAAATTTACTAACTTACTCAAACTATACAACAAAAACTAGTAAATTGGCAATATCTTTAAATAATCTTTTGAAGCTCGCTCCATGACCTTCCATACATTCTCGCATGACGTAAGGTTAAAAATGAATTATCATGCCTTTCTTCCTTATTAATAGGTGGCAACATATGAACCATAAACGCATGTAAAGGCTCTTTTGTGTTTAATATTGCAATAGCATAATGTTTTGGTGTCATTAATGCTTCTTCTATTGTAAACGTTGGTTCTAGTCTTTCCTTAGCCATTTCAAATGTCTTCTTGTGATCATTTGCAAATAAGAATTGATTCACACCACCAGCAATTAAATTATCCTGTAAATGTTGTGGGAGTTTACCCCAATGATGGAATGCAAAGATACTTCCTAAACGTTCTTTTCTACCTTCAGTAGCTATTCTACCTATTAATTTAGATAAACCTTCACTTTGTACCTGTTCAGGTTCATTGAATATCATAAAGCATCCATGACGCTCTTTATCCTCATTACTCATTAACATTCTTGTCATAATTACTTTTAATGTTATCCAATGTGCTAAAACGTTTGCTGAATTTCCTAATACTCGTTTTGGAATACGTATTATTATTGTCTTTCCTTCTTTCATCCACTGTTCAAAATCAACTTGTGGAAGTGGAGGTTGTGCGAATATGTCAAATAACGTATCATCACCAAAGAATGTATTTAAACGGTCTAGTATTGGATCACATTTGTTTCCAACATCATCATTAGTACCCCAATTCAATAAATCTTTTGATAGACGATAATTACCTTCATTCATTAGCTCTCTTGCTCTCTGTTCCCTATACTTTTCATCTTCAATTATCCTTTTAATATCAAACAATGAACCTTTAGCTGCCTTACTTGCTTCAGTTAAATATTTCTTTGAACGTGCTAATCCTTCTATTTGCATAAAGTCAATCATTTCTAATGCAAATCGTGAACCGCCTTTACGACCTAATTTTTTGATAACTTCAGACAAGTCTAATGGAACAATCCACTCTTCATTAGTGAAATCTAAATCAATAATCTTCTCAGCTGGAAGTAAATCACGAATACCATCAGCCATGCCCCTATGACCTTGTTCGCCTATCCAGTCTGGAATAATGAATGAAATACCTTTTTTATTACCTTCATATACAAAGTTTTGAATTGCAGTATCTTTCCCTGAACCTTGCTTACCTACGAACGTATAACCACTATAGAAATCGTCCTTATTCTTATATTGTAAAGCAACAGGTATTTCCCTATCTTTGATTTCAGCATGACCTATCATCAAGTTATTAGGATTTTGTAACTCTTCTGGAATAGCAACTTCAACACGTTTCTTTACATTTAGTTCATCTGAGTAATTTAATTGTAATTCTCGGTTAGGCATCATTAATGCAAGTTTACTCATTTCATCCGTACTAACTAAATTAACATTTGGATCATGTTTTGTACTATAATCCAGTTTTAATGAATTCAATTCATCTATGATTTTCTTTTTCTTCTTTTTACTATTTATTTTTACACCAGTTAATTCATTAGTTTCAGTTAAATCTTGCATTGATAATGCTAATGATTCTGATATCGTATCTCTAGTTAATTTGTCTTCTGAATGTGCTACAACTCGAATATGTGAACGGAATACAGGCAAGTTACCTTTTTCTTTACTTATTTTTGATGTACCAATTTCATCTTCAAGTGAATAAGCTTTTTCTATAATTTTGTTATTTTCAAATTTTTCTTTACTTTTGAAGAAAGCATTCTGAAATGCATTAAAGACATCCGTTACAAAACTAAATAATTCATTGATAATAGCTGTGATTATTACTTTAATTGATGTAACTATTCGTTTACCGCTAATTGTTGCCCTTTGTGGTACTTTACCTTTATGAGCCTTTTCGTATGTCCACTGTGCATTTCTAACCCACTTATTACGATTTTCTACCTCATTACAAATTGAAAATCTTGCAATATCACCGTCATATTGTAATTCATCAACAGCGTTTAGAAGTCCTGAAATTGGTATCTTTGTATCTTGTGTACTTGAATTAAGCGAAAATATGTCATGTCTTAAATAACGTAACTCTTGAACAATAGTGTTTTCAATTGGTATCTGTAATTCTTCAATACTCGCTTCTTTGAAAGTTACATCCATTTTGTTCTCAATTTTTCTTTTCAACTTTTCAGCTTGATATTCACTAGTTGCAACATAAAACTCTATTGATTTTTTACCGTCATCTTGCTTAAAAATAATATCAAACCAGAATTGATCCTTTTCACGAAATGTAAATTTAAATCCCTTTCTATCTATACGTGTACTTGGCTTTTCGTACATTTCGTACATTTTGTAAATCATTTTCCATAAACGTTTATTATTTTGAGTTACATTCGCATGAGGAATGATTCTATACACTTTCATTTCGTTTGGTACATATTCGAAAACTTTATTTACTACCTTCTTAACATTTAACTTAGTGAATCCTTCTTTTAATGTATCAACGTTTAACATTTTAATTCACCGATAAAATAGCTAATGATAATCCAGTGAACCCTCCAAAAATCCCAACAGTTTTTAATACTCTACCACCTAACATCAGTATGATTGATGTTCCCATTGCCGCATATCCAACCAAATCAGGTAACATTAATAAAATTCCGTTCCATACATCCCACAATGTTGGTGCTAATACTTCACTTACTATATGACCTGTTATTTCTTGATCCTGTTCGCCAATCCAATTTTCAACTTTGTCTGTTCCTTTTTGTAACCAATGAAATGGATTAAACCATTCTAACGGAATGTAAATATAATCATCAGATGCAACAAATTTTTCTCCACCTACCATTTGATTACCTCCCTATCCCTGTATTGATTTTAACCAATCACGAATATTCAACGCATTTCGAGAAATCGTATAACCAACTGCAACGCAAATCATTAATTCAATACCTTTTGAACGATGACCGAACATCCATGAAATACCTGCTGCTCCAATAATTCCAGCAGCTAACCAATCCGTGATTATCAAAAATTGTGCAAATACGTTAGCAAATGTATCTGCATATGCAACAACAGGTAAAACAATTGCAGAAATTGTAATTGGAAACGCTTTAGATAATAGGGTAGATTGATAAAGTTTCTTCTTACTTTCAATTATTAGTGGTTCTTTTTTCATTTCGACTGTTTTCTTCGAAAGTTCTAATCTGCTGTAACTTTCAGTTAAACTCTCAAAGTTGAACACTAGATATCACCCCACATCTTTTTGTTAACATAATTAGCTACTCGTTTTGCACCGCTACCTGCTTTTTTCGCTCTGTTTTTTAAAAACTCCCCTTCCTCACGAGCTGATTCACTTAATGCTTTGCCAATTCTTTTTGTAGTTTTAGCTACTTTCTTTGAAGTGTTAACCGCCTTTTTAACCTTACGAGCCTTCTTTTTTGTTTGCTTAATGAATCCAAACATTTAGCTCTCTCCCTTGTATAAAATGATTTTCACAAGGCAAAACTACAGACAATATAACAATGAGAGGATGGACAAAATGCATATTGTAATTGGTTTAACTGTTGGGGTTCTTCTTGGAATTTTCGCTAATACGATTGGCTAATTGTTGTTTTAATTGATCTAATGATGATTGTTGAGGCTTTGTTTCGATTGTCTTCTTAATAGTTACATTTTTAGAAGGTACATCAATTCCATTCTTCTTCATGTCTGCTACAATTAGTTTTTTAACATAACCACTAAAATTTCTACGTTTAACATAATCAAGTATTGCAATATCAACTACTTTCGTTTTGTTGAACGCTACTGGTTTAGAAAACCGTGTTTTATCATTTGTCATAATATCACTCCTCAAAATACGATATGAGCGATATTATCGTTTTATGCATAAAAAAAGTCGATTCTTGACCGACATGAAGTAGAAAAGCTAATAGCACTGCGTTGCTATCTAGCTTATGCACACAATATGAATAAAATGCAAGTCCATCAAATAAAATTTAATACGCTTTTCAACATAAAAAAATCACGTTAAACTACAACGTGATTTTAATTATTTATTCTTAGTTTAATTTGTTATTTCTGCTGAAACTGGAATTGGAGTATTGTCTACCGAACCAATTAATTCTTCAAAATACTTTGTTTCCCCAGCATCTAATTGTACTGACATTGCTTTTACTCTTATTAATTCACCATATTCATCAAAAAACGCAATGTTAATTACACTATCAACAGGTACTGACAATAAATTTTTTAACGAACCTAAACCCTTAACCAATGTGCCATCTACTCTAGCTGAGAAATCCGATAAATAAAATGGATCAAGTTCATTTGTAGTAGCTGATACACTAGAGTAATCGCCACTCTCTATTGCTTCAATTTTATTATCCAAATAAGCTATTCTATCTTGTATTACTTTTCTTTTTTCATACTTTTGATATTCACCAATACCAAAGTAAAGAACTATACATCCAATTAATACACTAGCCACTATTACTAATGTTTTTTTATGTTTCCTCATTTCATAACCCCTCATTTATCCTTTAGGGATATTTTACCACATTCGGATATAATATCATTGATTCTCTTTCTCAATTTTTCGTAAAATTAACTTCTTGAAATATTCATTTAAGTTTATTTTACCTGAGTGTGTAGGTTTAATTATTATTGGTTTAAATGTTTTTTTACGCAATTGCTATTCACCCACTTTTAATTGATAGTGGTATTATTACCAATAGTAAAAAAGTTAAGTAAAAAAAAGAATAGGGGTACGAAATTTCATACCCCTTACTCAATATGTATTACTTCAGCTTACGATTTAAATAAGCTAATGCATAACTCAATAATTTCACATCATCGTATGAATCAATATCTTCATGCTTATCTGAAAATAATTTTTCAGCTACACCTTTTTTAATCATTGCTTTAGCTTCAGCTCTACCAGTTATATTTAAAAATTCTTGTGACATATCCTCAACTTCTTTCTTTGGCTCTAAATTCGACTTAATCATCAGAATAAAACTACTCCAAGGAATAACCGTTCCATTTCTCATGTTACGTGGGCAATTTTTACCGCTATAGTAATTGTGCTGAACTACATCATTGATTGTTAAGTTTTCTTCTTTTAACACCATAGCTACTAATTCAGCAGTATTTTGAACTGCTTTTTTATAATCACCATCACTATTTACGCAAATTTCAATATGTATTGCTTCATTATTACCTTTCGTAGAACCTGCTGCCCAACAACGTATTGAATGATCAAATGATTGTACTGCTTCTTTATCATCTACTGTATAGTGCCAACTAGCTTCCCTACTGTTTCCATTGGCTTGTAATCTTCCATGTGCATTTGCAGTAGCTGTTGGTCTAGTATTATCTGTTTCATGGATACATATTTTTTTACGTGAATTTCCTTTACCATAAGTAACTTTATCGGCAATTGTGGACGATACTAAATGTTTTCGAATAGTAACCATTATTTATCACCTTTTGGCTTATCATAATTTAAAGCTTGGTTACTATCACTTACTCCATTTGTTGTAGGATCGATGATAATTCCTAATAACGCTAGGATACCAAGTATTGTTTCTGATAAAGCAGTTACTTGTTCGTTATAAACTTTGATATCTAAACCGAAAAGTTCAGCTATTTGATTTGCTAAAACTAATAATAATGCAACCATTGACACCCAAAATTGCTTATGTTGAAGACGTACTTTCCAATTAATCTTCAATGCTTTCATCTCCCTTTACTCAAATGAAATTTAAAATTAATGCTATTAAAGCTATTAACCATCCACCCCAAAGTCTTATTGCTTCAAGAGTTGAGTTTCTACCCTTTGCATGTGATTCAATATCCTCTACTTTATCTTTTACCTCATCAACTATTTCACGTAGTCCGTTGTATTGTTTAATAAGTGTTCTTGTCTCTAGCATTTCACTTCTTAACGCTTGAATCTGTTCAAATAATTCTTTATTCGAATACCATTCTTCAGTCATTTTCACACCTACTTTCAAATAAAATTGCACTGCTAGGTACAGTGCATTTCTCAAAATAAAAGCATAAATAAAACCCTTCACTAAATGTGAAAGGTTAGACTGTTTCTGCTATTGGCGTAATCGATAGAATTGTATTTTTATTAAGAATTGCACCGCCAAGGTTAACAAATAGAACTTCACGATTGTTAAGTGTTTCTGTAAATGCGGCAGTATCAAAACCTTCTACACCTGCTAAATTAATTGTTTGTCCATTGTTTAATTGTACTTGATAATTCATATCTATCTTCTCCTTTTAATTAGTTTATTGAATTTAATGAGTCTCTTAATCCATTGATGTCACTTGCATAAATAATTTCTCCACTATTCCTATAAATTGGAATACTAGTTGAAGGATTCATTACGTTAATAGCATTTCTTGCTTCATTGTATTGTGTAGCAGTAAAAGAATTACCACTGTACGCTCTTGTAAATGTGTAATCACTTAAATTTCTATATGAGCGAAAATCATTAATTTTAGTACATAAATCATTCCATTCACTTGCTGTTAAATTGAAATTACCACCACTTGATTTAGTAGTGTACCAAGAAAAACTCGATGGTTTACCTTTTGGAGTTGTTGCAAAATCATAATTAGACCAATTTGACCAACCTCCACCGCTTGTATAAGCCCTCACATTTGCATAATAAGTTGTACTTGGTGATAAACCTGTCCAAGTGTATGAGGTTGCATAAATGTAGAGTGACATTGAAACAGGTGAATAGATTGCTAACTCATAATATTCAGCACCTACACTATTCCAAGAAAAGTAGATACTTGAACTTGAAGTAGCACTCATACTAAATCCAGTTGGTGTTGAAGTTTGTGGTGGTGTATCTGTACCAGTCCATTTAGGATCAGCTGGATACCATGTACCTTTGAAGTTTGCTTCACCTTCAATGTAATATGAAGTTCCTGGTGTTAATCCATAAAATGTATAGTTACCACTGTCATATCCTGTGTATCCTGATTGCACACTCACATTAACCCAAGAACCATAATCAATTCTAAATCTAAATCCACTATAGGTATCTTGTGGAGAGCCTAATCCTTTAATATCAACTGTAATAGATGTTGTGGTTGTACTTATCGTACTTACGTATGCCATTTATTACACCTCACCCAAACCTTGCCGCTGGGGCATTATTACCCCAACTAACACTAACCGCATCTAACACTAGATATTGTGCTGAGATTGTCAATGTTGAACCGCTATTTGAAATCCTATTCGAACCACCAAATGTGATACCCTTAAAACTTCCATCAGCGGAAGAACCAAGTTGTAACTCATTTGCAACATTGGTAATACCAATTAAATTAATCTTACTAGCACTTATCGTAACACCAGCAGCAGTCTGATTAATCATCGACGTAATTGTATTACCATTGTAATCACTATAAGAGACCTTGCTTGAAATCTGATTAGCTGTTTGTGTTATAGATGATTCTGCATTCGATACACGTTGATTTAATCCACCAATTTCTGTAGTTTGACTACTAACAGTAGACTGAATTTGATTTTGAGTTTGCGTAATCGATGAGATACTTTCATTAATTTCAGTGATTGTTCCATTGATGGTTGTCACTTTACCTTCAACTTCAGAACGAATTTCAGCAGCAGTTTGAGTGATTTTTGATTCAGTTTCTGTTTCTAAATCCACTACACTCTGTTCAATTTCACCTGCACGTATTTCAATTTTTGCAATTGAACTATTTACTTCTTCAACTTCCATTGTTATACGTTCATTGGTTTGTTCAAATCGACTTCGAGTTTCTTTCTTGTTTTGATCAATTTCGACTTTTTGAGAAATGAGAATATCAGTGCTTGATTTTGATACAATATTTCCTAGAATAACTTTTGTGGTGACAATTTCACCATTTAAAATTTCTCTTGTTTGCTTTAGAATACGAGTTTGAAATTCAATATTCATAGGTTCATAGATTAACCAAACTCTTTCACCCAACTCTTTCTCGGTTAATTCAATTACATCCATTTCAAATGAAACTTCAGGATAATCAATTAACTTTAATTTTAGATATTGAGTCATTGTTTCAGGTTGTGTAAAACGGTCATCTATAACAGGTTCATCAATTCTTATTCCAATTTGAGGATTTTCAGCAATTTGTGATGTGTATGTAACAACTAATCCATTTGCACCAAATCCAGTAATTTGTGTTTTAAGTTTTGTAGTATCTACTTTTTTTGATAGAGTTTTTACATTATGTGCAAAGCGATATTGAGCATTATTTTCACCACCAATTTGTTTGGTGAAATGGATAATTTTATTAGGAAGGATTTCATATTCACATTCAAACGCTATGCAAAGATTATTTACTAAAGTAAGGATATTAGCATTTCCATAGTTTGCAATAAACACACTATCTGAAATATCAGTTGTGAATGTCCATCCAGTGCCACTAAAAACAAATGAAGCAAACTCAGCTAAGGTATGTGTTCCACCATAGATCTCATCATGTCGTTGATTTGCTAAATCAAAGAAAGTGTTAATTGCTGTTACTTTTTTACTGAAACGATTTTCATTTAATTGTTTAACTCTAAAATCAAAACCATCAACGGTGACAATAGATTCTTCTTGTAACAATTCGTATGCAGGATTATCTTCATAATTAAAAGAGGTAAATGAAACTTTATGACTCCCATTCACCTCTTTTTCAATCTGTAATGACTGTATGTAATTTAATGGTTCAACTTGTGAACCATTTTGTACGATTAGCAAGTTTTCACCCACTTTCTATCATTTTTTATAAAATACCAGTAATTTAATGACAATATTTTCTACTTTGTGTATTGAAAATGCTCGAAAATGCAAATGTAATTCCATTAAAATTACTCTTTTAATTGAACTCAATTTTCACAATAAAATATGTTGATATAATATTGTAAAGTTAAAAAAATACCCTCAACACCAAAATAGGGGAGAGGGTATATGATAATATTTTGTTATTTAGTTATGTATTTAGTTACTGCACAATATGAGACGATTACGTATTATTGATAATCAAAATCTATTGTTTTTATTTTCCACGCAACCTGAGTACCTGCATCAAAAGTAATTGCACTAGTTGTTGGATTAGTTAATCTAAGTCTACCAACGCCCGCATTCCTCATAGTGAAGGAATAAGACACACCGTTAGGCAACGCAAAAGTTGGATTTGCAAAGACTAATGCATAAGCAGAAACATCTAACAAATTGACAGTAAATTCTGTAACAGAATTAGCAGCTAGTGTACCAACCGTTACAGTCACATCAAATTCTTTCAGTCCGTTTAGTTTAATCCATCTACTACCATTATATTTATATGTCCCTTTATTTCTGACATCCGTTGCAGAACTGTAAAAATAGGTATCATCTTCAAGTGGCGTTAAAGACGTCGGAATAACTGTCGATTTTAAATCTCCGGTCAATGATAGAAATCTAGCCGCGGTCAGTCCATTTATCACAACATTAATATCACTGTTATAACTTCTGAGACGGATATTTGCACCATCGTATAAGTGTAATGTTCTAAGTGGTGTAGTTATTTTGGAATTTGATAAATAAATACTAACCTTATTGACAGATGAAACCAAAATATTTGTGTTTATTAGACTATTATTGATAAACACATCGGTTCCATCTGTGTTTGCTCCGTCAAGGTAAATTAGCATAGATGACACAGCATCCACTTTTAAATTAGAGATAAACAGACTTTTTAATGACTTTGCTGTTGGATATATTAGAGAATTGACTGCACTAGAATTTAGCTTTATGTTACTGTCTTTGAAAATTAATTGGTCAAGGATTTCTGACGCTGTATTGTCAATGCGAACAAGATAATTTGTTGCTTCTGTACCTGCACTAGCAATAACATCAATATCTTCTAAAACAACTTTACTCATATTGCATTTTTGCAACAAAATGGGTCTTAAACTGTCTGATTGTTTAATTTTAAGTTTTTTAATCGTTATGTCCCCACTTATTGCTCCAATGCAAAAATAAGATTGAGAACCACTTATTTTTACGTCTATATTTTCAAATACCACATTTTCAAGCTTTGTATCTTTTAAACAAGGGTTCGGAGTTGCTTGATCTTCTTTCATAATATAAACAGGGTAAATAGTGGCATAACCGCTAAGATTTTTAAAGTATAGATTTTTAAATATACTTTTACCATCAATTCCACTACCAACCATTTTAATTAATTCATCTGTTGTTTCACCACCATATACATTTTCAACTCTTACATTTTCAATATTCCCTGTCTGGCCTAATGAATATCTTGGGTAATCCCCCATCGTAAAGGATATTAAATCATCATGAGTCACACCTGATATATCTTCGATGGTGATATTATTTAAAGGTGGTTGAAAATGTAAACCATCACTTTCATTGTTTATATTTATTTTTCGGAAAGTCCCTTTATTTATATCAGTAATTAAAAAAGCATACTTCCATTCATTACCGATGTCCTCAATGTTTTCGATAGTTAAATTGTCAACCCCACGAAAGACAATTCCTATGCCGGGATTTGATTGAGGATTAGTAGACATGTCACCGGACGAAATTGGATTGCCTACATTGTTTAAATCCCATGTACCACCTTTGACTGTTATATTTTTATTTCGTGTGTTCGTGGTATGACCTTTATTAACTAAGATATGATGGTTTGTTCCATCTTTTTTCTTTAATTTAACTCCCGGCATTAGTTCCAACTTTGTATCACTATCGATATACAACCTACCTGTTAAAAACGTTCCCGGTGTAATGATTCTCACCCAACCTTTTTTATCTAAGGCAGACTGAATTTTTGCAGTAGCATCTTCACCATCGACTAATTTTACATCTGTCACAATTTGTGCCAATTGCGAACTAACTTCATTTAACTGTTGTCCATGATTTACTACTTCATTAACAAATTCTTGGTCAATCATAGACTTATTAATTCTTTTTAAAGCCATTCTTCTTCCTCCTTAATATTATTGTGAAAAAATAAAAGTTTGTGAAATTCCGAATCTCGAAACCCTTGATACACAAGGCTTTGAAAATCCATTTCACAAACTTTTTGCGATATTTTCTTATAAAAGGAATATTTTAATGTAATTATTGATAGATTACTTCAACGTCCAAACCTGCTACTAAAGGTTCAGAAACAGTAAAGGATTTGTTGGATGTCTCAGTAAAATTAAGAGGATAATATTGTCTTACGCCACCAATAATGACTTGTAATCTGTTTTGACCAGTTACATATGTACCATTCAAAGTGAATAGAGTTTGACCTGCATTAGATGTAAAAGTTTCTACTCTGATAGGATACCATCCAGCATCTAATACATCTTGAACAAAATTTCCCTGTGATTTTGCATATTCAGCTTGTTCTTTGGCATAATTCGCTTGTGTTGTAGCGTTTGTAGTAGCAGTATTTATTGATGTCATTTGATTATCAAAAGTGGATTGTCTTTCATTTTCCGCTAATTCTCTGTTGTTCTCGTTACTTTGTCTAACTGACTCAGCATTTTTTCTTGAATTCTCATTATTATCTCTAGTAGTTTCTTGTGCAGTAACAGTTGTATTAAGATCATTTATATCAGTGGTTGCCTTTTCAGCATTAGCTAATATTGTAGGTGCTTCACCTAGTACCAATTCAATTAAAGTTTGTTCGTTTGTAGAAGGAACATAATCTATTACTGGATCTTTCAATACTTTAAAACTAAATGGTAAAGTCGACACTCGTCCCTCTGCATCATATAACTGTATTGCAGCCTTAACTCTTCCAACCACTTCTAATTCTGTAGTACCAAGATTGAATGTTACTTGATTAGTAGCTGTTTTAGTACCTAAAGTCATTACTGATGTTTTATCAGGTCGTACACTTGCGAGTGTAAATGTAGTAACATTTGATAAATCGTATCTTTCATCATCATCATAAATATTCAAAATGAATGTAACTTCATCGTTCTGAGTGACTACTGGTTCATTCATGTAATTACTTTTTTTAAAGTCTACATCAAGTGTAAATGTATTAGTAATTGACAATTATTTCACTCCTTTCTACAAATAATAAAAGCGTGTGCTTATTTCAAGTTCAAATGAACCTGTAGCACCGCTTACAGTAAAGTTATTATTTCCTATATCTAACGTAATTATCTTTTTATTCGTATCTGCAAAAATACTACTATAGTTTTTACTTGACGTTATCCCTTGTAATGTAATCATTCCCCATCCTCAATATCACCGTAATATTTAAAACTATCACCAGTTGTATTATTAGTGATAGTTAGGTTACTTGAAGCCCCACTAAAAGTAATTTTAGTTTCAGCATGTTTACGAGGATCAATAATTACATTACCTTCATTTTTAAAAGTAAATACTTCACTAGTGAATGTTTTTTTAACAAAATTTATAGTTTCAGAATAACCTTGTAAACATGTCAATGGAACACTGAATGTTGATACACTCGTTCCAATTATTTCAGGTGTCCAATTATCTAAATAACACTTCCAAACAATACCCTTACGATAAGATTCTTCAATATAAAACTCTTTTCCACTTCCTAATAGAGCATATAAATCATACTTTTGTTTCAGGGAATCTTCATATGTACTTTCAACTGTCATGAAATCAGCAGTTAATGAACGGGGGTTTAATTCCTTATTTACAACAATTGAACCCCCACCATCAATCTTTTGAGTATCCATAGTGTAGGAAGGTGAAGGGATAGTTAATTTTATACCAAACAATCCAAGTGCTTCTAAATTAATTTTATTACCATCTAAATCATACAAGTTTAATCTATTTATCATCCCAAACTCACTCCCTTCATAATTGCATCAATACTCATGTTTTCATATTGTTTTCCACTAATGATATCGACAATAGATTCACCTATCATTTTTCCGTCCATTACATTTTGAATGACCACAAATTGTGGTTGATTATTTAGTATTTGTTTTGTTTTATCATGAGGATGTACTTTTGCACCTCTAGGAAGTTCTACTAATTCAGCACCTTGTTCACCAACAATAGCAAGTCCACCTTTAAAGTAATCAGTACCTTTTGCTAACATTGGAATTTTAGGGATATTAATACCCCACTGCTGACCTCCAAAACCTGGTCAATTTTGTTATCGTAAAGGCTCTTTATCCTTTACTTCTGCATGTTTCCATACAGTTCAGACTATATCTTCACTCATTTATAGAGTGGTTGGCGCTCGTGGATATTTCACCATATAATAAAACCGCTTTTATAAGCGATTAATACTTAGGTTACTTTATCTAGTCGTTACACCTTCCTAGCGTTTCCGTCTAGGCTTGGCTCGGAATTGCCCTCGTCTTTACGTTAGGGCTTCCCCCGAATTCACCAACTTTATACTGAGCTACCTTTTATTTAACCCAGTCTGGAATACTAATGGATAATGAATTCAATCCGCTTATTACTGAGTTGATCATAGAAATAACTGCATTTAACGGGGTCTTAACTGCTGTACTCACACCGTTAAAAATTCCTGTGAACGTTGATACAACACCACTCCAAGCTTTAGACCAATTCCCTGAGAATACACCAGAAATAAAGTCTGTAATTCCATTAAGTACAGGTTTAAGTGTATTGTTCCAAAATCCACTAATAGCACTAAATGACGTAGATACAGCTTTACCAATTGCAGAAAATACAGTTTGGAATGTTGGTAATAATACAGTTTTTATAACCGTCATAACTGTATTGAAGATAGGTTGTAAAATATTAATCCATACAGTTTTTATTAAATTAAAAGCAGTTTGAACAACATCTTGTATTGTTTTGAACCCTGATTGAAATGCAGGTAATAAATCATTCATAATTACTTGAATAATAGTCATTAACGCTGGTTGTAATATTGTATTCCAAACATCAACAATCCAATTAAATGTGTCTTCAACTATTTTTGCAAATGCCTTAAATGTTGCTTCATTATCCGTATACCATTGTTGAATTGCTGTAATGAAAGTTTGGATTCCAAGAATAATTGCATTAAAAATTGCTGATATTGTTGCTTCGTTCTCTGTGTACCATTGTTTAATAGCGCCAATGAAGTTATTAATCCATTGAATACCTATTTGAATTCCAGTTGATAATACTGTAAATACGGTATCTATAACGAGTTGGATCGTTGGCATATTTGCAGTTACCCAATCTAGTAATCCTTGAAACATAGGCATTAATCGAACACCGACTTCAGTTAGAACTCCACTAAATGTATTTTTGACTTTTTCCCAACCTAGTCTAAAATCTTCAGCTTTTTTTAATTGTGCATCATCAATTACATTTGCACTATTCTTCATGTTTTCAAGTTCTTCAGCAGTCATATTTAAAACAGGTGCAAGTTCTTCACCAGTTGTTGAAAGAAACATTGTAGCAATAGCGTTACGTCTTGTAACATCTTCCATACCTTGTAATCCTGTAATTACTTCATTAAATAATTGCTCTTGAGATTTTAGTTTTCCACTTGCATCTTCAACATTTACACCTAACTCTTTAAATATTTCGGCATTCTCACCTACTCCACTTTGAGCATCCATTGCTTTTTCCGCCAGAGCGGCAAGGTCACCAGATGCAGCTTCAACTGAATATCCAAATGATTTCATTACATAATCCCACTGTTGGAATCCTTTATTTGACATACCAGCAACTTGAGCAAATTTACTAATTTCAGCAGTAGTTTCTAACGTTTTACCAAGAAGTGCAACCATTCCACCAACTGCTACTCCAGCACCTGCCGCAATTCCAGCACCCCACTTGGCAGCAGTTTTTATACCTGCACCAAGTTTACTGGCTAGTCCCTCGGCTTTTTCTTCGGTTTTAGCAATTGATTTATCAGCTTCTTCACTATCAACAAATATCGATCCGAATAGCTTAAATATTTCCATATCGACAATCACCTACTTTCTATATTCCGTATTGTTTAAGATTGCCTTAACATCATTTAGAATTTCTTCTACACTTTGATGATTTTGTTCGATTTTATTATTTTTTATAGGTTGATAAAATTCTTCAAATGGCTTATATGTCTCTTTTGTCATATGCTGATATTGCATTAACCACATTTGCCATGCTTTTTCTTCTTGTTTCTTTTCAAATGCAGTAATAATTAAATCCATTCCATCTTCAACAGGCATTTCTAAAATAAAATCAGAATTATGATAACGTGAAAAAAGCAGGTCATAAAACTCAGATGAGTCTATTTCCCTGCTAATTGTAAAAAAGTTGCTAAACCTTTTTGACTTTTAAATTGATTAATAATTTCTACAGTGTCCTCAATAGAAAGTTCATCAAATTGATTTGCTTCAATTCCAACTAACTCAGCTAAAAATGTGTTTACTTCATTTTGAGCAAAATGTAAATTTTCTAATGCATTTTTAATTAATTCAATAAAGAATAATTGTCCTGCTTGTTCTTGAGATTTACCTTTAAATTTGTTTAAATCTAATGTGATTTTCACATCTAACTTCTTAAGAATTTTTGACATTGTATAAATATCTTTCGTTTTTAACGGTCTCATTTCATATTTACTCATTTATATTCTCCTTTGTATTAAATAAAAAAAGAGGACTATCATAGTCCTCAAGGTTGTAATAAAAATGTAGGGTAATAAATTGCAAATGGTGGTGTATCTAAATCACTTGCATCAAAGTGTCCTTCGAATTCAAGAGCAATTACTGTTTCCCCTTTGTCTGAAGTTGTTAAAGTTAATCCATTTGTATTAATTGCATTGTACACTTGAATTATAATCGGATCTTCACTACCTGAATACGTTCCAACAAAAGTGATGTTTGAAATATAATCATCTAATTCAATGACATTTTTCCCTTTGATTCCATGATACATCAATTGGTCATTGTCAGTTTCCGTACTAACTAAAGCTTTTTTAAGTACCGACTCTGTAACTTCAATGATATTTGCACTCATTTTAACTTCCCAACTATCAATCACTTCTAATCCTTTTGTTTTTCCCATTAATCCATCAACTTCAATTTGACGAATGGCAGGAATGGCAGAAAATGAACCACCACCACGAGTTGCACCAAGCAACTTTCCACCTTCTTTTGCTGATTCAAATGTATCTGTTCCCATTGTGTAATTTACAAAGAAAGCACCAGCATCCAATAATAAATTCTTTGGTGTATCTGCTGTATAACCTGTTTTTTTAGCCAATCTAATCACTCTCTCTTTCAAAATATTTAACTTCGAAAATTAATTTTCTTCTTTTTATTCTTGGATTGTTATCTTCTAAATCGAAAAGTCTGTTTGAACGGTAAACAGAAATCTGAATATGTTCATCAATATAAAAGTATCTGTTTAACCCTCTCCAAATTGTTGATGATAATGTTTCTAAATCAGTTGTATCTTCTCTGTTATCCCAAATATCAACATCCATCACGAATATTTCTTGATGTTCATTGGTAAATGAATTAGGAAAAGTGAATACAACATAAGGAAAAAGAGTATCTTCTGGTGATTGTTCAAAATAAACACTAGAATGATACTCTTTAAGTTTCCTCATTATCGCTTTTCTAAGATAAATCATTTATCTTCACCATTTTCATTTCCGACTTGCTCATTTTCATCAATTAATGCTTGTGCCTTTATTTCATCTTCTATTGCTGATAAATATTGTGCTTCTATTCTTCTAATCTCGTCTATATTCTCGAAAACTGTATCCCTCAAAATGTTCCTAGCAGGTTGTCCATGTGTACCAAGCTCCCCTTTTACCCCGTACCATGTATCATGCTTGAAACCTATTTGTAAGTCACCTTCCCACTTTCTCAACCAATATTGAGTGGATTTGTAAAGACGTTTATTCTTTTTCATTCCAGGAAGTTTCTTTAACTTTTCAATCATGCGTTTTCGTATAAACTTTGCGATATCTCTAAGTGCAGCACGACTTAGTTCTTGAATTGTGTATTGTACACGATCAACATTTGAAGTAAATTCAACACCATCTTTTGTAACCTTAGTTACTGATTTAGGCAATGCCATTATTAACAACACCTTCACAAATCAATTCGAGCGTCTCCCCTTTTTCAAACGTCCGAATGATTGAATATGTTTTGTTATTAAATTTAACTTTTGGTTCATTCTCGTATTCAAATGAATAGATTTCAAACGTTAATTCAGGTTTAAGTCCATTTGTCTGTGCTTGATAAAATTCAGATTGTCGAATTGACTTTTTATTAGCAAATACCATTTTTTCATTTGGTACTTTTATTACATCACCAATATCGTTTGTAGTAGAAGTTTCACTAATTAAATAGATTACATCACTAAATGCTGACATTATAATCACCACTTAAAACAAGATGTGTTTTTAATAAATCATAAGAATTCTGAAACTTTTCACTGTTTTCGTTATAACCAAAATGTGCCTTACAATAGATTGTTACTGCACGAATAATTAAAGGATCAGTTTCATCTTGTTTAACAACACCACTAATTTTCAAATCAATTAATGCACTGTCAATTAAATCTGAAATCTCATCATCAAAAGCATTATTACTAATACGTAAAGATTTTTTAATCTTCTCTAACATCTTCCTCACTCACTTTCTTTTTGCGAGTGTTCCTCTTAATAGGTAGCTTTCCCTCAACTTCTACTTTCTTTAGTGATTCAACTTGTTCATTTGGAATAATAAAACCCAGTTTCCCTAGTTCATTCACACGTTCATAGTTTTCAGAAATATAGAAAGAGCCAAGCATGTAAAACATGCCCGACTCTTTATCAGTAAATACTTTAACTACTTGATGTTTCATTATGTATCAAATCCTTTATTATACAGTTGGTGTTAAGATAGAGAATGCTTTCTCATGAGTAACGTTACCATCTACAATTGTGTAAGCTGAGAATCCAGTTTTACGAGCTTTAAGGTTGCGTTCTGATTCAACTGCAATTGTTTGATTAGTATTTACAACATAACCTTTCGCATTACCAATGATAAGTGTACCTTCTGGAACAGCACTGTCCACTTTCACAGGGAATCCTAACACACGACCTACACCACCAGAAACTGTATCAGCAATAAATAATGGACGACCATTTTTATCTAATACATTAGCAAGTACATTCCATACAGTAGAGTTAGAAGCATAAATAACTGTACCTGCAACGTGTTTAGCACCAATTTTAGCTACTGCACCTGTTAAATCTTCATATGCTAAACCAGTTGCTTGAGCATAAGTAGATTGTTGAGAAGCTACACCATTTAATGCAGTTAATACACCTGTCATTTCTTTTACTCCGTTACCACTGATTGCTTGACGACCTAACTCAGCACCAACACGTTCAACAATTTCAGCCTTTAAGTAATCAAGGAAAGCAGGAACTGACATTGCATCTAATTTGAATGATACCTCAATGTATTTAGATACTTCTTTCGCACCTAATTGAACTTCAACAAATGTGTTTACTTCGTTTTCTGTTTCTTCTGATTCTAAATAACCTTTTGCATCACCTGAAACAATTGCAGAATGTTTTGGTAAAGAAACTAAACCTTTAATAGCCATTCCTCTAGCATCTGCATAGAATGGTGCTTGTGCTTCAATCTCTGTGATGATCTCATTTAATGTAGTTGTTGGAATTACTACACCAGTATTAGTTGTTGTGTGATTATTCATTTCAGTGAATACAGTGTTTTCTTGTTGAGTTAATTCTTGACCCATAAATGATTTAGCAAATGCTGCTTCATAGATTTTTTCATTGTTTAATTCTTGTACATTTTCAAATTTAGTCATTTCAGATAAATCCCCTTTGTTTTCAATAGTTTTGTTTTCTAAATCAATTACTTTTTGTTCTTTTAATGCGTTAAGGTTAGCAAGGTTTAATTTCACTTCTTCAAACTTTGCATCTAAATCTTCAATCTCTTTCATTTTTGCTTGTGCTTCTTCTAATGAACCTGCATTAATAAGTTCTTCTGATTCTGTAACTAATCCGTTACGTAGTTCTTGATATTGTTCTAGTTTCATAATTATTTAATCCCCTTTAGTTTTAATAGTTTTAGTTGTGCCTGAAGTTTTTCAGACAATAAAAAATCCACTCCATTTGTTTGAAGTGAATCAGTTTTTGTTTTATTAAATTGATCAATTACTGATTGTGGTAACATTGCCACTTGATATGTACTTGCTACTAATTGCAAATCACTATTACTTTGATTAGCAAACATCATTTCATCTGCAAAACCTAACTCAATAGCCTTTTGTGGACTTAACCAAGTTTCTTTGTTCATCATGCCTAATATTTCATCATGCGATAAACCTGTTTTCAGATGATAAGCATTAGCAATAGTTTCATTAGCATTCTTTAATACTTCTGCTGTATGTTCATGACTTCGATAATCACCGCCTGAAGCAACACTTACGTTATGTATCATCATTTGACTTGTCGGACTCATTAATACTTTATCAGCACCCATAGCAATAATTGAGGCAGAAGAAGCAGCTAATCCATAAATTTTAACTGTAACTTGTCCGTTATGTTCTTTTAAAGCTGTATAAATTTCACTTCCTGCAAAGACATTTCCACCACCACTATTTACAATCACTTCAACATCTTCACCATTAACTAATTGTGAAGTTACATCATTTGGTGAAGTTGCTTCAACACCGTAAAAGTCATATGCAGGTTTATGATCATTGCTAATAATTACACCTTTCACATCAATTCGTTTCATTTAATCACCACCTTTCACAAGTAGTGAAAACTACTGTTCATTAGTTCGTTCAGATTGTTTTGCAGTATCTAAACGTAGTAAATATTCATCTCCATGTTCTACTGGATGCATATTTAAGATTTCACGAACTTCATTTGGTGACATGATACCTCTATCAACCATCTGTACAAGTTGTAATTTCGTACTCATACTTGCAAACGCTAAATTTGAACCTTCAAAAACAATCTTGTTACCGAATGAGCGTTCTTTTCTCGTAAATAATTTACGTGTAAACTCATTTGATAATTGAACTATAATTGGTTCAATTGCACTTTCATAAAAGGCAATCCATTCATTTTCACTGTAAGATGATTGGATAATCTTTTCATTGATATTGAAGTATGAATAAATTCTTTGAGTAGTCTTTTCCATTTGTTCAGCATTTGGAACAAATGACTTAGGTTCAACTCTTTGAGCATCAAATTTATTATCAGTTGCAGCTGCCCCAACACTTTCAGAATCCATATTTAAAAATGAGTTCACAAATTCCTGTGTATTTTTCTTTAAGTCGTCAGGATTTAAGTTAGCATTATATTTCAATAACCATTGAACAACATTTGAATTTTTAATTGCTTTAATGATTCCTTGATCAATTGTTCCTACTACGTCCATTAAATCTTTCAACGCTTCAAAATTACTATCTCCAAAGATTTCATTGCTATTAAAATCTTGTCTTAAATGAATAATGTCAGAATAAGCAAATATTACTCGTTTACCATTTTTAAGTGTAAATCGTAAAAATAATTCACCGTTACCATTCCTCAATGCATCAACTGAATTTGCTGTAATAGGTATTAATTGTGTTGGATAACCAAAGTCATCTCGTACTATTAGAATAAATGAGTTATTATTCAATTCTAATTGTGTAACTGCCTTTTCTAATAGTTGTTGCATAGACATTAATGAATTTGGCTCTTCTAGTAAAAACTTCATGTATGGTTCAGGATTTACTTTTAAACCAGTCTTATCATTTCTAATATGCTTTGCTACTGATTTTGAAATTGCCTTTGCTTTAACTCGAATTACAGACCTAATAACATCAGACTCATATAAATTTCCATTCCAAACAAAAAAGTTGTTAGTTGTATCATCAGTTAATAATTTATAACTGGACACACTAACAACTTTCTCACTCATATTCTTTTGAAATAAATTCCTTAGTTTCAACATCTCACCGCCTTATTTAATCATGTTTAGATAATCGTTTTTATTATCTAATAAAACAACATAAGCATCTAACATAGCTGCTAAACCATCGATACGTTTACGTTGTTTGAATTTATTTGGTTGAATATTTCCATTCTTATCAATATCAATACTAGTGTTCATTAAACACCACTTTGTTATTGGATTGTTATTGTAGTTGATTTTCTTAGCACTTAATTTAGTTCCTAAATCCTGCATCGGCAACGATAATGTTCTCTTACCTTGAATAACAGGAATCATTACATTTCTACCAAAGTAATTCTCCATATCTTCAACCCAATATTTAGCTGACCACGAATCAAAACCTAATAGGAATAAATAGATGCCATGTTTTTGTTGTATTTCTATAAACCATTCAGTTACATACTTTGGATGTATTGTATTTCCTTCTGTTAATCTCAATAATCCTCTTTCATGCCAAACATCATAAGGTACATTATCCTCATTAACTTTTTGTTCAAGTAAATCTTCAGGAATCCAGTACATATGTTCATAATAAATTGTATCGTCATTAGGAATCATAAAGGCAATACATGCAGAAGTTAAGTCACCTGAACCACTAGATAAGTCAGTTCCACCAATTGCATACTTAGGTTTCAATTCTGTTAAATCAAATGTAGCTTCATTGTTTGCTTGTTCAAATGTAAGCCAAGATTCACCAGATGTTTCTCTAATATTAAAATCCTTAGTCAATAAGTTTTTAACAAGTGTAGGATTTGATTTAGCTTTTTCAACTTTACGAGCTAATTCTTCTTGATTTTTAATAGTTCCTAATGCTGGATTAGGTTTACACCAATTTTCAGGAATTAGCCACTCTTCACGTGAATCTAATTCATAAATAATAGGTAATACTCGATCATCTATGTACAACTTATCATCATAACCATTAATTATTTTTTCGCATTCTTCATATTTGATGTCAAAGATACCTTCACGAACTGTCCCTGCTGTAGTTGTGATAATTGATAAAGGTTGTTCCCTTGCTGTCATACCATCAATAATAACGTCATATAAGTTTTTATCAGTAATTGCGTGGAGCTCATCAATAACGGAACAGTGAACATTGAGCCCATCCAAAGTATTTGAATCTGAAGATAATGGTTTAAATGATGAATCAGTAGAATCTGCTCTTAATTCGCCTACTAATGATTTTATACGCTTCTTTAAGGCAGGTGATTTACTAACCATTCGTTTAGCTTCATTCCAAACTATTTTAGCTTGGTCTTTTTTAGTTGCAGCACTAACTACTTCTGCACCTGCTTCATTATCAGCAATTAAACAATATAAACTCATAGCACTCGCTAATGCTGATTTACCATTCTTACGAGCGACAATTAAAATTAATTCCCTAACTAATCGTAATCCATCAATCTTATGTATGAATCCAAAAGTTGCAGACACTAATGCTTTTTGCCACAATTCAAGAATAAAAGGTTTACCACCAAATTTACCTTTTGAGTGTTTACAGTAGTTCTCAATAAATTCAATTGCGTGATTTGCATGCTTGGGTGAGTATTCAAACTCATATGTATGATCATAAATTCTTCTAACTAATTCTTCATAAACTCGTTTTACTTTCTTACTTACAATAACTTCACCATTTTGTATATTCTGATGATATTCAATGATTGGGTTATAATCTAATGGATATTTAATCACGTCCATTCACGAACGAATCAAAACCATCATCCTTATCTCCATTACCACTACCATTTTCCTTAGGTAATAAATCAGAAAGTTGTTTGCATATTGCTTGATAGTTCTTATTCATTTGTTGATACTGTCTAGCTACTGGACGTTCCCTCTCATATGGTTCAGTCTTTTCAGATTGAGTGAAAAGTTCATTGAAACCATTCAAATCTAAATCTATTTCCATATCTTCTAATGTAATTCGCATATAAGCAGCACGTCTTATTAAGCCATCCACAACTGACAATTTATCTTTTGATACATCTTTATAAATCCTTCTTAACCTGCGTTCTTCCTTGTTAATCCTATTTTCTTTAGATACTTCCTTTTTAGTTACCATAAACATCACCTCTTTCAATAACTATTTATAGGTAGGGGACTATATAAACGACTTGTGTATTTTTCGAAGGTTGCCCCATCGGTCTTTAGAACTGTCAATTTTAAAATTTTTATCGGGGGACTACCACACAAAATAAAAAAAGCCACTCAATTATTTTTGAGTGACAATAATTATTCTTTCCCCAAATAAATTAAATTTCCATTCTCATCAAACGTACAATCCTTTGGAACACCATCATTCTTCTTAAATGTTTTCTTGTTATGACATGGTAAACATAAGTATTGCAGGTTGTCATGATTTAAAGTAATATTCGGATCGTTTATATTATTAATATTAATCTCTTCAATATGGTCAACGATGTGTCCTGTTTCAATTATCCCCTTCTTAAAACAATGTTCACATAAACCATGCACACTAACTATGTAAGCTTTCCTACACCTTAACCATTGTTTACTATTGTAGAATTTCTTAGCTAAATCAGTATGTTGTAAAGCCATTACATCACCAACTTATCACCATAATAAAAAGCACCCAAAAGGATGCTCACTGATAACTATTAAATGTTTCTATAATCTTATCTTTCTCAGGATGAAATTGATGTCCCATCATTACAATGTTTCCATTAGCTACTGCTTCAATCTCAAATCCATCCATATTGTATTTCCCACTACTTTGAATTTCTTTTAACGCTTCTGAATTAGGATCATATGAATAAAATTCTACATTTGCACCATTTACTTCAATTCCAAATCCTTCAGTTGCTTTCACCATCTCAAAGGCTTTTACTGATTTCTCACCAATCGAATAACCATTGCTTTCAAAGTAGTTAACAACACTTTCAAGTTGATTATCATTTGCTTGAGTTTGTTCTTGTTCAACCTCTTCTTCTTTTGGTTCTTCACTCTTAGTAATCACTGTATTATCATTTTGATTCTTAATCACATTTGTTTCCTCTTTACTAGTTGACTCATTACCACCAGAACATGCTGCTAATACTAACACTGTTAATGTAGCAAACATAAATAATATCTTTTTCAATGTAGTTCCCTCCAATTCAATTGTACTTTTAATCTACGATTGGAAATGGTAATAGTTTCAAATTCTTTAAAATAATAAGAAAAAGCGACTAATTAAAGTCGCTCTGCCTCTACTTCATTGGCAAATTTGAAAATCTCAATTCTTTGTAATACAAAATCTAATTTATCTAGCACTTGTATCCTATGTTCTTCTGTGATTTCAGAATTAGTTTTATAACGTTCGATTTGTTCTTCAACATCGGCTTTAAATTGTTCTAACTTATTCATCCCCAAACACCTCCCTTTATATACCAATAATAGCACATAAAAGGAAATGAATGGAATATTATTCTACTAATTTACTATCTTCTATATTTTGCTGCTGATTCACAAATATCTAATATTAAATAGCTGATTAATAAACCTGCCATCACACCTAACAAAAAACTCATTTCTAACCCTCCAGTAATTGTTTTTTTAAATATAAAAGAGGATAGTTCATAATGAACCACCCTCAATCGTTATGTATTAAAACTTATTTATGTATTATTGTGCTTTTTTCCAGTCTAAATATTTAACCTGTATAGTTTGAGGACTGCAATCATATCTATCAGCTAATTTAGCATAAGTATCCATTATTTCACCATGGACGACTTCATCTAGATATTTAAAATTATGTTGTAGTTCTATTAACTCTTCTTCACTAAAACGTTTATATGGTTTAATATTTTCTCGTTTTTTAATATTCTCACTTTGCGTGATTAAAGCAAGGTTTAAGATTGAATTATCCGATTTCTTATTATTTCTGTGGTCTATAACTAGATTAAATCTTTTCCACCAGTTAACCGAAACTTCTAAAGCAGCAGCCATTACAATTTGATGCATCGATAAAGTGATCGACTTATTATCATCACTTCTTAATGTATGATAGACGTAACCCTGTGCATTTGCTGTATTTCGCTTAAATTCACCAGTTTCCTTATCTAACACTCTACCCTGTTCAATATCCACTAAATAACGACTAAAACCTTTCAACTCTCTTAATTCCTTTAAATCTACACCATCTAATAATTGTTCAATAATATTCATTTTCTAACTCCTCCATTGTTTGTTGTAATTTTTTATATAAAAAGTCAACTACCGATTATTATGGGTAGTTGACTGATTTAACGATTAATTACTAAATACGTACGATAATATTAATTGTTCATCATCTTCATTAAAGTCTTCTTTATCAGCTAAACAGACAGATACCCATGCATCACTTTTTTTGATCAACTTAGCCAGTTCTGTCTGCTTTATTTTCTTTCTCATCATTTCACTCCTCAATTGGAGTTTTTCCTCGAAACTCATCTTAATTTCACCTTCTTTTTATAATTATTTTTTGTTGCAATCTATAATTTTTAATGATATGATTTAAGTGGGATAATACATTTAAAAATTTAATTAAAAAAATAAACATCTATTCCTCATGATATTAAAAAAATCCCACTACCATCATCGGTGACAGTAGAAGGACTAAAATAATATCAACAACTGGAGGAAGGGAAGCATTCTCTACTTCCCTATAGTAGATGAATTTTTTGTTGACATTTCTCTTATGTATTGATATCATTAAACTTTTAATGTATGTATTAATTTCCACCAAAGGTGACTTTTTTAAACAGCAATTCGGTTTCTACTTTTCGCTTTAACTTCAGCATTAATACGTTTTTTATTCTCTTCTGCACAACAAGTACATCTAACTCGATTGTTATTTTCTCCTCGATTAATGACATTTCCACAATCAAGACAATTAGTAGCTTTCTCTCGTTCAATTAGATTAATTTCAAGGTTATGTAATAACACTTCCCCAAATTTCGATTCCCATAACATAAATAAGTTTTTAGTTTTACTAGGGTATTTGACATTTCCTTCAACATCAATCACCTTAGTTGTCTCATACAGGTATTTAATTAGTACGTCTACTACATATGAAGGTTCATAAGTATCACCATTTTCATTTTTGATCATTTCATTGTAGAAATCATCAATTTTAGATACCTTAGCATAATTCTTCTTTCCTTTATTACCTTGCATAATTTGAGCCTGAACTTGCTTAGAATATTTATTTATCAACTCTTCATACTGGGTAATGATTTCTTCATTAATCTCAACTGCTTTGTCACTCATTAATAACGTGTAATCAAATTTATTTCGCCCACTAAAACGTAGTGTTTCAAAATTACTTTTATCAAATTGTTTGAAAATGCGATTTACTGTACTATTGTTAATTGGTTCAACCTCATCGACTTTCTTATTTTTCACAGCAATAAAGAAATGAGGAAGTTTGATTTTCACTTGATTCTTATTCCCCTTATCGTCAACAACAATATATCCATCAATTTCTGATAATCGCTTCTTGATATCAGCATTTTCAATCGGGATTCTAAATCCTGTTTTTGCAAAGTCTATTTCCTGATTGTTTTTGTATTTCAACAACTTCACATTCTCGATATCTTTTTCTGTTATATCATCTTTACCTTTATTAAACACTTTTGATATTTGATTACTAATTACACCAATGTTCGCACTGAATGAATCGCATAACGTCTTATAAATTGAATCTTCATTGATTATCTGTGGTTTACCCTTTTCCATTTCATAAGCTAACGGTTTTACTTTATTCTCATCCATATGTCTCTTAGCAACCTCTATAAACGTTTCAGAAGGCACACACACAGCAATATCTCCATCTACATCAAAGGCTAACTCAAAGGATGCAGTAGAATAAATACTCGTATAAATACCCATTGTTTTATAATACTTATATTTTCTCTTATCCACCTTATTAGTATTAATAGAATGCTCTATGTACAAATGAGGGCTACGAAGCATGTCGATACTAATACCATTCTCGAATAACTGACATGATACCTCATCAGCTTTTAATTGCCCCTTAATCTCTAATCCATATAACCATTCTCCGAATGCTACAACATCTGGTAAAATGTACATTGTTCTTGATCCTTCCATAATCAACGAACCAGATTGAGCATCTTCAATTAGAGAGTCACGCACATCTCTAATTTTACTTTGTATGTACTTATCTTTTAATAATTCATCTGTTAATGATAGAGCCTTATGTATTGGACGTTTAAATTTAACATTTGCACCAGCTAAATTTAAAAGGAAATTATTATCCTCTTTCAATTCTTTTGAAGATTTTTTAACTTTCTTATCTTTCACAATCTTGTCTGTACTTGCAGCTTCAATAATTCGATTTATGCGATTACGTGTATAAGATGTAAATTCATCTAATTCATCATCAGTTGTATTATAAAGTGTTTGCAACATTTGATATGAGATTGTTGAGTCTGCAAAATCTTTCTTTTTTATAGATTCAATGTTACATACTGCAAACTCTGAACCATTCTCTTCAAATTTCTTCTTAAAGTCCTCAAATGAATCATAATATTTCCACATCTTCACCTGACTAGCTGTCAATATTATCTTTTTACCTTTTAATGATTGAGGATTTCCCCACACATCATTCACAGTAAATGTGTTTAAATCAATTTCGTATCCTTGTCCTTTTTGTTCTTTTGCGAATGCGATCCAGTCAAAAGGTGTAAGAAGACCTTTTATCCAGCTAGAACGTATTTGCACGTTTCTATTGAAGTAAGAAGGTAAAATATAGCCACAACCATCTGATACAGGATTTACTAATGGTTGTTTATCTGTCATATCATCACTGTGGATAATGTCATATTTACTGTTAATATACTCATATTCAGTATCTTCAATTTTAAATTCAAAATCAGGTAGAATAAGAACATCATTCATGTTGAAGTCTTTTCCAGTAACATCTTTCCATTCAACTGATGCTGAAGTACATAAAGCCTTATATGCAAGAAGTTTACCAATTGCAATTCCTTTTTCAATTACTTCATTACCATCTTTATCTATTTTAATGAATTCCTTATTATTAATTATGTCATCAGTTAACCCTGCAAAGAGTTTCTTTTCTATACTTTTATAAGATTCTTCCTCAACACATACAATTCGCTTTTCTCTAATTTGACCAGCAGAAGCAAAAGTAAATTTGTATAATTTATCATTGTATTTATAGCCATTGTCAATGATTTGTTTCATCATGTCATAATGAATAACTTCAACTACCATAAATTTATCTGTAGTTTCATTTGTCTTAATACCTAACGCTCGTGTAAAGGTAGATTCAAATTGTGCTATCTTATTTTCTGTTTTTTCTAATGCTTTAGGATTTAATACCCTCACATCTGTATTCATCTTAATTTGTGCTTTTAACTCTTTTTTAATTGCATTTAAAACTTCCTTAACTTCACCATTTCCGTACTCTTTAACGATTTTAGTGTATGTATTAGCTAACTCTTCCTTTTTGTTAAGGTATTTATTATGTAATTCTTGATTATCTTTATGACGGTCTAATTGTCCTTCAATAATGCTTAGATTATCCTTATAGTATTTAACCGTATTGTACTTTTCACGAATCTCAAGTTCTTTCTCGTTAAATAAATCATTAGTTGTAATTGAATATAAAAATACTTGTTTAGTTTGCATTGTCATTATTGATTACCTCCGAATTTTGATTTTTTATGTTATGCATTAGTAAAACTTGCTTATGTATTAATTAAAGTAACTCGTATAACTCATCACAAAGGCTGTCAATTTCTTCAGGTGTTATTTCATCGACATTATCCTTAAACTTGCCCCAATTTTCTTTAGATTCACCGAATGAAGATTTAATGTTATTTGAAGGGAGCACTAAATTTCGTGCACCTTCTAAACTTTCAACTTCCTCTTCAATATTTATAGATTTCTTTTTATCTTTCCTCTTCTTGTCTACACGTTTAATTAATGGTTCGATGATGTGACCATAACCTTCTACAAATTTTTTAACATCTTCCTCTTTAGCACTATTTAAGATATAGTGTTCGAATTTATATCCACCTTTACCATTCGGTCTACTATGAGAAGCTAAAAAGTAATGACGATTCAATTCATAAATCATCTGATTCAGATAATCCTTATCAAATCCTAGAATTTTACTCATTCTCACAATACTCATAAATGCTTTTTCTTCCATGTTGTGTGTCCATTTTTCAATAAGACAATACAAAGCGTAGTATTTCTCATTCAAACCTACATCCTCATACTTCTGGAACAAATCAAGTGGTACATAGATATAAAATCGGTCTTCCCCTTTTTCTCTTTCAAACTTACCAATCGGAAAAGGATTAACTGCTGTGATATGTAAGATATCCTTATCTTTCAATTCCCCTTTATCATCTAAAAGGTATTCCCAACGTGATACATTTTCTACTTTAATAACCTTTGCAGCTTTCAATTTCTTCAACAAATCAAATATTTCAGTAGATGTATATTTTGTTTCCTTTCGTAACATTGAGATGGAAGTCATAAACGTATGTTCATTTTCCTGACCATGTAATCTAAACTTGTACAATTGAAAATATAGATTTAAACCCTTATACGTTATCTTCTGATAAACATTTTGCTTTCTATCCAATTCATCAAACCACTTACTATTAATTTTTATCGAGTCTAATGTGTAATTCAAAATTGATTACCTCCATGATTAAATGATGAGATTCAAATTTTAGTAATTCGCAAACTTGTTTTGTGAATTACGAGATATCACCTTATTGATTCTAATATTATTACCTTAATGATTATGTCCCTTATTTGCTCAATAAATCATAGTTCTTGTATTGAAAAGGTGTACCCATTACCCCAAAATATCACAGGCACTTTTTACTCAAAAATCCACAAACCATTGATACTATTAGGTTTATAAGCAACTTTTAAAAACGCTTGGTATATCCCTTATTTGCTGAAAATATCACGATTTTTGTAGTCAAAACTAATACACTTTAGGTAGAAATATCACACTTTTTGCAAAATGACCGTACCCATTCAGTAGAAATATCACGATTATTGTTTTGAGTTATATTCATCTAAAGCATTTTGTAAGGATTCTGATTTATAGAACATTGAAAAAGTCTTATCAGTAGTTGGATTCTTAGCAACTGTTATGTAATTGATCCCTTTAATATCATGCAAGTATGAAAATAATTGTTTGTTGTAGCAGAAAAAGAAATTACTGTTATCCATTTAAAATCCCCTTTCTAATTTGATTAAATTTTTAACTTAAAATCTAAAAAAATATTAAATTACACTTGCAACACCCCTTTCAAGATGATAAGATAAACATGTAATAAATTATCTACATGATATCCTGAATAAAATCTATCTAAAAGTAGATAGAGTCCATAATTAGTATACAACATTTGCTGGATTAATAGCAAGTGTATTTCGTGTTTTATTTGTGACAATTATGTGAACATTTTAATATAGACTAATAGAAGCCACTCTAAATTGAGTAGCTTCTTTTTTATTTGATTAATTATTCAACCTCTTGAACGAAGTGGAGGGATTGGGATATTACCCACATTAATTATTAATTCTTCGTGTAGTTCTTCGATTCTATTAATCAATTTATCCTGTAATTGAATTAAGCTATCTCGTTCTTCTTCATCTTCCTCATTACTTAACCATTCAAATGTATCTCTCATTGTGCTGCATAATTCCCTAACACTCATATGAGGTATCTTTTCTTCTATAGAGACAGGAGCATTATTTTCATTAATAACAATTAACTTTCTGTTAATCCAATCCTTTACTGCCCAAACTAAGTTAACCTCAATTTTATATTCACCAGCTTCAATAATTGATGTCCCTTCTTCTAATGCTTCTTTTATACCCTCAGCAATCCAGTAAGCAATTAGAGGTTGATCATTATAATATAGTTGAGTTGTACCATCATTCATAATTACACTTGCAATTACTTTTTCTTCTACTTGATTTGTCATTAATTCATTTCCCCTTTTAAATAAAATTTTTATATTCTCTCACCAGTTCATTCATGATGAGTTGTAGCTTGTCCGATAATTCTTTTGTACAGTTGCAGTTCAAATAGTTCATGTAAAGTTTAAGCAACTAACTCTTCCTCAGCTTCTCGAATGTACTCAGCATCAACTTCTAAATTAATAGAAAGCACTTGAGCAGTATAAACTTCATCTTCAATTTCATCTTTAAACGTAACTTTTTCAATTGAAGCATTATCATTGTTGATTAATTTAGTAACAATTTCATATGCTTCATCTTCATCATTTGCTTCAACATCTAATAGTGTTGTTAATGAAATTAATGCAGTTTGATCCGTATCTGTTTCCATTGTGAAGATACTTGCATAAACAACTTTAAGTGGTAATTGTTCGTTTGATTTTGTGTTAATTGAAAGAACATTCTCCCCAAATGTGGAATCTAAGATTGTCATATCACCATCTTCTAAATCAAATGGTGCTGTGAAAAGTGATTGATTTAATTCATCTACTAGTAGACTTTTATTATTGATGCCAACCCAACTGTTTAACTCAGGATGTTTAACTAGTGGATAGTTCCCCTTTGCTGCTAATCCGATTCCTACCGATACTTCAAAAGTTTTTTTCATTTCATTTCCTCCAATTGTTTTTGTATTTTTATCTATAAAAACTGCTACATGTGTAACAGGAATTACTGAATTAATATTGCTACTATTAACTGTACCTAAGTCAAAAAAATGGTAAACATTAGAGCGTACTAAGGATTGTATCAATGTGATTTCATTTACCACAAACAGAATTTCAACTTTTTTAAATTATCACATAATTTTTACTAAAAAAATTTAGTAGAACTTGTTACGTTAACCTTTAAAAACCTTGATATAAAGCCTTTTTATTGATGGTAGCTACATCTGGTCACATACTATTAGAGGTAGGTCAGCTCCATCTGGTTTATGGATTTGATAGGAACCTACTCCATGTGAACTACCAATTTGGTGTAATTTTTAATTCTAATTGGTGAGAAAGAATAAACGCTGGTACAAAATTAAACTGAAAAGAATTGTAATGACTATCAAACAAAATATAAATAACATCGAACATTGTTGAACAAATTCCAATGTGCACCATTTTTAATTGACTCTCTTCAACACTAATTTTTGTCACTGGTGAAATTAATAGTTCTTTTACCTTTTCTGTTACTTCAGAATTTGTGATTTGCTCAAGTGCATCATAGTTGAATTGATCATTTTCGAAAAATTCATTATTTTCAAATTTAGTATAAATCATATGGAAACCCCCAACATTGTAATTAGTAAAATAAAGCTTATTGTTAAATAAAAACCGTATAACAATGACATATCTGTCCAATGTGAATCTTCACCTAAAAAGTAATTATTAATTATTTTAAATATCACCTTCATTCTTTTACCTCCTCTTGCTTAACTATTTACATTGTACACTTTAAAATTTACTCTGTAAACACTTTTTGTAAACTTTTTAATTTACTTTTTCAAATTGTTGTTTACATGTACACTTTTGCATATAATATTAGTGAGGTGATAAAATGCAATTAACTACTGCTGAGAAGATTAAATTAATACTTGGACGTAAGAATATGACATTATCCGATTTAGCTAAAAAGATGAATTCAACTAGACAAAATTTACATAATAAGATGACTAGAAATAACTTTAGTGAAAATGAATTAAGATTAATTTCTGAAATATTGGAAGTTGAACTTAAAATAGAGTTTGTATTATCAGATGGTGATCGTATTTAGGCAATATTAAAAGCGTAACCTAATATGGCTACGCTTCTTTTTATGTTTAAAATTATTTTGAATTATTTAAAACTCTTTTGTATTATTATGTATCCAGTTTAAAATTTTTAAAAATAATTCAAAACTGTTCAAATAAGTCTTGACATATACAACCTCTTACACCAGAATGAACGCTGCTCTATGAAATAGGCGCAAAGTAGTTACCTACTATCTAAAACTCAAAAAAGAGTAATAGACAATAAGTAACTACCCGAACTATACACCGTCATGTCGTGTCTGATGTTTCTAGTCGTCTTGTTTAGTAGGGAATTTTCATTCCACATACTCTCACGTAATTACTGTCCTACGTGTGCGATAGTCATTTAATCGCATGAGTATGTTTACCAGTGCCTTGACACTCCAGTAAACCTCCTAGCCTTTAATGGTAGCTCTCACCATTTCATCCCACTCTAAACAAGCAAAGAGTTTGACAGGGATATATTCCGTAGTTTGCGTTGTGACGGACTGCACTGACCAGTTTTGATTAACGTCCAGTTAGTGGGCAACCTAGACGGACAAACACTAAATTTAAGCGTACTTAAATAAGCCTTCTACTTGCTATTTTTTGAAAAAGGCTTTAAAATAGATTTAAATACACTTATGCTGGCAGGCATTTTTAGTGTAGTCATATTTAATTGTGGATCACTGTTGGTAGCAGTGATTCTTTTTTGTTTTTAAATGTCTAAATTGTTTAGTGGTGAGTGTTTCTGATACTTTCTTCCAATTTCTCTATCCGAAAAGTCTAGATAAGCCTTCATAGTTGTATTAATGTCTGAATGACCTAAAATTCTTGATAATGTAGCAAAATCGCCAAAATTCAATAGATAATACTTCGCAAAGTTATTTCTAAGTAAATGAGGATGAACCTCTAAATCAACACTTCTTCCTTTTCTTCTAACAGTTGCTTCAAAGTTTGTTACATCTAGTCTTGTCCCTCGTGTAGTTGGAAAAAGATAAGGACTATCAGAAAACCTGTCTCTATATTGCATCCAACGTTTCAATTCAATTGACATTTTGTGACCGAAATAAACATATCGCTCATGACCATTTTTAGTGTTCTTAACAAGGATACTTTTAGTTTTGAAATCAATATCCTCTGGCATAAGAGAACAACATTCAGATGCCCGACAACCAGTTTCTAGGATCAATCTGAGTTGGAGCCATGTTCTATATTCATGAAAAATTGTTAAATTGAACGAGTTGAAGAAAAGTTTCAATTCTGATTCAGTTAACAGCTTTTTCTTCTTACGCTTCGGTTTAATACGCTCAATATTTTCCATTGGATTATCCTTAATTTCACGTTCTTTTAGTAAGAAATTGAAGAATACCTTAATATTTCGTGTGTAATTAGCTATTGTAGTGTCGCTAATTGGCTTTTTATAATCTTCTCTACGTTCTGGGTAGTTAATGTTTAAAGCCTTGTCCGAAGCTGTAACAGTGTATTTCCCTCTATCTCTCAAATACTTGATATATTGACGAATATGAGAAGGTTTAACATTTGCAGCATCATCAATATTTAATTCTTGTACTAAAAAATTTCTGAAAAGTTTTAATGTTTGATCATATGATTTCATAGTTTTTAATGACAGATGTTTCGCATCACAATACAACATAAATGAGTCAATTTGTAAATCCAGTTCTGTAATTTTAGATTCAATTGAACGCAAAAAAGACACCTCCAAATATCGAATAACCGACAAATGAAAGTGCCTTAAAGTTAATAGGCTTTTATTTAATTAATTATAGGGTTAAATAGAAGTTTATAGGTAACTAAATTAGATGTAATTACACTTTAAATTTCCTTTAAACCCTTGATACAATAACGTTCAGCTCGCGACTAACTCAATACGAATTTTATCAGCGATCATCGCAATGAATTCTGAGTTAGTAGGTTTTGACTTCAAGTGATGAACTGTGTAGCCAAACATTTGTGAAATGGATTCATAATTTCCACGGTTCCAAGCCACTTCTATAGCATGACGAATCGCACGTTCAACGCGGGATGGAGTCGTTCCAAATTTTTTAGCAATTTCCGGATATAAAATTTTTGTCACAGATCCAAGCAATTCAATATCATAATAAACCATTTGAATTGCTTCTCTTAAATAAGAATATCCTTTAATGTGAGCTGGAACTCCAATTTCTTTAATAATTGCAGTAATTGTTGTATCCAGTTGACGTTGATTCACCTTACCAGTTGGCTCTGGCTGTAGAATACTTTGACGTTTTACCGTTTCGGGCTTTTGTCCAGCACAATGTAATATTTTTTGAACGAGTTGGTCAAATTCAAATGGTTTTAACATGAAATAAGAAGCGCCATATGTTACAGCTTGCTTCATAACATCTTCTTGTCCAAAAGCAGTTAACATAATGACTTGTGTATTTGTAAAACGATCATCTCCATACATCGCTTCTAAAACCGCTAAACCATCTAAATGTGGCATAATAATATCTAATAGTAGTACATCTGGATGAAAATCTTCTAACATTTTTAGGCATAGTTTTCCATTTGGTGCTGTGGCAACGATATCAATATCGGGATGATTCTCAAAAAACTGTTCTAAAGTTCTTACTAAATCTCTGTTATCGTCAGCAATCGCTACTCTTACTTTCGTCAAAAAAATTCCCCCTATGGTCTAATTCTACTAAAAAATACCCCTTTATTTAAGAAGTCACAGTTTTTTTCACTTGACGATTCTTATTTCGACAACAGTTATTTAAAAACCTTTTTACATTTTGAAAATGATTAACTAGACCGATAAATTCACTACCCGTCGACAAAATTTCCGATAAATTATCAAAATCAAAATATTATGTAAATCATTTTTTCACTAAATAAACAATAAAACGACTATACAATTCGTTATTGTATAGTCGTTTTATCCCATTATGGAGTTTGTTTTAACATTTCAACGACAGTAATTGCTGCTCCTTTAGACGGTTGTTCGACAAACATATGTGTAACCGCCCCAACAAATTTATTATCTTGGATAATTGGACTACCACTCATCCCTTGTAAAATGCCACCTGTTTTATCTAATAATTCTTTATCTGTTACAACAAATTGTAAAATATTATCTTCACATTTAATTATCTCTATATCAAAATTTTCTACTTTGGATCCTTCTATTGCAGTGTAGATTTCTGCTTTACCTAACTTAATATCCTTCGCATGCATAATTTCTATTGGTTGTCGTAAACTTTGATTATTAGTTTCCCATTGCCCAAAAATACCGTATAAATCATTCGATTTAATACTTCCTAGACGGATATTATTATTGTTTATGACAGAAATTTTATATCCGGGATGGCCTGGACTACTCTTTTTTATTTGCTCGATTGATGCTAAAAAAATGGATCCTTCAGTAAATTTCGGTGGTGCATTTAATACCCCATCAATAATTTGATGACCTAATGCTCCATATTGTTTAGATTCTGGATCAATATATGTTAACGTTCCGATACCATCCGTTTCATCTTTCAAAAAAGGTAAAATATTACTCGCTTCTTCCTTCGTTAAGGATAAATTACGTTTTTCATCCTTCTTTTGAACCGATAAGGTTAAATCGCTTTCAGTTAATTCTTCTTTTAAAGTACTTACAGAATTAATTTTTCGGCCGTTTAATTCTGTAATGAAATCACCCTTTTTCAGCCATTCCCCACTCGGTAATAGAACATCATGAGCAACATAGACAAATGGTAATTGTAACTGTATTCCAATAGATTCACCCATCGGAATGAGCTTTTTCGCTTCCGCATAAACAGTATGTGACATAAAAAAAGTGATGAGTAAAATTATTGTAAACAGTTTACGCATATGTCTCATAGTCCACCTCCTCTAAAGTTTGTAACATTACTATGTGTCAGAAACCATTCATTAATGAGAGGTAAATATTTGTCGTTAAATACTTATAATAAAAATAAAAAATTGCCGACCAATACATAATTATATTGTCGACAATTTTATGAATTTATATTTTCACTTTTGATTCTTTTTTTCGATCTTCTGCTAAATTTAATAATTCTTTTGCATGTTGCAATGTTAAATCTGTTATTTCAGCACCACTCATCATCCGGCTAATTTCTTCAGCACGTTCTTCGATGCCAATATTGGATACTGTTGTAAAAGTTCGATTATCTTCTATATCTTTTCTTATTAAATAATGTTGATCTGCCATCGCTGCAACTTGTGGTAAATGGGTAATACATAATACTTGAGAATGGCGAGAAATTGCAGATATTTTTTCAGCAATCGCTTGAGCAACTCGACCACTAACTCCAGTGTCAACCTCGTCAAATATAATAGAAGTAACTCCTTCACTTGAAGAGAAAATGGTTTTTAAAGCAAGCATTATTCGCGATAACTCTCCACCAGATGCGATTTTTGGTAAAGATTTTGGCGGTTCTCCGACATTGGTAGAAATATAAAAAGTAACTGAATCTTTCCCATTTAGGTCGAATTGTTTTAGATTATCAAAATTAACAATAAATTTTGCTTTCTCCATATGCAGGTCACGAAGTTGTTCCATTATGGCATTGCTTAAGTTTAAAGCAGAGCTTTTTCTTAACTTTGACAATTCATTAGCATATAAATCGAGCTTTTTTTCCATTTCTTGAAGCTGTTCTTCAGCTAATCTTACCGCTTCATCACGGTTCAATAATAGCCCTAATTCTTCTTTAATTTTTTCAAGGTACGACAAGATTTCTTCAACTGTCGAACCATATTTTCTTTTCATATTTTGGTATTGCGTTAATCGATATTCAACCTCATTTAATCTTTCAGGATTAAATTCGAGGTCATCAAGTATATTTTTTATTTGATACGATGCGTCTTGAAGTGAATAAAAAGAAGAAGAGACAATATCTTGAATTTCTTTAAATTGAGCATCAAGGTCCGCTATATCATCTAATGCACCCATTGATTTGCCAATTAGGTCTAAACCATTCATATCACCTGAAATCGATTCGTAGGCAATGCTTGCACGTTCAAAAATTTTATGAAAATTTGAAAGTCGACGTCGTTCATCAAGTAATTCGTCTTCTTCCCCTATTTTTAACTTTGCATCTTCGATTTCTTTAATTTGAAA
>Ga0180215_1000757_pt1 | contig 38296 bp, 40 predicted proteins | sample eDN3rd37CBELigBY_FD_128871 | JGI IMG/M metagenome (GOLD analysis project Ga0180215, IMG submission 128871) | Enriched backyard soil microbial communities from Emeryville, California, USA - eDNA 3rd pass 37_C BE-Lig BY (version 2) (version 2) | ecosystem: Environmental > Terrestrial > Soil >...
ATCAATAAACAAAAACAGCCAGCTTCGGATTAGTTTCCGCAGCTGGCTGTTCTTGTTCTAGGTGAAATATTCGATTCGCGCACTTGGGAAATGCTCAAAAATCCGCTCCGTTATAAACTCGCGCAGCGCCTGCGCCTGCTCGTCGGGATATACATACTTCCCTTGCCCGTATTTACCCCATTTGTATTTCCGCTTCGCTTCGTCCATCTCCAGCTTCGTCTTCGGATAGCGCGCTTCAATGACCCGCTTCGCCGTCTTCGTGAACCGATGCTGGATAAGCTCGAACGTCAAGTCGTTAGTTGCTTCATTCGGCAGAGCCTGGGCTAGCTTCGATAACAGATCCGTATAGCCTTCCTCCCAGCCTTCATGCCAAATGATCGGCGCAATTATAAATCCGAGCGGGTAGCCCGCCTTCGCCACTTTGCCGGCCGCGGCAATCCGTTCCTCAAATCGCGACGTAGCCGGTTCGAAATTGCGGATGACATAATCCGCATTGACGCTGAAGCGAAACCTCGTATGCCCGTTATGCTTCGCATCCAATAGGGAATCTACATGATGGAATTTGGTCACAAAGCGAAGCCTGCCACAAGGCTGGTCTGCCATAAACTCGATAAGCTCCTTCAAGCTTCCCGTTATATGTTCAATTCCTACGGGATCTGAAGTGCAGGCTGCTTCAAAGCGCGTTAGCTCAGGGATGCGCTCGTCGATATACTTTTGCGCGGCTTCAAGAATGTCGTCTGTATTCACGTACACACGAATGTATGGCTTGGCGCCGAGCGTCGTTTGCAAATAACAGTAATGGCAATGGCCCATACAGCCCGTCGAGATCGGGATCGCATACTCCGCTGAGGGCTTGGACGTCTCAAACTTCAATGTTTTACGGATGCCAACGACGAGCGTGCGCTTGGCGTTTTTATACTTTTGCAGCTCGGTGTCCCCAGGGAAATTCGTAATCCGGTTATGCGACGTCGTCATATGAATCGGCAGCTCAAGCGATTTCGCCCATTCGTAAATGCGTTTGCCTTTGTCATAATTTAATGCGTTTGGTTCAAAATAAACAAGATCGGGTATAAATGCTTTTGTTTCGCGCGGCGGCGGTGATAAAAGAACCGACATAGCAATAACCCCTTTGCTGTGTAAAATGACTCAACTCGGAGGAGTTAATGCTTATGTTTTGATATTCCCCATCTTTATATCCGTCATGCCAACCCGAAATATTGTCCCAATCGCTCGGCGAGCTCATCGTCTGACAAAGGATTGCGATGCGTATTTTCCAAATAAATATGCTTCTCCGTTTCCGGCATTAAAAACTCCTTATACCATAGGAAAAAATCAGGACTGTCGCCATGCATCCGCAGCCAACGGCGCAACGTATCGACATTGTTGACCGTGCTTGCGATATTCGTCAGCCAATCCGCACGGTGAAAATGCTCCCACTTCCCGTGCTCGGAACCGCGCAGTGTCTCGAGCCCCCGGCTATATGCCCGCATCGATTGCGAGGCTAGTACGAATGCTTGCGGATACTGGCCCTCACAATAAGCAAAATAAGCTCTGGACAGCAGCAGGAAGCCTTCCGCTCCCGATTGATGCAATACGCCATGGTAGCGCAAATGGTCGATCGCTCTTTGCTTATCCGTTTTTTCAAGCTTGGCGATTAGCAGATCGCAGCGCTCAAGCCAGCTTCCCCACTTGGCCGCACCTTCCTCGCATCGCTTCATGAACCATCGCACTTGCACGTCGAAATCGGCTTCACCCGTTGCCCAAACTAAGCTTTTGCACGTTTGCGGCGCTTTTCCCTGCAGCCAATGGCCAATCAATATTCGGGCGGGATGATGGTAAAACTCATCGCCAGCCACATCATCCTCGTTCGGGCCATACATGATTGAAGCTTTGCTGTATGACAGGTAAAGCTCTTCCATTTCTTCGTGATTGGACGGGTAATAATTTTGAACGAAGCTGCGGAGATGATCGTCGCTTTCGACATCGCCCATACGCCACATTTGGCTAATTAAATCAAGCATATATACATGCTGGCGAATGTTGCCGCAGTTAAGCAGCAAATATTCGGTAGCTCCCGCTTGGAATGCGGACTTCACTTCGCGCTCGACGAACGCCGACGAACCGGAGAACATCGCAAGATGGTTGGATGCCTGCAAATCATGGAAGGTGACGTGATAATAAATGCCGTGCTTCCCCTTATCGTCTAGTGCAGGCAGCGCCGGTATGCGAAGATTCTTGCTTCCGTGCCTTCTCGAAACCATACGCCCGTAACCGTTGTCGGCCCAAACCTTAATGACGTCCGACGGAAGCTCGATAAATCCGCCCTTGTATAACTCGGCTATTTCGCCATAAAGCGCAACGCAGCAGACAGGGGCGTCGACCTCTTCTCTGATCATATCGTACTGCCGCCGGACGACCTTGCTGATCATCGCTCCCCGCTTTTGAGGCGTATCGAAGGAAGGATCATTTTCCCAAAACGGCTTGTCCCCTTGACCGCGGAAGGATAGCACCCAAACAATGTTATCCCGCTTTTGCTTCTCAATCGCTTCCTGCCATAATCGTTCGAACAGCTCGGGCTCCTCCCGATAACTGGCCATTTTGCCGGGATAGGCTCTTAAAAACATTTCGGCGCCAAGCGGCTCCGCATGATGATGTGTAACCCATAATCCCATTTCCTGCGCAATCTTAGCGTGTTCTCCCGACTTCGGAAGATCCGTTCCCGGTATAACCATATTGCCTCCGCAGCGAAGCAGCGTCTCAAAAACCGGCTGCCAAATATCACGGCCAGGCGGATATTGCTCCTTCCAGCCGATTAAGCAAACCTCATCATTCACGAACCAGCCTCTAAACCGGACTTTACTTGGAGGAGAATCATAGTTCTCGCAAGGAACGGAAATGCCGTCCCGTCTCTCAATCGCTTGATCCATCCAGAACCAAAACGGCTGAATACCTAAGTAACGCCTGCTAAATTCTAATATGCCATAAACAAGTCCCAAGTCGTCTCTGCCAACAATATGAATGCGCTTACGGTCAAATCGAAAAGCAAAGGCTTCCGGCCGGTCGGCCAAAAGATCCTCTGCTTCTGCGTATCGAATTACAATTGCCGCATCATCCATGCTTTCTGCGAAAACAGGCATCGAGCCCAGAACAGCCTCAAAATCTCTGGCAAACATGCGCATAGCATGCTTGACAGGAGAGGTTAACGCATCAGGTAAGTAAGTAGACGACTGCTCGTTCAGCAGCAGCCGCTCATCACTGCAATGTATGTGAGACAAAATCATCAGGCTCCCTTTTTTCTTTGTAGGTCTATTAGCGCTCTTGATCGGGCTTGTGCGCCGGCGGCAGCTCCAATATATCCTGCTCCTGCTCCACTTCTGCTAACTCGAACGAATGACCGCATTTCGGACATTCCCGCAGCCCAATCGCCACCTGGCTGCCGCAAGCTTTGCATGGCGCCGTGTCGGACAAATTCGCGATCTGCTGCAAATTTTGCTCGATTTCCCACTTCAAATGCTGAATGTTCATCATGACCGGCTCAAGCTTTGTCCTTAAAGCCGGCCAATCGCCGCTTTGCTCGCCTGCCGCTTCATTCTCATAGACGAGCCTTCCCATCTCCTTGTACTGCTTATCTATTTCATTTTGCTTGCCGAGATTGACCACCTTCAACCGGTTAATCTCAACCAGCAGCTTTGCCTTATTCCCCGCCTCTGCGACGCCATCCTTGAGCTTATCCAAAAAACTCATCGGCTCCATCCCCTCTATTAACAAATGATTACAACGATTATAGCAAAAGAGAGGTTGTCCAGACAAAGGGGGATTGCTGAACGGCTTTCAGGGACGGTCGTTCATAAATTTGACTGACTTAATCGTTCAAATTCAACTTCATCTCTTCAGCCCTTAACCATCTCTCAGTACTCGGATCATATACCTCAACTAACCCATTTGGTTTTGATTTCTGTATGTTCTCAATAAACCGAGCCCCACATATGTAATTCGCACTTGCCATGATTTCATATGTTTCCATGGTTCGAATCTATATTTCATAGCATCCTCAACCACATTCTCCCCCATATAATACCGTTGTTTAAATTCATCTAACGTTAAATCCATATAACGGGAATGCGCTTTCAAAAATGCCGTGATAAACGCAGCGATATTTTGCTGAGATAAATCTATCACCATTAAATCATGCAAATCATAGTCAATATATCGTTCTTTTAAAGCGATGCAGGCATCAACTATTTCAAGCACTTTTCCCCCTGCTAAGACGTGAGATTCAATTTGGATCGGTGTAAAATCAATTTCATTCTCTTTGGCTTTCTTTAATGCTCTTACCACATCTCGAGTCAGCGTGCCTCTAAAAGACATCGATAATGCTTGAACAATATTGACATCCGCTCTTAATGCTCTTATTAAATTCAACACAAGAATGACCGCCTTTCCAAATTGCCTGCATGGCGAGTAACACTTATAAGGGCTCACCATCAATAGGCGAAGGGTAATAGTTTTCAAACAATGGGGTAACTCCCTTATTCAATTACACGCAAAAACACCACTCTTCTTGACACTTATAATTTCTTCATCATCAATTGTTATTATAAATTTTCCTGCTGGAGCAGAATCAATATAACTGCAGCATACAAATACAAAATAGCAAAATATATGTTGTCCGAGACTTCAATAACCTATGCTTATTCTTCATCGACTATCTCTCTTTTCAAAATATTTATTTGGGGCACCTCCGATCTTATCTTTTTTCATACAAATTAGCACTCCATCCGTCCCAATCCATTCTTCTTATAAATTCGAATCCGTTTTCCTTGTAATATTGATTAAGTCTGCTGTTATCAGCCATACAATCAAGTCTGACGTCTTGCCCATATCCTTTATTTGTTTTTCAGCCGACTCCAGCAAATATTTGCCGATATGATTGCCGTGATATTCTCGGTTAACTGCAAATCTGTGAATATATCCAGACTCCTTATTGTCTAACTCTTTCCATATAAAAGCATCTGACCACGTTATCACATAAGTTCCTACGGGTATGTCGTTCGCCTCAGCAACATAGACATGCGATCCATTATTCATAAATTCTAGAACTTGCGCTAGTCTAAAATTTTCTGGTTTCCATTGCATAATTCCTTTTTTCACGAGCCAGTGAGCAGAGCCTTGCCATAGATTAAGAATGGTTGGCATCTTCGACGAGCGCACGTCGTATTTTGAGATTTTGCTTTTCTAACATTTTCTCCATCATCTTCATCCCTCTTGATTTTTAATTAGCCAGTCTTCCAGTTCCGAAGCCATTGCTTCGTATTGTTTTATCGTTTTTAATGTTCCTATTACTTCGAGCGTTCCTAACTGATGCTCTTTTTCGTCCGTACATTCTATCCATAACGATCTCTTGAGATTATACTCAAGCCACTCTAGCTTGCTTAAATAGCCATGGTCCAAAATCATTTTCCAATCTGCCTTAAGGGGGCCAAAATGTTTTTGATATCCTCTAATAAAAGCCAAAAATTTCTCTTGATCTACCCTTCCCGAATCATCTACAGACCAATAGATGGCCGTTTCAACCAAATCATGCATCGGATGAACATACCCCGCCGATTCCCAATCGATAATAATCGGGTTATCGTCCCGCCACATCACGTTTTTGGGCTCCAGGTCCCCATGACCGATAACTTTGTCATCTGATGACATTAAGGATGCAGATCTCTTCGCCTTACCGCTCCACATGTAGAGCTGATCTATGTTCTCTTGCAGCACCTTCGTCCAAACAGGATGAAATTCTTCCCCTTTATTTAAGTAGCTATTCCAATCCGTTTCATACGTAACATTATAATGGTCGTTATCTTTCTCTATTGAAGTGAAATCCGTCGTGTGGATGCGCGCAACTATCGAACCCATCTTCTCACAATGAATCTTACCGATCTTATGTGATTTAAGGCTGCAACCGTCAATCCATTCAAAAATAAGATAAAACTGATTATCTATTTCGTGAATCGCCTTATCCTTAATTATTTTTACCGGCAGCGCAGGCACACGATTAGAGGCAATATTCGCAATATTTTCTGATCTGATATAGTTGCGCATTGCTGTAGGCCGAGCCATAATTTGCGGATTTAACGCTTTGATCGCATACTTTCCTTTGGTCGTTTCAACTGCGAACATCCTATGCAACAATCCGCCAGTTATTGCGTGTGGAGCACTACTGACTTCACCAAGCTTTAGGGATTCACACAGTTTATCAAATTGCAGATTATATTGATGATTCATTTAAACGCAGTCCCCTTATTTTTCTTAAGTAAAATCTGATTCACGCCATCAATGTAACGATTAGCCTCGCTAGATAATTTATAATCGTTCCTTCGCACCCAGCCGAATCGGAACGAGGAATCAGAGAAATTGCCGATATGGAAGGCTCTCATTTTTTCGGATGAAAAATCAGGATCAAACAAGGTGGAGATATCATGACCAAGCGTTATGGCGCCAAACTCATACACAACCTTAGATATGAGGTCTACATGCGTTGTTTTCATAAAAACATCGACCGGCCCATATTTTCTTTGGAAATTGGCAATGAAATCCTCCACATACTCGTCTTTATACAAAACGAAGGTTTGCTTTTTCAAAAAATCAGCATGAACCTCATTGCCGGAGTCCGGCAGCTGCAATTGCTTGGATGCAAAAATCAACAGCTCCCCGTCTATAACCGGCGTAAAGCTAAGCTCGCTTACTAAATCAATGCTTGCTTTATTAATCGCTATAAAACCGATGTCCGCGGCATCGTTTTTGATGTCTCTTATTATTTTCGTGCTTGCTTTCTCGTTCACCTCGATCTTTAAGCTGGATTTCTTCTGTTTGAAGGTCAAATACGTATCGATTAAAGGAGCGGTCAAGCCTGGGATCGCCGCTATTCGCAGCAAATCTTCTTTATTGTTCATTTGATTATAGGCTTCTTCTTTAATCTGGTAAATGGCGTTTAAAGCAAGAAGCGCTTTCTCAATGATCATATCGCCCTCTTTTGTCGTCTCCGCCCCGGTTCTAGTTCGGTCAAATATCTTCATATTAAGCTCGGCTTCTAATCGGGTTATCGCTTGACTCAATGCTGACTGGCTAATATTTAACGTTTTCGAAGCTTCCGCTAACGATTTTCTTTTGGCCACTTCCACTATATACGTTAATTGTTCGATGTTCATCTCATCACACCTTAAGCAATAATTAACACATCTTAAATTATATTAACTTTTAATTACTAATACAAACTTTTATACTAATATTGTAAACATAATAAGGAGTTGATGAAATGCGGGCAGCAGTTTGGCACGATACGAAAGACATTCGAGTGGAACAGGTGCAGGAACCTCAAGTTTCATCAGGACAAATTAAGGTTAAAGTAGAATGGGCGGGAATATGCGGAAGCGACCTTCATATCTACTTGCACGGCTTGTCTATGGAAGCGCATCCACTAACAGGCCAAAAGCCGCCGCTTACGATGGGCCATGAATTTTCAGGCACGATCGTAGAGATTGGCGAGGGCGTGACCCGCCATCGTATCGGCGAGAGAGTTTCTATCGAACCGTTAATCTATTGCGGAGAATGCTACGCTTGCAAACGTGGATACTACAACCAATGCAGCAAAGTAGGCTTTGTCGGAATCAATCGGGACGGCGGTTTTGCCGAATATGTCATCGTTGATGAAAATATGGTTCACAGGATTCCAGACCAAGTGTCCTTCGAAGAAGGGGCACTGGTTGAGCCGACAGCCGTTTCGTTATATGCAGTAAGAGAAAGCAAGCTTAAGCCTGGCGATTCAGTAGCAATTTTCGGCGCCGGACCAATCGGTTTGTTGACATTGTTGTCGGTAAAAGCAGCCGGAGCGACACAAATTATCGTGATCGATTTGTCTGAAGAGCGTCTGAAGAAAGCGAAAGAATTAGGAGCTACCTCCGTTATCGAGGGCCAGCGCGACGATATAGCAGCAACCATTCATCAATTGACGAATGGCGGCGTAAGCGTTGCATACGAATGCGCCGGCGTACAGCCGACGATGACTAATGCCGTTGCCTCCGTCAAACAAGGCGGACAAGTTATGGCAATAGCGAACTTCGCCAAACCGGTAAGCATCGATATGGGGCAATTAATGTTTAAAGCAGCCGATATCACATCTACACTGGCTTATCGCCATATTTTCCCTGAAGTTATCGAATTGATCGCTACAGGCAGACTAGATGTGAAGCAAGTCATTACTAAAAAAATCGATCTGGATGACATAGTTCAGGAAGGCTTTAATGAGCTGCTGAACGACATCAAGCAAGCCAAAATATTAGTAAGGCCATCCATTCAATAGTTTTCTGCAATCAATCACATTCTAATTGTTGAAAGGGAGATGGAAAGATGAAAAATTTAAACGGCAAAGCAGCTATCGTCACTGGAGGAGCGTCTGGAATCGGCTATGCGATTGTGCAGCGGTTATTGGAGGCAGGAGTTAAAGTCGCGGTTGCAGATTTGAATAAGGACAGATTGGCCGAATTGGAAGAAGCCCATAAAGGAAGCTTAATCGGCTGCGTAACCAATGTGACCAAAGAATCCGATATTGAAGCGCTCGTACAGCGAACGGTCGACCAATTCGGACGGCTCGATTATGCTTTCAACGTTGCCGGAGCTTCGAAAGCTGGAGCTATCGTCGATCAAAGCGAAGCGGACTGGGACTTCACCGTTGATTTGTGCTTGAAAGGCGTATTTTTATCCGTCAAGCATGAAGCCAAGTATATGAAGGAGCATGGCGGAGGAGCTATCGTCAATGTAGCTTCCTTAAATGCTCATGTGCCTATGTTCTATGGTGCGGCGTATTCTTCGGCAAAAGCCGGAGTAGAAATGCTGACCAAGAACGCCGCTTTGGAGCTGGCGCAGCATAACATTCGCGTAAACGCCATTTTACCGGGATTGGTCGCAACTCCTCTAACTAACGGCTTAACAAGCGTTGAGGCAATCAATCAAGCTTATATGGAGCGCATTCCAATGAGACGCGCTGCCGATCCGGACGAAATGGCGGGCCCTGCCCTATTCTTGGTAAGCGATGACGCTACTTACGTCAACGGGGCTAGCTTGCTCGTAGACGGCGCTTGGGCGGTTACCGGCTATCCTGATCTAAGTAAATTTATGTAACAATTGGATTGTTGAAGACCCATCGAAATTTGCGGATTTCTGTGGGTCTTTTTCTTATTTAACACAAAGAAGAAGCTGATAACACAAATTGATCAGCTTCTTCTCGCGCTTTTATAAGTAATGTATTATTTTAGTTGATACTTGTACTTTTCGCCATCAACAGTTACGATAATGGCAACTTCGCCACTGCCGTCTTGCGCTTCGGAAGGCACTTCAACCAAATAGTGCAAGTTTTTGGACGTAAGCGGATCGATGGTCGTAATATTCGAATAAGTGAAGTCTGCGCCGCCGTTATCTTCAACGAACGAAAAACCGCTATATTCGTATTTGTTATCGTAAATCAATTTCACAGATAAAGCTTCGTCTGCACTTTTGCCGATCGTCATCAAGTTTTTAAAGGCTATCGAAACATGCGCGTACACTTTATTATTGCTTTTCACTTCATAATAAGTGTAGAATCCAGAAGCTTTTGGCGGTGTTACCTTCTTAGCAAAGGATGCGCCCGTGAGCGTCAACTCCGCAAAATCCTCTTTTACCAAGGCTGTGTCTTTCTTCAGCTCCGGAAATTCCTTCCATTCTGTTTTGCTGCTTAATGGCGTTTCATCGGCTATGATTACCGTTTCACTTGCTGCCGTGCCGCCGTTCCAAGTTAGCTGCTTATCTTTAATTTGAAGGGTAAGCTTGATTTCTTTACCGCTATCCTTAGCCTCAAGCGGCATTTCATTAATATAATGGATGATGCCGTCGGTTAACGGATCAATGCCGGTAATGTTCGTATAGTTGAAATCACCGCCGCCATCCTCCTCAATCGCTCCAAAGCCGTTGTAGTTGTACTTTCCGTCGTAAGTAATCTTTGCATCAATCGTCTCGTCGGCCGTAATGACGGATCCTCCCAGGTTTTTCACGCGAAAGATTGAATGATAGTAAATTTTATCGGACTCTTTGACTTCATAATAGGAGTAAAAGCTGCTTGGGTTAGGGGGATCTACCCGAGTCGTAAATTCTGTGCTTAAAAGCTCTACTTCCAAATAATTCGGATAAACTAGAATTTGCCCCTTATCGAATTCCTCCGCATATTTAACAGGTTCAGGTGTCGGTGAGGCGGTCGGCGCCGCATCTGTTGCGCTAGGCTGTGTCGATTCTCCCGGAGCAGCTGTTTCTGATCCTTTATTCGATTTGTCATTCGCGTTGCCAGAGCATGCAGCCGTCAAAAGCATAACAGCGAGCATGAGCAAAAGCATTCTTCTGTTCATTTCTTCTGTCTCCATTTCATCATTTTTTATTCTCTCATCATTCTCATCGAACTCTATCATTCTACAACATCCAACAATTTCCTACAATGTCATTCGAAAAATAAATTTGGTTAATTTATACGATATACTCGATTAAAAAGAAAAAAGCATTCACTATTCCGTGGAATAAATGAATGCTTAGTTTTTATATTTCGGTATTGCTGCTGTTAAACGCACGCAATGAAATGTCATTGGCATCCTTATCAATATTCGAATACCACAGTTTATTTGTATTCGGGTTCACTTCTTGAAAGTAAAAATCTAAAGGAACGACTGAAGCGTTCACATCATTCACTTCAACTCGTACTACTTCTTCACTTGCCAAACCGAAAATGAATGTACCGCTCCGGTTGTATCCATTAAACGGTCCGCTTATGCTCTCTCTGATGTTCAGCCCGCTTCCCGTCGATGCCGATTTAAGCTTCCAGCCCATAATCCCTTTTGTCAGCTGTACTGCAACGATGTTATCGTGCTTGTTCACATAAAAGTACAGCGCTTCGCCGTTTATTTGATAGGCCGGGAATATCGCTTTAGCCTCCGAAGCGTCAATATGATTCGAAGTCTGATTAATAACATCTAATGGGTCGGAAAACGATATTTGAGATTCTTCATACATGGTTACTATCCCTATTACTGCTGCCAAGACAATGATCACTATATATTTAAGTTTCATGAGCACCTCAAAATTGTAATGTCTGTTATAAGTCTTCGACTTGATTTTCAATTTGGTTCAAAAACCTCAATATTAGATTGTTTACTAATCTTGCAAGGTATATTTGAACCTCATTCATCAGTACCTGAGTACTATTCACGGTGTCTAATATTAATTCATCTTCTACGGCTAACGATGTTATCCCTCTTTCATTATAACGCTCCATCATCTCTTTAAAATCAGTAATCATTTGATTTGGCTTTGGGTCAGTCTTTCGCAAATTAAATCTTTTTTCCCATAATGCCTCCAGAGTTACAATATTTCATTATCGTAATTATATTATGATGTCAATTTTTTATTATTTCAATATTATTATCTCTAGCCCACTTGCTTATTTGTGTAAATATACTTGCAGATTCCTCCCTTTTAATTTGAATTGCTTCAATTTTCTTTCCCTTATCATCTTCTAATTTTTTTATATAAAAATATATAGTTATTGGTTCGTATATCACAATTTTTTGCAATGAATCTCCTTCAATTACTTTTATACCTATTCGTATACTGTCCTTTAGAATTTCAAATTTGTGTTGTTCAACTTTGCTCTTTGCAGAAACTATTATCATCGGCAGCATAATAAAAGCAAACAATATTACATAAACGCTACTTAAATCAAAGAACAAATTTAATCCTGTGAAAACACTTACACCAAACAAAAATAATGGCATAACGTAATGAAACTTCGTTCCGAAAAGAAATGTTACATAATGGTCTTTTCCTTCTATACTCATCTTCTATTTCACCTCTAGATAAATTGCTAGATCATTGAACGCCCAGTTGTACCCATAGGGCTGAAATAAATCCTTCTCCGAACTACTCAACCAAGTCTTTCAATTCGTAATATGCATCTCTTAGCCATGGATGGACAACTCTAAGGCTTTCTCGTTGTTTCCATAAAAAATTTATGTATTCGAAAGCTGCATGGTTCAGAGAAAAGTCCAATTGCTGCGTAATCTGATGTAAATATGGTGGTTTACCGGTCTGATCCCATTCAATCTTATCTGCAACAAACAAAACCTTGTCTAATAAAGTAGAATTCTTCTTTAATGTCGTGTGACAACCAACTGCATTTAGAATTTCCTGATCCTTAATATTAAATATGTCTCTAGCCATTTCTTGCGATATCTTCTGATGAATTATCATTGGAAAAGTCATTTCTTCTGGCAATACTTCAATACCTAGATCATGGGAAACTTGTATCCTTACGTCGTTAGAATAAACCGCACTAATATCATGTAAATATCCAGCAATTTCAGCTGATTCCCCATTAGTATTATATCTTTCAGCTATCTTTCTTGCTTCTTTCCCTACCCTGACACAATGTTCCGCAGTTTTGGAGCAACCATTATTTACTAAAAACTTATATATGTCATCTCGGAGATTTCCCGATAAGGTATTAATTACGAGATTATTATATACTGACTTCATGAAGTAACCTCCTAAATATGTATTTACCATATAACAAGTTCACAAAATTTTCTTTCACTAAGACTTGCATTTTCACTGGGTTTTCTTCCGACCAAGACTGCCGTCACGAATAAATATCTCTTACTATCTCTTTATTTTTACTCATGCCTTCCCAACTCTTTTCATAGCAATTTTTCGAAACCCTTTGGGTCTAGTATACTAGGGTTATAATCCACATTGCTCCGAGCTTCTTGTTGCAAATTGTTATTGCAGTTTTTACAAACATAATGATTACTTTGCTTGTTTTTTAATCGTAAATACTGATGATCACTTTCGTTTATATCATATGTTTTACGACACAAAAGACAAGTTACCCGCATTTCCTTTACCCCCAAAAAATATTATAAATAATTCACATGCATTAGTTACTATTTGTACGCTCAATTGTCCCTTGAACTTTGACACCTAAAATACTCAATAAATTCACAGCCTAATTTACTTAACCTTATTTTTATATCAGTACTATTTGTATTTTTTTCAGTACTGTTTATTATTCGAATAAGACCTAACCTATTCAACTTATTTTGCATATACATCTCAGTACCGCTCATTATCTGTTCTTCAAATAAATTTTCATCTGAGAAATACTTATTCAAATACATCCCCAATACCGTAAAATCTTTTCCGAACCTCAATAAATAATCGATGTCTGATACTCTCAATTCCTTTAGAATGTCAAAATATATAATTAATTCATCTTGTTGTTTGTTCTTTTTTTTCAAGTTATATTCCAATCCATTAACTAGAAATTGAATCTTTTCTTCTTGAGTCTCGTCAATAACATAATCAAAGAATATAGGAAGTAGTTCTTCTTTTATGTAATAAGAATCATCAAATTCTCTCACAAGAAATTCTAAACTGTTTAATCTGCCCTTGATTTCATCTAATGCTAGTAAAATCATCTTTTCCATTCTCTTTTGTTTATACGAGAAAATAACTGAGACTAATCCTGGAGCAATTTGTCCAAGTAAGGCATCGGATATTAAACCACCGACTAACTCGCTTCCAGTCTCCCCTGTGATATCAATTATATCCTCTATCTTTTTCTTTATATTTTTCATATCCTTCTCTCCATAGGTTATATTATTTTAGTTTTTTTGGGGTTTCGCATCACGTTATCACATTCACAAGATGGCTCGCACTTTTTATAACACATTTACGCATGGGGCCATATTAAACAAATTTATAAATCAAGAGAAGAGTGAGAACCATGTCCGAATACTGCACCGACTAAGATAACCCGACCGGAAACTCATAAGACATTATGATGGTTTTTCCAATCAAACTTTTTTGAGATCAAATAATACTCATTAATCTTCAACCACAAAATATACTTCCTTCTCATTTATAAGACCATCAAGATAATTAAACACTGGACCAACAAAAGACACCGCAAAATATGGCTCTTTAAAACGTAACCAAGCCCAGTGTAAATCTTCTTTAAAATGTTTCTTCTGAATAAACCGTCTTTCATTTTCATATTTGAGCTGTTTCCAGTTGTTCTTTCGTATTTCACAAAAGTTAGGACGATAGTCAGGAAACTGCTTTAGTAAGGCTTCAATTTCATCCCTTATAGATAATGCATCCATGACAATCACCACCTTGGTTTTCAACCTAGCTCGTTTGTTATGTATTCACGACATAACCCAGCCTTAGCTCTTATCTTAGGCTGGGTCGTGTGTTGTCTGCTAATTCTACCATGATTATACAAGGACTATAGCCCTGCAGCTTCATTAGTTATTTCGAGCAATATTCCGAATTATTAATTCGATTGAAGCCTTAGTTGAGTTCCAATCAAAATGAGCATGTCCAGAAAAAGAATCTGCAAGGTAAGAGCATTGATGAACTAGGAGTTCAAAACCAAGTTGTGTTGAATTAATCACTCCTAAATCTTTATCTGCCTTAACCCTCAATTGTTTTTCATACCTCCAATGTTCCCATGTTTCCCATATGGTTTCATCATGAGAATTTATCAATGATAGATTGTATACTTCTGGTTTTATGTACTTAATAGACGACTTAATTTTTCTTAAGTTCGTCAAAGTTAATGGATTAATAGCCCCGTTGAATATAAATAGATCTGCTTTTGAATCGTCTTCACGTTCTAAAAAAATAACATCATTGCTTTCCATTGAGTGTCTAAATAGACTAGCCAAAAGATACATTTCATAACAATCAGCAGCATCTACTAATAGAATGTGACCTAATTCCTCTCTAACAATAATGTTAATGTCTTTCTGCTTTAAAACTACGACTGTAAATTCAGTAGATTTAATTTTTAACTTACTTCTATTTATCTGAAAAGATACTGGCATATTAATATCTCCATCTGTCTTTATGATGTTTTAGGCTGATTTCCTCCGAAGCTCGGCTTACAAAAACCTTTATTCATTTAATTGATATCCATATATTCTTGTTTCATCATCATTTATTGAATAACCCTTACCTATGTAGTTCCATTCTGTCCTCTCATAATAACTAGTCAGATCGGTACAGAGATATAACTCTTTATAGCCCTTTCTTCGACTTTCACTAATTGCGTGAGTTTGTAAGAGATCACCTATTTTTCTTCCTCTTGCTTCAGGACTAACATAGAGGCAGGCAAACCATGGACTTAAATCCTGCCTACTATTTAGATCACTTCTGAGAAGTGCATACGAACCAATAATCTTATTATCTTCAAGTGCCAAATAGAATCTAGGTATTTCACTTTCTGTAGTACATGATTGAGTAATACAGTCCTTATAGAAATTGAAGTTTGAATCCGATCCCCACTGAGACCAGAAATAATTAATAGCATCCTCTAAAAATTCTGTCTTATTGCTAATATCTATTATCTGTATCATTGTGATATCTCCTAGGTTTTGATCTTCATACTCTTGCGGTATTACATAACGTTGTCACATTTACGAATCCCACCGACTTAGATATACCCTCAAATATTCCTTCTTATTTCTTGATTAAATAATTTTGGTTTATATTCTTCTATAGCTTTTAATAGTTCTTCCTGGCATCCTCGATCCACTTATAATAGCTCTTTTCGAGTCCATTTCATTCGTTCTATTAGAGATGATATTTGAGCAATATGATGGTTGTTATGCCATATGAATCTTTGTAATGCTATTTCCAATGTTATTATTCCTAGTGCCTGTGTTCTGAACTTCCTATTAAATTCTTCTGGTGCTAGATCTCTCAATACAGATACAAACCTAATATGTACCGCCTCTAGTAATTGAATAGAGACCTCGATCGAAACATTTTTGTAGTCACCTAGTTCACTCCATAGATTTTCACCATATGAAGTAACAATAGGTTCTTTTTCAGTTATTGCTCTTTTAAATCTTAAGAAAGCATTCATATCGTTGTCGGCCATATGATGAATCACTTGTTGAATTGTCCATCCATGCTCACGATAAGGAACTTGAAGTTGATCATTAGTTAATGATTTTATAGTTATTCTAAGTTTTTGTGTAATTTCAGGTATCTTGTTGATATATTCATTTCGTTCTTCAACGGTTAATTCATTTTTTGATTCAAATATTCCAATTGGATAACGAATTTCATCCACCATGATCACTCCTACATATACGAATCCCTGAATACTCCACCTAATTCTATAATATCCATCAATTACCGACAATTACAAATTGAATAAACGTATTTACATGATACTCAAATAGATAAAAAAAGCATCTGCTAATTCTGAATTATTATCGGTCTCGCCTAATAATAATTAGAATCAACAAATGCCAAATGAACTCAGTCATTCATAGTTATTTCATTAGCTTTATCAGCCTCAAATATAAATTCACCCTTGAGATCCGGCTGAAATTGGTATAGTTTCGTTACTGCATTCACGTTTAAAACCCCATAAATATGCGGAAACAGCTGATTTAAACTATACAAGTCCTCATAGACAATATTAGCGTCAACTTGATCTTCCGCTATTTCTAGTACAATCAAATCTGTTCTTCCTTTGTACAAACTATTTGCTACACCTGTAACCTGCTTTTCTGTTGAACAGTGTATAAATCCCTCATTGCTGAGACTATTAGGAGCATATGCCCCTTCTTGTTTTGCCTTTTCCCATTCATTAACTGAAATAATATGATAGATCACTCTAGTTCTCCCTTCTGATATATGTATTTCACCTTGCCCTCCAATATTGTCCCCACAATATCCTTAGACCAATTGATTAAAGCTAGCCTCTAGCTCTATCCACCTCACCTAACCCAATTATACAAATTTAGAACTAGCTATTAGCTCTATTTTCTGTGGAAACCATCCATTCTACCAATTTCGAGCATATATTGAAATAATAAAACAAAATAAATAGCTATATTTCTGCCTGTGAGCAAAATTACAGTGCATTAGAGCTAGCAATTAGCTCTAACCTTCTAGCTTCACCATCCCGCTTACTAGCGAGTCATTTTTCATTATCATTATATATCCTATTTGCTTCAATCCAAAATAAAAAAGCCGTTTACGCTTTTGCTTTGCGACCATAATACGGATATGCTTCCCAGCCCAAGCCCCCCGCTCGCTAAGAAAGCGCGTATCGGTGCATGATGAGCCGCAGCTGCAGCATAATTACAGTTCTGCCGTCCATGCCGTTATGGATGAGATTGCGATCGATTCCGTGTACGTTAGCGTAGATAAGGATGTGCTCGATTCTAACAGCGCGGTAACGATATGGGGATATGGGATCAAGGCAGCATAACGCTGGAGCATGCAAAAGCAGCTGCGCTGCTATAATTCATAAAAAAGCCGGGTGCAGCATGCACTCGGCTTAATTGCGGTTGACATTATAGTTAAATCGGAAGGCTTTCCTTCAATTTTTCAAAAAAGGATCTCTTCTCTTTTATTCCCCAAGTAAGCCCTAAAAATATAGGAGGATAGTAAATAGGATCAGTCCAGCTGTATGTGCCGTCTAAATGCAAATTTCCGAGCAACGTTTCATTTCGCTCATCTGTCTTAAGCGCCCATCTGCTGCTGTAAGCGATCTTTCCTTTGTTTTTCTTGATATACTTTATCGCGCTGCTAAAATCAAAGGTTTCAACCAGCGATCGGACGACGTTCAAACAGCTGAACCCTCGCTGACTAACATCATTCTACAACAGCCAACATTTTCCTACAATTGCATATCGACGACATTTTTAGAAGAAATATATTATACTCATAATGATTGCTCCTACTAAATCACTTAAAGGAGATCCCGCTATGAATCCATTTTCCGCTGATTTGCTTCAAGGCAAGGTTGTGCTAATAACAGGAGGGGCTACGGGGCTTGGCCGCGCAATGGGTGAAAAGTTTTTATCGCTTGGCGCTCAGGTTGCGATTGCGAGCAGGCGTGAGGAAGTGTTGAAGAAGGCTTCAGAGGAAATGAGCGCCGAAGGGCGAACCGTGTTTTACAAGGCATGCGACGTACGCGATCCCGCTCAAGTAGCCGCTTTAGTCGAGGCGGTCGAATCGCATTTCGGACATGTAGATGTGCTTGTCAACAATGCTGCCGGAAATTTTATCAGCCCGACAGAGCGGCTGTCGCCGCGCGCAGTCGATGCCGTCCTCAATATTGTGCTGCATGGGACATTTTATACGACGCTGGAGGTCGGCAAACGTTGGATCGCTCAAGGACACGGCGGTACGATGCTGAATATTGTAACGTCTTACGCTTCGACAGGCTCCGGCTTTGTCGTGCCGTCAGCTGCTGCGAAAGCAGGCGTGCTTGCGCTGACACGCTCGCTTGCGGTAGAATGGGCCCGCCACGGCATTCGCCAAGTTGCAATTGCTCCCGGCCCCTTCCCGACCGAAGGCGCTTTTTCAAGACTTTCGCCTACGCCGGAGTTCGAGCAGCGGATGCTTGAGCGCATACCGCAAGGCAGAGTCGGCGATCCTGAAGAGCTTGCCAATCTTGCAGCATACCTTATTTCTGATTTCGCGGCCTATATTAACGGCGAGGTCATTACCATCGATGGCGGAGAATGGCTGCAAGGGGCCGGCGAATTCAATGACCTGCTCAATGTAACGGATGAGCAATGGAATGTGCTTGCAGAATTGACGCGTAAGGGGAAGTAGTTCGGGATAGTATGAGGGAATAAATGCGAAAATACATTCTTTTTTCAAACATGAAGGCGCTTTTGGCAGAAAAGCTGCGAGAGTGCAGGCTTTTATTTAGGAAAAGGCATAATCGAGCTCTGCGACCGCAACTGCCTGCACATTTGCATGTAATTACAAAATTATCGGCGCCGGATGCTAAAAGCCTGCATTCTTGCAGGCGTATAACTTCCAATTCCTCTATTTATTAAATGAATAGCGTGAAAAAGAAAAAGGCGAACTCACTGTCATTTTAATGACTATGAGCTCGCCTTTTTTACCGTACATTTATGTAATATAAACTAACATAAATTAAACTTTTTAAACAAATTTCGCACTAAACCTCACTTGCTTTTCACCTAAAATACAATATTGTGTACAATATTCAGCATCTATTTACGAATTAATGTTATGTATGCTAACATACATGTAACAAATAAATAGAGCAAAAAGGAGGCGATACCTACTTGGTGTTACAAGCGAATGAATTGGATATATACAACTCTATTAAGGAAGCCATTATCGAACAAAAGCTCCGTCCTAACATGCAGCTTGTCGAAGAGGTCATTTCAGAAGCGTTCGGCGTCAGCCGCACGCCGGTGCGAAATGTTTTTCGAAGATTGGCAAGCGAACGGCTCGTAACGATAACTCCTTATAAAGGAACCTTTATCGCCTGCCCGACGATTGAGGAAGCAATTGAAGTTTTCGAAATGCGCCGGTTGCTAGAAGCAGCCGCTATCCGGAAGCTGTGCAAGCTCGTAGAGAACGGGCAGCACAAGCAGCTTTCCAGCGTCGTTGAGGAAGAGCTGCTCGCTCTTAAAGAAGGCGATGTCATCGAGGGGCTCAACCTGTCTGGCGACTTCCATTTGAAAATTGCCGAGCTGGCCGGAGGCATTTACTACAGCAAATTTTTGAAGGAGCTCATCTCCCTCACCTACGTCATCATTGCGCTGTATGGGGATAAGAACTACACAAACTGCCATGATCACGAAAATATTTTAGCCGCCATCCAACAAGGCGATGCCGATCTCGCGGAGCGTTTGCTGATCGATCACCTTATTGCAATCGAGAAAGCGTTGAATTTTCAAGAAGCTGCCGCGGTGCCAAGCTCATTGGCTGAAATTTTCCCGGCAAAAATGAAGTAACCTTTTTTTTAACCGCTATTGTATACGATCTCGTATCTGATTTTAATCGATTTTGAATACAAGGCTGTATAAACAAATATAAACAATAGGAGAGATTACGATGCTAAAAAAAGGAATGCTAAGCTCGACTGCCCTTATTCTTATCCTCACACTGCTTCTGACAGCTTGCGGCGGCACAAAAACGGAGAACACGCCATCCTCGGACGGCGCTGCGCCCGCTAACAAGCCGAGCCCTATCATCAAAATGGGCTACGCCAAAAGCGTCATGTCCTACCCGATGACTTTGCTGCCCGAAACGACGGAAAATTTGAACGTGGAGCTGTCCAGCTTCTCCTCAGGCAACGATGTTATGACCGCGCTCGTATCCAAAAGCATCGATGTAGCGCAAATCACTTACCTGCATTACATCAACGCCATGGCTAAAGGGCTCGACATCGTGCCGATTTCCGGCCAAGTTAACGGCGGTACAGATATATTGGCGCACAAGAGCCTAGGTCTGGAAGCAGACGACTGGGACGGCCTCAAAAAAATCATCGCTGAGTTCAAAGCGCAAAACAAGCCTTTCCGTGTAGCCGCTTCACGCGGAAGCGCGCAAGACATTCAAATGCGCGGGCAATTTCTGGCGCAAGGCATCGACCCGGCCAAAGATATTGAAATCATTAATATTTCCAACTTCGCAGACCATGTTGTCGCAATTGAAAAGGGCGAGGTAGAGATGGTAACAACCGTTGAGCCAAACGCGTCACAAGCTAGATTAAGCGGCGCTGCGACACATTTTACACATCCATATGACCAGCCTGCAGGCAAGCTGACCAACCTCATCGTTACACGCTCCGATGTCATTAAAGACCGTCCGGCGGATTTGGAAGCTTTGGTAGGCGGCATCGTCACATTGCTCGGAAAAATCGATACAGACAAAAAAGTATGGATCGACGTAGTCAACAAGTATACCCCGCTAGATGAAGCAACCGGCCAAGAAGCGCTGAAAAATGCGTATCCTGACTACCAGATTCATAGACAATCCGCCATGGCAATCGTTGAAATGATGCTGGAGCTGCAATATATCTCCGATAATGTAGCAGAAAAAGTTGGCAGCAATATCGACTATACCTTCCTGGAGAAGGTTACCGGTAAATCCAAAGAGGAACTAGGCTACAATGACTAGCTCGTTCTGGAACAAGAACATTTTCAGATTTGTCGTTCCCGTCTTCCTGCTCGTATTTTGGGAAGTCATCTCAAGATCAGGTCTATTCCCGATGGCTTTATTCCCTCCGCCAACTAGAGTAATTAGCGTCTGGATAGACTGGATGTTTGGAACGAACGGCAGCTCGGAGATTAACAGCGGCTTATGGCTGGAAGCTGTTCTAAGCAGCGGCATGCGGGTCATGTCGGGGTATTTCATCGCAGTCGCAATCGGTGTTGTGCTTGGGGTAGCGATTGGCTGGTCCAAAATAGTCGAACGGCTTATCGAGCCTACGATTCAAATGCTGCGCCCGATTCCGCCTGCCGCCTGGATTCCGCTTGCAATTATCTGGCTTGGGATAGCCAATAAGCCTGCGATATTTCTCGTAACGCTAGGCTCGTTCTTCCCTATCGTCGTCAATACGATTTATGGCGTGAAAACAACCGACAAAAACTTGATTCGCGCCGCTTCCATGATGGGCTCCAGCCGCTGGCAAATTATCCGTTACGTCATTATGCCGGCAGCGCTGCCTAGCATTTTCACAGGACTTCGTCTTGGCATCGGAACTGCATGGGCGTTAACCGTTACGGCCGAAATGATCGCGGTCAAAAATGGCCTTGGCTACGTCCTTTGGGACTCCTACTATTTCCTGCGATACGATCTCGTCATTGCCAGCATGGCAAGCATGGGCTTAATGGGCTTCCTGATGGATCTTTTGATCAAAAAAATAATGGACAGATTGCTCCATTGGCAGCGCAATACATCGGTTCAAGGGATGCAATAGCCCGTATTACATTAGAAAGGAAGTGTCTGTTCCATGTCGCTCATCCAGCTTAAAGATATCGTCAAAACCTATGAAGACCCGAAGCGCAAAACAAAGCTGCTTGCCATCGACAATGTCAGCCTCGAGGTGGAAGAGAATGAATTTCTCTGCATACTGGGGCCGAGCGGCTGCGGCAAGTCAACGCTGCTCAATATGATTGCCGGGTTTGAAAAGCAGACCTCCGGAAGTGTTCATATGAACAATAAGCTCATCACGAAGCCGGGCGCGGACCGCGGCGTCGTCTTTCAGCAGCCGACTCTTATGCCATGGCTGACCGTTTGGGAGAACGTATCCTTTCATTTAATGCTGGAAGGCGTGTCCAAAGCGGAACGAAAGAAGAGATCGCTGGAATACATTGAGATGGTCGGCTTAAAAGGATTCGAAAACCATTTTCCATATGAACTGTCCGGCGGCATGAACCAGCGTGTCGGCATCGCCCGCGCCCTCATGCTGAACCCTTCGGCCATCCTCATGGATGAGCCGTTCGCCTCCATCGACGCACAGACGAAATCGGATATGCAGGAGGAACTGGTGAAGCTGTGGGAAAAGCATAAAATAACGGTCATTTTCATTACGCACAGCATTGACGAGGCATTAATTCTCGGTACAAAGGTTGCCGTTATGACCCGCAGGCCGGGCACGATCCGTGAAATGATGCCGATCAATCTTCCGCGGCCGAGAGACGTGACATCGGATGAGTTCAACAGCTACAAGCGGCGCATTCGCGAGCTGCTTCATGAAGAGTAAGGAGAATGGCAATGAAATTAAAAAAACTTGGGATGCTGACGCCATCCTCCAATACAGTGCTCGAACCGGTCACATGCTCAATGCTTCATGATGTTCCCGGCGTCGCTGCCCATTTCGCCAGATTCAAAGTAACAGAGGTTGCGCTTACGTCTTCAGCCGCCGGCCAGTTTTCCCAGAAGCCTATGCTGGAAGCAGCTTATTCGTTAGCGGATGCCAAGGTTGATGTCATTGCCTACAATGGCACCTCGGGAGGCTGGCTCGGGTTCGAGAATGATAGAAGGCTTTGCGAGCTCATTACCCGGGAGACCGGCATACCGGCAACAACCTCTGTGCTGGCGCTGAATGAACTGCTTGCCATTCACGGCGTTAAAACATTGGGCGTCGTATCCCCTTGCGAGGAATCCGTCGTACTTCGTATCGCCGATAACTATCGAACGATCGGCGTAGACTGCTCTTATTATGCATGCTCGGGCATTACCGTTAATTACGATTGCGCAAATGTCGAGGAGGAAACGATCAAGGAGATGGTTCGAAGCGTCGCAAAGCCCGGCGTTGACGCCATTACGACATTCGGCACCAATCTATGGGGCGCTCACCTGGCTAAGGAGCTGGAGGAGGAACTGGGTATTCTCATGCTCGACACGATCTCAACCGTTGTATGGAAATGCTTGCACATCGCCGATATTTCGCCGCAGCTTATAACCGGCTGGGGCAAACTATTTGACACGAAGCAGCTGTAATTACGAAGAAGGGAGCTAAGCCCAGCCGGGCCAGCTCCCTTCTTTTATACATAGCTTTTCACTGCCTCAAGCAGCTTCAAGGCAAGCGCCAGCTTGCCGTCGACCTTGACGGCGCCTGTCATATAGGCCAGCGTCGTATTGAGCTCGTTGCGCAGCATCTTGCGCATGTCGGGCTCGGATAATGTAATGGTGCAGTCTGCCGGCAGCGCCGCATCTTCCATAACAGACGCGCTTCCTTGATTCAACACAACCTCAAATTGCTCGCCGCCCTTCAGCTTGAACCGATATACCGCGCTTATCGATGCGATCGGCTCAGGCTTCGCATTCATCGCTGCCGCCAATTGCTGCAGCTCCTCCTTAATTCCCGCCACCGGCCGCACCTCCTTCTCGATCCTCTGTTTCACCTGTTTTTCTGTCAATGACTCTGAATGTTCCCGTTCCGAATGCAAGCAGGTCGCCATTCTCCTTGCGGGCAAATGCTTGAGCCGTAATCAACTTGCGCGAGCTGTGCACGGGCTCTGCCGTAACGATAATTTTGCCCTCTCCGACAGACGCGACATAGTTGACGTTCAAATTAACGGTAACGACATCGGCTTTCGGCCGCTGAATCATCGCCATCAGCCCCATCGCCGAATCCAGCATCGTCGCATGAACCCCTCCATGAAGAATGCCGATCAGGTTCAGATGATGGCGCTCGATTTGCAGCGACACGACGACCTTCTTTGCCGATACATCCTCAATTGCACAGCCCAAATGATCCCAAAACGTGCCCCTCGACGCCTCCTGCCAGCGGTCATAATCCGCCTGTGTCAGCTGAAATTCCTCGCTCAAGCTGGCTCCCTCCTTCCGGTTGCGGCACGAAATCCGTTTTGCTACATCCTTACTCTTGATCGACTGCCATCATGCCTCTTTTCACTAGTCTAAGCCGAAGAATCCTTCTTATCGGCATTCGCCATTCTCTCCATATCCTCTTCGATCAGTTTTCGACGCAGCACCTTCCCGACGAGCGTCTTCGGAAGCGATTCCCTGAAGTCGTAAACATGCGGCACCTTGTAAGCAGCGAGCTTCTCCTTGCACCAGCGCTTCAGCTCATCGCCTGTAACGGACGCTCCCTTGCGCAGGACGATGTACGCTTTTACCGTCTCGCCCCGATAAGGATCGATCATGCCGGCGACGACCGCTTCCTCCACATCCGGATGCTCGAAGAGCACCTCCTCCACCTCGCGCGGATAAATGTTATAGCCGCTCGCAATAATAAGATCCTTCCGCCGGTCCAAAATATAAAAGTAACCGTCCCCGTCGACACGGCCGAGATCGCCCGTATACAGCCAGCCGTCGCGCAGCGCGGCCGCCGTCTCGGCGACGCGATCCCAATAGCCCTTCATTACCTGGGGGCCGCGGACGACGAGCTCGCCAATTTCACCGACAGGCATTTCCTCTCCCGTCTCCGGATGAACGATCCGCGCATCCGTATCGGGAAACGGAATTCCGATTGAGCCCGTCTTGCGCTTCTCCCATATATTGTTCGCGTGGGTCACCGGCGACGCCTCAGTCAGCCCGTAGCCCTCGATCAGCTTGCCGCCGGTAAGCGTCTCGAACTTCTCCTGGATCTCGAGCGGCAGCGCAGCCGCGCCGCTAATACAAGCTTTAATCGAAGACAGATCATATTTCTTAACGTCGGGATGATTGATGATGGCGATATACATCGTCGGCGCGCCTGGGAACAAGGTAGGCCTGTGCCGATCGATTGCCTTCAGCACGCCGTTAATCTCGAAACGCGGCATCATAACAAGCGTTCCCGCGTTTTTAATGCCTAAGTTGAGCAGCACCGTCAAGCCAAAAACATGAAAGAACGGCAGCACAGCCAAATATTTTTCCTTCGGCATTTGAGCGCGGTAGATCCACAGGCCGGCCTGCGTCGTATTCGCGATCAAATTGGTATGCGTCAGCATGACGCCTTTTGCTGTCCCTGTCGTTCCGCCGGTATACTGAATAAGCGCTAAATCGTTATCCGCATCAATATCCGCCTCAGGCTTGGCATTGCTCGCCTCCTTCAGCAGCTTGGCAAAAGACAGGATGCGCTCATCATAACGGACTACAGCATGCGTCCCGTCCTTTTTTCCTTTAAGCGGGAACAGCACATTTTTCGGAAAAGGCAAGTAATCTTTGATTGAGGTAGCGATAACATGCTTCATCGGCGAGCCGGACATCGCCTTCTCCACGCGCGCTACGAGCGGATCAAGCGTTACGATTACCTTCGCGCCTGAATCCTTCATTTGATGCTCGATTTCACGCGGCATATACAGCGGGTTCGTCATAACGACAATACCGCCGAACATGAGCGTCCCGAAATAAGCGATGACCGACTGCGGGCAGTTGGGCAGCATGATGGCGATCCGATCATCTTTGCGAACGCCAAGCCGCAGCATGGCATTCGCGAATCGGGCTGCCGAATCGACTAACTGCTCGTAGGTCATCTTATAGCCTAAAAATTCGAGTGCGATCAGTTTGGGATAGACGGCTGCGGAATCTAGTAAAAATTGTGCGATATTATGCTTCGGGTAACCATAATTCGGTGGTACTTCGACAGGATAAGAGCTAAGCCAAGGTTTGACTTCCACGTCGACCACTCCATTCGCAAGTTTAAACTACATATTTCTCCGCTTCGATTACTCTGGCTGCAATGCTTCGCTTCAAGCCGAGCGTATTGACCGGCGTTTTCCGCGCCAGCTTTTTCAGCACCGACAGCTGCGTGCGCAGCGTATCTCCCGATTCCATTGCGGCCAGAAGCTCCTTCGCCCATTGATCGATTTTTTCGAACTCGTCGTGAATAAAAGCAACAGTCATATCGATAGCCAGCGCGCCTTTCTCTTCCCCGGAACGGGCGATCGTTTTTTGCGTGCGAAGCAGCGCGCTCTCCATTGCGAACACCGAAATCATCATATCGGCAAGATGGCTGAGCGTCTCCTGCTCATCCTCCAGCTTCAGCTGATATTTCTGAACGGCCTGCGCTCCGCACATTAGAAATATCTTTTTCGCCATCGCCAGCAAATGAACCTCCTGGCCTAGCGTACCTTCATATTCGGCATGAGGGATATAGCCCAGCAGCTCGGATTGCAGCGCCATCGCCTTCTGCATGAGCGGCAGCTCTCCCTTCATTGCGCGCTTGATAAGGGTGCCCGGTATGAGGAGCCGGTTAATTTCGTTCGTCCCCTCGAAAATCCGATTGATCCGCGAATCGCGGTAATTCCTCTCCACGCGGTATTCCTGAATAAAGCCGTAGCCGCCATGAATTTGCACGCCTTCGTCCACGACAAAATCAAGCACCTCTGAAGCAAAAACCTTGTTTACGGAGCATTCCAGCTGATATTCGGCAATTGCCTTCGCCGACTGGTAGCCGACATTAGCGCTTGCGTGGTCTACCTCCGCCAAGCCGACATCGAACAAGCCGGCCGTCCGATATACCATGCTCTCCAGCGCATAAGTGCGAATGTTCATATCGGCCAGCTTCTTGCCGATTAGCGGGAAGGAAGTGAGCTTGCGCCCGAACTGCGTCCGTTCATTGGCGTATTTGACAGCCAGCTCGATCGTATCCTTGGCGCCGCCGACGCAGCCTGCCGCAAGCTTAAAGCGTCCGATGTTCAAAATATTAAACGCAATGAGATGGCCCTTGCCAACCTCCCAGAGCAAATTTTCAACCGGAACCTTCACATCCTCTAAAATGAGCGGGCAAGTGGAAGAGCCTTTAATGCCCATCTTTTTCTCCTCCGGCCCTATGCTGACGCCCTCCATCGTTCTTTCTACGATAAACGTGCTGAAATCCTTTCCGTTCACTTTCGCGTATACGATAAAAATGTCGGCGAAGCCGGCGTTCGTAATAAACTGCTTCGTGCCGTTCAGCACATAATGCCGCCCGTCCTCGGACAGTACAGCCGTCGTCTTGGCGCCTAACGCATCCGAGCCGGATGACGGCTCCGTCAAACAATAGGCCGCTACTTTCTCGGCCGTTGCGAGCGGCGGCAAATATTTTTGCTTCTGCTCCTCCGTTCCGAAGTAAACGATCGGCAGCGTGCCGATGCCGACGTGGGCGCCGATGGACAGGGCGAAGGCGGAAGCCTTCGTCAGCTTTTCGTTAATGAGCGTCGAGCTGACTTTATCGAGTCCCAGCCCGCCGTATGCTTCCGGCACATCGGCGCCAAGCAGCCCGAGCTCGCCCGCCTTCCGCATCAGCTCAACGGTAAGCCCATAGTTCAGCTTCTCGATTTCTTCGTCATGAGGCTGTACATCGCCAGCAATAAACTGCTCCGTCGTTTCGGCAATCATACGATGCTCATCGGTGAAATCCTCCGGCGTTACGACGCTCGCGTAATCGACATCCTCAATAATATAGCTGCCGCCAATGATTTTATTAGCCGTTGTACTCATCGTCATCTCTCCTTATGAATTGGAATGAATCTCGAAGACGCCGGCGGCGCCCATTCCTCCGCCTATACACATCGACACGACGCCGTATCCGCCGCCTCTGCGCCGCAGTTCGCTAATAAGCGTCGTCGTCAGCTTCGTGCCTGTACAGCCGAGCGGATGCCCCAGCGCAATCGCTCCGCCATTCACGTTCACCTTCTCCTCGTCGATGCCAAGCTCGCGGATAATATGCACGCACTGCGATGCGAACGCTTCATTGATTTCGAATAAGCTGACGTCCTCCTGCGAAATGCCCGCCATTCGCAGCGCTTTCGGAATCGCTTTAACCGGCCCCACGCCCATAATTTCCGGCTCAACGCCTGACAGGGCGAAGGAGCGGAACGTAGCCAGCGGCTTTAAGCCAAGCTCATCGGCTTTCTCTCTGCTCATGACGACGACCGCCGCCGCTCCGTCGCTCATTTGCGACGCATTGCCGGCTGTCACCGAGCCGCCCTGCTTGAACGCCGGCTTCAGCTTGCTTAAGCCTTCAACCGACGTATCGGCGCGAACGCCTTCATCCGTATCGAAGAGAAACGTCTTCTTGCGCACTTTATCGTTCTCGTCAACGGCAACAAGCTCTGCCTGCACCGGCACAATCTCATCCTTGAACTTGCCTTCCGCAATTGCCTGCGCCGCCTTCTGATGGGATCTCAGCGCGAAGCTGTCCTGATCCTCCCGCGAAATGCCGAACCGCTCCGCGACCTCCTCGGCCGTATGCCCCATGCCGATATAGACCTCCGGCATCGTCTCTACGATGCGCGGATTCGGCGATACTTTGAAGCCGGCCATCGGCACATGGCTCATGCTTTCAACGCCGCCCGCGATGATCGTATCGGCATGCCCCAGCATAATCCGCTCCGCCGCGAAGGCGATTGATTGCAGCCCCGAGGAGCAGAACCGGTTGATCGTCAGCGCCGGAACGGTAACCGGGAAGCCCGCGTACAGGCTCATAATGCGCGCGAAGTTGAGCCCCTGCTCACCCTCCGGCATCGCGCAGCCGATGATAATATCATCGATATCCTCTTTCCTGAGCCCCGGCGCCCGCTCAATGACGGCCTCCAGCACTGTCTTGCCGAGATCGTCGGCGCGGGTTTGGACGAGACTGCCCTTCTTCGCTTTGCCGACTGCGGTGCGCGCCATAGATACAATTACTGCCTCTTTCATCCTGATCTCCCTCCCCGAAAATTAGTTTCGCAGCGCCTTGCCCTTCGTCAGCATGTGCTGCATCCGCTGCTGGGTTTTCGCTTCGCCCATTAGGCTGAGGAAAGCCTCGCGCTCCAGATCAAGCATATATTGCTCCGATACCAGCGTTCCCGAAGGCACTTCGCCTCCGGCAAGCACGTGAGCCAGCTTGGATGCTATTTTCAAATCATGGTCGCTAATATAGCCGCTCTGCCTCATGCCAATCGCGCCAAGCTGCATGACCGCCTTGCCCTCCGCGCCGACGACGCGCAGCTTTTGTTCAGGCATCCGCTCGTAGCCCGCGCCAGCCATGCGAAGCACAGCCTGCTTCGCTTCATAGATCAAATGGTCCTGGCTCGTCAGCACGCGGTCGCTCTCGCGAAGATAGCCGAGCCGTTTCGCATCGTGCCCGCTTGTTGACACCTTTGCCATGCCGATCGTTTCGAAAACGGTATTCATAAGCGGCTGCAAATCGACGTCAGGATGGTTGACGGATTGGCTTGCCCGAAGCGCAAGCTCCTTGCAGCCTCCGCCTGCCGGAATGACGCCGACGCCAACCTCAACCAAGCCGTAGTACGTCTCTGCAGAGGCGATCACCTGATCCGCCGGCATGCATGCCTCCACCCCGCCGCCTAGCGTCATTCGATGGGGCGCGGCAACGACCGGCTTATCCAGCCGCTTCACCTTCATCATCGTGTTTTGGAACAGCCTTATAATGTGGTCGATCTCATCCCATTCCTCGTCCTGCGCCTCCATGAGCAGCAGCATAATATTCGCCCCGACACAGAAATTGCGGCCTTGGTTGGCAATGACCAATCCTTCGTAGCTGCGGCTGACCTCTTCGACGCTTTGGCTGATCATCGACAAAATATCTCCGCCGATCGCATTGTTCGGCGAATGAAACTCAAGGCATGCGACGCCGTCGCCCAAATCGATCAGGCTTGCGCCGGAATTGCTCTTGATTATCCGCTTCTTCTCCTTCAAGCTGCGGAGCGAGATGATTTCCGGCGCCTGCTCCAGCTCTTTATAGCCGCCGCTGCCGGAACGAACGTACGTGTCGCCGTTTTCAGTCTTATAGAAGGAGCTGTTGCCTGCGGCAATCCATTCTTTTACCCAGACAGGAACGGTCAGCCCCTCTGCCTCCATCCGCTCGACGGAACGGACTAAACCTAGCGCATCCCAGGTTTCGAACGGCCCCAGCTCCCAGTTGAAGCCCCATCTCATCGCTGCGTCGATTTCCTCTATCGTATCCGCGATCTCGCCCAGCTTGCCCGCCGAGTAAAGAAGCACATGCTTCAGCACATTCCAAGCGAACAAGGAGTAGCGGTCTCCTGCGCTGATCAGCGCCTTCGTCTTCGCTCTCGCGCCCTTCGCCAGCTTCGCCGCCTCCAGCGAGCCGCTGGACGCTTTTTTCTGCGGACCGTATTCCATCGTCTCTATATTTAAAGAAAGAATATCGCTTTTCCCGTCAACCTTGCGTTTCAAATAGAAGCCCTGCCCCGACTTTTCGCCCAGCCAGCCCTTGCCGACCATCGACTGCAGCACTTCAGGAGTCGCGAACACTGCACGCTCATGCTCATCCGTTACATTCGCGTACACATTGCCCGCCACATGGACGAACGTATCCAATCCGACGAGATCGAGCGTCCGGAACGTGGCGCTCTTCGGCCTGCCCATCGCCGGTCCGGTAACCGCGTCGACCTCTTCGACCGTCAGCCCCGAGGCTATCATCTCCTGCAGCGTGACTAGCAAGCCGTATGTGCCGATCCGGTTCGCAATAAAATTCGGCGTATCCTTCGCCAGCACGACGCCCTTGCCCAGCACCCGCTCGCAGAATGCCTTCATCCCCGCGACGATTGCCGGGTCTGTCTTGCTGCCAGGAATAATTTCAAGCAGCTTCATGTAGCGAGGCGGATTGAAGAAGTGAGTCCCGAGAAAATGGCGCTGAAACTCTTCGCTGCAATCCGCTGACATCGCCTGGATCGAAATGCCGGACGTATTGGAGCTGACGATCGTCCCTGCTTTCCAATGCTGCTCGACCTTGCGCAGCAGCTCGCGCTTCACATCGACATTTTCTACAACCACTTCAATGACCCAATCCACATCGGCAATACGATGCAGATCGTCCTCCAGATTGCCCGGCGTTATACGCGAAGCGAATGCTTCGTCATACAGCGGAGCCGGATTCGTCTTGTTCAGCTTCTGGATCGCTCCCGCCGCCAGCTTGTTCCGGACGGTCGCATCCTGAAGCGTCAGCCCTTTACGCGCCTCTTCCTCGTTCAGCTCCTTCGGCACCAAATCGAGCAGCAGGCAGGATATGCCTGCATTGGCGAGATGAGCGGCAATGCCCGAGCCCATAATCCCCGAGCCAATGACCGCTGCCTTGCGAATTGTTTTCGTCAACATGCGCTAGCCTCCATTCTTTTTTAGTTTAAGCTTCTAAGCACTGCTGTTTAGCGGTTGTCCCCTAATCGATAAGTCGCTCAGCCCGTCATCCGAACCGGAGTGTCGCCGAACACCGACTGCTCCAGCAGCTCGGCAATGTCCCGCGCCTTAACGGCTTCATCTACCTCCTTCATTTTCGTGCCGTCCTCCAGCATCGTCAGGCAATAAGGGCAGGCGCTGCTGACGACTGTAGGCTTCACCTCCAGCAGCTGCTCGGTTCGGGCCAAATTGACGCGCTTGCCGTTCGTTTCCTCCATCCACATCATGCCGCCGCCCGCGCCGCAGCACATGCCGTTCTGGCGCGCCCGCTCCGGCTCCGCAAGCTCGATGCCCGGAATAGCCCGCAGCACATTGCGCGGCTGGTCATACACATCGTTATAGCGGCCCAAATAGCAGGAGTCATGATAGGCGATTCGCTCCTTCACCTCATGCTTCGGCTTCAGCCGCCCCTCTTGCAGCAGCTTGTCGAGCAGCTCGGAATGGTGGTACACCTCTATTCCTTCCATGCCGAAGTCCGGATACTCGTTCTTGAACACATTGAACGTATGCGGGCATGCCGTAACAATCTTTCGGACGCCATACTTTTGGAAGGCTGCGATGTTAGCCGCGCACAGCTCCTGGAATAGCATCTCATTGCCCATTCGGCGCGGCGTGTCGCCGGAATTTTTCTCTTCATTGCCGAGAATGGCGAAGCTTACCCCCGACTCGTTCAGCAGCCTCGCGAAGGAGCGAGAGATTTTGCGGCTGCGCAGGTCGTACGAGCCCATCGATCCGACGAAAAATAAATATTCGAAGTCCGGATTTTCTTTCACCGTCGGCGCCTTGATGCCCTCCACCTCTCCGCTCCATTTGTCGCGGTCGTTGCGGTTCAGCCCCCAAGGATTGCCCTGGCGCTCGATATTTTGCAGCGCCCGCTGCCCCTCATGCGGCATGCTGCCCTGCATAAGCACCAAATGGCGGCGCATGTCGATAATTTTATCTACATGCTCGTTGCCGACAGGGCATTGATCCTCGCAATTGCGGCAGGTCGTGCACGCCCAAAGCTCTTCTTCGCTCATGACGTCGCCGATCAGCTCCAGCTCCTCCACCGGGTTGCCTGCCGCCGACCACGACGACTTCTGCCATTCCAGCGTCGGCTCGATAGAAGTACTTCCGCTGACGCTCCACGAAGGACCGCCGCTCCGCTTCTCATCAAGCGAATGCGCGGCGCCTGCAGCAAAAGCATATTCCGGCACGAGAGGCGATTTGCCCGTAATGGCGGTGCCTTTCTCGGTCAAATGATCGCGGAGCTTCGTAATCAGATGCATCGGGGAGAGCGCTTTGCCGGTATTCGAGGCGGGGCATACATTGGTGCAGCGGCCGCACTCTACGCACGCATAGAAGTCGAACATTTGCTTTTTCGTAAATTGCCGGATATCGCCGACGCCGAAGCTCTCCGCTTCTTCGTCCTCTAAATCCAGCTTCGCCAGCTTGCCTGCCGGCCCGGTTCTTCTAAACCATATATTGATAGGTGCAGTTATAATGTGAAAATGCTTCGATTGCGGAACATAAACAAGGAAGGATAGCAGAATCAGCAGATGAAGCCACCAAAATACGTAGAACAGCGCCATAGAAGCGGTGTCTGACAGGAAGGAAAACATTGCTGCGATGAGTGAAGTTATTGGCGCCAGCCAGGAGGCCTCTTGCCCAAGCCATAAACGTTCAAAGCTAAGCGACAGCAGAACCGACAGCATGAGGGAGAAAATAAAGAAGATTACGATGCTTGGCTTCCAGCCCCGCTTCAAGCGGACCAGCTTCTCGCCGTACCGGCGGTAAGCCGCGTAGCCCATCGCCGCTAATATAAGGACGACCGTAATCTCCTGTAGAAGATTAAAAACATCATAAGCAGGCAGCGGCAAATGGCCGCCATGCGTCAAGCCCTTTACAATCAAATCCAGCGCGCCAAACTGCAAAATGACGAATCCGTAAAAAATGACGATATGCATAATGCCGCTTTTCGGATCCTTCATCAGCTTCTTTTGGCCGAACACTTGCGATAGAAACTCCTTCCACCTCCCCTCGCTGCGCAGCTTGAAGTCGGAAGGCGCCCCAAGCGAAACATACAAATACCGGTGATAGACAGCCTTATAAAATAAATAGAGGCCGTACCCGGTCGCCGCCAGGAAAAGCGCCAAATTGACGATCTGCCACATCATCTCTCACCAGCCCTCTCCTTCATTCATTCGTCCACAGACTACTGCAAAAAAGAAAGCGATTACATATTGATGTCTTATAAAATCTTATTGCGAAAACATTGACATCGTCCCTTGTTTACAATAAGATGGAGAAAAATGAATGAGTATTCATTCAGTTACCAAGAATTCTAACACTGAGGTGACTTTATGACAAGTAAAAAATCAGAAAAATATGACGCCATTCTCGAAGCGGCTTTAAAAGTCATCGCAGAAAACGGCTTTCACGGCTCTCAAGTGTCCAAAATTGCCAAGGAAGCAGGCGTTGCGGACGGGACCATTTATTTATATTTCAAAAATAAGGAAGATATCCTTATTTCCTTATTTCAAGCCCGTCTCGGCAAGCTCGTCGCGCAATTCAACGACAGCATTCGCGAGACGAGCCGCGCCGACGAGGCGCTGCGCCGCGTCTGCGAGATCCATTACACCGAGCTTGAACGGAATGTCAATCTCGCCTACGTAACGCAAATCGAGCTTAGGCAGAGCAACATCGAGCTTCGCAGGGCAATTGGCGCTACAGTTAAGCCATACATTAAGCTTATCGAGCTTATATTAGAAAAGGGGGTGCAGGAAGGGACTTTCCGGAGCAATCTCGATCTGAAGCTGACAAGATCGCTGCTGTTCGGCGCGATGGACGAGGTCGTTACCTCCTGGCTAATATCCGGGCAGAAGTATTCGCTGTCCGCGCAAGTTGACAACACGGTAGATTTCTTCTTAAGAGGCTTGAAATAATCTCATTGGAGAGGGGCTGCATGAATGAACATTTATGTATTGCTGAAGCAAACCTTTGATACGGAAGAGAAAATTATCGTTCGAGACGGCGCAATAGCCGATGACGGCGTAAAGTATGTCATCAATCCTTATGACGAATACGCGGTAGAGGAGGCGCTGCGGCAGCGTGATGCCCATGGCGGAACGGTATTTGTTATCGGATCCGGGCCTGAGCGTACTGCCGAAGCGCTGCGCACCGCTCTCGCAATGGGCGCCGATGAAGCGGTGCTTATTCATGACAATCGCATCCCCGCCGATGAACACAGCGTTTCGAAAGTGCTTGCCGCTTATTTAACGGGGAAGCCCGTCGATCTTATACTGGGCGGCAACTTCTCGGTCGACTCCGGCGGCGGCCAAGTTGCTATCCGGCTTGCAAAGCTGCTCAGCCTCCCTCATGCCGCCTCCATCACGAAGCTTGAGGTCAATGGCGGAACGTGCACCGTCCATAGAGACGCCGAGGGTGATACGGAAACGCTGGAAATCCCGCTTCCTGCATTGTTTACAGCCCAGCAAGGCTTGAATGAGCCGCGCTATCCTTCGCTCCCCGGCATTATGAAAGCGAAGAAGAAGCCTTTTGCACAGCTCAGTCTGGACGATATCGGCTTGATGCCTGACGATATAGCGGCCAGAACCGAGCGCGTCTCGCTCTCGCTTCCGCCGGCTCGCAAAGCCGGACAGCTGCTGCAAGGCGACCGTAAAGAGCAAGCGGCGCAGCTTGCGTCGATTATCCAATCCGCAAGGGGGAACGCACGATGAGCCAAAGCTATTTAGTCGTTGCAGAAGCGCGGGAAGGCAAGCTTCGCCAAGTATCCTTGGAAGCGCTTCAAGCTGCATCTGTTATCGCTGGGGACGGAAATGACGTTTCGGCTGCGCTTATCGGGTCCGGAATCGGTTCCGTAGCCGAAGAGCTCGCCCGCTATGTGCCGGGCAAGCTTTACGTCATTGATCATACGGAGCTCGCCAACTATAACGCGGAGGCTTACTCGGCCGCACTATCCGGGCTTATCGCCGATCTGCATCCGGCAGGCATCGTATTCGGGCATACGGCGATCGGACGCGACCTCGCTCCGTTATTGGCGGCGCAGCTCGGAGCCGGCCAGCTGTCCGATGTGACCGCGATCGAATGCGCCGATGCCGATGTGCTTTACACTCGGCCGCTATACGCAGGCAAAGCGTTTGAACAGAAGCGCTTCACAGGCGAAGCTACGCAAATCGTCACGATCCGCCCGAACAACGTCACAGCCATCGAACCGGCAGCGGCTCCTGCCGATATTATCGCTGTCTCTTACAGCCCCGCTCCATCGCTTCGCTCCATCGTTCGGGACGTCGTCCGGAAAGCGGCCGGCAAGGTCGATCTTGCCGAAGCGAAGGTCGTCGTATCCGGCGGCCGCGGCGTCAAAAGCGCCGAAGGCTTCAAGCCGCTCGAGGAGCTCGCCGAAGCGCTCGGCGGCGCAGTCGGCGCATCGCGCGGCGCGTGCGACGCCGGCTATTGCGATTACGCGCTGCAGATCGGCCAGACCGGAAAGGTCGTTACGCCAGAGCTGTACATCGCTTGCGGTATTAGCGGCGCCATTCAGCATCTCGCGGGAATGAGCCAATCGCGCGTCATCATCGCGATCAACAAGGATCCCGATGCGCCAATCTTCAAAGTAGCCGATTTCGGCATCGTCGGCGACCTGTTCGAAATCGTTCCGCTCCTTACCGAGGAGTTGAAGAAGGCTCAAGCGTCCTAATAAATAAAGGAAGCGCCGCAATTCCCGAACGGGTATGCGGCGCTTCCTTTATTTCACACTGCCCCTATAGCTCATTCGTGCCGGCAAGCGGCTTCATATAAAGCAGCTTCCCTTCACCCGGATAATAGTATTCCGGCAGATGGCACATGAACGCAAAGCCGTTGCGCTCGAACATGCTTCGCGCGCTTGCGTATTCCGGCAAATCGCATGTAAATGTTTCAATGTACCTGCCTTGCCGCGATTCACAGTATTGGAACATCGCGCTTAGCAGCTTCCAACCCAGCTTGCGGTGACGGTACGAGCGATGAACGCCGAAATATTCCAGACGATAGCCTCCGCTGCGGTGCTCATTCTCCACAAATATGATGGCGGAAATAATTTGCCCCGCCTCCTCCTCGAACCAGCACGACACATGCTCCTCCTGAAGGCTTCTGATCGGCAGCCATCTCAGCTGCTCCGTCTCGCCGGGCGTAAACCGCTGATCGTCGAAGCAGTGCTCGCTAAGCAGAAAGTCGGATACCCTTCCAGCCTCTGTCGCGCTCATAACAGGCTTAATCTCCGAATAGGCATGTCCTAATTGCTCTCTTGCAGCCTGTACCATCCTTTGTCCCCTCTTTTCGTCATTGTCAGGATATATGAAGCGAATGATTCCAATCCTTCGCGACGCCTTCTTGGAAATAACGGTCGCATTCAAAGAAATAGAGCTTTGCAGCCAAATCAAAGCGATTTTTCTTCACGACCGAGACGAAGCCTTCGCGCGCATCATAGAAACGGCCATTGCGGAACGCTTCAACCGCAGCTTCGAATTGCTTTCTCGTCTCATCCTTGAGCTTCCTGATATGCTCCGGATCTCCTTCATACCAGTCGTACAGCTGAACCGGCTCATGATCCTCGTCAATCTGCAGCATTCCTAGACTGCGGCAGGCTGCAAAAGGATGATGGCCAAGCATCCGAAGCGTATCGTCGGTCAACAGAACATTAACGCCGAGCTTGGCCGACAGCTTCTCTAAATCTAATGCAAGCTGTACATGATTGGAGACGACGCTTCCTTCCAGACGCTGCTCTTCTCCGATAATGCCTAGCATGACATCGCCGGAATGAATGGCAATGCCGATATCGACCGGAGCAAGCTTGTGCAGCTCCCGATCCGCATTATAGGCTTCAAGCGTCGAGCGAAGCCTCATCGCCGCCTTCAACGCAGCGCCCGCTTCATTAGGATACATCGTAAGCATCCCTGGTCCTAAATACCGGCTAATGAACCCGCCATGCTCGCGAATTACGGGACCGAACTGCTTTAGGAACGAGTTGATAAATTGAAAATTTTCATCCGTGCTGAGCACGGCCGACATTTCATTGAAGCGGCGCATATTGCACACTAGAATCGTCATGCTTCGTTTCTGCTGCTCGCCAAGCTTAATTTGGGTCATATTGGTTTTGCCAAGCACTTTAAGAAATTGCTGCGGCACGAACCGGAAGTATGCGTTGCTGAGCTTCGTCACTTCTTGAATATATTGATGGATGGAGCCTGCCATCATATTAAAGCGGTCTCCAAGCTCTTCGACTTCGTCGCGCGTCCGGATATCCACCTTCACGCCCCATTCGCCGCCGGCAATCAGGTTGACGTTTCGGCGCAGCTTTCTAATCGACGAAAGCAAGTAAGTGGTCATCAGCGTAATGACGACGAGCAGCACAAGCCCGATCAGCACGAAAATTTTCACAACATCATACAAAATGACCATATTGCTCTGGTTGACGCCGATCATATCTTTGCCCGTTTCATAAATGCCGACGATATCTCCATTCGCATTGAACAAAGGCCCCAGCGCATACATCCATTCCCCAGTCGCATCCTGCCATTCGCCGAGCACAATTTCGCCCTGCTCTAGGACAAGCTGATTTTCCTCATTTACCGGAAAAGGCTTGAACATCGTAACGCTGTCGTCATCGTCCATTACAATATATAGCTTGCCGTCAACAAATCGGTAGATCGTATTATACAGACCGTCCCGGTCCTCGCCGGCGCGCGAGAACACTTCGCTTACCCTTTCTTTAATGCCCGCGTACTCCACGCCTCTGTAATCTAACGGGGAATTCAGTCTTTCCAAA